>FTKT01445129.1_pt1 | contig 13152 bp, 12 predicted proteins | sample 1658271 | NCBI WGS metagenome assembly FTKT01 (sample SAMEA3914811, study PRJEB12502) | metagenome | biome: forest; material: soil | place: Canada | collected 2011-08-04 | depth 0.3 m | reverse complement strand
GTCGGGGGTGGTGGGGAAACCGCCGCCCGGAAAGCCGCCCGAAGGACCGCCCAAAGGACCTCCAGATCCGCGTCCGCCGCCTGGACTGGCTTGGAAGTCCGCCAAGACGAACATCGAGGCCTTGATCAGCGTCGGCTGGCCTGTCGAGGACGAGTGGCTCGCGGAATCCAACTGGGCCCCGTCTGCGAATGCGCTGGCGGCCGGAGGCCTGGACAAGGCCAGTCTGGCGCCGCTGCTTCGGCTGAGCGGCAGTGGCGAATAAAAGAGGATGCGGACGTCGGCCAGGGGCGCGCCGACCATGCGGGCCAGGTCGGCGCGCGACTGGTCCGAAATCACCCAGTCAGGGCTTTCCAGGCTGGGCGGCTGCGGCCGCACCACGCGCACCAGTGGCCGAGGATTGTGCACCGTCAACGGGCCGCCTTGCAGGGCACGAGCGACCTCGGCCATGCGGTATTTGGGACCTGGTTGTGGCGGCAAAAGCATCGTCAGGACGAGCGTTGTGACCTGGGCCACGACCACGCCGGCCAGCAACAGGGCGACGATCTGGGCGCCGAGCGGCAGTTCACGCAGCCGCCAATGTCGCCAGGCTGCAGCGATCATAGCCGGACGACCTTGGAATCGAGGATGTAGCCCAGGCCGCGATGCGTCTTGATAATCTCCATGCCGCTCTGCTCGTTCAGCTTTTTCCGCAGCCGGCTGATCTGGATGTCGATCGCCCGGTCGAACGAAACGGGCGACTCGCCGCGCGAGAAGCGGGCCAGTTCGTCGCGGGACAGAACGCGCTGGGGGTTTTCGACGAGGGCGCCGAGCAGGGAGAGCTCGCCCGGCGTCAGCATCAGTACGGTCTCGTCGGGGGCGCGCAATTGGCGCCGAACCAGGTCGAAACGGAACCCCGAAAAGGCATAGACCGCGGTTCGGCTAGCCGGCGCGGAGGCGCTGCCGCGGCGGCGCAGCAGGGCCCTGACCCGGGCCAGCAATTCCCGTGGCGTGACCGGTTTGACGACATAGTCATCCGCGCCCAGTTCCAGGCCCAGGACCCGGTCGATCGATTCGCCCATCGACGACAGCATCAGGACGCTGGGGCCCGCCGAGCCGGCCAGCGACCGGCAGATGGACAGTCCGTCTTCGCCCGGCAACATCACATCGAGGATGACGATTTGAACCGCGTGGCTTTGCAACTGCGCCCTGGCTTCCTTGCCGTCGCGCGCCTCGTGGACCACGAAGCCGTATCCGGCCAGGTAGTCGGCCATCTCCTTGCGGAGCGCATCGTCGTCATCGACGATGAGAATGTCTGCCTCATTGGGTCGCAATTCGTCTTCGGCCATATCGGCGACGATACCATGGTGCGGGTCACAAGAGTAGGGCATCGCTGCACGGCATCCGGGGGTGGTCGCGCGCGCCGGCGGCGGTGTGTCACCTTCGTCCCAGTCAGGCCATAATGTGCGGGCGCCTTGAGGGCGTAAACACCACAGCCTTGATACAATGGCTTTCATTATTGAGCGGCGTACGGCGTGCCGTCCTTGATTTTGCAGGGAATTTCCCGAAAGATATTTCAATCCTGCAACGAAATGCGCCCCGCGTTTCAAAAGCGAGCATGGGCGTTTCCAAGCGGCGCGTTTCCCGCCCCAAGATCGCGCGATCTACCCTCCAGGATGGGGCCCAGGCGAGACCCGGCCTGTCGGGGACGCGCCTTCCCTCGCACACGAATTCGGTATTTGTCATGTATAGAGAACGGTCCAGCCAAGCCTTCGATCTTGCGCCCCCGCCGCGCGGTCCGGCCCTGTCGCCTTCGGATGCCTTGAGGGACTATCTGCGTTCGGGCCGTTTCAATGTCGTTCGCCCCGCGCCGGTTGCCAGGCCGGCGCCGGCCCAGCCCAAGCGCCATATTCTCGTGCTTCAACGGGGCGAGCGGGAAAAATCGAGCCAGCCATTTGCCTTCGACATCGACCTTTTCGACATGACCGTGACGCCCTGGCGGACCGGCAGCGCCCTGGCGGTGCCGGCCGTGGCCGTCAGTCTCGTCGTCGTCGATTTCGAAGACGGTGCCTATGTCGATACGACGGTCTATCCCAGTTTGGCCGGCGCCCTGCCGGGGGTGCCGATCATCATTCTGGCGACCAGCGAGGGTCCGATCGATCGCGTCGTCGCGCTGGAACTGGGCGCGGACGACTTCATGTCCAAGCCGGCGCATCCGCGTGAATTGCAGGCGAGAGCCCGCTCGATCCTGAAGCACTTGCCGGATCACGGCGTGACCTCGGCCGCAAACGGAATGAGGTACGGCCACATCGAGCTCGACCTGGTGGATCGCGCGGTTACGACCGATCATGGACGGGCGAAGCTCTGTAATGTCGAATTCTGGCTGCTGCGCAGCCTGCTGGAGGCCCGGGGGCGGCCGATCTCGCGCGACGCCCTGCTGGATTGCCTCGATACGCAGGTGGGCGCGTCACAACGTGATCCAAGGGCGATCGATGTCATTATAAGCCGGCTGCGCAAGAAGATGGACAAGCCAGGCTGCGAGAGCCTGATCCGAACCGTCCGCAGCCATGGCTATTGCCTCTGACCGCGGACGGGCGTCAGAATCTTTTTAAAGCGGCGCGTGGTCGAGGCGCGGCAGGACGTGCCGGGCGAACAGGTCCGCCTCGGTCTTGTGCGGATAGCCCGACAGGATAAATGCGTCGATCCCGGCTTCGCGATAGGCTTGAATCTTGGCCAGCACCTGGTCGGGGTCGCCGACGATGGCGGCGCCACAGCCGGACCGCGCCCTCCCGATACCGGTCCACAGATGGTCTTCGACGAAGCCGTCCGCGTCCGCGTCGTCCCGCAGTTCGGCCTGACGCTTGACCCCGACGGACTGGCTGTCCAGCGAGCGACTGCGGATCTGCTCGCCCGTCCGGGCATCGAGCTTCGACATCAGGCGCTGGGCGGCGGTCCGCGCTTCGGTTTCCGTTTCGCGGACGATGACGTGGACACGATAGCCGAACCGCAGGGTGCGGCCGTGGCGGCCGGCGCGCGCCGTGAGGTCATCGACGATGCCGCGCACGGCCTCCAGGCGATCGGGCCACATCAGGTAAACATCGGCGCCGGCCGCCGCCACTTCGCGAGCCGGTTCGGACAGGCCGCCGAAATAGAACAGCGGCGCCCGACCGCTGACGGTCCGAATGCGCGGTGGATCAAGCTTGAGCGCGTGGAACTCGCCCTGAAAATCGAGCGCCTGCCCGTTCAGCAGGTCACGCAGGATGTGCATGACCTCCAGCGTGCGCCGATAGCGCGGGCCGCCCTCCAGCACTTCGCCCGGCAGGTCGCTGGAGATGATGTTTATCGACAAACGGCCGCCCAGCATCTGGTCGATGGTCGCGATCTGGCGCGCCAATTGCGGCGTCCAGACCTCGCCGCAGCGGATCGCCGCCAGCAGCTTCAGGCGGCGCAATTGCGGGGAGATCGCCGCGGCGAAGCTCAGGGCGTCGATGCCGAGCCCATAGCCCGAAGGCAGCAGGATATTGTCGAAGCCGCCGGCTTCGGCTGACAGGGTGATATCGCGGCAGTGCTCATAGCTGGATTGCAGGGCCGGATCGGGGACGCCCAAGAATTCGTAGTCGTCGTCGCACAGGGCGGAGAACCAGCTGACTTCACAGGGCGGCAGGGTCGTTTGCGTTTTGGACATGGCGGCCACTATCGACCCAGGATTTCGGACAGGTCGACGGCGCGCTTTTCGACGATCGAGCGTTCGGCGGCCAGGCCCATCGCGACGGCCATCAGGCCGTCCCGGGCGGTGACCTGCACGGGGGCTGCGCCGGCGGCCGCGGCCAGGAAGGCGCGAAGCTGGTAATAGGTCGCGCCGTGGTGATGGCCGGCTTCGAGCACGTCGGCATCGACCGTGACGTGTTCATGCGTCACCTGCTTGGGCTGCCACAGGCCGACGCGCGGGCTGAAGGTCAAATTGCCGGACGGAATGCCGACTTCCAGCTTGGCCTTATCGCCGATGGCGACCAGCTGTTCCTGTTCTTCGGACCCCTCGGCGAACATGCAGAGGTCGAGCATGACGCGCACGCTGTTGTCGAAATCGACGATGGTGAAGCTGTTGTCGATGATGTCCGGCGTCTCGCCGCCATAGCGTTCGTCGAGGTGGTTGACGTCGACCCCGCCGGAAGAGAATACCCGCACCGGCTCGGCGCGCACGATGTGGCGCATCAGGTCGAAGAAGTGGCAGCACTTCTCGACCATGGTGCCGCCGGTATTGCGGTTGAAGCGGTTCCAGTCGCCGACCTTTACCAGGAACGGGAAGCGGTGTTCGTGGATCGCCAGGCGTTTCAAGGCGCCGATCTTGCCGTCGTGGACCTCATCGATGAATCGGCGCACCGGTGGCATGAAGCGGTATTCCATGCCGGTCCAGAAGATACCGGCGGGCCGGGCACCGGCGCGATCGGCGACACTTTGCGCGTCCTCGAAACGCGTGGTCAGCGGCTTTTCGCAGAGAATATGAACGGATGTATCGAGCAGCGGGTCGAGGACCGCGGCGTGCGTATAGTTGGGCGACGAGATGATGACGGCGTCGATATCCGCGCCGCGCAGCAGGTCCGGGACATTATCGAAGGCCGGTATCGACGCGCTCGTGTCGCCCAGGGCGTTGCGCGACCATTCGATCGAGGTCGCGACGGGGTCGACCAGGGCGACGATTTCGGCGTCGGGGACCAGGCGCACATTCTGGATGTGCTCGATCCCCATCATGCCGGTGCCGATGAGTGCGAAACGCATGGTGTGTCCAATCGTTATTGAGGGATATCAGGAGAGAGGGAAGGGGCCGCTTCGTCGGAGCGCAGGACCGGCACCAGGAGCTTCAGCACGACCCAGCAGGCGACATAGGCCAGGCCGCATTCGATGAACATGGCGTCCAGCGAGCCGCGCGTGGTCAGCAGCCAGCCGGCGACCTGAAGGACGAGGGCGCCGGAGACATTGCCGCAAAAGGCGGCAAAGCCGACGACGCTGCCGACGCGGTCGGCGGGAAAGGCCGTGACGGCCAGACTGAAGAGATTGGTGGCGAACCCCTGGTGTCCGGCCAGGGCCAGGCCGGCGACGATGACGGTCGGCCACAGGCCGTGAAGATAGGGCGTCGCCACAAGGGGAAGGGGCAGCAGGGCAAACAGGCCCAGGGCGATCCGCCGCGCGGTGCCGGCGGTGACGCCGAAGCGGCGCAGCAGGCCCGGCAGCCAGCCGCCGAGGAAGGAGCCTGCCGCTGCCATGGCATAGACGCTGGCGACCGGCAGGCCGAGGTGGGCCAGGTCGACCTGGTAACGCCGATGCAGGAAGTCGGGCAACCAGAACAGCATGAACCACCAGACCTGGTCGGACATGACCTTGCCGATGGCCAAGGCCCAGGTATGGCGGTCGCGGAAAATGGACGGCGCCTTGCCGCGGGCGGCGGGCGGGGTCTCCAGCGGCTGCGGCGTGACGGCGGCCAGCTTTTCGATCGGCAGGAGCCACCAGAAGACAACGCAGACCAGGCCGGACGCGCCGACCAGGCCGATCGTCCACTGCCAACCGGTCAGCGCAAAGAGCGCGCCGACGATCAGGGGGGTGGCGAAGGCGCTGACGTTCGGCGCCGTATTGATGATGCCGATGACCATGCCCCGGTCCTTCGGCGCAAAACCGGTCGCGACGATTTTGACGCCGCCCGGCGTTGCAGTGGCTTCCAAGGCGCCCAGCGCAATTCGGGCGGCCAGGAATTGCGGAAGGGTGCGGGCAAAGGCGTGCAGGGTCGCCGCGATACTCCAGCCGCCGACGCTGAGCGCCATGCCGCGGCGCAGACCGACCTTGTCGATGAACCAGCCGGCGCCCAGCAGGCAGACGGCGACCGAGATCTGGAAGCCCGTGATGATCAGGGCGTAGTCCTTGTCGGCCCAATGGAACAGCCGCGCCAGTTCGGGTTTCAGCAGCGCGATGACCTGGCGGTCGGCATAGGCGACGATATTGATGGCGTAGAGCCAGAAGACCAGGCCCAGCCGGAGCGATCCGACCGGCAGCGTGAAGCTGCCGGTCGGCCGGGACGAGGATGCGCTCACGATCAGAACGTCTTGCGCAGGTTGACGCCGTAATAGCGGCTGTTGTCGCGCGGCACCCAGCGGACCAGGCCGCCGAGATTGCCGCCGGCCAGGTAGGACGAGTAGTGTGTGTCGCCGATGTTCTTGACGAGCGCCGTGAGGCGCCAGCCCTGGGTATCGTCGGCCAGACCGATCGACGCGTTCCAGATGCCGTAGGCCTTTTGAACGGTGTCGGGCGTCTCGGTCAGCTGGTACTGCGTCTTGCTCTGCCAGGTATAGTCGGTGTCGTAGAGCACGTAGCGGCCGCCGGACACCGGCTGGGTATAGCTGGCGCGCAGGTTGTATTTCAGGTCCGGCGAATAGGGCAGGGCCTGGCCGTCGACGTCGCACGACGCCGCGGCGCCGACCGGGCAGATGAAGTGGTCGATGCGGGCGTGCGTCGCGGCGACCGCGCCGTTGAACGTCAGGTGCTCGGTGGCGCGCCAGCTCGCATCCGCTTCGACGCCGCGGGTCGACACCTTGCCGGCATTGATCAAGCGGGTGACGGGCACGCCGCCGGCCAGGTCGGCGAAGTTGGCCTGGTAGTTGTTGAACTTGGTGTCGAAGGCCGCCAGGTCGAGGCGCAGGTGGTGATCGAACAGGCTCGACTTCAGGCCCAGCTCGACCGAATTCGAGGTTTCCGGCTTCAGCACGATCGAGTCGCGCGGCGCGCCGCCCGTCGGCGTCAGGAAGGGCAGCATGTTGAAGAAGACGTTGTAGGCCGGGCCCTTGTAGCCGTGCGAGACCGTCAGGTACGAGGCGATGTCGGGCGTCACGTCGTACTGGAGGCCGGCGCGGTAGGTGCTGCCGTCCTTTTGCGTCGAGCCGGCGGAGGAGACGCTGGGCTGGATGCCGGTCAGCGCGGTCGCCGAGGTCGAGACGCGGACGTGCGTATAGCTCAAGTCATCGCGCAGCGCGCGGCCACCAATGAAGGCGCGGAACGTTGGCGTGAAGTTGAAATTGCCTTCGGCGAAGACGGCGTAGTTCTTGCCGACCGTCCCGTAGGTCGCCACGCCGCTGTTGAAGACGGACGTCGTGCCGGACAATTGCGTCAGGTCGCGCTCATACACCTCGGCGTCGACCGCCTTGAGGTAATAAAGACCGGCGACGTAGTCGAAGAACCCGCCCTTCGGCGAGGCCAGGCGCAGTTCCTCGGAGGTCTGGTTGTACTTCAGATAGCCCGTGTCGGCGACCTGCGGGAAGCTGGCATTGTACTGCGACACCTGGTCGAAGTCCTGCCACTGAGTGTTCTTCCAGGTGCGGTAGGCGGTGATCGAAGTCAGGGTATAGTCGCCCAGCCGCCAGTCGATTTCAGCCGACACGCCGGCATTGTCGTCGTGCGTGCCACTGGCCAGGTTGTTGCTGATCGTGGTGTTGTTGGCCGAGGCGGTGACGCCCTCGCCGGCCAGGAAGGTGGCCAGGGCCGGATTGGCCGTCACGACGCCCGTGGGATAGGCGGTACGCGACGTCGAGGCGAAGACACCGTTCGGCACCGTGTCGCGCGAATGGACGTCATCGGCGACCAGCTTGACGGTGACGGTGTCGCTGGGCGTATAGACCAGCTTGCCGCGGACGCCCTGGTGCGTATAGCCGTTGACCTTCTTGTCGAGATAGGTGTTCTCGACATTGCCCTTGGCCGAGGCGTCGAGCACGGTCAGCGATCCCAGCAGGGTGTCCTTGACGAGCGTGCCCGAGAGGCCGGCGCTCAGACGGTATTCGTCGGCGCCCGAATAGAGGCCGGCATCGACAAAGCCGTGGGTGTCCGCGCCCGGATCCTTGGTGACGATGTTGATCACGCCGGCCGAGGCGTTCTTGCCGAACAGCGTGCCTTGCGGGCCGCGCAGCACTTCGACATGGTCGATATCCAAAAGGTCGAGCGTGGCCTGGCCCGAACGGCCCAGGACGACGCCATCGACGACGGTCGACACCGACGGCTCGACGCCGGGCGAGGTCGAGATCGTACCGATCCCGCGGATGAACAGGGTGCGGTCCTTGTTCGACGAGCTGGTGCGGAAGTCGGTCGATGGTACTTGCGCCGTAATATCCTGAAGGTCGTTGAGGTTATGGCGCAGGGCGTCGTCACCCTGGATGACGCTGATGGCCAGCGGCACCTTGCGCAGCGGCTCGCTGCGGCGCCGCGCCGTGACGGTGACTTCGGTGGATTGCGCCGCGACCGACGCGGTCGCCGGTGCGGTGTCGGCCGCAAAAGCGGCAACCGGTGAGGCAACGCCGAGCAGACCCAGCGCTGTGAAGGACAGCAGATACGATTTCAATTTTTTTATCCCCATTGGGCGACGTGCCGGCAGTGTGTCTGCTGGGGACGGCGGATGTTGTTTTTTAGTGCCGCCAAATCTCTAGTCATTCAGTCTGGATTTAACAAATCAGATTAACTGCGCTGGTCAATTAGTATGCCTTAATGAGGGGCGGGCCTTATCTCCGTGCATTTCCTAGGATATATGGCCGGCTACCATTGGGGTTGCGGCGGCAAAACGCCCTTTGTTTCATTTGCATCATTTGCCGCCGGGTCGACTCTGTGACCTTTTGTGCCGGTTCAATAAAATTAGAATGGTAGGAATTTAAATTTGCGCTAGACTGGCGGTGCGTTCCCACAGGAGATTGCGCCATGTCCCTCAAGCTTGGGGACGTCGTCCCCGATTTTACCCAGGATTCGACCGAAGGCCCGCTGTCCTTTTTCGATTGGGCCGGCCCGTCCTGGGTCGTGCTGTTTTCCCATCCCAAGGACTTCACGCCGGTCTGCACGACGGAACTGGGCGCGGTCGCCAAGCTGAAACCCGAATTCGACCGTCGTGGCGTCAAGGTGGTCGGCCTGTCGGTCGATCCGGCCGACAGCCACGCGGCCTGGGCCAGGGACATCGAAGAGACCCAGGGCGTCCGGCTGAACTTTCCGCTGATCGCCGACCACGATCGCAAGGTCGCCGACCTCTACGACATGATCCAGCCGAATGCCTCGGACACCATGACCGTGCGGTCGGTGTTCATCATCGACCCGAACAAGAAGCTGCGCCTCAGCCTGACCTATCCGGCCTCGACCGGGCGCAATTTCGACGAACTGCTGCGCGTCATCGACAGCCTGCAACTGACCGACGGCTACAAGGTGGCGACGCCCGCCAACTGGAAGCTGGGCGACGACGTCATCATCGTGCCCTCGGTCAATAACGAGGCGGCGAAGAGCCTCTTCCCGCAAGGCTGGGATGAAAAGAAGCCCTACCTCCGCTACGTCAAGCAGCCGGCGACCGAAACCGCCTGACGGTCCCGGTGCGAGATCGAGACGCAAAGCCCCGGCCCTGCGGGTATACATCGACGCGGGGCGGGGGCTTGGAATCTTAAGACCTTCGCATTAGGCTATGGCCTTCACCGAGTGAGTACATGCTTTCACAACGCGCCAAATACACCATCCGGGCCATGCAGGAATTGGCTGGCCTTGCCCCGGGCGAAACGCTGCAGGCGACCGAACTGGCGTCGCGAATCAAGGCGCCGTTGCACTTCCTGGAAAGCATTCTGCTTGAGATGCGGCGCGGCGGCTTTTTGCTGTCCAAGCGCGGCCGGACCGGCGGCTATGGCCTGAGCCGGCCGGCCGACCTGATCTCGATCGCCGATCTGATCCGCGCCGTCGACGGCCCCTTGGCCTTGTCGAGTTGCGCCAGCCGCACCGCCTATTCGCCATGCGAGGATTGCCCGACGCCCGACGATTGCAGCCTGCGCACCATCCTGCTCGACGCCCGCGACGCCATGGCCCGCGTCCTGGAAAGCTATACCCTGGCCAAGCCGTTTATCGGGCTGAAGCGGGCGGCGGGACTTTAGCTTTTTCGCTGGCGATACTGGGGTACCGACAGGCCGCCGCGTCCCCAGTCGTCCAGTTCGATTTCCTCGAAGACGATCCACGTGTCGTCCGGATGTTTCCCGAGCACGTCCTCGAAGAGCGCGGTAATCCCCTCGTAGATCCGGGCCTTCTGCCCGGAGGTGGTGCGGTCGGCGCCGGGGGCGGTGCCCTCGCGCGTCAGTTTGATCGTGACGAATGGCATGGCTGTTTTTCCTTTCTGATTCAGTGGTCGAGTCAGTGGCCGGCGATCGCGCCGCCGTCGACGTGCAGGATCTCGCCGGTGACGAAGCCGGCGCTTTCCAGATACAGGACCGCCTGGACGACGTCCTCGACCTCGCCGACGCGGTTCAGCGGCGCGAAACCCTTGAGCGCATCGATGGTGTCCGGCGCGTGTAGCGGCGTGCGGATGATGCCGGGCGCCACGGCGTTGACGCGGATGTTGTGGGCGGCGAGCTCCAGCGCCAGGCCACGGGTCGCCGCCGTCAGGCCGCCCTTGGTCAACGAGGCCAGGATCGACGGCACCTGGGACAGGGCGTGCTCGACCAGGGTCGTGCTGATCTGGACGATGTGACCGCTCTTCTGTTGGCGCATCACCGGCACGGCCTGCTGGGTGACGAAGAAGAAGCCGTCGAGATTGGTGCGCAGCACGCGGCGGTATTGATCTTCCGTCATCTCGGCCATGTCGCCGGCGACGAACAGGCCGGCATTGTTGACCAGGGCGTCGACGCGGCCGAAGCGCGCGACGGCGGTATCGACGATCCGGCGGGCCACCTCGGGATCACCGATATCGCCGGGCACGGTGACGACGCCGTCATCGGCCGAGGGCTGGATGTGGCGCGAATTGGCGACGACGGCATACCCCTTGTCGCGATACCCTTGGACGATGCCGGCGCCCAGGCCTTGCGATGCGCCGGTGACGATGGCGACTTTTTGGATGTGGCTCATGGTTTTATCCTTCTTGGTTGGAGGCAAAATGGCGGGTTCAGGCGCCGGTGGCGAAAGTCAGCGGCTTGCCTTTTTCGAACAGACCAAGGCGGTCGCCGAGGTTGAACTGGGAGAAGACGGCGGCGAGCTGGTCCTGGCTTTCGCGGAAATGGATCCAGCCTTCATTGTGTGCGGCGACCAGGCTGGCCTTGGGGAAGGCGTGGGCGGCTTCGATCGCGTCCTCGCTGCCCATGGTCATGTGGAAGCGGCCGCGCGGCTCGGCAGCCCCGGTGAACAGCAACACGACGCACGGTGAAAAACGGTGCGCGACCTCGGCTGTGCCCTCGTACCAGACCGTATCGCCGGTGACGTACATAAGGTCGCCCGGCTTGTCGGCGCCCAGCGCAAAGCCGACGACATCGCCGGAAATCGGCTCGATGCCGATCGGGCCGTGCCGCGCCGGCGTGGCCGTCACCCACAGCTTTTCGCCGGTCGGGCTTTCGATCCGGCAGGTCTCGAAAGGCGCTAGGCCCAGCGTATTACCCGCCAGGCGTCCGGCACCGGCCTTGGTCGTATAGACCTTGCCGGCCGACGGCAGCAGGGCGCGCCCTGAGGCATCGAGGTTGTCGAGGTGCTGGTCGTGGCTGAGCAGGATGGCGTCCAACCGGCCGATTTCGTCGACCGGAATGGCCGGCCCGGACGTCTTTTCGAAGCGGACCGGTGTTTCGCGATAAAGGCCCGGCGGATCGAAAGTCGGGTCCGTCAGCAGGCGGAAGGGGCCGTATTCGATCAGTACGGTCGGACCGCCGATCAGGGTAAGCTTCAGGTCTGGATGGGTCATGGCATGGGGCCTTTGTGTTGACCCCGCCGATCTACGCCCGTTTCTTTCTGTGAAAAATTCGCTATTATCGCGCAATGGCTGATAAAAAACGCACAGAGATAGACTGGCAGGACATGCGCGTCTTCCTGGCCTTGGGACGCCACGGCAGTCTCTCGGCGGCGGCGCGGACGCTGGCCGTCAATCACGCGACCATCGCCCGGCGGGTCCAGTCATTGGAAGCGGCGCTGGGGGAAAAGCTCGTCGAGCGACGGCCGGAGGGCTATGTCCTGACGCCCGCCGGCACCCAGGTGCTGGCCGCGGCCAGCGATATGGAAACCGCGGCCCAGACCCTGGGGCGTGGCGAGGGGGACGCGTCGCCGCGCGGCCTGGTTCGCGTCAATGCGTCACCGGGCCTGGCGCATGGCTTCCTGGTTCGGCGCATGGCCGACATTCCGCTGGCTTTTCCAGGGCTAGACATCGACCTGGCGACCGATCTGCGCGCCGTCAGCCTAGAGCGCCGCGAGACGGATATCGCCATTCGGCTGAACCGCCCGCAGGACGGCGACCTGCTAGCCAAGCCCCTGGTCACGATGGGCTTCGGCTTTTATGGAACTCAGGCGGCCTGCGAACGCGTTGAGGCCGGCGCCGAGCCCGTCTTCATCGGCTTTGACGAGGTCAATGCCTATGTGCCGGAAGCGGTCTGGCTGGCCCAGCAATTTCCGCGGTCGCGCTGGGTTTTCCGGACCAGCAACCAGGTGGCGCAGGCGACCGCGGCGCGTTCCGGCGTCGGCCTGGCGCTGCTGCCGCACTATATCGGCCGTACGGATGCGCAATTGCGGGCCTGCCGGTTGGACCCCGTGCCGCCGACGCGCGACGTGTGGCTGTTAACGCGCCGCCAGGACCGCAAGGACGTGCCGATCCGCACCGTCGCCGACCATATCGTCCGGTTTTTTGTCGATGAACGGGCGCTTTTCGAGGCCTGATGCCGGCAGAGACGGTTACACCGTTTCCCAGGCACCCGTTTTTTCCGAGCGAAACAGGGCGTCGATGATCCGCATATTGGCGCGGGCGTCGTCCAGATCGTAGGGCAGGGGAATTTCGCCCAGAACGGCGCGCGAGAAATCCTCGCTCATGCGCGTATATTGATCGGAGACGTCCATGGCGAACAGCTCGGCCGACGACCCGTCGAGCTCGGAGCCGTCATTGATCGCGAAGATATTGGGGACGTCGGGCTGGGCATTGTAGGGCACGGGGATGATGAGGCGCTTGTCGGCGCCCCAGACGACCAGTTGCTGGGCCCGCGCCAATTGCGTCGAGACCGAGAAGGTCAGTTGCCGCCCCTGGCCGAAATCGAGCAGGCCGCCGGTGACGACGTCGGTGCCGAAGTCGGCGTGACGCGTGACCAGGGCGATGACGCGCACAGGCTCGGCTTCGAAGAAGAAGCGGCCGGCGACGATTGGGTAGCAGCCGATGTCCATCAGGCCGCCGCCGCC
>FTKT01000553.1_pt2 | contig 13152 bp, 8 predicted proteins | sample 1658271 | NCBI WGS metagenome assembly FTKT01 (sample SAMEA3914811, study PRJEB12502) | metagenome | biome: forest; material: soil | place: Canada | collected 2011-08-04 | depth 0.3 m | reverse complement strand
GACGGCGGCGAGCAGCGCGGTGCGCATCCGGTCGGCGGCCTTGATCGGCTCCACCTCGGCGGCCACCGCCGCGAGCCGGTCGCGCTCCAGCGCGGCGGCCACATGGGCGGCGAAGGCGGTCAGCACCCGCTGCTCGTCGGCGGGCAGCCGGCGGCCCGCCAGGATCAGCAACGCGTCGGAGCCGACCGCGACTTCGGTGATCTCGCGGTCGGCCGCGGCCTCCCCGCCGGCGTCGCTGCGGGCGATCACCGAGCCGTCCTCGCGCGAGAGCAGCGCCACCGAGTCCAGGCCGAAGGCCGTCCGGGAGTGCTCCAGCAGTGTCGGGATCGCCGAACTCGCGCCGCCCTGGGCCGAGTCGGGCCTGCGCAGCACGCTCCCCGCCAGGGTGCTGAGCGTCTCGGCCTCGGCGGTGGCCCGGGCCGCCCGGGTGGTCTGCCGGGTGGCCCGGTCCACCACGGTCGAGACCGTGAGGGCGACCACCGCGAAGACCACCAGGGCGATCACGTTGTTGGGTTCACCGATGGTGAAGGCGTGGATCGGCGGGATGAAGTAGTAGTTGAGCAGCAGCGAGGCGATCAGCGAGGCCACCAGGGCGGACATCGCCCCGCCGAGCAACGCGACTACCACCACGCCCAGTTGGAAGAGCAGCGCGACGGTGGTCAGGTTGAGCGTGTGGTGCAGCTGGGTGAGCACCGCGGTGAGCCCGAAGGGCAGCGCGAGCCCGGCCGTGAAGCCCGCCACCGTCCGGCGCCGGGAGTGCCGGCGGCCGAGCGCCGGCAGTCGGCCGCGGCCGCTGAACTCGTGGGTGACCATGTGGACGTCGATGTCCTCGGACAGGTCGACGGTGGTCTCCCCTATCCCCGGACCGGTCAGGAAGCGGGTGATCCGGCCGCGCCGGCTGGTGCCGAGCACCAGCTGGGTGGCGTCGTTGGCGCGGGCGAAGCTGAGCAGCGCGCGCGGGATGTCGTCGCCGACCACCACGTGGTAGCTGCCGCCCAGACTCTCCACCAGCTGCCGCTGGTTGGCGAGGGTGCCGGGCGAGGCGCCGGCCAGGCCGTCGCTGCGGGTGATGTGCACCGCGAGCAGCTCACCGCCGGCCGTGCGGTCCGCGATCCGGGCGGCGCGCCGGATCAGCGTCTCGCCCTCCGGGCCGCCGGTCAGCGCCACCACGACCCGCTCCCGGGTCTCCCAGACCCGGTCGATGTTGTGGGTGGCGCGGTAGTCGCGCAGCCCCTCGTCGACCCGGCCGGCCACCCAGAGCAGGGCCAGTTCGCGCAGCGCCGTGAGATTGCCGACGCGGAAGTAGTGGGAGAGCGCGGCGTCCACCTTCTCGGCCTTGTAGACGTTGCCGTGGGCCATCCGCCGGCGCAGCGCCTGCGGAGCCATGTCGACGAGTTCGAGCTGGTCGGCCCGGCGGACCACCTCGTCCGGGACGGTCTCGCGCTGCGGGATCCCGGTGATCTTCTGGACGACGTCGTTGAGCGATTCCAGGTGCTGGATGTTGACGGTGGTGATGACGTCGATCCCGGCGGCCAGCAGTTCCTCGATGTCCTGCCAGCGCTTGGCGTTGCGCCCGCCGGGGACGTTGGTGTGCGCCAGCTCGTCGACCAGCGCGACCGTGGGGTGGCGGGCGAGCACCGCGTCCACGTCCATCTCGGTGAACTCGGTCTCCCGGTAGGTGCGGGTCAGCCTGGGCACCTCGTCCAGGCCCTGCAGCATGCCCTCGGTGTGCCGCCGCCCGTGGCACTCGATGTAGCCGACCGCCACGTCCGCCCCGCGCTCCTGTCTGCGGCGGGCCTCGTCCAGCATCCGGTAGGTCTTGCCTACGCCGGGGGCCGAGCCGAGGTACACCCGTAGCCGGCCGCGCCGGGGAGGGGTGCCGGAGGCGAGATCGCGAGCCATCAGTCCTCATCGTGGAGTGTGGAACGGGTCGGGGCCGGAACGCGGCCGACCGGACCGGGCTCGCGCCCGGGCCGGTCAGTCGGTCACTCGCTCTGACGAAGTGTCACTTCGTCTCGCTGAGAGCCTTGTTGAGCAGCACGACGTTGACGCCGGGGTCACCGAGGAAGCCGACCGAACGGCCCTCGGTGTACTTGTCGACCAGGCCCGCGACGGTGTCGGCGGACAGGCCCCGGGTCCTGGCGACCCGGGCGGTCTGCTCCTTGGCGTAGGCCGGGGAGATGTGCGGGTCCAGGCCCGAGCCCGAGGAGGTCAGCGCGTCGGCCGGCACGGTGGCCGGGTCGACCCCGTCGAACGCGGCCAGCGCGGTGCGCCGGTCGTCGACCGCCTGGAGCAGCGTGTCGTCGTTCGGGCCGAGGTTGCTCGCCGAGGAACCGTGCGGGTCGTAGCCCGCGGCGGAGGGGCGCGGCTGGAACCACTGGGGGTCCGGGACCGGCTGCTCCTTCGGGTCGTTCGGGTTCTTCTTGGGCAGGTTGTAGTTCTGGCCGAGCAGGCTGGAGCCGATCTCCTTGCCGTCGCCGCTCTTGACGATCGAGCCGTTCGCCTTCTGGCTGAAGGCGACCTGGCCGACCCCGGTGACCAGCAGCGGATAGGCGACACCGAGGATCACGGTCATCACCAGCAGCATCCGCAGCGCGGTGAGGTGGGTACGGACGGAGGTGGGCAGTGGCTTGGGCATGATGGCTTTTCCTCCGTATCTCAGCGCAGGCCGGGGATGAACTGGACGATCAGGTCGATCGCCTTGATCCCGATGAACGGCACGATCAGACCGCCGGCGCCGTACACCAGCAGGTTCCGGCGCAGCAGCGAACTGGCGTCCGACGGGCGGTACTTCACCCCGCGCAGGGCCAGCGGGATAAGACCGACGATGACCAGCGCGTTGAAGACGATCGCCGAGGTGATCGCGGACTTCGGGCTGTGCAGCGCCATGATGTTGAGGTAGTGCAGGCCCGGGTAGACGCCCACGAACATCGCCGGGATGATCGCGAAGTACTTCGCGACGTCGTTGGCGATCGAGAAGGTGGTCAGCGCACCGCGGGTGATCAGGAGCTGCTTGCCGATCTCGACGATCTCGATCAGCTTGGTGGGGTTGGAGTCCAGGTCCACCATGTTGCCGGCCTCCTTGGCCGCCATGGTGCCGGTGTTCATCGCCACACCCACGTCGGCCTGGGCCAGCGCCGGGGCGTCGTTGGTGCCGTCGCCGGTCATCGCGACCAGCTTGCCGCCCTCCTGCTCCTTCTTGATCAGGGCCATCTTGTCCTCGGGGGTGGCCTCGGCGAGGAAGTCGTCCACGCCGGCCTCGTCCGCGATCGCCTTGGCGGTCAGCGGGTTGTCGCCCGTGATCATGATGGTCTTGATGCCCATCCGGCGCAGCTCGTCGAACCGCTCCTTCATGCCCTCCTTGACGACGTCCTTGAGGTAGATCACCCCGAGGGCGCGCGGCGCCCGGCTGCCGATCCGGGAGGCGACCAGCAGCGGGGTGCCGCCGGCGGCCGAGATCCGGTCCACCAGTTCGGCCACGTCCGCGCCGACGGTGCCGCCGCCCTCGGTGACCCAGTTGGTCACCGAGCCGGCCGCGCCCTTGCGGACCGAGTGGACGCCGTCGCTCTCCTCCAGGTCGACCCCGGACATCCGGGTCTGGGCGGTGAACGGGACCCAGGTGGCGTGCGTCAACTCGCCCTGGGCGCGGGCCCGCAGGCCGTACTCGGTCTTGGCCAGGACCACGATCGAGCGGCCCTCGGGCGTCTCGTCGGCCAGCGAGGAGAGCTGGGCGGCGTTCGCCAGCTCCTCGGTGCCGACCCCGTCGGCCGCCAGGAACTCGGCGGCCTGGCGGTTGCCCAGGGTGATGGTGCCGGTCTTGTCCAGCAGCAGGGTGTTGACGTCGCCCGCGGCCTCCACGGCGCGGCCCGACATGGCCAGCACGTTGCGCTGCACCAGACGGTCCATACCGGCGATGCCGATCGCGGAGAGCAGCGCGCCGATGGTGGTCGGGATCAGTGCGACGACCAGCGCGACCAGCACGATCAGGGTCTGCGGAGCGCCCGCGAAGGCCGCCATCGGCTGCAGGGCCGAGACCGTCACCAGGAAGACGATGGTCAGCGAGGCCAGCAGGATGTTGAGCGCGATCTCGTTCGGCGTCTTCTGCCGGGAAGCGCCCTCGACCAGGGCGATCATCCGGTCGATGAAGGACTTGCCGGGCTCGGAGGCGATCTTCACCACGATCCGGTCGGAGAGCACCTTGGTGCCGCCGGTGACCGCGCTGCGGTCACCGCCCGACTCGCGGATCACCGGCGCGGACTCACCGGTGATCGCCGACTCGTCCACCGAGGCGACACCCTCGACGACGTCGCCGTCGCCGGGGATGATCTGGCCGGCCTCGACGACCACGTGGTCACCGAGCTGCAGGGCGGTCCCGGAGACCTCCTCCTCGGCCTGCGAGGCGGGCCAGTTGACGAGCCGTCGGGCCATCGTGTCGGTCTTGGTGCGGCGCAGCGTATCGGCCTGCGCCTTGCCGCGGCCCTCGGCCACGGCCTCGGCCAGGTTGGCGAAGACCGTCGTCAGCCAGAGCCAGACGGTGATCGCCCAGGCGAAGACCGAGGGGTGCAGGATCGCGGACACCGTGGTGACCAGCGAGCCGACCTCGACCACGAACATGACCGGGTTCTTGACCATCACCCGGGGGTCGAGCTTCTTCACCGCGTCCGGGAGGGCTGCCAGCAGCACCTTGGGGTCGAGCAGGTTGCTCGCCGCCCGGTGCGGCTGCTGCGCCTGCGCCTCGTCGGCGGGGGCGGGGGAGAGAGTGGACGACATCAGTGCAGACCTTCCGCGATCGGCCCAAGAGCCAGGGCCGGGAAGTAGGTGAGGCCAACCACGATCAGGACGACGCCCGACAGCAGGCCTACGAACAGCGGCTTGTGAGTGGGCAGGGTGCCCTGGGTCGCGGGCACCGGCTGCTGCCGGGCGAGCGATCCGGCCAGCGCCAGGACGAAGATCATCGGCAGGAAGCGCCCGAAGACCATCGCCAGGCCGAGCGCGGTGTCCCACCAGGGTGAGGTGACGGTGAGTCCGCCGAACGCCGAGCCGTTGTTGTTGGCGGCGGAGGTGAAGGCGTAGAGCACCTCGGAGAAGCCGTGCGGCCCCGAGGCCTGCATATTGGCCCGCTCGCCGCCCAGCGCCATCGCGACGCCGGTGCCGATCAGCACGATCGCCGGGGTGGTCAGGATGTAGAGGGAGGCGAACTTCATCTCCCGCCCGCCCAGCTTCTTGCCCAGGTACTCGGGGGTGCGGCCGACCATCAGGCCCGCGACGAAGACCGCCACGACGGCCAGGATCAGCATGCCGTACAGGCCCGAACCGGTACCGCCGGGCGCGATCTCACCGAGCATCATGTCGAAGATCGCGACCCCGCCGCCGCCGGGGGTGAGCGAGTCGTGCGCCGCGTCGACGGCGCCCGTGGAGGTCAGCGTGGTGGAGGAGGCGAAGAGGCTGGAGGCCCAGATGCCGAAGCGGACTTCCTTGCCCTCCATCGCGCCACCGGCCGCGGTCAGCGCCGCGCCGCCGTGGTGGGTCTCGAAGAAGGTCATCAGGGTGGCGGAGCCGACCCAGAACAGGGCCATCACCGAGACGATCGCGTAGCCCTGGCGGTTGTCCCCGACCATCCTGCCGAAGGTGCGCGGCAGCGAGAAGGAGATCACCAGCAGCAGGAAGATCTCCAGCCAGTTGGTGAAGCCGGTCGGGTTCTCGAAGGGGTGCGCGGAGTTGGCGTTGAAGAAGCCGCCGCCGTTGGTGCCCAGCTCCTTGATGACCTCCTGGGAGGCCACCGGCCCGCCGGGGATCGACTGGGTGTCGCCGCCCAGGGTGGCGAGGTCGTGGAAGCCGTGGAGGTTCTGGACCACGCCGTTGGCGACCAGCACCAGCGCGAAGACGATCGACAGCGGCAGCAGCAGGCGCAGGCAGATCCGGGTCAGGTCCACCCAGAAGTTGCCGACCCGGTCGGTCCGGCTGCGGGTGAAGCCCCGGATCAGCGCCACCACGATGGCGATGCCGACCGCGGCGGAGACGAAGTTCTGCACCGCCAGGCCCGCCATCTGGACCGTGTGGCCCAGCGTCGCCTCACCGGCGTAGTCCTGCCAGTTGGTGTTCGTCACGAACGAGATCGCCGTGTTCCAGGCACCGTGCGGGTTGACCGCCTTGAAGCCGAGGCTCAGCATCAGGTGGTTCTGGATCCGCTGCAGCAGGTACAGGAAGAGGATCGAGACGAAGGAGAAGGCCAGCACCGAGCGCAGGTAGACCGGCCAGCGCTGGTCGGCGTCACCGTCCACGCCGATGGTCCTGTAGAGGCCGCGCTCGACCCGCAGGTGCTTGGCGGTGGTGAGCAGATGGGCGATGTAGTCGCCCAGGGGGCGGTAGCACAGGGCCAGCGCGCCCACCAGGGCGAGAGCCTGCAGCCAACCCGCAAAAGTAGAACTCATGTCAGAACTTCTCCGGGTAGATCAGCGCCACGATGAGGTAGCCGACGAGGAGGACAGCGACGATCAGACCTGCGATGTTGTCGGCGGTCACAGCTTCTCCACCCCCCGGGCGATCAGTGCGAGCACGGCGAACACGGCGACCGTGACACCGACGAAGACGAGATCGAGCATGAGCTCCACCAAGGTGGTTGGACCTGGGCCGTGCGTGTCCCCACGGGGCCTCACGACACCGGCGGCAGGCCGGCTTCAGTAGCAAATCAGCCGCCGCGCGCCCCCTTGCGACTCCTGACGCCGTCCATACGGGTGGGGATCGAACGTTGACGCGTCCTTGATGTCTGCTTCACGCGGCCGAGACGCGGTCTTGCCGCAGCCGTGACGAAGCCCGCTGTGCGGGCCCCGTCAGGACCGTCCGAAAACGCGAGGAGCCCCGGGCAGCGGGGCTGCCCGGGGCTCCTTGACGGTGCGTCAGATCTTCTCCGACTCCCGCGTCCCGTTCCGCTTGGCGGCCGGCTCGCCGCGGCGCACCGAGCCCGGCGCCCGGCGGGCCGGGTGATCCGCACGGGGGGCGGAGGCGAGCTGCCAGGGCACGCTGATCACCATCACGCCGGGGGTGAAGAGCAGCCGGCTCTTCAGCCACAGGGCGGACTGGTTGTGCAGCAGGTGCTCCCACCAGTGCCCGACCACGTACTCGGGGATGAAGACCGCCACCGCGTCCCGCGGGCTGGTGCGGCGCACCGAGCGGACGTACGAGACCACGGGCTTGGTGATCTCGCGGTACGGCGAGTCCAGCACCTTGAGCGGGACCTGGATGTCGAAGGCGGCCCACTGCTCCCTGAGCTCGTCGGTGGCCTCCTTCTCCACCGCGACGCTGAGCGCCTCCAGGGTGTCCGGCCGGAACGCCTGGGCGTAGCCGAGCGCCCGCAGGGTGGGCTTGTGGATCTTGGAGACCAGGACGATGCCGTGCACCTTCGCGGGCCGCACCGCCTCCTCGTGCGGGTCGCCGACGGAGAGCTCCTCGGCCACCGCGTCGTAGTGCCGGCGGATGCCGCGCATCATCACCCAGAGCACGATCGCGGCGACCACCGCCAGCCAGGCGCCCTGGGTGAACTTGGTGATCAGCACGATCACCAGCACCAGCGCGGTGACCACCGCGCCGAAGCCGTTGATCACCCGCGAGCGCTGCGCGCCACCGCGCACCGCCGGGTCGCTCTCGGTGGCCAGGATGAGGTTCCAGTGCCGGACCATGCCGATCTGGGAGAGCGTGAAGGAGGTGAAGACGCCCAGGATGTACAGGTGGATCAGGCTGGTGACGTCCGCACCGTAGAGCCAGAGCAGGCCGCCGGCCACCACCGCGAGCGCGATGATGCCGTTGGAGAAGGCCAGCCGGTCGCCGCGGGTGTGCATCTGCCGGGGCAGGTAGCGGTGCTGGGCCAGGATCGAGGCCAGCAGCGGGAACCCGTTGAAGGCGGTGTTCGCGGCCAGGATCAGGACCAGCGCGGTGACGGCCTGGATGAAGTAGAAGAGGATGCTGTGGTCCCCGCCGAAGATCGCGGAGGCCAGCTGGGCGATCACGGTCTGCTGCGGCGCGCTGTGGCAGTCCCCGGGGAACCCGGTGAGCCGGCAGGCGTCGTCGGTGATGTGGATCTTCGAGGTGAGCGCCAGCGCCGTGATGCCGATGAACATCACCACGGCGGTGATGCCCATCACCGCCATCGTGCTGGCGGCGTTCTTCGACTTGGGCGCACGGAAGGCCGGCACGCCGTTGGAGATCGCCTCGACCCCGGTCAGCGCGGTACAGCCGGAGGCGAAGGCGCGCAGGCCCAGCATCAGCAGGCCGAGCCCGGCCAGGGTGTCCTTGCCGTTCACCGGGACGATCCCGTAGGCCGCGCTGGAGGCCACCGGTCCGTGCCCGAAGGCCAGCTTGACCAGGCCGGTGACGACCATCAGCACGATGCCGCCGATGAACAGGTAGGTCGGCGCGGCGAACGCCTTGCCGGACTCCCGGACCCCGCGCAGGTTCACCGCGGCGAGCAGCGCCACGAAGACCACCGCCATCGCGACCCGGCCGCCGGCCAGCCCCGGGAAGGCCGAGATGATGTTGTCGACGCCGGAGGCCACCGAGACCGCGACGGTCATCACGTAGTCGACCAGCAGCGAGGCGGCCACCACCAGGCCGGCGTTGGCCCCGAGGTTGGTGGAGACCACCTCGTAGGAACCGCCGCCGCTCGGATAGGCGTGCACCACCTGGCGGTAGGAGGCCACCACGACCGCCATCAGCGCGACCACGCCGGCCGCGACCCAGGGGGCCAGGTAGAGGAAGGCGGTGCCGCCGACGGTGAGCACCAGCAGGATCTCCTGGGTGGCGTAGGCCACGGAGGAGAGCGGGTCGGACGCGAAGATCGGCAGCGCCAGGCGCTTGGGGAGCAGGGTCTCGCCCAGCTCCTCGCTGCGCATGGCCTTGCCGATCACGAGGCGCTTGAGCGCCGAGGGCAGGTTGAACACAAGCGCGAGCGTATGCGCCATCGGCGTTAAGACGATGACCGACTCGCGGGCGCCCCCGGGCCCGGATACCCCCGTCCGGCCGCGCGTTTCCGCAGGCCAGCGGGGGTACGGGCGGCTCTGGGGTGGGCCGTTCGGGTGCGTTAAGAGGCCGCGTTAAGAGCACGTCAAAATATGAACTTGTGATCTGACATGTAGGCCAATCGTGATGGCTGGACTTCGATTGAGGGGCGTTCCTGGCTTACGGCCCTTACATTCGCAGGCTCGGCGAGGGGTTGCGGGGTGCTGGCGCGGGCCTCGCCCCTGCGCGCGGACCGGGCCTCGCGTCTGTCGACAAAGCGGGTCTCGCGTCCGCCGGCCGGGTAGCCGGGCGGCCGGGCGGCTGGGCGGCTGGGCGGCTGGGCGACCGAGCAGCCGGGCAGCCGCTACATCCGCAGGCGCAGGCGGCAGACCACCGCGCCGGTCCCGCGCCGCAGCGCCCGGTCGATCACCGCGCCACGCTGGTTCTGCAGCGCCCGCTGCCAGAAGTGGACCGGCTCGACCTCCGGGATCAGCACGGTGACCCGGTCGTACGCGTGCTCGGTGCCGAGTTCGTTGACGAAGGCGACCAGCGGCCGGCCCAGCCGGCGGTGCGCGTCCGGGACCTCCAGCAGCGGTACGCCCGGGCTCCACAGCTCCCAGTCCCGGCGCAGCGCGTCGGCGGCCTGGCGGTCCTCGGTGTCCGGCTCGGTGTGCACCACGGTCACCGCGAGCACCTCGTCGCCGAGCGAGACGGCCGCCGAGAGCGCCTCCCTGGTCATCCGCGAGATCGACATCACCGGCACCACCACCAGCGAGCGCTGACGGGTCACCGGGCCGGGGATCCGGCCCAGCTCCAGCCGGTCGCCGATCCGTCCGTACGCCCGGTGGATCAGCTCGAAGAGCAGCACCAGCAGCGGCAGCGCCACCACGATGCCCCAGGCGCCCTCGGTGAACTTGGTGCCGGTCACCACCAGCGTCGCCACGCCCGTCAGCAGCGCGCCGAAGCCGTTCAGCAGCGCCCGTCCGCGCCAGCCCGCGCCGCGCTCGCGCAACCAGTGCTTCACCATGCCGACCTGACAGATCGTGAAGCCGACGAAGACGCCGATCGAGAAGAGCGGCACCAGGCTGTTCACGTCCCCGCCGGAGGCCACCAGCAGCGCGGCCGAGACCAGCGCCAGGAAGAGCACCCCGTGCCGGTGCACCTGGTGGTCGGCGCGCAGCGCGAAGACGTGCGGCAGGTGGTTGTCGCGGGCCAGCAGCCGCATCAGCACCGGCAGGCCGCCGAAGGAGGTGTTGGCGGCCAGCGCCAGCAGGACCACGGTGGCGAACTGCACCAGGTAGAAGCCGAACCCGTGGCCGAGCGAGGCGTCCGCCAGCTGGGCGAGCACCGTGACCCCCTCGACCGGCTGCAGGTGGAAGCGGCCGATCAGCACGGCCAGTCCGATCAGCATCACGCCGAGCACCCCGCCCAGCGCGATCTCGGTGTGCTGGGCGCGCTTGACCCGCGGCGTCCGGAAGGAGGGGACGGCGTTGGCCACCGCCTCCACCCCGGTCAGCGCCGAACAGCCGGAGGCGAACGCCTTGAGCAGCAGCAGCGCGCCGACCGCCGTCGCGTTGCCCGCCAGCGCGGAGGCGTGGCCCGCGGCGGCCGCGGTGGAGGCCGGGGCGTCGCGGAAGAGGCCGATCACGATGATCGCCATGATCGAGAGCACGAAGACGGCGGTCGGCGCCATGAACCAGCGGGCCGACTCGGCGATCCCGCGCAGGTTCACCCCCGTGACCAGGGCCAGCACGCCCAGGCAGAGCCAGACCCGGTCGCCGTACAGGCCGGGGAAGGCGGAGGTCAGCGCGGCCACCCCGGCCGTCACCGAGACCGCGACGTTCAGGATGTAGTCGATCACCAGCGAGGCGGCCGCGGTCAGCGCGGTGCGCCGGCCCAGGTGCGCCTTGGCCACCGCGTACGAGCCGCCGCCGTCCGGGAAGGCCGCGATCACCTGCCGGTAGGAGGCGGTGAGCACCGCCAGCAGCAGGGCGATCGCCGCGGTGACCGGGAGCGTGAAGCCGAGTCCGTAGCTGCCCGCCGCCGCCAGCACCAGCACGATCGACTCCGGCCCGTAGGCCACCGAGGCCATCGCGTCGAGCGAGAGCGCGGCGAGTCCCCCGAGGGCGGAGAGCTTGTCGCGCTCGCCCGACGGGGCACCGGCGCCGGCACCGGCGCCGCCGTCGGGCGGGTCGGTGTCGGCCGGGCCGGCCAGGACGGCGTCAGGGGTGGCGGACATCGGGCGAACCTCCGTGGTCGGGTGCACTTCGCATCGTCCCCGCGGGGGCGGGGCGGGCGCGCGGCCGATACGCGTTCGATACGCGCTGCGCGGCTTCCTTGACGCTCCGTTGACACGTGGTTGCGGGGGCCGGTGGACGACCGGTTCCACCCACCGCCAAACGTGCTGTGGCCGATATCACAACCGGCGGAAATGCTACACGCGTCAACCCTTTATGACCTCGCCCCTTTTTGCGCTCCGAAATCCAGCTGCGAAGTTTCTGTGCGGGACCTGTTGACCGCCGTTAATCAACTCTGATTTGCTTCACCGCGGCAGACGACGGACCACCCCCACAGGGTGACTGACCATCAGTTTCCCTGGTCCGTACCAAGCCTGGCCCGAACCGGCCATCGGAGCAGAGAAGTCTATTCACTGAATACCGCGCGCTCTTTTCTGTTTAATCGCGAGGTATTTCCGGCATGGATTCCCTCTGTTGTGCGGACAATTCCGAGAAGGCGGTTCGGGTTCAGGGCGGGGCACGGACGGGGTCCTTCGCCGGCTCCTGTCCACGCAAGTGATCGCCCGGCGCCCACCGGCGCCCGAGCGATCAGCATGAGAGAGGCACCCTCAACCATGGGTATATCCCCCACCACTCGCCGTGCGCGGCTCTCCGCCCTCACCGGGCTCGCCTCGCTGGCGATCGCTGCCGCAGGTCTCGTGGGCGCTGCTCCGGCCCAGGCCCAGAACACAGCGGCCACCGCCGGCTCCGGCATCTCGAACGAGTTCAACCCGTACAGCTCGAAGCTGACGCACAGCACGCTCCCGGGCCTCCAGCAGTACGAGGCCATGAAGCGCACGCGGCTCGCCAACCAGCCGCACGCGGCGGCGACCGGCCAGGAGACGCTCTCCTACGGCGGCGGCGTGGACGGCATCGGTGTCCAGAGCGGCCACTCCAAGGTCTACCTGGTCTTCTACGGCTCGCAGTGGGGCACCCAGACCACCGACGCCAACGGGAACGCCAAGTTCTCCGGCGACTCGGCCGGCGCGGCGGGCGCCACCCAGCAGATGTTCAAGGGCATCGGCACCAACAACGAGCGCTGGTCGGCCGACCTGACCCAGTGGTGCGACGGCCCGAACGTGGCCGCCGGCGCGGTCAGCTGCCCCTCGAACGCCAACTTCATCCCGTACCAGGCCGGCGGCGTGCTCTCCGGCGTCTGGTACGACAACGCGGGCGCCTCCCCGGCGCAGGCGAGCGGCAACCAGCTCGGTGTGGAGGCCGTCAACGCGGCCGCCCACTTCGGCAACACCACCGCCGCCTCGAACCGCGACGCGTACTACGTCGTCCTGTCGCCCCACGGCACCAACCCGGACGACTACCAGAACCCGAGCACCGGGTACTGCGCCTGGCACGACTGGAACGGCGACACCACGCTCACCGGTGGCGCGGCCGCCTCGCCCTACGGCGACATCGCGTTCAGCAACCAGCCGTACAACATCGACCAGGGCGCGAACTGCGGCGTCGGCTTCGTCAACTCCCCCGGCACGCTCGACGGTTACACGATGACCCTCGGCCACGAGTGGCACGAGATGATGTCCGACCAGAACCCGGCCGGCGGCTGGACCAACCACGTGTCCGGCAGCACCTACAACGGCCAGGAGAACTCCGACGAGTGCGCCTGGCTGAAGCCGGGCACCGCTGGGGGCGCGGCCAACATCTCCTTCGGCTCCTTCGGCACCTACGCCGAGCAGGCCAGCTGGTCCAACGACACCAACTCCTGCGCCATCACCCACGCGATCGTGGGCGGCACGACCGGCAACACCGTCACGGTGACCAACCCGGGCAGCAAGAACGCCACCGTCGGCACCGCCTTCTCGCTGCAGCTCGCGGGCACCGACAGCGCGTCGGGCCAGACCCTGACCTACTCGGCCACCGGCCTGCCGGC
>FTKT01000414.1_pt2 | contig 13173 bp, 10 predicted proteins | sample 1658271 | NCBI WGS metagenome assembly FTKT01 (sample SAMEA3914811, study PRJEB12502) | metagenome | biome: forest; material: soil | place: Canada | collected 2011-08-04 | depth 0.3 m | reverse complement strand
GCCACCGAGCGGCGGGCGAACTGCCGCTGGCAGCCGGGGTGCGGGCTGCCGTCCTGGGCGTAGCGGTCGGCCGGGGCCCAGGCCCAGCCGGGCTGGGCGGCGAGCCGGACCAGCCGGTCCAGGTCGGGGATCAGCCGCAGGTCGCCGGCCGGGCCGCCGATCCAGCGGCTGGTGGTGATCGAGTCGTCGACCAGGAAGACGTCGAAGCAGGGCGCCGCGCCGACCCCCCAGGCGGCGGCGTGCTCCAGGCCGCGGACCGGGACGGTCTTGACCCGGGTGATCCCGGAGTTGTCGACCCAGCCGAGGACGACGCCGTCGACGCCCTCCGCGCTGAGCCGGGCGGCGGTGGCCCGGGCCCGGGCGGCGCGTTCGGCGCGGCCGGCGGCCGACCCGGTGGGCGCGGCGTGCTGCTGATCGAGAGTGGTACTCACACGATCCATCCTGACGCGATCCGGACCCGGGCGGAACTCCCCGCAGGAGTGGTGGTGATCGTCGCGGGCTGACGAGCCGCACCCCTTCCTACCTGGGGGTAACTTCGCTACAGTGTCCGCACGCACCACCGCCGGGCTTCGGGAGCCGCACTGGCGGGGCGCCACCCGAGCACGGGTGTGCGGTGCGCCTGTCGCGGTCCTATCGGGCCGATTCCTCATCACGTTTCTGCGCGGGCACCCGCGGTACGGCCGGAGCGGACCGGCCTCGCGGACGCCTGACGCCTCGTCATCCCTCCCGCCCGTGTGGCGCGAACCCCCTCCTCCCCGCGCGTCCGCGCGCCGGGAGCGCGCCCGCGGGACCTGTGACAAAGGAGTCCGGACCATGGAGCGTCCCCTTCCCCGCCCCTTTCCCACCGTCGCCGTGGTCGGCCTCGGCACCATGGGCGCCGGCATCGCCGTCACGGTGGCCCGCAGCGGTCGCCGGGTGATCGGCATCGAGGCCGACGCGGCCGCCGCCCGGCGGGCACTCGGCCGGATCGAGGAGGCCACCGCGCACGCCGTGGAGCGCGAGCGGCTGACCGCCGCGGAGCGCTCCGCGCTGCTGGCGCTGATCACCGTCGGCGACCGGCTGGACGCCGCGGCCGAGGCCGATCTGGTGATCGAGGAGGTCCCCGAGCAGCTGGAGCTGAAGCGGGAGGTCTTCGCCGAGCTGGACCGGATCTGCCCGCCCGGGACGGTGCTGGCCACCGGCACCACCGCCCTGTCGGTGACCCGGATCGCCGCCGCGACCACCCGCCCCGAGCGGGTGCTGGGCCTGCACTTCTTCAACCCGGTGCACGTGATGAAGCTGGTCGAGGTGGTCCGCAGCGTGCTGACGGACCCCCAGGTCGCCGAGGAGGCGGCCGAGTTCGCCCGCGAGCTGGGCAAGGAGCCGGTGTCGGCGGGCGACCGGGCCGGGTTCATCGTCAACGGGCTGCTCTTCGCCTACCTCAACCAGGCCGCCGCGATGTTCGAGTCCAGGTACGCCACCCGGGAGGACATCGACGCCGCGATGCGGCTGGGCTGCGGCCTGCCGATGGGCCCGCTGGCGCTGCTCGACCTGATCGGCGTGGACACCGCGCGCACCGTGCTGGAGGCGATGTACGAGCAGTCCAGGGACCGGCTGCACGCCCCCGCCCCGATCCTCGGCCAGCTGGTCGCGGCCGGGCTGCTGGGCCGCAAGTCCGGCCGCGGCTTCTACACCTACCAGGCGCCGGGTTCCTCCAAGGTGGTCGCCGAGGCCGGGGCGGCGGACGCGGCACGGGTGGCCGGCCGCGAGGTGCGCAGCGTCGGGGTCTGCGGCTCCGGGACGATGGCCACCGGCATCGCCGAGGTCTTCGCCAAGGCCGGCTACCCGGTCACGCTGGTCGCCCGCAGCCAGGAGAAGGCGGACCGGGCCAAGGGCCAGCTGGCCCGCTCGCTGGACCGCTCGGTCGCCAAGGGGCGGCTGACCGGGGATCAGCGCGATGCGGCGCTCGGCCTGGTCACCCCGACCGGGCAGCTCGCCGACCTGGCCGAGGTGGACCTGGCGATGGAGGCGGTGGCCGAGGACCTGGCCGTCAAGCGCGAGCTGTTCGCCTCGCTGGACAAGGTCTGCAAGCCCGGCGCGGTGCTCGCCACCACCACCTCCAGCCTGCCGGTGATCAGCTGCGCGAGCGCCACCGGCCGGCCGCGCGAGGTGATCGGCATGCACTTCTTCAACCCCGCGCCGGCCATGAAGCTGGTCGAGGTGGTCTCCACCGTGCTGACCGCGCCGGAGGTCACCGCCACCGTGCTGGAGCTCTGCGCCAAGGTGCGCAAGCACCCGGTGGAGTGCGGGGACCGGGCCGGGTTCATCGTGAACGCGCTGCTCTTCCCGTACCTGAACGACGCGGTGCGGATGCTGCAGGAGCACTACGCGACGGTGGACGACATCGACACCGCGATGAAGCTCGGCTGCGGCTACCCGATGGGCCCCTTCGAGCTGCTGGACGTGGTGGGGCTGGACGTGTCGCTGACCATCGAGCGGGTGCTGCACCAGGAGTTCCGCGAGCCGGGCCTGGCCGCGGCGCCGCTGCTGGAGCACCTGGTGACGGCCGGCTGCCTGGGCCGCAAGACGGGTCGCGGGTTCCGCGACCACGCACGCCGGTGACGGCCGGTCAGCACGGCCCGCCGCCGGAGGAGCGCAGACGGGCCGCCGAGGCCGAGCGGCGGCCGGGCCGGCCGCCGGCGGCCACCGACCGCCGGCCCGTAGCGCCCGTGACGCCTGTGACACCTGTGACGGCTGTAACGCCCGTGGCGCCGATGTCGCCCGCCGCGCCCGCGCAGCACCCGGGCTGGGGCGCCGGGACGGTCTCCTCCCGGTGGCCGCGGCCGGCGGTCGCCGGGCCCGCCGCGGCGGTGCGCCGACCGGCCGCGGCGAGGGCCTCGGGCGGGGGCGCGCAGGCGTGTAGCGTTCCCGGCATGGATCGGGAACAGTCTGCCGCCGCCCAGCCCGAGCACGAGACCGCGCGGGCGACCGCCGAGCCGGGCCCCGGCAGCCGCCGGGCCGCGGCCCAGCGCCAGCAGATGCGCCAGGACCTGGCGACGGCAGCCATGGAGCTGTTCGCCACCCAGGGGTACGAGGAGACGACGGTCGATCAGATCGCCGCCGCCGCCGGGGTGGCCCGGCGGACCTTCTTCCGCTACTTCCGCTCCAAGGAGGAGGCGATCTTCCCGGACCACGACGACACCCTGGTCCGGGTGGCCGACCTGCTGGCCAGCGCCGAGCCCGAGGAGTACCCGCTGGACGTGGTCTGCCGGGGCATCAAGGAGGTGCTGCGGATGTACGCCTCCACCCCCTCGGTCTCGGTGGCGCGCTACCAGCTGATCCGCCAGGTGCCGGCCCTGCGCGAACGGGAGATCGCCGTGGTGGCCCGCTACGAGCGGCTCTTCACCCGCTACCTGCTGGGCCGGTTCGAGACCGCGGAGTCGATCCCCTCGAACTGGCAGCGCGGCGGGGACGACGACTCGATGCTCGCCGAGGTCTCGGCGGCGGCGGTGGTCGCGGCCCACAACCACGTGCTGCGGCGCTGGCTGCGGGCCGGCGGGTACGGGGACGTGGAGGCGCAGCTGGACCACTCCTTCGAGGTCATCCGCGGCACCTTCTGGGCGACCACGCCGAGCGGCGTGCGACGCCGCGGCAGCTTCGTGACACCCGGTGCCATAGGTGAGGCCGCGCCGGGTCCAGGGCTCGCGGCCGCAAGCGCACTCAGTGCCACCCCCGGGGGTGAGGTGCTCATCACAGTGGCCCGTACCGACGCCCCGCTGGAGCTGGTGCTGGACAGCATCAGGGCCGCCCTCGCCCGGGGATAACCGCAGCTCAGCAGGCCCGTCCCGGAGGTTCGGGGCGGGCCTTCGCGCTGCCTTGCGGCGGCGGCCCGGCGGGCGCAAAATTACTGGCACCCAGTGTCTTTACGAGTGGCACAGGGTGCCAGTAGCTTGTTACCCACCAGTCGCGGCGCCGCGGCTCCCCACCTCGGCGCGCCGCAGTCCGGCGTCCCCACACCCGGGGGACGAGCCCACCCACCCAGACTGATCACAAGCGAAGCCGGTGTCCGCTCCCGGCTACCCCAGACGCCCTGTGCGCCCTCACACAGGTACGCCTTCGGAGGCAGCCATGAAGGAAATCCTCGACGCGATCCTCAGCGCCGACAGCACCACGGCGGACTTCGCAGCCCTCAAGCTGCCGGAGTCCTACCGGGCGGTCACGCTGCACAAGGACGAAGAGCAGATGTTCGCGGGCCTGGACAGCCGCGACAAGGACCCCCGGGAGTCCCTGCACCTGGACGACGTCGCCCTGCCCGAACTCGGCCCGGGCGAGGCCCTGGTGGCCGTGATGGCCAGCGCCGTCAACTACAACACCGTGTGGAGCTCGATCTTCGAGCCGGTCTCCACCTTCGGCTTCCTGGAGCGCTACGGCCGGCTCTCGCCGCTCACCAAGCGCCACGACCTGCCGTACCACGTGCTCGGCTCGGACCTGGCGGGCGTGGTGCTGCGGACCGGCGCCGGCGTCAACGCCTGGAAGCCGGGCGACGAGGTGGTCGCGCACTGCCTCTCCGTCGAGCTGGAATCCAGCGACGGCCACAACGACACGATGATGGACCCGGAGCAGCGGATCTGGGGCTTCGAGACCAACTTCGGCGGCCTGGCCCAGCTGGCCCTGGTGAAGACCAACCAGCTGATGCCCAAGCCCGCCCACCTGACCTGGGAGGAGGCCGCCTCCCCCGGACTGGTCAACTCCACCGCCTACCGCCAGCTGGTCTCGCGCAACGGCGCGGGCATGAAGCAGGGCGACAACGTGCTGATCTGGGGCGCCAGCGGCGGCCTCGGCTCGTACGCCACCCAGTACGCGCTGGCCGGCGGCGCCACCCCGATCTGCGTGGTCTCCAGCGCCCAGAAGGCGGACATCTGCCGGGCGATGGGCGCCGAGGCGATCATCGACCGCAGCGCCGAGGACTACAAGTTCTGGAAGGACGAGAACAACCAGGACCCGCGCGAGTGGAAGCGCCTGGGCGGCCGGATCCGCGAGCTGACCGGTGGCGAGGACGTGGACATCGTCTTCGAGCACCCGGGCCGGGAGACCTTCGGCGCCTCGGTCTACGTCACCCGCAAGGGCGGCACCATCGTCACCTGCGCCTCGACCTCGGGCTTCATGCACCAGTACGACAACCGGTACCTGTGGATGTCGCTCAAGAAGATCGTCGGCTCGCACTTCGCCAACTACCGCGAGGCCTGGGAGGCCAACCGGCTGGTCGCCAAGGGAAAGATCCACCCGACCCTCTCCAAGGTCTACACCCTGGACCAGACCGGCCAGGCGGCGCTCGACGTGCACCGGAACAGGCACCAGGGCAAGGTCGGGGTGCTCTGCCTGGCCCCCGAGGAGGGCCTGGGCGTGCGGGACGCGGAGCTGCGCGAGAAGCACCTGCCGGCCATCAACCTCTTCCGTGAGCTCGACGAGCGGAACATCAAGCCCAGCCGGGACATCTGATGGCGGAGCGTCAGAAGGACCGTCCCTGGCTGATGCGCACCTACGCCGGGCACTCGACCGCGAGCGACTCCAACGCGCTCTACCGCAAGAACCTGGCGAAGGGTCAGACCGGCCTCTCGGTCGCCTTCGACCTGCCCACCCAGACCGGCTACGACTCGGACCACATCCTGGCCCGCGGCGAGGTCGGCCGGGTCGGCGTCCCGGTCGGGCACGTCGGCGACATGCGCACCCTGTTCGAGGGCATCCCGCTCGAACAGACCAACACCTCGATGACCATCAACGCCACCGCGATGTGGCTGCTGGCGATGTACCAGGTGGTCGCCGAGGAGCAGGGCGCGGACATCGCGAAGCTCACCGGCACCACCCAGAACGACATCGTCAAGGAGTACCTGTCGCGCGGGACGCACGTCTTCCCGCCCGGCCCCTCGGTGCGCCTGATCACCGACATGATCGCCTACACCGTCGGCAACCTCCCCAAGTGGAACCCGATCAACATCTGCAGCTACCACCTGCAGGAGGCCGGGGCCACCCCGGTCCAGGAGATCGCCTTCGCGATGGGCACCGCGATCACCGTGCTGGACGCGGTCCGCGACTCCGGCCAGGTGCCGGCGGAGCGGATGGGCGAGGTGGTCGGCCGGATCTCCTTCTTCGTCAACGCGGGCGTCCGGTTCGTCGAGGAGATGTGCAAGATGCGCGCCTTCGCCCGGCTCTGGGAGAAGGTCACGCTGGAGCGCTACGGCATCCAGGACCCCAAGCAGCGCCGGTTCCGCTACGGCGTGCAGGTCAACTCGCTGGGCCTGACCGAGGCACAGCCGGAGAACAACGTCCAGCGGATCGTGCTGGAGATGCTGGCCGTCACCCTCTCCAAGGACGCCCGCGCCCGCGCCGTCCAGCTGCCCGCCTGGAACGAGGCGCTGGGCCTGCCCCGGCCCTGGGACCAGCAGTGGTCGCTGCGGATCCAACAGGTGCTGGCCTACGAGTCGGACCTGCTGGAGTACGGCGACATCTTCAACGGCTCCGAGGTGATCGAGGCCAAGACCGCCGAGCTGCTGGCCGGCGCCGAGGCGGAGATCGCCAAGGTGCAGGGGATGGGCGGGGTGATCCCGGCCGTCGAGACCGGCTACCTCAAGTCGGCGCTGGTCGCCTCGCACGCCGAGCGCCGGGCCCGGATCGAGGCCGGCCTGGACCGGATCGTCGGGGTGAACTGCTTCGACACCACCGAGGAGAGCCCGCTCACCGCGGACCTGGACACCGCCATCATGGTGGTCGACCCGGCCTCCGAGCAGGGCGTGCGCAGCGCGCTGGGGCAGTGGAAGGCCGAGCGTGACAACGAGGCCGCCGGCGCCGCGCTGGCGCACCTCAAGGCGGTCGCGCAGACCGAGCAGAACCTGATGGCCGCCACCCTGGCCTGCGCGCGGGCCGGGGTGACCACCGGCGAGTGGTCCTTCGCGCTGCGCGAGGTCTTCGGCGAGTACCGCGCCCCCACCGGGGTCGGCGGGGCGCCGGTGGCCGTGGCGGCCGAGCCGGGCGGCGAGCTGGCGGCCGTCCGCGCGGCGGTGACCGCCACGGCCGCCGAGCTGGGCGCCGGCAAGCTGCGGCTGCTGGTCGGCAAGCCGGGCCTGGACGGGCACTCCAACGGCGCCGAGCAGATCGCGGTGCGCGCGCGGGACGCCGGCTTCGAGGTGGTCTACCAGGGCATCCGGCTGACGCCCGAACAGATCGTCTCGGCGGCCGTCGCCGAGGACGTGCACTGCGTGGGCCTGTCGATCCTCTCCGGCGCCCACCCGGAGCTGGTTCCGGACGTCCTGCGGCGGCTGCGCCGGGCCGGGGTGGAGGATGTGCCCGTGATCGTGGGTGGCATCATCCCGGCCGCGGACGGCGAGGCCCTGAAGGCCGCCGGCGTCGCGGCCGTGTTCACCCCGAAGGACTTCGGCATCACCACCATCATCGGCCGGATCGTGGACGAGATCCGACTGGCAAACAGGCTCCAGCCGTTCAAGGAAGAGACCCTCTCAAGATGACAGTGAACCGTCTGCGGCCCCGCCGCTCCTGCCTCGCCGTGCCCGGCAGCAACCCGCGCTTCCTGGAGAAGGCCCAGGGCCTGCCCGCCGACCAGGTCTTCCTGGACCTGGAGGACGCCTGCGCGCCGCTCGTCAAGGAGAGCGCCCGGCACAACATCGTCGACGCGCTGAACAACGGCGACTGGGGCAAGAAGACCAGGGTCGTCCGGGTCAACGACTGGACCACGCACTGGACCTACCGCGACGTGATCACCGTGGTCGAGGGCGCCGGCCCGAACCTGGACTGCATCATGCTGCCCAAGGTGCAGGACGCCACCCAGGTCAAGGCGCTGGACCTGCTGCTCACCCAGATCGAGAAGACCATGGGCTTCGAGGTCGGCAAGATCGGCATCGAGGCGCAGATCGAGAACGCCAAGGGCCTGGTGAACGTCGACGAGATCGCCGCCGCCTCGCCGCGGCTGGAGACCATCATCTTCGGCCCGGCCGACTTCATGGCCTCGATCAACATGAAGACCCTGGTGGTCGGCATGCAGCCGCCCGGCTACCCGGCCGACGCCTACCACTACATCCTGATGCGGATCCTGATGGCCGCCCGGACGCACGACCTCCAGGCGATCGACGGCCCGTTCCTGCAGATCCGCAACCCCGAGGGCTACCGCGAGGTCGCCCAGCGCGCCGCGGCGCTCGGCTTCGACGGCAAGTGGGTGCTGCACCCGGACCAGGTCGGCGCCGCGAACGAGATCTTCTCGCCCGCGCAGGAGGACTACGACCACGCCGAGCTGATCCTGGACGCCTACGACTGGTGCACCTCGGAGGCCGGCGGCGCCAAGGGCTCCGCGATGCTCGGCGACGAGATGATCGACGAGGCCAGCCGCAAGATGGCCCTGGTCATCGCGGGCAAGGGCCGGGCCGCGGGCATGGAGCGCACCACCAAGTTCGAGATCCCGGAGGGCTGAGCCGTGCAGTTCGGACGCACCTACGAGGAGTTCGAGGTCGGCGCGGTCTACAAGCACTGGCCCGGCAAGACGGTCACCGAGTACGACGACCACCTCTTCTGCCTGCTGACCATGAACCACCACCCGCTCCACCTGGACACCAACTACGCCGGGCAGACGACCGACTTCGGCAAGAACGTCGTGGTGGGCAACTACGTCTACTCGCTGCTGCTCGGCATGTCCGTCCCGGACGTCTCCGGCAAGGCGATCGCCAACCTGGAGATCGAGTCGCTGCGGCACATAGCGCCGACCTTCCACGGCGACACCCTGTACGGCGAGACGCTGGTGCTCGACAAGTGGCCCTCCAAATCCAAGGACGACCGGGGCATCGTGTACGTCGAGACCAAGGGCTACAAGCAGGACGGCACGGTCGTCTGCGTCTTCCGCCGCAAGGTGATGGTGCCGACCGCGTCCTACATCACGGCGCGCGGCGGCGAGCAGCCCGGCCGCCCCGAGCCGCTCTCCTAGCACTCCCCCCTTCTCCGGGGCAGGGGCCGCCGTCATCGGCCCCTGCCCCGGCCGGGGGCTCCGCGGACGTCACGCTTCGCGGAGCCCCCACCCACCCTCCCCCACCTTCTAGACCTGGAGCCGCACGATGGGACGCCTCGCACAGACCGACGGCCTCACCGAGATCCAGCGGGACATCCTCGCCACCGTGCGGGACTTCGTCGACAAGGAGATCATCCCGGTCGCCACCGAGCTGGAGCACAAGGACGAGTACCCCGCCGCGATCGTGGAGGGGATGAAGCAGCTGGGCCTCTTCGGCCTGACCATCCCCGAGGAGTACGGCGGCCTCGGCGAGTCGCTGCTCACCTACGCCCTGGTGGTGGAGGAGATCGCCCGTGGCTGGATGTCGGTCTCCGGCATCGTCAACACCCACTTCATCGTGGCGCACATGATCAACGCGCACGGCACCCAGGAGCAGAAGGACTACTTCCTGCCGAAGATGGCGGCCGGCGAGATCCGCGGCGCCTTCTCGATGTCCGAGCCGGGCCTGGGCTCGGACGTCGCCGCGATCTCCACCAAGGGCGTCAAGGACGGCGAGTTCTACGTCCTGAACGGCCAGAAGATGTGGCTGACCAACGGCGGCACCTCCACCCTGGTCGCGGTGCTCTGCAAGACCGACGAGGGCGGCAGCACCCCGTACCGGAACATGACCACCTTCCTGATCGAGAAGACGGCGGGCTTCGGCGCGAACCCGACCGTGCCGGGCCTCACCGTCCCCGGCAAGATCGAGAAGATGGGCTACAAGGGCGTCGACACCACCGAACTGGTGTTGCAGGACGTACGAATTCCGGCCAATCGGATCCTCGGCGGGGTCCCCGGCAAGGGCTTCTACCAGATGATGGACGGCGTCGAGGTCGGCCGGGTCAACGTGGCCGCGCGCGGCTGCGGGGTGGCCCGGCGCGCCTTCGAGCTGGGCATCTCCTACGCCCAGCAGCGCTCCACCTTCGGCAAGAAGATCTGCGAGCACCAGGCGATCCAGTTCAAGCTGGCCGAGATGGCCACCAAGGTCGAGGCCGCGCACCAGATGATGGTGATGGCCGCCCGCAAGAAGGACAGCGGCGAGCGGAACGACCTGGAGGCCGGCATGGCCAAGTACCTGGCCTCCGAGTACTGCAAGGAGGTCGTCGAGGACTCCTTCCGGATCCACGGCGGCTACGGCTTCTCCAAGGAGTACGAGATCGAGCGCCTCTACCGGGAGGCGCCGATGCTGCTGATCGGCGAGGGCACCGCCGAGATCCAGAAGATGATCGTCGGCCGCCGTCTGCTGGAGGAGTACAAGCTCGCGGAGTAGCCCCTTCGCAGGCCGCGGGGCACGTGCCGGTCGGCACGCGCCCCGCGGCCGCTTCGGTACGCCCCCCAAGGCCACTCGTAAGGCTGAGAGATCACTCACGGATCTCGGCCGACCCCTTGGGAACCGGAGAGCGGGCGGCTACGGTCGTATACATAGCGCGTGCACACCGGCACGGCTCCGGACAGTTGGACGAGCAGGCGGGTTGCCCTCCTACCGCCTGCTCCCGATAGCATCCACCGGGACAGCAGCTGTCCCCTTTCTCACCCGATCCCCGCGGTGGCCCCCGTGCAGCGGCCGTACAGTGCCAAAACCAAAGGGCCCGCGACAAAGGTCTTCGATGCCCATCAGCCCGTCCCCTCACACCTCCGTCACGGATCGCGATGCCCTCGCACCGCAGACGGCCGGCCGGCGACCCCGCGTGACCATCGCGCGCGGAGCCACCCCCTGGTTCGTCCCGACCCTGGCCACCGCCGCCCTCGCCACCGCTCTCACCAAGCGCAACGGCAAGTGGGCGATCGCCGCGGTCCCCGCCTGTGCGCTCAGCGCGGGCATGCTGTGGTTCTTCCGCGACCCCGAGCGTGAGATCGGCACCGGCCGAGTGATCTCCCCCGCCGACGGTGTGGTGCAGAGCATCGACGCCTGGCCGGACGGCCGTACCCGCGTGGCGATCTTCATGAGCCCGCTGAACGTCCATGTCAACCGGGCCCCGCTGCCCGGCACCGTCACCTCCGTCGAGCACGTCGCGGGCGGTTTCGTGCCGGCGTTCAACAAGGACAGCGACCGCAACGAGCGCGTCGTGTGGCACTTCGACACCGAACTCGGCGACATCGAGATGGTGCAGATCGCGGGCGCCGTGGCGCGCCGCATCGTGCCCTACACGGCCGCCGGCACCAAGGTCGAGCAGGGCGAGCGGATCGGTCTGATCCGCTTCGGCTCCCGCGTCGACACCTACCTGCCCTCCGGCGTCGAGGTCGGCGTCTCGGTCGGCCAGAAGACCACCGCGGGGGTGACGCGCCTTGACCGTGACTGATCCCGAGACACTGGTCGGCCTGAGCGAGTCGGACGAGACCGAGCTGCGCCGGCGCCGTTGGGCGCGCGACCGCGAGCTGCGGGCTCCCCGCTCTCCGCAGGCCCTGTCGACGGCTGACTTCCTGACCCTGGGCAACGCCGTCTGCGGCTTCCTGGCGATCTACTCGATCACCACGAACATGCTCATCCCGCACATCAACGGGACCGGCGGCGGCGTGGTCCGGCACGGGGCGGCCACCGCCGTCACGCTGCTGCTGCTCGGCTCGATGTGCGACCTCTTCGACGGCCTGGTGGCCCGCAAGCTGCGCTCCTCGGCGCTGGGCGCGGAACTGGACAACCTGGCCGACCTGATCAGCTTCGGTATCGCGCCGGCCTACTTCGTCGCGGTCTGGGGCATCGTCTCGCCCGGCAGCAACCAGGGGCTCTCCGCCTTCATCGCGCTGACCGTGCTGCTCGCCGTCGTGCTGCGCCTGGCGCGCTTCTCGGCGGTCAAGATGCGCCCCGGGGTCTTCCAGGGCATGCCCTGCCCGATGGGCGCGATGACGGTGATCGCCATCGTGCTGCTCGACCCGCCGTTCCTGGCCGGCCTGCTGGCGATCTTCGGCGTGGCGTACCTGATGGTCAGCCAGGTCGAGTACCCCAAGCCGCAGGGCCTGCTGGCCACCGCCACGCTGGCCTGGATCGTCGTCTCGATCGGCTGCCTGGCCGCCTGGGCGACCGGCCTGCCGGGCGGTGACGTGCTGATGCACGTCGGCGCCATCGCGCAGATCGCGCTGGCCGCGATGGCCCCGCTGCTGGTGATCCGCCGCAAGGTCGGCCAGAAGGTCGGCGACGTCCGGGCCCGCCGCGCGGAGTCCCGCAGCTGCTGAGCCCGCTCACAAGAGAAGCGCCCCGCCGGATCCTGGATCCGGCGGGGCGCTTCTCTTGTGCCGCAAGGGTCCCGCGAGGGTGCCGCGAGGTCGCTCAGGCGCCGCCGCGGTGGACGCTGAAGGCGGAGCGGCGGGCGGCCCGGGCCACCGCCGGGTCGGGGTGCACCCCGGCCACGGCGGTCAGCACGGAGGCCGCCCGGGCGTGGCCGGACTGCCGGGCGCGGGCGAACAGCCGCACCGGGTCACCGGCGCTGGCGCCCTCCACATGGCCCACCAGCAGCTCGGTCTCGCCGTGGTCCAGGACGGCCGCGGCGGTGTCCACCCAGAGCCAGGCGGCGTCCTCCGCGCTCAGCACGTCGGAGGGCACCACACCGCCCTCGTCCAGTTGCTCGGCCAGCCAGAGCAGCGCGTACGGGCGCAGCACCGCCTCGTCCACGGCTGCCCGCACCGCCTGCTCGGCGGTGCCGCCGGCCACCCGCAGGGCCTCGAAGGCGAGCCCGCGCAGCAGCGCGTCCTCACCGCGCGCGGCCTCCAGCAGCTCGGCCACCGCCCGGTCCACCGGCCGGGCCGCCACCCAGGCGCGGTACTCGGCGCGGGCCGGGCCCGGCGAGTAGTGGGCGCAGGCGTCCAGCAGCTCCAGCGCGCTCTGCTCGATGTGCCCGGCGGCGGTCTGCGCGACCGTGCAGATCTCCTCCAGCTTGGCGCGCACCGCCCAGTGGCCGAGCGGCGAGAGCTCGGCGGCCTCCGCCCGGCGGACCACGGCGCCGACGGCCGCCAGGCCGTCCAGCATCCAGTCCAGCACGGCGGCGATGTCCGAGGGCGCGGGCGGGGTGTCGATCTGCGGCTCGCGGCAGGTGCCGCGGACGGCCGAGACGGCGGAGGCCGCGTGCGGGACCGGCGAGAGCGTCGCGAAGCCCGTACCGGTGTTGTGCCGGCGCTCGTCCAGGCCGCGGCGCAGCAGCTCCATCAGCTCGCTCTCGGCC
>FTKT01457655.1_pt1 | contig 13192 bp, 11 predicted proteins | sample 1658271 | NCBI WGS metagenome assembly FTKT01 (sample SAMEA3914811, study PRJEB12502) | metagenome | biome: forest; material: soil | place: Canada | collected 2011-08-04 | depth 0.3 m | reverse complement strand
CGCCGCCGCCCCCGCCGCCGCGCCCTCCGGGTCGCCCGCGGCCTCGCCCGCCCCGGCTGCCCCGGCCTCCGGCGCGCCCGTGGACGGACGGCTGGTGCTGGCCAAGCCCGGCACCCCGGTCGCCGTCCAGGCCGCCCCCGGCGACACCGCGCCGGGCAGCAGCGCGGTGGCCAGCGGCGCCTTCGCCCCCGGCTTCACGGTCACCCAGACCACCACCGTCACCGACCTGCGCGGGCAGGGCATGTCCGGCCTGACCTGCACCCCGGACGGGACGAACTTCTGGTTCGCCGGCGCCAGCGCGGCCGGCGACCGCACCGACTACGTCTCCCTGGTCAACGCCAGCGCGGCGCCGGCCGTGGTCGACGTGCGACTGTTCGGGGACAAGGGCCAGATCGAGAACGACGGCGGGACCGGTATCACGGTGGCGCCCGGCACCTCGCAGTCGGTGCTGCTCTCCACCCTGACCAACAACACCCCGGTCGCCGACCTGGCCGTGCAGGTGGTCGCCCGCAGCGGGCGGATCGGCGCGGCGCTGCACGCGGCGGACGGTTCCAAGGGCGCCGACTGGGTGCCCGCCTCGGTGGACCCGGCGGCCGGCGTGGTGCTGCCCGGCCTGCCGGCCGACCTCTCCGGCGCCCGGCTGGTGGTCTTCGCCCCCGGCCAGGACGACGCGGACCTGAAGATCCAGCTCTCCGGCCCCAACGGCTGGTTCACCCCGGCCGGCTTCGAGACGATCCACGTCAAGGCGGGCATGGTCGCCGCCGAGGACCTGCAGCAGATCAACCGCAAGGAGGTCTCCGCGCTGCGGCTGACCCCGAGCGACCCGCAGCACGCCGCCCCGGTGATCGCGGGCATCCGGGTGGACCGGGCCAACAACGGCAAGTCGGACGCCGCCTGGCTGACCGGCAGCGCGCCGATCGGGCGCCGCGCCAGCATCGCGGACGTCCGCCCCGGTGGCGCCGCCACGCTGATGCTGACCGCCACCGGCGACGCCGCCACCGTCCGGGTGACCGCCTCGGCGAGCACCGGCGGCGGCACCCCGGCGAGCAAGGACGTGCAGATCCCGGCCGGCGCCACGGTTTCGCTGCCGGCCCCCGAGCCGGCCGGCGGCAACGGCGCCTACGGCGTCACCATGGAGACCGTCTCGGGCGGTCCGGTGGTGGCCGCCCGGATGCTCGCGGTGAACAGCAAGGACGTGCCGATGTTCACCATCCAGGCACTGCGCGACGACCGCAGCTACGTCCAGGTCCCGCGGGCCCAGCAGGACCCCGGCGTGCTGCTGCGCTGACGGTGTGTCGCGGAGCTGACGCGGCGTCGGGCGACGCCGCGTCAGTCCTCGTCGTAGCGCGGGTCGATGGCGTCCGGCGAGAGGCCGAGCAGCTCGGCGACCTGCTCGATCAGGATCTCGTGCACCAGCGCGGCCCGGTCCTCGCGCGACTTGGCGCGGATCTCGACGGGCCGCCGGTAGACCACGATCTGGCTCTTGCGGCCCTGCCGGGCGGGCAGCACCCGGCCCAGCGGCACCCCGCCCCCGTCGGTCGCGTCCGGCTCGCCGGGACCGGCCTCGGGCACCTCGTCGACCGCGAACTCGACGTCGATCAGCTGCGGCCAGCGGCGCTCCAGGCGCTCCACGGACTCGCGGATGTAGTCGTCGAAGAGTTCGGACCGGCTGAGCGAGATCGGCACCTGCGGCGGCGCCAGCGGGCCGCGCAGGCCGCGGCCGTGCCGGTCTCGGCGCCGGGGACCGCGCGGCCGCCCGGGAGGCGGCTGCGGGACGGGCGGTGGCGGTGCGGAGCTGTCCATATCGGATACGAGCCTAGTCCTTGGAGGCCAGGAAATGGACCATGCGAGCAGCGAACCAGCGGTGTTCGGCCGCGACACGAAACCACGGGCGGGGGCGGGTCTTAGCCACCGGGCCACCGGTGCGGTACCGTCCACCCTCGTGAGCCCTGTACGTCGTTGTTCGCGGACCGCGTGCGGCCGACCGGCCGTCGCGACCCTGACGTACGTCTACGCCGACTCCACGGCGGTGCTGGGCCCGCTGGCGACCTATGCCGAGCCGCACTGCTACGACCTCTGCGCCGAGCACGCCGAGCGGCTGACCGCCCCCCGCGGGTGGGAGGTGGTCCGGCTGGCCACCGACGCCGGCCCGATGCGCCGCAGCAGCGACGACCTGGAGGCGCTGGCCAACGCCGTGCGCGAGGCCGCCCGCCCCGCCGACCACACCCCGCGCCACGTCCGCGGCCCGGGCGACGACCCGGCCGAGGCCGGCCGCCGCGGCCACCTGCGGGTGCTGCGCTCGCCGGAGAACTGAGACCGACCGGCACCTGGTGGGCGGCGTCATCCGCGCGACGCCGACCGCTCACCCGCACCCGGTACGCTGCTTGCCTGCCCGGGCGCGCACCTTCCACGGATCCGCCGCCCGCGGCGCAGAAGACCGACCGTGATCGCGGGCAACCGGCCCGCTTCCGCAGACTCACACACCAAGGTGGAGCCGCAGTGCGCGACCTCAAGCAGCTCGTCAAGGCGTACGACGTCCGAGGCGTCGTCCCGGACCAGTGGGACGAGAGCCTGTCCCGTGCCTTCGGAGCCGCATTCGTGCAGGTCACCGGCGCCTCCGCGATCGTGGTCGGCCACGACATGCGGCCCTCCTCGCCGAGCCTGTCGCGGGCCTTCGCCGAGGGCGCGGCCGCGCGCGGTGCGGACGTCACCGAGATCGGCCTCTGCTCCACCGACCAGCTCTACTACGCGAGCGGCAAGCTGGACCTGCCCGGCGCGATGTTCACCGCCAGCCACAACCCGGCCGAGTACAACGGCATCAAGCTCTGCCGCGCGGGCGCCGCCCCGGTCGGCGAGAACACCGGCCTGGCCGACATCCGCGAACTCGTCCAGAGCTGGATCAACGAGGACGACACCGTCACCGTCCCGGCCGTCGAGGCCGGCACCGGCGTGCTGACCCGGCAGGACACCCTGCGCGGCTACGCCGACCACCTGCTCGGCCTGGTCGACCTCACCGCGATCCGCCCGCTCAAGGTCGCGGTGGACGCGGGCAACGGCATGGGCGGCCACACCGTCCCCACCGTCTTCGACGGCCTGCCGCTGGACGTCGTGCCGATGTACTTCGAGCTCGACGGCACCTTCCCCAACCACGAGGCCAACCCGCTCGACCCGAAGAACCTGGTCGACCTGCAGGCCAAGGTCAAGGAGGTCGGCGCCGACCTCGGCCTCGCCTTCGACGGCGACGCCGACCGCTGCTTCGTGATCGACGAGCGCGGCGAGCCGGTCTCCCCGTCCGCGATCACCGCCCTGGTCGCGGTCCGCGAGCTGGCCCGGGCCCGGGCGAACGGCGAGGAGGGCGCGACGATCATCCACAACCTGATCACCTCCTGGACCGTGCCCGAGGTGGTCCGCGAGCACGGCGGCAAGCCGGTGCGCACCCGGGTCGGCCACTCCTTCATCAAGCAGGAGATGGCCGAGACCGACGCGATCTTCGGCGGCGAGCACTCCGCGCACTACTACTTCCGCGACTTCTGGCGCGCCGACACCGGCATGCTGGCCGCCCTGCACGTGCTCGCCGCGCTCGGCGGCCAGGACCGCACGCTCTCCGACCTGACCGCCGAGTACGACCGCTACGCGGCCTCCGGCGAGATCAACAGCACCGTCGCCGACCAGGCCGGCCGCTCGGCCGCCGTCCGCGCCGCCTACGCGGAGCTGGACGGGGTGAGCGTGGACGAGCTGGACGGCCTGACCATCGCCGGCGCCGACTGGTGGTTCAACCTGCGCGCCTCCAACACCGAGCCGCTGCTGCGCCTGAACGTCGAGGCCCGGGAGCCGGCGAAGATGGCCGAACTGCGCGACGCAGTGCTGGCCCTGGTCCGCGCGTAGGCTCCCGGGCACGCCCCGGCCGGTAGTGTTGCTACTGGCCGGGGCCTGCCGCGCCGCGCCGCACCACTGACGCACTGGAGTCCGCCGCCATGACGCTCGAACCCTTCCTCCTGGAGATCCTGGTCTGCCCGCAGTGCCGCGCGGCGCTGACCGAGGCCGGCACCGGGGAGCAGCCCGAGCTGGTCTGCACCGGAGACGACTGCGGCCTGGCCTACCCGGTCCGCGACGGCATCCCCGTCCTGCTCGTCGACGAGGCTCGACGCCCCGCCTAGTTTCCCGTCAAGACGGAGGCCAGCCGCATGCTCGACGACAGCCTGCTCGACGATCCGGCCGCCCTCCAGCGTGCCGACGCCGACCACGCCCTGCTCGCCCTCGCGGGCGCCGGGGCCCGGATCCGGACCGCGCTGCGGCTGGCCGAGGCGGCGGGCCTGTCCCGCCTGACGCCGGACGGGCGCCCGCGCGCCGTCCTGGTGGCCGGCCACGGCAGCGCGCTGACCGCCGGCGAGGCGCTGGCCGCGCTGGTGGGCCACGGCACGCTGGTGCTCCCGCTGCCGCCCGCGGACGCCCGCCCGGCCGCCGGCAACCGCACCTTCGCCACCGGCCTGACCTGGCAACTGCCCGGCTGGGTAGGCCCGTTGGACCTGCTGGTGATCGCCTCGGCGGACGGCTCCGAGGCCGGCCTGATCGCCCTGGCCGAGCAGGGCTACGCCCGCGGCTGCGCGATCGCGGTGATCGCCCCCGAGGAGCGCCCGCTGGCCGAGGCCGCCCTGCAGGTGCGCGGCCTGCCGCTGCCGTACGTGCCCGCGGCCACCGAGGAGCCCGCCGAGGCCCCCGAACCCGATCTGCCCGCCGAGGACCCGGGCGCGCTCTGGGCCTTCCTGGCCCCGCTGCTCGCGCTGGCCGGCCGGATCGGCGTGGCCCCGCTCGGCGAGCGGGCCCTGGAGGAGACCGCCGACCTGCTGGACGAGCTGGCGGTCCGTCACCGCCCGGACGCCGCCGCCTACCTCAACCCCGCCAAGGGCCTGGCCGCCCAGCTCTCCGGGACCGTCCCGCTGCTCTGGAGCGAGGGGCCGGTCGCGGCGGTGGCGGCCGCCCGCTTCGCCGCCATGCTGGCCGACCGGGCCGGCCGACCCGCCGTCACCGGACAGCTCCCGCAGGCGCTCACCGCGCACCGCGGCATGTTCACCGGCCAGCTCGCGGCCGGCGGCGACCCGGACGACTTCTTCCGCGACCGGGTCGAGGAGCCGGACCCGCTCACCCTGCAGGCGCTGCTGCTGCGGCACGTCCCGCAGGAGGAGGCCGCGGAGCCGGCCCCGCCGGAGGCCGTCCCGGAGCCCGCTCCGGCCACCCACAGCGTGCGCCGGGCCCACCGGCTGGCCGCCGACCACGGCCTGCGGCTCACCGAGTTCACCGGCACCCGGGCCGAACCGCTGCTGGCCCTGGCCGAGCTGGTCTCGCTGACCGACTTCGCCGCCGTCTACCTGGGCCTGGCCGCCGGTCCGGGCCACTGATCCACCCGTCGGCTAGGGTCTGCGTCGACAGGCTCCCGGGGCCGGTCCGGCCTGATCCGCCGGACGGACCCAGGGTCCCGCCGACCGTCCACCACGAGCCACCACGAGCCATCGCAGTCACCACGAGCCACCACGAGCCACCGCAGTCGCCACGAGTCATCAAAGTCGCCACAAGTCGCCACAAGTCATCAAGGAGCACGGCCCCACCATGGATCGCCTCGCCAATGCTGTGCGCCCCTACGCATGGGGCTCGACCACCGCGATCCCGGCCCTGCTCGGCGAGGAGCCGACCGGTCAGCCGCAGGCCGAGCTCTGGCTGGGCGCCCACCCCGGCGCCCCGTCCGAGGTGGACCGCGGCCAGGGCCCGCGCTCGCTCGCCGAGGTGATCGCCGCCGACCCGGCCGGCGAGCTCGGCGCCGAGGCCGTCGAGCGGTTCGGCCCGCAGCTGCCGTTCCTGCTCAAGGTGCTGGCCGCCGAGATCCCGCTCTCCCTCCAGGTCCACCCCGACCTGGCCCAGGCCCGGGCCGGGTTCGCCGCCGAGGAGGCCGCCGGCGTCCCCGTCGAGGACGGCCGGCGCAACTACAAGGACGTCAACCACAAGCCCGAACTCATCTGCGCGCTGGACCGGTTCGAGGGCCTGTGCGGATTCCGCGAGCCGATCGCCACGGCCGAGCTGATGGAGGGCCTGGACCTGCCGGGGCTGGCCCCGCTGGCCGACCTGCTGCGCACCAAGCCGACCGGGCAGGCGCTGCGCGAGACCCTGGCCACCGTGCTCACCACCGACCCGGCCGTGGTCGCGGTGATAGTCGAGGAGCTGGCGCAGGCCCTGGAGGCCGCGCTGGCCGCCGAACCCGACTCCCCGCTGGCGCCCGCCTGGGCCGGCTACGCATACGCCGCCAAGCTCTACCCCGGCGACGCCGGCGTGCTGGCCGCGCTGCTGCTCAACCACGTCCGGCTGGAGCCCGGCGAGGCGCTCTACCTGGGCGCCGGCGTCCCGCACGCCTACCTGCGGGGCACCGGCGTGGAGATCATGGCCAGCTCCGACAACGTGCTGCGCTGCGGCCTCACCCCCAAGCACCTGGACGTCCCCGAACTGCTGCGCGTGGTGCGCTTCGAGGCCGGCGACCCGGGCGTGCTGCGCCCGCGCGCCGCGGCCGACGGCGAGCAGCTCTACCCCGTGCCGATCGACGAGTTCCGGCTCTCCCGCTTCGAACTGCGGGCCGACGGCCCGCAGCCCCGGATGGACGGCCGGGCGGCCCAGATCCTGCTCTGCACCGAGGGCCGGGTCGAGCTGACCGGAGCCGACGGGCAGCGCCTGACCCTGACGCGGGGTCAGTCCGGCTACCTCCCGGCCACCGGCGCCGACACCCGGCTGACCGGGGACGGCCTCCTGTTCCGCGCCACCGTCACCCTCTGAGGACATCCGTATGAGCACTGAAGGCGGCACCAAGGCACTGGTCGCGGCGCTGTCCGCCAACCTCGCGATCGCCGTCAGCAAGTTCACCGCCTTCGCCTTCACCGGCTCCTCCTCGATGCTCGCCGAGGGGGTGCACTCGGTCGCTGACTCCGGCAACCAGGTGCTGCTGTTGATCGGCGGCAAGCGCGCTGCCCGGGCGGCCGACGAGGAGCACCCGTTCGGCTACGGCCGCGAGCGCTACGTCTACGGCTTCCTGGTCGCCATCGTGCTCTTCAGCGTCGGCGGCCTCTTCGCCGTCTACGAGGGCTACCAGAAGATCCGCGACCCGCACGAACTGCACGGCTGGTACTGGGCGGTCGGCGTGCTGGTCTTCGCCGTCGCGATGGAGGGCTGGTCCTTCCTGACCGCCTTCCGCGAGGCGGCCAAGGCGAAGGGCAGCCACGGCTGGGCCGCCTACATCCGCCGGGCCAAGGCGCCCGAGCTGCCGGTGGTGCTGCTGGAGGACGCCGGCGCGCTGGTCGGCCTGGTGCTCGCGCTGGCCGGCGTCGGGCTCACCGTGATCACCGGGGACGGCGTCTGGGACGGCGTCGGCACGCTCTGCATCGGCCTGCTGCTGGTGGCCATCGCGATCGTGCTGGGGCTGGAGACCAAGTCGCTGCTGATCGGCGAGTCCGCCGAGGCGGCGGTGGCCGCGCGGATCCGCGAGGCGCTGGTGGACGGCGACTCGGTCTCCCGGGTGATCCACATGCGCACCCTGCACGTCGGTCCGGAGGAGCTGCTGGTCGCCGCGAAGATCGCGGTCCGCCACGACGACACGGCCGTCCAGGTCGCCGAGGCGATCGACCTGGCGGAGGCCAGGGTGCGCGCCGCGGTGCCGATCGCGCGCGCCGTCTACCTGGAGCCGGACGTCTATTCGGAGCAGAAGGCGGCCGCCGGCCCCGACCCGGAGGCCACCCCGGGCGGTCCGGGCCCGGGGCACTGAACTCCGGGCCGCAGGGCCGGATCCGGCGCACCGAGCACCGGCCGGCACGGCCGGATCCGGTCGCCGCGGAGTCCGGCGGATCGGCCTGCGCCGCCCTCGGTCGGTGTAGATTCGTCAGCAGAGCCGAACGTCGCTGCTGATGGCGGTCGATCGAGCGCGCGGCCACGCCGCCCGCCCGGTCGAGGGAGAGAGGTCCTCCGACGGATTGTGCTGGAGCACGGCGCCCCGGCGTCGAACAGCGGTGATTCCACCGCCGGTTCGTCACGCCCGGGCATCGCCTGCGCCAACACGCCGACAGGACCTGTGCCCAACCGTCCACGCAACGAGGAGTGACGCATGTCGTCCAACATCTCCGGTGACTTCAAGGTCGCCGACCTCTCCCTGGCAGCTTTCGGCCGCAAGGAGATCCAGCTGGCCGAGCACGAGATGCCCGGCCTGATGTCGATCCGCAAGGAGTTCGCCGCCACCAAGCCGCTGGCCGGCGCGCGGATCACCGGTTCGCTGCACATGACGGTGCAGACCGCCGTGCTGATCGAGACCCTCACCGCGCTCGGCGCCGAGGTCCGCTGGTGCTCCTGCAACATCTTCTCCACCCAGGACCACGCGGCCGCCGCCATCGCGGTCGGCCCCGAGGGCACCGCGGAGAACCCGACCGGCGTCCCGGTCTTCGCCTGGAAGGGCGAGACGCTGGAGGAGTACTGGTGGTGCACCGAGCAGGCGCTGAGCTGGCCGAACGGCCAGACGCCCAACATGATCCTGGACGACGGCGGTGACGCCACCCTGCTGATCCACAAGGGCGTCGAGTTCGAGAAGGCGGGTTCGGCCCCGGACCCGTCCACCGCGGACAGCGACGAGTTCCGGATCGTCCTGGAGCTGCTCAACCGCACCCTCAAGGACTCCCCGTCCAAGTGGACCGAGGTCGCCGCCACCATCAAGGGCGTCACCGAGGAGACCACCACCGGCGTGCACCGCCTGTACGAGATGCACCGCGACGGCAAGCTGCTCTTCCCGGCGATCAACGTCAACGACGCCGTCACCAAGTCGAAGTTCGACAACAAGTACGGCTGCCGCCACTCGCTGATCGACGGCATCAACCGCGCCACCGACGTGCTGATCGGCGGCAAGGTCGCGGTCGTGGCCGGCTACGGCGACGTGGGCAAGGGCTGCGCCGAGTCGCTGCGCGGCCAGGGAGCCCGGGTCATCATCACCGAGATCGACCCGATCTGCGCGCTCCAGGCGGCGATGGACGGCTACCAGGTCACCACCCTGGAGGAGGTCGTCTCGATCGCCGACATCTTCATCACCACCACCGGCAACAAGGACATCATCCTCGCCGCGCACATGGAGAAGATGAAGCACCAGGCGATCGTCGGCAACATCGGCCACTTCGACAACGAGATCGACATCGCGGGCCTCTCGAAGCTCGCGGGCATCGTGAAGACCGAGATCAAGCCGCAGGTCCACGAGTGGCGCTTCGCGGACGGCCACACGATCATCATGCTCTCCGAGGGCCGCCTGCTGAACCTGGGCAACGCCACCGGGCACCCGTCCTTCGTGATGTCCAACTCCTTCGCGAACCAGACGATCGCCCAGATCGAGCTCTTCACCAAGCCCGAGGACTACCCGGTCGGCGTCTACGTGCTCCCCAAGCACCTGGACGAGAAGGTCGCCCGCCTCCACCTGGACGCCCTGGGCGTCAAGCTCACCGTGCTCAGCCAGGACCAGGCCGACTACATCGGCGTCCCGGTCGAGGGCCCGTACAAGGCCGACCAGTACCGCTACTGACACCGCCCCACCGACACCCCTACGGCCGGGACGCCTCCGCGCGCCCCGGCCGTACGGCTGACCACCCGTCAGCCGGTGACCTCGGTGGTCCAGCCGCTCTCGTCGGCGCCGAGCAGCGCGAAATGGCCCAGGAAAGCCTGCGCGCCGCCGAGGCCGCTGACGTACAGGGCGATCCCGCCCGGTGCGGGAGGCCCGGGCCGGTCCGGTCCACGTAGGCTTCCGACCATGCCCAACGGCCGTTACTCCCTCCACGACCCGCACGACCGCACGCCGCTCGGCGAGGAACGCTTCAGCTGCGCGCCCGGCCCGGCCGGCTGGCGCTACGTCTCCAAGACCTACGCCCCCGACGGCAGCACGCTCGGCACGGTCGACCTCACCCTCGACTCGCGCAGCCGACCGCTGCGGATGGAGCTGCGCGCGGGCGGCTGGCAGGTGCGCGGCGGCGCGGTGGACGGGGTCGCCTGGGTCCGGACCGACCCGGCCGACCCCAGCGGCGCCTCGGCCACCGAGGGGCACGACCGGGCACACGGCTTCGGCGGTGACTCGCCGGCCTTCCTGCTCGCCACCGCGCGCCTGCTCGGCCTCACCGAGGGCGGCAGCAGCCGGGTGCGCCTGGTCTCGTTCAGCGGGGCGGCACTGGCACCGCGGACCTTCGACCAGGGCTGGACGCTGGAGGGCCTGGAGACCCATCCGACCGACAGCGGACCGCTGCTGGTCGAGCGGTACCAGGTGGCGGACCTGGAGACGGGCGAGCAGCGGCTGATCCACCTCGCGGGGGACGTGGTGCTGGCGGCGCCGGGGGTGGAGCTGGAGGAGTTGCAGTCACCCCCCAACGCCTGGCCGGCGACCCACTGATCAGCCCGGCAGCGCGAACCCGCCGTCAGCGGGGGGCGCCACGGGCACGGCCGGTGCCGCGGGCGCGACCGGCCGTGCGGGTGCGAGCGGTGGCGCGGGTGCGAGCGGTGGCACGGGCTCGGCGGGTGCGGCGGGCTTGGTGAGCGCGACGGGCGCGGCGACCGGACCCGGCGCGGCAGCCGGCCAGGCCTGCGCGACCGGCGCCGCCGCTGGATACCCGCCCAGGGCCGGTGCAACGCCCGGATACCCGCCCGGTCCCGCGACCGGCGCCGTACGGGCCCACTCGCGGCGCTGCCGCTCGGTGAGCACCGCGCCGAGGTACATCGCCGGATGCAGCCCCGGCGGCACCGCCCAGCGGGTCCGGCCGGCGATGTCCGCGGCCAGCTGCTGGGTCATCCGGAAGGCCACCTCGGGCTCCAACTGTCCAACGCGCGAGAGAAGTTGACGGGCCGCCAGCCAGAGGCCGTCCGGCACCGCCGACAGGTCGAGCCGCACCAGCTCCGACCCCAGGGCGTACATCACCTGCGGGGGAGGGGAGACGAACGGCGCGGCGGCGCGCGCCGCGGCCACCCGCTCGCGCACCACCATGGTGCCCGCGAAGATGTCCCCGAGCCGCCGTCCCTCCTGCGAGACCAGCGAACTGATCGCGGCCGGGACGCCGGTCAACATGATGATCTCGAAGAAGCCCACCAGCCCGCGCACCAGCGAGTGCCGGAAGCTCGCCGGCCCGCCGTCGACCCGCACCACCCGCAGGCCGAAGACCAGCTTGCCGAGCGACTTCCCGCGGGTGACCGTCTCGACCAGGATCGGCACCACGATCAGGAAGAAGACCATCGCGCTGAGCAGGATCGCCGTCATCGCCGAGTCGTCGATCTGGTCCTGCGTCGACAGCACGATGATCAGGATCGCGAACGCGAGGAACTCCACCGCGAGGTCGAGCAGGACGGCCAGGGCCCTGCTCGGCAGCTTGGCCGTCCGAAGGCCGAGAACGACCGCCTCGCCCGTCACCAGGTCGCTCACTGCAACCGCCCGTCCCCTTGAAACCAACCATGTGAAACACCGGTGTGAAACCGGTCGGGCATGCGACCGATCTTCACGGGTCAACATACGGGCCCGCCCGGCGGCCCGGAACCCCGAGCCCGGTATTGCGGCCCAGGCCCCCCACGGGCTCCACCCCCTCTGGCAAGCTAGTGCCGCGTCAGGCAGCCGTCGCCCCGCCGCGACGCCCAGAAGTCGCCCGACGCGCCACTGGCGCCGCGTCAGCCCCGACCGGCCCGCCCGATTCCACCAGCCCGCCCGTTGTCACCAGCCCACTTGGAGTGAGCCGTCATGGACCTGGACGTCTTCGTCGCCTCCCACCAGGCGCAGTGGGCGCGCCTGGAGGCCCTGAGCAAGCGACGCAGGCTCAGCGGCGAGGAGGCGGACGAGCTGGTCGCCCTCTACCAGCGCACCACCGGTCACCTGGCCCGGGTCCAGGCCAGCGCCCCGGACCCGGGTGTCGAGGCGCGGCTGACCACCCTGGTCGCCCGGGCCCGCAACGCCGTCACCGGCAGCCGCGCGGCCGGCTGGCGGGACGTCGGCCGGTACTTCACCGTCTCCTTCCCGGCCGCCCTCTACCGTTCGCGCCGCTGGTGGATCCCGATCGCGGTGATCTCGATCCTGGCCTCCGCCCTGGTCGCCTGGTGGCTCGCCACCCACCCGGAGGTCCAGGCGAGCCTGGCCACGCCGACCGAGCTGCGGGAGATGACCAAGCCCGGTGGCGCCTACGAGAGCTACTACTCGGACCGCCCCGCCAGCTCCTTCGCCGCCCAGGTCTGGACGAACAACGCCTGGATCGCCGCCGAGTGCCTGATCTTCGGCGTCTTCCTGGGCCTTCCGGTCCTCTGGGTGCTGCTGCAGAACGTGCTGAACCTCGGCGTCGGACTCGGCCTGATGGCCTCCGCCGGCCGCCTCGACCTCTTCCTCGGCCTGCTGCTGCCACACGGCCTGCTCGAACTGACCGCGGTCTTCGTGGCCGGCGCGATGGGCCTGCGGCTGGGCTGGACCGTCATCGACCCCGGGCCGCGCTCCCGCAGCGTCGCCCTGGCCGAGGAGGGCCGCGCGATGATCGGCATGGCGATCGGCCTGGCCGCCGTGCTCTTCGTCAGCGGCCTGCTCGAAGCCTTCGTCACCCCCTCCGGCCTGCCGACCTGGGTCCGGGTCGGAATCGGCGTCACGGCCGAGGTGCTCTTCCTGCTCTACGCCCTGGTCCTCGGCCGCCGCGCCGCCACCTCCGGCGAGATCGGCGACATCGACGCGGCCGACCGCGCCGACCTCCAGCCGGTGGCGGCCTGACCCCCGCTGACCTGGTAGTCTTCTCATCACGCCACAAGGACCGTTGACACGGACCGGACCGGCTAGTAGATTCGAACGGTTGGCCCGGGCTGGACAACAGTCAAGGGCAGGCGGTAGGGTTTACGACACCGCAGGTCGAGGCAAGCGCGTCATTTCGATGCGAGCCCGGCAAGCAGAATCCCGAAGCAAAACCCGCGAAATCCTTTGATAGGCTTCGCTGGCAAGTTGAAGGAAATCCCCGAAGCGGGAATCGGAAAAGAAAAACACTGGTCAAACAGTGCGAATCGGATCTGATAAGCTTTACGAAGTAAGAACGCAGCAAGCAGAACGAAGCGCCCGGAGAGTTCACGAGAGTGGCTTGAAGGAAGTGTCCGTTCCTTGAGAACTCAACAGCGTGCCAAAAGTCAACGCCAGATATGTTGA
>FTKT01457699.1_pt1 | contig 13223 bp, 9 predicted proteins | sample 1658271 | NCBI WGS metagenome assembly FTKT01 (sample SAMEA3914811, study PRJEB12502) | metagenome | biome: forest; material: soil | place: Canada | collected 2011-08-04 | depth 0.3 m | reverse complement strand
ATCCCACGCCGCCGGCGACAGCGGGCATCGTATGGACCGGCGACTATGGCCAGTTGGGTGAGGCGGCGTTCCTGCGCGATTTCGCCGGCGACCTGCCGGCCGACAAGGCGCGCGTGCTGTATGCCGTCCAGGAACCGTTCAACCGCGCCTTGACCGCGGCCAGGACCACAGTCGCCGCCTGGCGGTCGAAACCCAACTTCTACGCCGTGTCGACCGAAGACCGGACGATCGATCCGGACTTGGAGCGCTTCATGGCCAGGCGGATGAAGGCGAAGACCATCGAAGTGAAGGCCAGCCATTTGTCGCTGATTTCCCATCCCGACACGATCGCCCGCCTGATTGTCGAGGCGACCACGGCCTGACCGATGTCAGCCCTTGTACCGGTCCATCGCCGTTAGGTGCTGGACCGGTGGATCGGCATCGGCGCGGTGATAGACTTCGCGGCGCAGCCAGGTCAGTTCGGCCTCGACCGCATCGCTGTCGACCTCGCCCCACCACGCCTTGGCGCGGCCGTCGCTGCCGTCGGACCAGCGATAACCGCGCGCCTTCAGCTTGTCCTTCATGTCGAAAGGCGAGTGCTCGGCCCAGATTCGCGCCAGTGTCCTTTGGCTTGAGGCCTGCAGGGCGGCGAACGGCGTCTCGCCGTCTCCGGCGACCAGGATTTCCAACAGGGCGAAGCAGTCGTCGACGGCGCGGTGACCTTCGTGGAAATAACCGGACTGGCCGATCAAGTAACCGAGCTTGGTGCCTTCGAACCCCCGGTTCTTCCAGTCGATCTCGGCATTGGAACAGGCCCAGGCCTTGCCGGCGAAGCTGGGGTCGAGGATCTCGCAGAACGGCCGGTCGAAGGCCGCATTGTGGGCGATGATCAAATCGGCCGGCGCGATCAGGTCGCGCAGGGCCTTGAGGTCGATCTCTTGTCCCGCGACCATCTCGTCGGTAATGCCGGTCAGGGTGGTGATCTCGGCGGGAATGGGCTTGGACGGCTGGCGCAGCCCGCCATAGACGCCGATGACATCGCCGAAGCGGCCATCGTCGGCATAGGTGAAGGCGAGGGCGCCGACCTCGATGACCTCGGCCTCCGGGCGCTTCAGGCCGGTGGTTTCGGTATCGATCACGACGCCGATGCGCGGAAAACCGGGGCGCGGCGCGGCAACGACCGGCCGCGGGTTCAGCCGGCGCAGGATACGATACTGGCCCGTATCTTCGAGGTGTTGCGCCATCTCTTCCGGCGACATCAGCGGCGCCACGACGCGCTTGGCGGCCGGGCGCGGACGGGCCGGGACAACGGCGGGCGAGGATGCGGCCGCATCGAACAGGTCGAGTTGGGATTTCATGCGCCTACTCCGCAACCAGAATCACCCCCGAAAGGTAGGGTGGGCCGGGGACTTTGTCCACGTCGCGCCGGATCACCGCCACATGTCGCGCATGCGACCGGCGACGTCGACGCGGACATTGCCCACGCGCGCCGAGGGCACACTCTCGGTCTTGGCCAGCGGCCAGGTTTCCAGCGAAAAATGATCGAGCAGCTTTTTCGGAATGAAGCGCGTGCGCTGGGCATAGACATGGCGGTCGCCTAACTGGACCTGGCCGTGAACGAAAAAGCGTTGCGGCAAGCACAGGTGCAGGTCGTCCTTCGCCCGCGTCATGGCGACGTACAACAAGCGCCGTTCTTCCTCTTCTTCCGCGCTTTGGCCGACGCCCAGGTCGGACGGCAGGCAGCCGTCGACCACGTTCAGCACGAAGACCGATTTCCATTCCTGGCCCTTGGCCGAATGGATGGTCGACAGGATCAGATAGTCCTCATCAAGCAACGGCGCCCCGGATTGGTCGCTGGTGGCGTCGGGCGGATCCAGCGTCAGCTCGGTCAAAAAGCGTTCGCGCGACGCATAACCCGCGGCGATCTGCTGGAGTTGCAACAGGTCCTCGCGGCGCACCTCGGCGTCCTCGTAGTTGCGCTTGAGGACCGGCTCATACCATTGCCGCACCCGTTCGATCTCGACCGGCCAGGGGATACGCGCCTTGCGCAGCTCCAGCAGCAGATCGACAAAGCCGATCCATTCCCCGCCGGCGCGCGGCGGCGTTCCCTGCTCGGCCAGGGCGCCGATCGGGTCGAAGGCCGACACCATGCCGTCCAACGCCTTTTGCGCCGAGACCGGCCCGACGCCCGGGATCAGTTGCAGCAGCCTGAAACCGGCGACGCGGTCGCGCGGATTACCGGCGAATTTCAGCAGGGCCAGCAGGTCCTTGACGTGGGCGCTATCGAGGAATTTAAGGCCGCCGAACTTGACGAAGGGGATGTTGCGCCGGGTCAGTTCGACCTCCAGCGGCCCCGAATGGCTCGATGTGCGAAACAGCACCGCCTGTTGCTTGAGCCGCGCCCCGCCTTCGCGGTTTTCCAAGACCTTCTCGACGATGTATTGCGCCTGGATCGCCTCGTCGCGCAGCGTCACCAGCCGCGGTTTGTCGCTGGACGGCCGGTCGGTCCACAGGTTCTTGGTGAAACGTTCGCTCGCCAGGTCGATGACGCCGTTGGCGGCCGCCAGGATCGGCTGGGTCGAGCGATAGTTGCGGTCCAGGGTGATGATCCGTGCCGGCGGCGAAAACTGCGCCGGAAAGTCGAGGATGTTGCGCACGGTCGCGGCGCGAAAGGCGTAGATCGACTGGGCGTCGTCACCGACCACGGTCAAGCCGCGGCCATCGGGTTTAAGCCCGTGAAGAATCGCCGCCTGAAGGCGATTGGTGTCCTGGTATTCGTCGACCATGACATAGTCGAAGCGGGCGCCGAGATCCGCCGCCAGGGCCGGTTCGGCGACCAGGTGCGACACATAGAGCAGCAGATCGTCGAAATCGAGCACGTCCTGGGTCTGCTTGGCCTGGGTATAGGCGGCGAACAGCGCCTTCAGCTGGACTTCCCAGGCCAGGCACCACGGAAAATGATTGCGCAGCACACCGTCCACGGGCGCCTGCGAATTGACGCAGCGGCTGTAGATGGCCAGGCACGTCGCCTTGGTCGGAAAGCGGCTCTCCATCTGCGAGAAGCCCAATTCGTGCCGCTGCAGGTTCATCAGGTCGGCGCTGTCTTCGCGGTCGTGGATCGTGAAATCCGGCAGCAGGCCCAGGTGCTCGGCATATTCGCGCAGCCAACGGCCGGCTAGGCCATGAAACGTGCCGGCCCAGGTCAAGCCGCCACTCAGCGTCTTTCCTTTTTCGCCGAGCACGCTGTTGCAGATGCGTTCGACGCGGGCGGTCATTTCGGCGGCGGCGCGGCGCGAAAAGGTCATCATCAGGATACGGCGCGGATCCGCCCCGCCCAGGATCAGATGCGCCACGCGATGGGCCAGGGTATTGGTCTTGCCTGATCCGGCGCCGGCGATGATCAGCAGGGGTTCGACCGGTTGGGCGCGACCATCCGCGCAGCCGTGGGTCACGGCCGCGCGTTGCTGCTCATTCAGTGTATCCAGGTGCCCCGACGCCATACGCCCCATCATTCCAAAAACTGGGAACAAAAATGGAACATAGCAGCGCCCGCGCCCCTTGGAAAGACGGTTAGACGCCCAAACGAATGCCGCCGTCGCAGATCAGGACATGGCCGCTCATGAAGGTGTCGCCGATCAGGAAAGCGATCGCCTGGGCGATGTCCTCGGGCCGACCGACGCGGCCGACCGGCGTCTTGGCGGCCCATCCGGCAAAGGCCAGGCCTTTTTGCGCCTCGGTCAAGAAATCCCACCACGGCGTATCGACCACGCCCGGCGACACGCCGTTGACGCGCAGCGGACGCAGTTCGGCAGCCAGGATCGGCACAAGCGCCGCGACCGCCGCGTTGGCCGCGCCGAGGCCGGCCGTGCCGGGCATGGACGCCTGGGCGGACACGGCCGAGATGAAGGTCAGGCTGCCGTCGGACCTGAGCCAGGGCAGGGCCGCCTGGGCGGTGGCGAAATGGGCGAAGACCTTTTCTTCGAAGCCGGCCTTGAGGTCGGCGATCGCGACCGAGGCGAAGGGGCCGGCGCCCTTGCCGCTGCCCAGGGCCAGGACCAGGTGGTCGAAGCGGCCGATACGCTGAAAGGCGCTGGGCAGGCCGGCCGCATCGGTCGCGTCCATGACCAGTGTCGACACTTGACCGGCCAGTTTGGTGCGCGCCGCCTCCAGCCGCGCCATATTGCGGCCGGTGATGGTAACGCTGTGGCCGGCACCGATGAGACTTTGCGCGGTGGCCAGGCCGATGCCCGACGAGCCGCCGACGATGACGATGTGTTGCGATGACATTGAAATGTCCTTTCAATTGAAGACACCCCGTTTTGCGCCTTTGCAAAAACGGCAAACAGTTTCGGCTTTATCCTGGTATCGATACTGCTATGATAACGGCATGCCAAACCTGCAAACCCGTCCCGTCGATGCCCGCCGCAAGGCCTTCGGCGATTTCCTGCGCTCGCGCCGCGAGCGCCTGACACCCGCCGCCGTCGGCCTGCCGAACGGTTTTCGCCGCCGCACGCCGGGGCTCAGACGCGACGAAGTCGCCCTGCTGGCGGGGGTCGGCGCCACTTGGTACACTTGGCTGGAACAGGGCCGCGACGTGCGCCCCTCCGCCGAAGTCCTGGGCGCTCTGGCCGGGGCGCTGCGGCTTGACGCGACCGAACGCCAGCATATGTTCACCCTGGCCGACCGTCCCTCGCCTCTGCCGCACGACACGGGCCCGGAGATCGTGCCGCAGGCCCTGGTGCGCATGCTCGCCTGCATGACCGACCAGCCGGCCTATGTCCTGGGGCGTCGCTGGGACATCCTGGCCTGGAACGTCGCGGCCAGCGAAACCTTTGGCGACTTCGGCCGGCTTGGCGGCGACGCGCGCAACCTGATCCACCTGATGTTCGCCGACGATAGCCATCGCCGGCGGCTGGCCGATTGGGACGACCTGGCGCCGTTGTCGCTGGCCATGTTCCGCGCCGACAGCGCCCGTTATACCGGTGATCCTGACTTCGAACGCCTGATCGCCCATCTCCAGGCCGTCAGCCCCGAATTCCGCGTCTGGTGGCCGCGGCACGACGTGCTGCACCAGCCCTCGACCGTCAAACGGGTCCGCCACCCGACGGCCGGCCTCCTGACCTTTGAATATATGGGCCTGGCCATCACTGACCGGCCGGGGATGCGGCTGATCGTCTGTACACCGATGGATGCCACCTGAGGGCAAAAGCGCAACGCTGGATAGATCCAATTGGTTTAAATTGGTCTTATTGGAGCGTCATTGGTACTAAATATGTCATTGACAGATCTCCTGACCGGGTGTCAGCTAAAGGCCTGGGGACACACCGGCATGACACCACCAAGCCTGCTCTACGATCAATATTGGAACGAGCTCTGCCGGGTGATCCGCCGCAAGTTCGGTTCGGGTCCCCCTGACCCCGAAGAGGTCGCCCAGGTGGCGTTCGAGCGGCTGACCATCGTGTCGCGCAGCGCCCAGGTCGACAATCCGCGCGCCTTCCTGCATCGCTGCGCCCGCAACTACGTTTTGAACGAAAAACGGCACCATTCCGTGCAACGGCGCTATGCCGAGGATTTTATTGCGACAAATATCGACGAAGGCTCTGACACATTCGACGCCCAGCGTGTCTTAGAGGCGAAGGAGCGTCTATCGGTTGTGATGGCCGCGGTCCACGACCTGGACGAAAGACGAAGGAAGATCCTCCTGTTGCGTCAAATAGATGAGTTGAGCTTTGCGGAAATCGCGCAAGTGATGCAATTATCGCGTGCACGCGTCATGCAGCTTTTTTCGGAAGCCCTGCTGGCCTGCGCCCGCGCGGCACGAACGCTAGAGGCTCATGACATGTCCGCCGAAGTCAGGCAGAAAAAAGCATGATGGATCAAAGTTCTGCTTCAGGCCGAGACAGGGATCAGGATCGCATCGACGCGCAGGCGGCCAACTGGTTCGCGCGCCGGCTCGATCGCCTGGAAGGCCCCGGCCGCCACCTGACCGATGTCAAGGAAGAACAGGCTTTCCAGGCCTGGCTCCAGGCCGACCCGCGTCACCGGGCGGCCTATGCCTTCATGGATCGCACGGCCGACGACATCACCTGGGCGCATCCGCAATCGGGTTATGCCCCCGGCGCCGAGCGGCGCGCGCCCGCGCGCGCATGGCCCAGGATCGCCGCCGCCGTGGCGGGCATCGCCCTTTTGGCCGCCGCGGGTCTCTACGCCGCCTCGGCGCTGAACGGCATCCATACCGATGTCGGCGAGACGCGGACCCTGACCCTGTCCGACGGCACCCAGATCACCCTGTCCGGCAAGTCGTCGATCGCCGTGCACTTTTCCGGCCGGCAAAGGCAGGTCGTGCTGAACTATGGCGAAGCCTATTTCGACGTCGTCCACAATGCCCGGCGGCCATTCTCGGTCGTGGCCGGCGGCACCGAGGTTCGCGACGTCGGCACGCAGTTCAACGTCAATATGCGCCAGGCCTCGCTCGAGATCAGCGTCCTGTCGGGCGAAGTCTCGGTCAACCGTCCCGGCGAGAAGACCCTACGGGCAATGGACGCCTCCGTTGTCAACGCCCATGCCGGCCAACGCGTGCGCGTGACGCTGGTGGCCGCGAAGTCGAACGCCGCCCTGCCGGGCCGGACGCCCGAAATCTCCGCGCTGGCGCCACAGGCGGCGGTGGCCATCCGCGAGGGCCGGCAATCCTACGACCAGACGCGCCTGGGTGATATCGTCGATGACATCAACCGCTATTATGCCCCCGGGATCAGCCTGTCGGACGGGAATGCCGGCAACCTGCGCCTGACCGCCAGCTTCATGCCGAAGGACGTCAACGCCTTCATCGCCGGCCTGCCGGAAATCGCCAACCTCGTCGTCAGTCAGTCCGACGACGGCCATGTGGTAATTTCATCACGTCCGGCCGCCACTTCGGCCAAAACCGGCCCCGCATGACATTTTTCTGACAAACGCCCCTGACCGTTTCATTGAGTAGCGTGTCCAACCCAATGAAAGGCCGGCATCGATAGGCGATGAACGGCCGGAAAAAGGGGAAGTTTTATGTGGGGCTTCAGTAAGATGCCAAGCGTGCGCAAGACGATCGTGCGTGGAACGATGATGAGCGGTGTTTCGATGGCGGCATTGCTGGCCGTGACGCCCGCCGCCTACGCGCAATCCCAAGTCATTCAGGGCCAGACCGTCCAGTTCAACATCCCGGCGCAACCGCTCGGCGCCGCGATGAGCGACTTTACCCGCCAAACCGGCCTTGCGATCATGGCCTCGTCCGACATCGTCACCGGCAAGACCTCGGCGGCGGTCAAAGGCGCCTACACGCCGGACGACGCCCTGGCCACCCTGCTGCAAGGCACCGGGCTTGTCGCGCAGCGCGGTCCGGCCGGCGGCTTCGTCGTGACCCAGGGAGTGTCCTCGGTAACCAGCGCCGGCTCGACCGCCGACCCGGAAGTCGTCGTCGTCACCGCCCAGCGCCGGGCGGAAAACCTGCATGACGTGCCGCTCACCGTCAATGTGGTCTCCGGCCAGAAGATCGACCGCGAAAACATCTCGACCCTGCGCGACGTCGTCGAGCATTCGCCCCAGGTCAGCTACCAGGAAACCGGCGACATCCGCACCGACACCCTGTCGATCCGCGGCATCTCCTCGGTCAGCAACGTCGCCGGCGTCGAGCCGGACGCCGCCATCGTCATCGACGGCGAAACCCTGGCCCGTACCATGGAGATGAACTACGACGCCGTCGACATCAAGCAGGTCGAAATCCTGGAAGGTCCGCAAGGCACGCTGTTCGGCAAGAACGCGGTCGCCGGCATGTTGAACGTGACGACGCGCGGCCCGCAACTGGACGACAAGATTTCCGCCACCGTTCGCGGCGGCATCGCCGAAAACGACGAGTACCGCATCCGCGGCAGCGTCAATATCCCTCTGTCGCCGAAATCGGCCCTCTACATAAACGGCTTCGAGGAATACCAGGGCGGCTGGGTCCAGAACGTCCATCCCGGCCAGCCCAACGGCGGCAACGAAAAAGGGTCCGGCGTGCGCGCCCAGTACCTGTACCAGCCGTCCAGCGACCTGTCGTTTCTCTTTCGTGCCGAATATACCTCCAAGAAGCTGGGTACGATTCCCTATGCCTTCAAGGAGTTAAGCGAGGACGACGTCATCGCCGCGTCCAAGGCCCTGGCCGGCAACACCTCGATGGTGCCGCAGTTCAACGCCCTGTTGTCCAATTCGGGCATCAATCTGTTGTCGTCGAACGGTACCTCGACGCCCATCAAGAACGGTACGCTGAGCTATCTGTATAACGACCGCGACTGGGGCAACATCACCGACTACGCCGCGTCCTACAAGATCCAGAAGGACTTCGACACGTCCTCGCTGATCTATCTCGGCTCGTATCGTCACTTCAACCTGAACAGCAACGACAACGAGTGGGGCATCTCGGCGCCGCAGCTGACCAATTCGGTCTATGGCCTCGATACCTTCGACTACGCCGGTCCCTCGACCGAAACGACGTTTCAACAGGAAGTGCGGCTGGAATCGCGCGGCCATCAAAGGCTGAATTACGTCGCCGGCGCCTTTTATTACTACAACCGCAACTACCACCACGAAAAATACGCCGAATGCCGTGACGCGGTCTACGGTTATTACAACGGTTCGGGCTATCCGGATCCGAACCCGGTCAACCCGATCAACGGCTTCAATTGCACCGGCGGCTATACCGGCAAATATTCGATCAACGACTTCATCACCTCGGTCGATACGCAAAACGAAGCCTTCTTCGCCAATGTCGACTACCGCGTCGCCGGTGGGCTGGACGTGTTCGCCGGCGCCCGCGCGCTGTGGGAACAGCAGCACATGAAGATGCAGCACCTGCCGGACGACAACACCGCGTCGCACTTCTATTCGTCGACCGATCCCTACGGCCTGCTGCAGGGCAAGGATCACCAGAGCGCGCTGCTGCACCGCATCGGCGTCAAATACGACTTCGGCCCGGTCATGGCCTATGTCACCGAGGGCGACGGCTTCAAGGGCGTGTCGTGGGACGACTATAACCTGGTCGCCGCCTCGCTGATCGAAAAGCCTCTGCCGCCGGAACGGCCGCAACAATATGAACTCGGCCTGCGCGGCGACATGTGGCACCACAAGCTCGACTGGCAATTCTCCGCCTATCGCATCCGCGACAAGAACTTCCAGGCGCGGGTCCTGTGGTACCAACCGGGCGCGCTCAGCAACCGGGTGATCGACGCCGGCACGTCGCAGGAAAAGGGCATCGAGTTCGGGTGGAACGCCAAGCCGTTCAAGGGCTTCACGGTCGGCAGCGGCTTTTCCTGGCTGAAGTCGGTCTTCCTCGACTCGGTCGAAATCCCGACGCGCGCCGGACCTTACAGCCTGAAGGGCTATGAACTGCCCAACGCGCCGCACTATGCTTATTCGGCCTATGCCGACTACCGCTTCAAGATGCCGGATTCGGATCTGATGTCCGACATCCGCGTCGAGATGCGCCGCCGCGCCAGGCAAAATTCGACGGTCAATCCCGATCCGCTGGAGCTGGAGGACGCCTACCAGATCCTCGACCTCTATTACACGGTCGAGCCGAAGGACAGCCGCTGGAACGTCACCTTCTACGTCAAGAACGCGCTCAACAAGCTATATTACGAACGGCCCTACGAGCCGGCCGTGCTGGGCTGGACGGGGGGCCAGATGGCGGCCCTGCCGCGCGACTACAAACGCTACTTCGGCATCAACTTCGCCTATAACTTCAATTAAGTTCAAGGCGGCCGGCAGTGGACCAGGCCAGGGAAACACACATGTCTCAGACCTATCACTTCATCGCCGGCCTGCCGCGCTCGGGATCGACCCTGCTGTCGGCCATCCTGCGCCAGAATCCGCGCTTCCATGCCAGGGTGACCAGCCCGGTCTATGCCATGGTCGACCACATGGTCGACGCCATGGGTGCGGAGATGAAATACGCGTCCTTCTTCGACGACGCCAAGCGGGCCCAGATGCTGCGCGGCCTGTTCACTTCGTATTATGACGACGGCCCCGGCTCGCCCGAGGTCGTCTTCGACACCAACCGCATGTGGACGGCCAGCGCGGCCATGGTCGACACCCTGTTCCCCGAGGCGAAAATCATCTGCTGCGTGCGCGACATCTATCGCATCATCGACAGCTTCGAGCACATGTTCCGCCGCAATCCGCTGCAATACAATTCGCTCTTCAACTACAAGAACGAGCCGTCGATCTATGGCCGCGTCCAGGTCATGATGAGCGCGCGCGACGGCGTCATCGGCTCGCCGCACGCCGCCATGCGCGCCATCTGGTTCACCGAACTGTCGAAAAAGCTGGTCGTCGTCCGCTACGACAGCCTGACCAAGGCGCCCCAGGCGACGATCGCCAGGCTCTATGAAATTCTGGGCCAGCCCCCCTTCACCCACGACTTCGACCACGTCGCCACCGACGAGATCGAATATGACGATCGCATCGGCCTGCCGGGCCTGCATACCACCCGCGGCAAGGTCGAGCACCGCGAACGCGCCCTGACCATCCCGCCCGACATCTATCAGAATTACGCCCATTCCAACTTCTGGGACGTACCGGCGGAAAACATCAACAAGGTGACCATCATCTGATGAAAACGATCCTGACCTCTCTCTTGATGGCGGCGTCGCTTGTGGCGGCACCGGCCAACGCCTCCGATGTCCACGGTCTGTGGATCTGGGACGGCCCGGGCCTGGTCAAGAGTCCGGCGCAGCAGCAAAAACTGGTCGCCGCGATCCCCCGGCTCGAGCTGACGGACGTCTATGTCGCCATCCCCGCCGACGGTTATGGTTCGCTGAAGGGCCTGCCCGCCTTTATCCGCCTGATGTCGCAGAACGGGATCAAGGTCTGGGGCCTTGACGGCTGCCGTTGTTATTTCAAGGACGTCGACGGGCCGATGGCCCTCTACCAGAACGTCGCCGCGATGATGCGCTACAACAAGACGGCCCCGGATGATGCCCGGTTTACCGGCTTCCAGACCGACAATGAGCCCCAGGACATTGCCGACTATCCCAGGCATTTTCATAACGGCCTGGCCTCATCGGCGCTGACGCCTCGGCAAAAAACCGAGCGCGACGACCTCGTGCGCAACTGGCTCGATATCCAGCAGACGGTCTATGCCCTGCTTAAGGAAGACCATCTGCGCGCCGGCGCCGCCATGGTTTTCTTCACCGAGGACTACCAGGGCGAGCCCTTGATGATCGACTATAACGGCGTCACCGCCAATGTCGGTCACCTGATGATGGGCTACACCGACGACTACGTCGTCATGAGCTACAATACCGATCCCGAAAACGCCGCCGGCCGCGTTGCCGGCCAGGCGGCGTTTGCCAGCAAACTGCCCGCCGACGTGCGCCCACGCATCCTGGCCGCCATGGAAACCAATACGGGCGTCGAGACGCACGTTTCCTACGGCGACACGCCCGGCAAGGCGACGAAGGCCCAGGTCCTGGCCGACCGCGCCGCGATCGCCGGGCGGCTCCGCATCTATCCGGCCTTTGCCGGCGTCAGCCTGCACGCCTGGTCGGGCTGGCAGGCGCTGCCCGATAAATAAGCCGGTAAATAAGGATGAGATTGGGATGGCTATGGAAGCGATCCCATGCTGTTCTTGGGCGTCTGAGCCGCGCTCAAGTTTTGTGCGTCCGGCATTCTTTTCCCGTGCCGGACGCACTTTAAACCCTACAGGACTGGAAACCAAAGCATGACTCTGTCCAAACTGTTCGCCGCCAGCGTTTTGGGCATGGCCTTGGCCTCCGCGGCGCACGCCGCGGACCAGACTCAGGTCGATGCCTTCGCCGGAAAGCTGGGCTACACGTTCTCGGTCCTGACCAACCACACGACCGACAATTGCACGCCGCCGTCGAACTGTTTCCTGACTGAGATTACCCTGACCCTGCCCGGCACCGTGCCGGACGGATGGGCGCTTTATGTCGGCCTGCCCGCCAAGTTGACGCTCGTCGCCAATGACGATTTCGATTTCGTGCACCTCAACGGCGACATGTACCGCCTGACGCCCAAACCCGGCCGGATCCTGCGGGCCGGCGCCACCTACCGCATTCGTGCGGTGGGCCTTGGCCACCTCGCCTCGCCCTATTTCGTCCTGCCCAATGTCTATGTCAGCGTCGCCGGCCTGAAGCCCGCGATCATCGCCGCCACCCGGCCGGTGACCGATCCGGAAACCGGCCAGGAGCAACTGCCCTTCGTCACCCCGTTCACCGACGAAGCCCAATTGGCCCACGCCGGGGCGCACGACCAGACGCAATGGCTGACGCCGCAAAAGGCCTATGCGCAGAACGCCGCGCGCAATGCCGGGGCGGGGCGGCCGGAATTCGGCATCCTGCCGACGCCGGCGACGATCCGTCACTTGCCGGGCCAGCCGCTCGACCTGACGCGCGGTATTGCCTTGAAACTCACCGGCCTCGATACGGCCGCCGTCGCCAAGGCTTTGAAAGACTTCAAGGTCAGCGCCAGGGGCGTGCCCGTCGAGGTCACGGTGAACGGCAAGGGCGCGCCCGAATCCTATCATCTGACGACGACCAAGGGCCACATCGCCATTACCGCGGCTGACGCCTCGGGCGCCTTCTACGCCCTGCAAAGCCTGGCCCAGGAAAGCGACTGGGAGCACGGTCATTTAAAGCCGCTGTCGATCGACGACGCCCCGCGCTACGGCTTTCGCGGCCTGCATCTCGACCTGGCGCGCAATTTTCTCGGTAAGGCCTACATCCTGAAGACCATCGCGGTGATGGGCGAATACAAGCTCAACCGCCTGCACCTGCACCTGGCCGACGACGAAGGCTGGCGCGTGCAGATCGAGGGCCTGCCCGAGCTGACCGATATCGGCAGCCGCCGCTGCGCCGACCCGACGGAAACGCAGTGCCTGCTGCCGCAACTGGGCGCCGGCCCCTTCCCCGACGTGCCGGTCAACGGCTACCTGACGCGCGCCGACTATATCGAAATCCTGAAGGCGGCCGCCGCCAATCATATCGAGGTCATTCCCTCGTTCGACATGCCGGGCCATTCGCGCGCCGCCGTGCGATCGATGGAGGCGCGTTACCGCACACTCAGCGCGGCCGGACAAACCGAGGCCGCGTCGGAATATCGCCTGGTCGATCCGCAGGACGCCTCGGTCTATGCCAGCATCCAGAACTACAACGACAATACGCTGAACGTCTGCCTGCCTTCGACCTACCACTTCGTCGAGAAGATCATCGCCA
>FTKT01000720.1_pt5 | contig 13225 bp, 11 predicted proteins | sample 1658271 | NCBI WGS metagenome assembly FTKT01 (sample SAMEA3914811, study PRJEB12502) | metagenome | biome: forest; material: soil | place: Canada | collected 2011-08-04 | depth 0.3 m | reverse complement strand
CCCTCGTCGCCCTTCTCCACCACGAACGCCGAGATGCCCTTGGAGCGCAGCGTCGGGTCGGTGACGGCCATCACGGTGTAGAACTCGGAGACGCCGGCGTTGGTGATCCAGCGCTTGACGCCGTTGAGGACCCAGAAGTCGCCGTCGCGCACCGCGCGGGTCTTCATGCCCGCCGCGTCCGAGCCGGCGTCGGGCTCGGAGAGGCAGTAGGAGAACATCCCCTCGCCACGGGCCAGCGCGCCCAGGTACTTGCGCTTGAGCTCCTCGGAGCCGGACAGCTGCACCGGCAGCGAACCGAGCTTGTTGACCGCCGGGATCAACGAGGAGGACGCGCAGACCCGCGCCACCTCCTCGATCACGATCACCGTCGCCAACGCGTCCGCCCCACCGCCCCCGTACTCCTCGGGAACGTGCACCGCGTGCAGGTCATTGGCCCGCAACGCGTCCAGCGCCTCCTGCGGGAACCGGCCCTGCTCGTCCACCTCGGCCGCGAACGGCGCGATCTTGGCCTCGGCCAGCGAGCGGACCGCCTCGCGGAGCATCACATGCTCCTCCGAGACGCGGAAGAGGTCGAAGTCGGCACTGCTCGCCATGGTCTGCTGCCCCTCTGGTCAACGACGTTAACTACCGTTAAGTAGATCCAATCCTAGGCCCGGGCGCCAGACCCCTTCGCGCCCGGCCCCCGAGGGGTCCGGGCCGCCGGGCCGGGGTCAGCGGATACGATCGGCCCCGTATTCGCTCTTCGTACCCTTTCCTCCCACCCACCAAAGGGGAAGCCCGTGGCCCTCCGCATCTCGGTGATCGGCACCGGCTATCTCGGTGCCACCCACGCGGCCTGCCTCGCGGAGCTGGGCTTCGAGGTGCTGGGCATGGACATCGACGCGGAAAAGCTCGCCACCCTGGCGGCGGGGCGGGTACCGATGTACGAGCCGGGGCTCTCCGAGCTGCTGCTCAAGCACGTCGCCGGGCACGAGGGTTCGACCGGGCGGCTGCGCTTCACGGACTCCTCCCAGGAGGTCGCCGAGTTCGCCGACGTGCACTTCATCTGCACCAACACCCCTCAGCGCAAGGGCGAGTTCGCCGCCGACATGTCCTATGTCGAGCTGGCCGTGGACTCCTTGGCGCCGCACCTGACCAGGCCCGCCCTGGTGGTCGGCAAGTCGACCGTGCCGGTGGGCAGCGCGAGCCGGCTGGCCGAGCGGCTCGCCGAGCTGGCGCCGGCCGGGGAGGCGATCGAGCTGGCCTGGAACCCGGAGTTCCTGCGCGAGGGCTACGCGGTGGGCGACACCCTGCACCCCGACCGGATCGTGGTCGGCGTGCGCGAGGGCGGGCGCGCCGAGGAGCTGCTGCGCGAGGTCTACGCGACGCCGATCGGGCAGGGCGTGCCGCTGGTGGTCACCGACTACGCCACCGCCGAGCTGGTGAAGGCCGCCGCCAACTCCTTCCTGGCCACCAAGATCTCCTTCATCAACGCGATGGCCGAGGTCTGCGAGAGCGCGGGCGCGGACGTCAACCTGCTCAGCAAGGCGCTCTCCTACGACGACCGGATCGGCGGCAAGTTCCTGCAGGCCGGACTCGGCTTCGGCGGCGGCTGCCTGCCCAAGGACATCCGGGCCTTCATGGCCCGGGCCGGCGAGCTGGGCGCCGACCAGGCGCTGACCTTCCTGCGCGAGGTGGACTCGATCAACATCCGGCGCCGCAGCCGGATGGTCGAGCTGGCCCGCGAGCAGTGCGGCGGCGGCTTCCTGGGCCGCCGGGTCGCCGTACTCGGCGCCGCCTTCAAGCCCAACTCGGACGACATCCGCGACTCCCCCGCACTGAACGTGGCCGCGCAGATCCAGCTCCAGGGCGCCCAGGTGACGGTCTACGACCCCAAGGCGATGGACAACGCGCGCAAGATGTTCCCGAGCCTGTCCTACGCCGACACCGCGCTGGAGGCGATCGAGGGCGCGCACGTGGTGCTGCACCTGACGGAGTGGCAGGAGTTCCGCGAGCTGGACCCGCAGGTGCTCGGCCCGCTGGTCGCCGAACGCCGGGTGCTGGACGGCCGCAACGTCCTGGACGGCCCGCGCTGGCGGGCCGCCGGCTGGACCTACCGGGCGATGGGCCGGCCCAGCTAAGAGGCTGCTGTGGCCCCAGGAATGGCGCAGGCCGGTCGCTCGTTGCACCGGGCATGACGAACTTCCGGGACAAGGCCGCCGTCCGCGAGATCCTCACCGCCACCGGGGACACCTGGGCCGTGGTCGGGCTCTCCAACAACACCCGCCGCGCGGCGTACGGGGTCGCCCAGGTGCTCCAGCGGTACGGCAAGCGGGTGGTGCCGGTGCATCCGAAGGCGGAGAGCGTGCTCGGCGAGCAGGGGTACGCCACGCTCGCCGACATCCCCTTCGAGGTCGACGTGGTGGACGTGTTCGTCAACTCCGAGCTGGCCGGCGCGGTCGCCGACCAGGCGGTGGCGGCGGGCGCCAAGGCCGTCTGGTTCCAGCTCGACGTGATCGACGAGGCCGCCTACGAGCGGACCACGGCGGCCGGCCTGACGATGGTGATGGACCGCTGCCCGGCGATCGAGCTGCCGCTGCTCTGACGCGGACCTAGTGCCGTCGGCCGCCAGGTCGACGGCGTCCAGGTCGTACCCCGCCGGTGAACGCGGCGCCCACGGCAGGTCCTTGTCGCCGTCCAGCGCCGGCGCACCGGCGAGGACGACCCGGGCAGGGGCTCGGTCATGCCCCCATGGAACTACTTTCCGAAGCCGAAGGAGGCCGACCCGGCGACCTTGGCGCGAAGCTTCTTGCCCTTGTCGGTCGCCTGGGTGTTCAGCTCGGTCTGGAAGTCGACCATCCGCTCGGTGAGCTCGGGGTCGAAGGCGGCCAGGATCCGGACCGCCAGCAGGCCCGCGTTGCGCGCGCCCGCCACCGAGACGGTGGCCACCGGCACGCCGGCCGGCATCTGGACGATCGACAGCAGGCTGTCCATGCCGTCCAGGTAGCGCAGCGGCACCGGGACGCCGATCACCGGCAGCGGGGTGACCGAGGCGAGCATGCCCGGCAGGTGGGCCGCGCCGCCGGCGCCCGCGATGATCGCCTTGAGGCCGCGGCCGTGCGCGCTCTCGCCGTACGCGATCATCTCGCGCGGCATCCGGTGCGCGGAGACGACGTCCACCTCGTAGGGGATCTCGAACTCGTCGAGCGCCTGGGCGGCGGCCTCCATCACGGGCCAGTCGGAGTCCGAGCCCATGACGATGCCGACGAGGGGGGCCTGGGTCGCGGTCATTCGGTGATGGTTCCTCTCAGGTAGGCGGCCGCGTGGCGGGCGCGCTCGCGCACGTCGTCGAGGTCGTCCCCGAAGACGGTGACGTGGCCGACCTTGCGGCCGGGCTTCACGTCCTTGCCGTACATGTGGATCCGCAGGCCGGGATCGCGGGCCATGCAGTGCAGGAAGGCGTGGTACATGTCGGGGTAGTCGCCGCCGAGCACGTTGACCATCACGGTCCACTTCGCGCGCGGGCGCGGGTCGCCGAGCGGCAGGTCCAGCACCGCCCGCAGGTGGTTCTCGAACTGCGAGGTGACGGCGCCGTCGATCGACCAGTGGCCGGAGTTGTGCGGGCGCATGGCGAGTTCGTTGACCAGGATCCGCCCGTCCCGGGTCTGGAACAGCTCGACGGCCAGGTGGCCGGTGATGTCCAGCTCTCCGGCGATCCGCAGGGCCAGCGCCTGCGCCTCGCCCGCCAGCGCCGGGTCCAGCTCCGGGGCGGGGGCGGTGACCTCGGCGCAGACGCCGTTCTCCTGCAGGCTCTCCACCACCGGGTAGGCGACCGCCTGGCCGCTGGGCGAGCGGACCACGTTCGCGGCCAGCTCGCGGACGAAGTCGACCTTCTCCTCGGCCAGCACCGGCACGCCCGCCAGGAACGGCGCCCGGGCCTGCTCCTCGTCGCCGACGACCCAGACGCCCTTGCCGTCGTAGCCGCCGCGCACCGTCTTCAGGACCACCGGGTAGCCGGCGCCCTCGGCGGCGAAGGCCGTCACGTCCGCCGGGTCGGCGACCAGGCGGTGGCGCGGGCAGGGCACGCCGATGGCGTCCAGGGTGGCCCGCATCACGCCCTTGTCCTGGGCGTTGACCAGCGCGTCCGGGCCGGGCCGGACCGCGATGCCGTCGGCCTGCAGGGCGCGCAGGTGCTCGGTGGGGACGTGCTCGTGGTCGAAGGTGACGACGTCGCAGCCGGCCGCGAAGCGGCGCAGCGTGTCCAGGTCCCGGTAGTCGCCGAGGACCACCTCGGAGACCACCTGCGCGGCGGAGTCCTGCGGGGTGTCGGCGAGGAGCTTGAACCGCACGCCGAGCGGGATGGCCGCCTGGTGTGCCATGCGGGCCAGTTGCCCACCGCCGATCATGCCGATCACTGGAAATTTTGCGCTGCCCGGGAAAGTCACCCCGCCAGGATATCCGGGCCGGTCGGGACGGGTGCACCGGCGACCGGGGGCGCCCGCGGGGCCCGGCCCGCGGGTAGGCGTACTGGGAGCGGTCCTCGGGAGCCGGTAGCCTGGATGGCCGGACCCCAGGAATTACTGTCCGATCATGTACAGGGGGCTCGTGGCACGCGTTCCAGCAGCGCGGGTACCGTCGAACCCCCTCGTCGAGCAGGCATCAGGAGACCTCCGCGTATGACCGCGACCCACGCCCAGAAGAGCTCCTCCCTGTTGCAGCGACTGCGCGGCGCCTCGGGTGAGGTGGCGAAGTTCGGGGTAGTCGGGCTGGTCGGCATCTTCGTGAACTTCGGCGTCACCAACGCCGCGCTGCACGCGACCGGTTGGGCGCCGGTGCGCTGCTCGGTGATCGGCACCGTGGTCGCCATCGTGGTCAACTACGTCGGCTACCGCTACTGGGTCTACCGGGACAGCGACGCGGCCTCGCGGCGGCGCGAGATCACGCTCTTCCTGATCTTCAGTGCCATCGGCCTGCTGATCGAGAACGGCACCCTCTGGTTCTCCACCTATACGCTGGGCCTGACCGGCTCGCTGGCGTACAACCTGTCCAAGGCCTTCGGCACCGGGCTGGGCACGCTCTTCCGGTTCTTCTCCTACCGCACCTGGGTGTTCAAGGCGATGCCGGAGCTGGCGGAGCCGCAGAGCCAGGCGGGCGCTCCCGAGGAGCAGCTCCTGGTGGCCGAGGACGCCGCACAGCTCGTCCGGTAACACCCCACGGGCACGGCGGCGCGATCAGCGGGGGTTCTTGACGGCCGGCGCCGCGTCCTCGCGGCCGGTGGCGCTGCTGCGGCCCAGGAAGAGCGCGAAGACCGGTGGCCGCAGGGCGAGCAGCTCCAGCCGGCCGCCGTCCGCCTCCGCCAGGTCGCGGGCGACCGCGAGGCCGATGCCGGTGGAGTTGCGGCCGCTGACCGTCCGCTCGAAGACCCGGTTGCCCAGCTCGGGCGGCACCCCCGAGCCCTCGTCCTGCACCTCGATCACCACCGAGCTGCCCGAGGAGCGCACCCGCAGGGTGACCGTGCCCGCGCCGTGCATCAGGGTGTTCTCGATCAGCGTGGCCAGCACCTGGGAGACCGTGCCGGGGGTGCCGAGCGCTGTGACGCCGTGCAGGCCCTCGGTGACCAGCCGCCGGCCGGCGCCGCGGACCGACGGGCCCCACTCCTGGCGCTGCTGCTTGATCACCTCGTCCAGGTCGAAGCCGCCGGCCGTCGGGCCGTGCGCGTCGCGCTGGTTGGTGAGCAGCCGCTGCACGACGTCGGTGAGCCGCTCGACCTGCTGGAGCGCGATGGTGGCCTCCTCGCGGACCGTCTCCGGCTGGTGGGCCAGCGCGGTGATCTCCTCCAGCCGCATGGAGAGCGCGGTGAGCGGGGTGCGCAGCTGGTGCGAGGCGTCGGCCGCGAGCCGGCGCTCGGCGGTGAGCATCCGGCCGATCCGCTCGGCGCTGGCGTCCAGCACCTCCGCCACCCGGTCCAGTTCGGGCACCCCGTAGCGGCGGTCGCGCGGGCGCGGGTCGCCGGAGCCGAGCCGCTCCGCGGTCTCGGCGAGGTCGGTGAGCGGCCGGGCCAGCCGGCGGGCCTGCCAGACCGCGAGCGCCACGGCGGCCTGCACTGCCAGCAGCGCCACCAGGCCGAGCACCAGCAGCATCCGGCCGATCTCGTGGTCGGTGTCCGCGGTGGACTTCTCCACCGTCACCCGCTCGCCGTGCGCGCCGGTCTCGGTGTCCTTGAGCAGCCGGCCGGGGGCCGGACGGTCGCCCAGGGCGATCACCGGCTGGCCCGGGATGTCGATCTCGACGTAGGAGCCCTCGGTGATCTGACTGCCGATCCGCTCGCCGGTGACCGGCTCGTCGGCGTCCAGCCGGTTGCCGACCAGGCCGAGCACCCGGACCGCCACCGCGTCCACCCGGTCCTGGGCGGAGTTCACGATGCTCCGCTTCTCGACCAGGGCCAGCGGGACGCAGAAGACCACCACGACCACCAGGACCACGCCCAGCAGCGAGTTGATCATCCTGCGTTTCACTGACGGGCCTTCTGGTTCAGTTCTTCTCGAAGCGGAAGCCCACACCGCGCACGGTGGCGATGTAGCGCGGGTTGGTGGCGTCGTCGCCGAGCTTCTTGCGCAGCCAGGAGATGTGCATGTCGAGCGTCTTGGTCGAGGTCCACCAGGTGGTGTCCCAGACCTGGCGCATGATGTCCTCGCGGGTGACCACCCGTCCGGCGTCCCGCACCAGCACCCGCAGCAGCTCGAACTCCTTGGCGGAGAGCGTCAGTTCCTCCTCGCCGACCCAGGCGCGGTGGGACTCGATGTCGATCCGCACGCCGTGCGCGCCGGTCGAGAGCGAGTCGACGTTGCCGCGCCGCAGCAGCGCCCGGACCCGGGCCAGCAGCTCGGCCAGCCGGAACGGCTTGGTCACGTAGTCGTCCGCGCCGGCGTCCAGGCCGACCACGGTGTCCACCTCGTCGGCGCGGGCGGTGAGCACCAGGACGGGGCAGCTCTTGCCGTCGGCGCGCAGCCGCCGGCAGACCTCCAGCCCGTCCATCTCGGGCAGGCCGAGGTCGAGGACGACCAGGTCGACCTCTTCCTCCAGGCCCGCTTCCAGGGCTGACGGCCCGTCCTCCCGGACGAGCACCTCATAGCCCTCGCGTCGCAGGGCACGGGCCAGCGGTTCCGAGATCGCGGGGTCGTCCTCGGCGAGCAGCACACAGGTCATGGGGCGATGGTAGTCCGCCGGGGCGCCGGTGATCAGCGCTCGGCGATCACCCGGTGGCGCAGAGATTCGCCGGACGGTCCGGACCGGCGGGCGCAGGGTGTGAACTAGTTCACACCCTGTAGTCGGAGGCGAAGATCATTACGCGGCGCAGTCGTCCGGCCGCAGGCCGGATATGGCCGGGAATCCTCCGGGTTGACCTTGCCTTCGAAGGGCAAGTCGGCGCAATTCCATCGATTGGCCGATCAGCCCCGAGAAGGTCTTTACTATCCCATTACCGCGCAAGCTTCCGCTGTCGTCAGATTTACCGCCAAAAGCGGACGTACAGTAGCCGGGTCCCCGTGTCGTCCGCCGCGGATCCCGCCGCCCGAGCAGTACCCGGGCGCGGGCCTTCGGCGATCCGGACCCGCCCGCCGCCCACTCGGCGGGCGCGCCCCGGACGCACTCACGTCAAGGAACCCCCACTCATGGCGTCAACCATCACCCAGGACGTAGCCCTGCCGTCGGCCCCGCCCGGCGGCAAGACCTTCTTCGGGCATCCCCGAGGGCTCGCCACGCTCTTCATGACCGAGATGTGGGAGCGGTTCAGCTTCTACGGCATGCGGGCGCTGCTGGTGCTCTACATGACCACCGCCGTCAGCCACGGGGGGCTCGGCCTGACGGTCGCGGTGGGGGCCGCGATCTACAGCGTCTACAACGCCATGGTCTACCTGCTCGCACTGCCGGGCGGCTGGATCGCCGACCGGTTCTGGGGCGCCCGCAAGACCGTCGCGGTCGGCGGCTGCATCATCATGACCGGCCACTTCCTGCTGGCCGTCCCCGCCACGGCCGCGTTCTTCACCGGCCTCGGCCTGATCGCCGTGGGCTCGGGCCTGCTCAAGGCCAACATCTCCACGATGGTCGGCCACCTGTACGACGGCCCGAACGACCCGCGCCGCGACGGCGGCTTCACCATCTTCTACATGGGCATCAACCTCGGTGCCTTCGTCGCGCCGCTGGTCATCGGCACGGTCGGGCAGAAGGTCGACTGGCACCTGGGCTTCGCGCTGGCCGGCGTCGGGATGGCGCTGGGCCTGCTCCAGTACCTGCTCGGCAGCCGCCACCTGAGCGCGCGCAGCAGCACGGTCGCCTCCCCGATGCCGCCCGCCGAGAAGGCCGCCGTGCTCCGCAAGGCCGGGTTCTGGCTGGCCGTGGCCGCCGTCTTCTACGGCGTGGTCGCGCTGACCGGCAACCTCGGCGTCGGCTGGGTGATCTGGCCGCTCTCGGTGGCCGGTATCGCGATCCCGGTGGTCTACTTCACCCGGGTCAAGCGCGACCAGGACCTCTCCGAGGACGAGAAGTCCAAGATGAGCGGCTACATCTGGTTCTTCGTGGCCGCCGCCGTCTTCTGGATGATCTACGACCAGTCCGGCTCCACGCTCAGCGTCTTCGCGGAGAAGAACAGCAAGCTGTCCTTCCTCGGCTTCGGCTTCCCCTCCAGCTGGTTCCAGTCGCTCAACCCGCTCTACATCATGGCGCTGGCCCCGGTCTTCGCCTGGCTCTGGGTCTGGCTCGCCCGGCGCGCCAAGAACCCCAGCACCACCGTGAAGTTCGCCATCGGCCTGCTGATGATCGGCGCCTCCTTCCTGGTGATGATGCTGGCGATGGCGGCGGCCTCCGGCGGCACCAAGGTCTCCCCGCTCTGGCTGGCCCTGGTCTACCTGGTGCAGACGGTCGGCGAGCTGGCCCTCTCCCCGGTCGGCCTCTCGGTCACCACCAAGCTGGCGCCGCGCAAGTACGCCAGCCAGATGATGGGCATCTGGTTCCTGGCCGTCACGGCCGGCGACTGCGTGGCCGCGATCGTCCAGCTCGGCCTCGGCAAGGCGACCGGCACCACCTGGTACTTCGCCTCCCAGGGCGTCCTGGCCATCCTGGCGGGCCTCGCGCTGGCGATGTACCGCAAGAACGTGGTCCGGCTGATGGGCGACGTGCACTGACAGTGGCGCCATCGAAACGGCCCGGCGCGGACTCCCCGCGCCGGGCCGTTGCGGTGGCACCGGCGACTCACACCTCCCGTACCCCAGCGCGCCAGACGGCCGCGGTGAGCGGCACGCCCGGGCGGTAGGCGAGGTGGACGTGCGAGGGGGCGTCCAGCAGCAGCAGGTCGGCGCGCGCGCCGGGCGCGATCCGTCCCACGTCGGTGCGGCGCAGCGCGCGCGCTCCCCCGGCGGTCGCGGCGTGCACCGCCTCGTCCGGGGTCATGCCCATCTCGCGGACGGCCACCGCGATGCAGAAGGCCATCGAACTGGTGAAGCTGGAGCCGGGGTTGCAGTCGGTGGAGAGCGCGACGGTGGCGCCCGCGTCGAGCAGGCGGCGCGCGTCGGGGTAGACGGCGCGGGTGGAGAACTCCGCGCCCGGCAGCAGGGTCGCCACCGTGTCGCTGCCGGCCAGCGCCGCCACGTCCGCGTCCGTCAGGTGGGTGCAGTGGTCGGCCGAGGCCGCGCCCAGCTCGACGGCGAGCTGGACGCCGGGGCCGTGCGAGAGCTGGTTGGCGTGCACCCGCGGGATCAGGCCGCGCTGCTGACCCGCCGTCAGGACGGCCCGGGCCTGGTCGCCGTCGAAGGCGCCGCGCTCGCAGAAGACGTCGACCCAGCGGGCGTGCGGGGCGCAGGCGTCCAGCATCTCGCCGGTGACCAGAGCGACGTAGCCGGCCGGGTCGTCCGCGAATTCGGGGGCGAGCACGTGGGCGCCCAGGTAGGTGGTCTCGGGGGTGTACGTGGCGGCGATCCGCAGCGCCCGCGCCTCGTCGGCCACGGTCAGGCCGTAGCCGGACTTGCACTCGATGGTGGTGGTGCCCTGGCGCAGCGCCTCGCGGACCAGGCGGGCCAGGTTGGCCTCCAGTTCGGCGTCCGAGGCGGCCCGGGTGGCGGCGACCGTGGTGCGGATGCCGCCCGCGCTGTACGCCTGGCCGGACATCCGGGCGTTGAACTCGGCCGTCCGGTCCCCCGCGAAGACCAGGTGGGCGTGCGAGTCGACGAAGCCGGGCAGCAGCGCGCGGCCCTCGGCGTCGTAGACCCGGTCGGCGGCGGGCGCCGCGGCGGCCGGGCCGGTCCAGGTGACCACCGAGCCGTCGACCACCACGGCCGCCCGCTCGATCAGGCCGAGCGGGCCCCGCTGGGAGGGGTCGTTGGTGACCAGGCTGCCGATGTTGGTGATCAGGGTGCTGCTCATGAGGCCCTTTCAGTGAAGCAGCGCGGCGATCGAGTCGCGCAGCGCTGACGGGACGTCGGCGACCAGTTGGTGCACCCCGTCGACGACGACCTGGCGGCCGCCGACCACCACGTGCCGCACGTCCGCCGCGGAGGCCGCGAAGACCGCGGTCTCGGCGCCGAGCCGGGCCGCGGGGCCCGCGGTGCGGACCGAGTCGAGGGCGAGCACGGTGAAGTCCGCGAGCGCCCCGGCCTCGACCCGGCCGGCCTCCGGCCAGCCGAGCGAGGCGTGGCCGTCCTCGCCGCCGGCCCGAAGCAGCGCGTTGGCCGTCCAGTGGCCGCGGGTGCGGGTGCGCAGCCGCTCGTTCAGCTCCAGTGCGCGGGCCTCCTCGAACGGGTCGATCACCGCGTGGCTGTCGCTGCCGAGCGTGATCGGGCAGCCGGCGGAGGCCAGTTGGCGGGCCGGGCCGATGCCGTCGGCCAGGTCGCGTTCGGTGGTGGGGCACATGCAGATCACCGTGGAGGAGTCCGCGAGCAGCTTGCGGTCCTCCTCGGTCAGGTGGGTGGCGTGCACGGCGCTGGTGCGCGGGCCGAGCACGCCGTGGTCGGCGAGCAGTCGGGTCGGGGTGACGCCGTGGGCGCTGAGGCAGGCCTCGTTCTCGGCGGTCTGCTCGGAGAGGTGGACGTGCAGTGGCGCCCCCCGGCTCGCCGCCCAGTGCGCGACGGTGCCCAGCGCCTCGGCCGGGACGGCGCGCACCGAGTGGACGGCCGCGCCGAGCCGGGCGTGCCCGCGCGCCTGGAGGCCGCTGACCCGCTCGGCCCAGGCGTCCGCGTCGCCGTCCCCGAACCGCAGTTGAGGGCGGGTCAGCTCGGCGCCGAAGCCCGAGGAGAGGTAGCAGGTGTCCAGCAGGGTGATCCGGATGCCGGCCCGGGCGGCGGCCTCGATCAGCGCCTCGCCCATCGCGTTCGGGTCGGCGTAGCGGGCGCCGCCGGGCGCGTGGTGCAGGTAGTGGAACTCCCCCACCGCGGTGATCCCCGCCAGCGCCATCTCCGCGTAGACGGCGGTGGCCAGCGCCAGGTAGCTGTCCGGGTCGAGCGCGCCGGCGTAGCGGTACATGGTGTCCCGCCAGGTCCAGAAGGTGCCGGAGCCGACCTGCACGGTGGAGCGCAGCGCGCGGTGGAAGGCGTGCGAGTGGGCGTTGGCCTGGCCGGGCAGCAGCAGGCCGTTCAGCCGCACGGCCCGCGGCGGGCAGGGCCCGCTGTCCGGGGTGACCTTGGCGATCCGGCCGTCCGCGGCCACCTCGATCAGCACGTCCGACTCCACCACCGGACCGTTGACGTGCGGCAGCCAGGCGTGCTGCGCCCAGTAGGTGCTCAGTGACATGCCAGGTCCTCCAGGACGTCCGCCAGCGCGGTCACCCCCGCGAGGCAGTCGGCCGCCTCGGCGTGTTCGGCCGGGGAGTGCGAGACGCCGCTCGGGTTCCGTACGAACAGCATGGCGGTCGGGACGGCCGAGGCGAGGATCCCGGCGTCGTGTCCCGCGCCGGTCGGCAGCACCGGCACGCCGCCGAGCACCATGGCCAGGCGGTCGCGCAGCGGGCCGTCGAAGCCGACCACCGGCGTGTACGACTCGCGGGTCAGCTCGACCCGGACGCCGTCGCGGGCTCCGCGCTGCTCGGCGGCGGCGCGGATCTCCTCGACCAGCGCGGTCAGGGTCGGCTCGTCGGCGGCCCGGGAGTCCAGCCAGCCGCGGATCAGCGAGGCGATCGCGTTGGTGCCGTTGGGCTCCACCGCGACCTTGCCGAAGGTGGCCAGCGCGCCGGCCAGTTCGGCCCGCTCGCGGGCGGCCAGCACGGTGGCGGCGTAGCTGAGCATCGGGTCGCGGCGGTCCTCGATCCGGGTGGTGCCCGCGTGGTTGGCCTCGCCGTGGAAGTCGAAGCGCCAACGGCCGTGCGGCCAGATCGCGCTGGCCACCCCGATCGGCTGACGCTGCGTCAGATGGCGTCCCTGCTCGACGTGCAGCTCAACGAAGGCGCCGATCCGGGAGAGCCGGTCCGGGTCGGAGCCGAGCGCGGTGGGGTCGTAGCCGGCCCGCTCCATGGCGTCGGGCAGCCGGACGCCGGCGGCGTCGCGCAGCTCGTACGCCTGCTCGCGGGAGAGCACGCCTGCGGTGAGGCGGGAGCCGATGCAGGCCACCCCGAACCGGGCGCCCTCCTCGTCGCCGAAGTTGACGATGGCCAGCGGCCTGTCGAACTCCGCGCCGCGGCTGCGCAGTTCGTCGAGTGCGGCGAAGGAGGAGACCACCCCGAGCGGGCCGTCGAAGGCGCCGCCGTCCGGGACGGAGTCCAGGTGCGAGCCGGTGACGATCGCGCCCTGGCCGTGCGGGTCGCCGAGCCAGGCCCACTGGTTGCCGTTGCGGTCCAGCTCGTAGGTCAGGCCGCGCGCGCGGGCCTGCTGCTCGAACCAGGCCCGGCACTCGGCGTCGGCCGCGTTCCAGGCGTGCCGGCGGTAGCCGCCGGACGCGGCGGAGCGGCCCACCGGGAGCAGCTCCGCCCACATCTCCTCGAAGGACTCGGCGGACGAGGTCACAGCTCGCCCATCGGGACGCGCACGCCGCGCTCGGCCGCGACCTCGGTCGCGATGTCGTAGCCCGCGTCCACGTGCCGGATCACGCCCATGCCCGGGTCGTTGGTGAGCACCCGGCGGATCTTCTCGCCCGCCAGCTTGGTGCCGTCGGCCACCGTGACCTGGCCGGCGTGGATCGAGCGGCCGATGCCGACGCCGCCGCCGTGGTGGATGGAGACCCAGGAGGCGCCGGAGGCCACGTTGACCATGGCGTTGAGCAGCGGCCAGTC
>FTKT01001707.1_pt2 | contig 13239 bp, 11 predicted proteins | sample 1658271 | NCBI WGS metagenome assembly FTKT01 (sample SAMEA3914811, study PRJEB12502) | metagenome | biome: forest; material: soil | place: Canada | collected 2011-08-04 | depth 0.3 m | reverse complement strand
GCTGGCCGAGGAGCTGGCCCGGGGCAGGGAGAACACCTTCTTCACCGAGCAGCACAACAACCCCAGCAACGCGGTGGGTTACTACCCCGTCGGGCGCGAGATCGCCGAGGCCCTCGACGGGCGCGTCGACGTGCTGATCGGCGCGGTCGGCACCGGTGGCGGCCTGTGCGGCACGGCCAGGGAGTTGAAGCGGACCGTCCCCGGGCTCACCGTGATCGGCGTCGAACCCGAGGGCTCCATCGCCTTCGGACCGCCCGCCCACGACTACTACCAGTCCGGCACCGGCACCCCCGAGGGCGCCACCATCGGCCTGCTGGTCGACTACGACCTGATCGACGAGGGCGTCAAGGTCGGCGACGTCGAGGCCTTCGCCACCGCCCGGGTGCTGGCCCGCCGCACCGGCCTGCTGATCGGCGGCTCGGCCGGCGGCGTGGTCCGCTTCGCGCTGGCCCGGCTCCAGGAGCTGCCCCCGGACGCCGTCATGGTCGCCTTCATCAACGACGGCGGCGAGAAGTACCTGGACACCGTCTTCAACGACCAGTGGATGAGCGCCCGCGACCTCGTCGACCCCGCCGTGGAGCGGGAGATCGACGAGACGCTCAGCAAGCTCCGCCGGCCGTGACGGGAGGACTGTGACCTCCGAACAGCGACACGCAGGCAGCACCACTGACGCAGCGACACCTAGAAACGTGACTCCCCCATGCAGCTGACCACCCTCCTGCGCGACAGCCGCGCGCTGGCCGCGCTCGCGGTCCCCCTCGTCCTCACCCAGCTCGCCCAGGTCGCGCTCACCACCACCGACACCGTCATGATGGGCATGCTGAGCACCGAGGCGCTCGCGGCCGGCGGGCTGGCCCTGGTGATCTTCAACCAGCTGCGCACCATGGGCGCCGGCCTGATCACCGCCGTGGGCAACCAGGTCGCGGCCGCCGCCGCCCGGGCCGAACTGCCCGCCCCGGCAAGGCAGTCGGGCCCTACATCCGAGGCCGAACCACCCGGCCCGGCAACGCGATCAGGCCCTGCGTCCCAGGACGTGCCACCCGGCTCAGCAGGGCAGTCGACCCCTCATTCCCGCGCCGAGGCAGACGGTGAGGTCCGCACGCTGGTCCGCGCGGCGCTGGCGCTGGCCACTCTCGCCGGCGTCGGCGGGGGGATCCTGATGCTGCTGATCGGGCAGGCCGTCGCCTTCCTCGGCCAGGACGCCGCCGTCGTCTCCCGCGCCCAGGGCATGCTGCTCGCCCTGGCGCCCGGTCTGGTGCCCTGCCTGTGGTTCCAGGCGATCCGCCAGTTCACCGTCGGCATGCGGCGCCCCCAAGCGCTGCTGCGGATCACCATCGCCTCCGTCGCCGTCAATGCCGGTCTCAACTGGGCGCTCATCCACGGCAGCTGGGGCCTGCCCAAGCTCGGCCTGCCCGGCATCGGCGTCGCCACCAGCACCGTCTACGCGCTCTCCTTCCTCGCGCTGTACGCCTCCGCGCGCCGCGACCCGGCGCTCGGACCGCTGCTGAGCCTGCGCGTCTGGCGCGCCGACACCCGCACGCTGCGCAAGCTGCTCGGCCTCGGCATCCCGATCGCCGCCACCTACGGCTCCGAGGCGGGCTTCTTCTCCGTCACCGCCCTGATGGCCGGCAGCTTCGGACCCGCTGCCCTGGCCGCCCACACCGCCGTCAACCAACTGGTCTACCTCGTCTTCCAGGTCTCGGTCGGCCTCTCGCACGCCGCCTCCATCCACGTCAGCCGCGAACTCGCCCTCGGCGAGGCCGAGTCGGTCCAGCGCGCCGGGGCCCGCCGGATCAGGAACGCCGCCCTGGCCTGCGGCGGCGCCGTCATGGCGCTGGTCGGCCTCGGCTACCTGGCCCTGCCCCGGCTCGTCCTGCGGCCCTTCTTCGACCCGGCAGTGCCCGCCGACGCCCAGGCCCTGACGATCGCCACCGGACTGCTCGCCGTCGTCGCCGTCCTGCAGTTCTTCGACTGCGCCCAGAACATCGGCGTCGGCCTGCTCCGGGGTCTGGACGACACCAGGAGCGGCTTCCGGATCACCCTGGTCGGCTACTGGCTCATCGGCCTGCCCGCCGCCTGGCTGCTCGCCTATCCGCTGAACGCCGGCACGCGCGGTGTCTGGCTCGGCCTGCTCACCGGCCTGGCGGCCACCGCCGTCCTGCTACTACGCCGCTACGACCGTACCCTGACGATCCGTCAGAGCAGTCCGCTCGCGGCGCCCGCTACGCAGCACTGACAGCCCGCCAGACCAGTCCGCGACCGACGGACCCAGCGCTGACGACCCGCCAGGCCCCGAAGCCGGGCCTGCCCACCCCCGTTCACAGGGCTGGGCAGGCACGGCTTGCCTACAGGAGCTGCCAGAGCTGCAGGGCGGAGCCGTTGGCGCTCTGCTGGGTGAGCAGCGAGCCGTCGGCGGTGGAGGCGGTGCCGAGCAGCAGGCCGCTCTTCTTCGAGGCGATGGTGTAGCCGCCGCCCGCCTGCGGGGTGAGGTTCCAACGCTGGTTGTCGTTGCCCGTGCAGGTCCATTGGATGACCTTGGCCCCGGGGGCGGTGGAGCCGCCGGAGACGTCGACGCACAGGCCCGAGACGCCGTTGACCAGGGTGTAGGCGCCGTCGGCGTTGAGGGTCAGCTGCCACTGCTGGTCGAGGCCGCCGCTGGGGGTCGAGGTGGTCAGCTGGGTGCCCGCCGTGGTGGAGTTGCCCGGGTCGTCCATCGCCTTGCCCGCCGTGGTGAGGGTGTGGGCGCCGCTCAGCTGGGCGCCGCCGTAGACCTCGAACTCGTAGAGCGAGTAGCCGTAGCTGGTACCGCGCTGGGTGCCGTACATCCGGATGTAGCGTCCCGAGCCGGCCAGCCCGGTGAGGTTCTCGACGCCGCCGGCTCCGGTGGTGGTGGAGTAGACGGTGCGCCAGGTGACGGCGTCGTCGGAGAGCTGGATCTGGTACGCCTTGCCGTAGGCGGCCTCCCAGCGCAGCACCACCCGGTTCACGCTCTGACTGCTGCCGAGGTCGACCTGGATCCAGGTCGGATCGGTGTAGGCACTGGACCAGCGGGTGCTGGTGTCACCGTCGACGGCGGCGCCGCCGGGGAAGTTCGGCGTCTCGGTGCTGGAGACCGTCACGGGCCGGTTCAGCGCCAGGTTGCCCGCCGGGGAGGAGGTGGGCCAGGCCGGGTTGTGCCCGACGGTGGTGACCAGCGGGACGAAGTCGGCGTAGGCGGCCACCGGCTTGGGCGAGCCCCAGGTCTGCTGGGCGAGGCCGCGCAGGGGGTACATGATGCCGGCGGCGATCTGGTCCTCGGTCTCGGCGTTCGGGTTGTCGCACCAGACGTGGATGAGCGAGCCGCGGTTCGCGGTGCCGGGGCTGACGGTGTTGCTGCCCTGGAACAGGTCGGGCTGCCAGCTCTCGTACATCCACTGGGTGTCCGGCTTGGCCCCGCCGAGCACGTAGTAGGTGGGCGTCCAGGACTCGTTGGCCACGGTGTGGCCCGCGGCGACCAGCTGCTGGGGCGTCAGGCCGTAGTTGTACCAGTACTCGACCAGGATGTCGGCGTTCGGCGTGAGCGTTCCGTCGCCCGACTTGATGCCGTCGTTCCACATCCGGGTGGTCTTGCCCGCGGCCCGCACCAGCGCGTCCGCCCAGTTGACGAAGCCGTAGTAGGTGTCCTTGGCGGTGGCCGTCGCCCCGTAGTGGGCTCGGGCGTAACTGAGCAGCTGCGGGTAGGAGTTGTAGTCGGTCACGTACTCGTCGGCGCCGATGTGCCAGTAGCCGGCCGGGAACAGCGGCAGGTACTCGGTGATCAGGTCCTTGATCAGCGTGTAGCTGGCGGGGTTCGAGAGGTCGATGAACGAGGCGCTGGCCGTACCGGAGCTGTCGGTCAGCTTCAGCTCCGGGTCGGCGGCGAGGATCGCGTCCATGTGCCCGGGGGTGTCGATCTCGGGGACGATCGTCACGTGGTACTGGTTGCCGAGGGCCACCAGGTCGGCGATGTCCTGCTTGGTGTAGTGGTCGGCGGAGACGATCTCCGGGTGGGTGCTGCTCTCCAGCCGGAAGCCGAAGGTGTCCGAGAGATGGAAGTGGAAGTAGTTCAGCTTGAGGTAGGCCATCTCCTTGATCTCCTGCTTGAGCCACGGCACGGTGAAGAACTTCCGCCCCTGGTCGACCATCAGGCCGCGCTCGGGCTTGGTCGGCGAGTCGACGGCGGTGCCGGCCGCGATCGTCGTGGACTGGTGCAGGAGTTGGAGCACGGTGCGGGTGCCGTAGAACGCCCCGGCCGACGCCTTCGCCTGGATGGCCACGGTGCCGGCGACGGTCATCCGGTAGCCCTCGTCGGGCAGGGTGGCGTCGCCCAGCGTCAGCGAGATGTCGCCGGCGGCCGCCGTACCGTCGGCCACGGCCACCGGCCGGCCGAGCAGCGCGGTCAGGTCGGCGGCGAACGTCGCCGCGTCGCCGTCGAGTTGGGCGGAGTAGACCGGATCGACCACGACCCGGCTGGTCGATCCGAAGACATACGAGCCGGTGCCCGCCGTCCACTGACGCAGCGCCGGAACGGTGACCGGTCCGGCGGTCGCGGCCCGGGCGGGCGCGCCCGGGGTCAGCGGGGTGAGGACGAGCGCGGCTGCCAGACAGGCCCCCGTCACGAGGAGCCGAAGCAGGCGCAGGTGACCACTACGTGGCCGGGGCGGCGCGGACAGTGGTCGGGGAGGCAGGACTGACCTGGCGATGGGCATGGTGACACTCCGCTTGGGGTGAGGGAGAGGTGCACACTGCGCTGGACGCCGCTTGCCCGTGACCGGCGTCCAGCCCAGCCGAATGGCGGGGGTGGCCGGGCTGAACCGAACCGGACCAGTGCACCGCAGCGCCACCCGGCTGTCAATATGTGCTTGCAGCTTCCCGATACCAAGCACGATCAATCATCCAGCACGGCCCGCCACGCACCAGCGAGGGTTCGGATACCGACTGGGCCCGTCCGTCAGGATTCGCTCCGTCAGACCGGTCACCCCACAGTCGACGGATCATCATAAAAGTGATCTTTGCGGACATAATCAGTCCATGGGTACAGAGGAGAGCACGGGCACCGTGGTCATCGCCGGCGCGGCCATGAGCACGGGCACCGTGGTCATCGCCGGCGCGGCCAACCTCGGCATCGCCGTCGCCAAGGCCGTGGGCGGTGTGATCAGCGGTTCCAGCGCGATGCTGTCGGAGGCCGCGCAGACGCTGCGGACCCGCCACCCGGGCATCACCGAGGTCTTCCTGCACCCCACCCCGGGGCCCGAACGACCGACCTCCTGACACCACGAGGAGGGCGGCGCACCCCCGTGGCGCCGCCCTCCTCGTGGTGTCAGGACGTGGTGCGCCCCAGCCGCGCCGGGGCACACCACGCGTCACGGCCGGGTCAGTTCACGACGATCCGGCTGCTCTGCAGGTCCCCGATGATGCTTCCGTTGTCCGTGATCCAGGTCTCCACCACGTAGGTGCCCGGCTGGAGGTTGCAGGCGCCGAGGTCGTAGTACTGCATGCTGGAGGGCCAGATGTGGACCGGGCCGCGGTTGCAGTCCCACGGGTAGGCGGAGTTGCCGGACACGACGTCGACGCGGCCGTAGAGCAGCACGTCGGTGTCGCCGTTCCACATCCAGGCACCCATGTTGATGGTGTTCCCGCCGGCGGCGAAGCCGCACGGAGCCATCATGTAGCTGTGGCCGACGTTGCCCGCGTTGCGACAGCCGGACTGGGTCACGGCGGCGTTGGCGGGTGCCGCGGTGGTCAGCGCCGCGCCGGCGGCGAGCACCAGGGGGAGGATGACGCCTGCGGCCTTGCGGGTACTGCGACGCGATATGCGCATGGTGTTGGCCTTCTCTCTGTGCGGAATGGTGTGGAACGCGGTGGTCTGGACCACTGCTCGACGAGGAGGCTATGGACACGCGTCCTGGGTTCGTCCTAGGTTCGTCCTGAACGATCGCCTGACTCGGGGTGGCGTGCTCGTGGCGGGGGCGGGTTGTTGAGGTTCGGAATCCTCGGGCCGTTGCAGGCCGGCGTCGGCGGTGTCGAGGTCCCGCTCAACGGCACGCGGCAGACCCGGGTGCTGGCCGCGCTGCTGGTCGCGGCCAACCAGGTGGTGCGGATCCCGACGCTGGTCGCCGTGGTCTGGGACGGCCGGGAACCCGCGACGGCGATCCGCCAGGTCCAGGACGCGGTCTCGGGGCTGCGGCGCAACCTGACCGCCTGCGGGGCGCCGCCCGACCTGATCCGGACCCACCGCCAGGGCTACCGGATCGGCCTCGACCCCCTCCAACTGGACCTCCTGGAGTTCCAGGAGGCATGCGCGGTGGCCGAGCGCTTCGCGGCCGCCGGGGACCCCGACCGCGCCTCCAACGCGCTGCGGCGCGCGCTGGACTGCTGGCGCGGTGACGCCCTGGCCGATGTCGCCGGCAGCGCCCTGGAGGTCGACGCCGCGCGGTTCAACAGTCAACGCACCGCGGCCCGCAGGCAGTTCCTGGCGCTCGAACTCTCACTGGACCGGCACGACGCCGTCGCGGACGAGCTGGTGGCCCTGGTCCGCGAGCACCCCTTCGACGAGCGGACCGCCGAGCAGGCCGTCCTCGCGCTCTGCCGCTGCGGCCGCCGGGGCGAGGCGCTGGAACTGTACGAACGGGTCCGCCGCGCCCTGGCCGAGGAGCTCGGCGTCGACCCGGCCGCACCGCTGCGCGAGCTGCACCGGCGGGTCCTCGCCGCCGACCCGACCCTGTCCGGCGAGCAGTGGCCGGCGGAGCGCCGAGCAGGCCGGGAGTCGGCCACGGGACAGCCGGTGCCGCGTCAACTGCCGCCGACCGTAGCCGATTTCACGGGCCGGGCCGAGGAGGTGGAGCTGATCGCGGATCGGCTGGGCGGGCCGCCCTCGCGTTCGCAGGCCCTCCCGGTGCTGGTGATCGCGGGCTGCGGCGGCATGGGGAAGACCGCGCTCGCCGTGCACAGCGCCCACCGGCTGCGCGAGCGCTTCCCCGACGGCCAGCTGTTCGCCGCGCTGAGCCAGGCGGGGACGCCGCGCCCCCTCCGAGGACCTGCTCACCGACCTGATCAGGTCGCTGGCGGGGCCGCAGCTGCACCTCCCGGCCGGTACCGAGGCCCGCTCGGCGCTCTGGCGCTCGCTCAGCTCCGGCCGGCGCCTGCTGGTCCTGCTCGATGACGCCCAGTCGGCCGCCCAGGTCCGCCCCCTGCTGCCGGGCGGCGACTCCTGCGCGGTCCTGGTGACGAGCCGCAGCCGGCTGTCCACCCTGGCCGGGCGCGGCCTGCTCCAGCTGGAGGTCCTGCCGCCCGCCGCCTCGGTCGCGCTGCTGGGTACGATCATCGGCGAACCGCGCACGGCGGCCGAACCCGAGGCGGTCGCCGAACTGGCCGAGGCCTGCGGCGGCCTCCCGCTCGCCCTGCGGATCTGCGGCGCCCGCCTCTCCGCCCGCTCCACCTGGAGCATCGCCGTCCTCAACGCCCGGCTGCGCGAGTCCCGGCGGCGACTGGACGAGTTCGCCACCGAGGACCTGGAGATCAGGGCCAGCTTCGAGAGCAGCCTGTCCAGTCTCAGCAGCCTCTCCCGCCCCACCGGCCCGGACGCCGCAGCGGCCGGCACCGCCAACCCCGCCCCGGGCCACTCCTTCCACCTGCTCGGCCTGCTGCGCGGCGGGGACTTCGGAGTCGCCGCGGCCGCCGCCGTGCTCGACACGGCCGTGGAGGCGGCGGAGGCGGTCGTCGAGCAGCTCGTCGACGCCCATCTGCTGGACTCCCCGCGGGCGGGCCGGTACCGCTTCCACGACCTCATCCGGGAGCTGGCCCGCGAACGCGCCCAGGCGCTGGAGAGCGAGTCGGCCCGCCGCGAGGCGCTCGTCCGCTGGATCGGCTGGTCCCGGGCCACCGCCGCGGCGGCCGAGCGCCTGGTCAACGCCAGACGCCAACCGATCGCCCTGGAGAGGAAGTTGGACCGAGCCGGCGAGGACCTGGGGCACGGCCGTCCCAGCACGGCGGACCAGGCCTGGAGCTGGCTGGACGAGGAACTCACCAATGTGGCCGCCGCCGCACTGGCGGCGGCCGAACTGGACCGCCCCGCCGAGACCGTCGCCATCGCCCTGGCCCTGGCCCAGCCGGCCCGCGTGCGGGGCAGGTGGCCGGAGGCCGAAGCACTGCTGCGCCTCGGCCTGGCCGGCGCCCGGCAGCTAGGCGACGACGAGGCGATCAGCTGCGCGATCAACGACCTGGCGATTGTGATGGCCTCCCAGTTCCGGTTCGACGAGGCGATCCTCGCCTTCCAGCAGGGAGCCGACCACGCGCGGGTGACCGGAAACGTGATCCGCGAGGCCCAGGCGAGGCTCAACCTGGCCATCACCGCGCGCAAACTCGGCGATCCGGCCCAGGCGATCGCCACCCTGACCGAGGCCACCGCCCTGCTCGACCGGCACGACCACGCCTCGCCCCGGCCGGACCCGATGAGCATCCGGATCCGCCGGACCGTCCTGCTCTGCCTGGGCGCCTCGCACCGCGAGGCGGGCCGCCTGGCGCAGGCCCGCGCGAACCTCGCCGAGGTGATGTCCCTGGCCCAGCAGGCCGGCGACCAGCACCACATCACGCTGGCCTGGGAGGCGCTCGGCAAACTCCACCTGGACGCCGGCGAGCACCACGACGCCGCCCGCTGCTACCGCACCGCGCTCGAAGCCTTCGAGGCCCAGGGCGACCAGGAGGCCACCGCCACCACCCTGCGCTACCTCGGCGAGGCCCTGCTGGCCGACTCCGACGCGGCCGGCGCCGCCGCGGCCGGCGCCGCCGCGGCCTGGACCCGCTCGCACGGCCTCTACGTCAAGCTGAACGACCCCCGCGTCGCGGACCTGACGAACCTTCTGGACGCCCTCCCCCGCTGACCCTGGGCGCAGGGACGGCGGCTCTGCCGTCCCCCGCTGACCCTGGGCGCAGGGGCGGCAGCTCTGCCGTCCCTCGCGGGACCGTGGACCCGCGCTGTCATGACCGCTCGGCCGGCGAGGGGCTTCTCGCTGCGCGGGGGCTTCTCGGCGCGCGGCTCTTATTGTAATCTCCGTCAATAAGCGGGTGGGCGGGCACCCGCAGGGCACCCAGCTGGAGGCAGCCATGGCGCGGAGCGGTCAGAGCGGTACGTCGACGGGGATCCACCACCACACCCGGGCCGACGACGAGGTCTCGCGCCGGCTGCTCGACTCGGCGGCGGCGCTCTCCTACGACCCGGCGACCGAGATCGACTGGGACGCCCCGCTGCCCGAGGACGGCTACGGGCTCAACCCGGAGTGGAGCACGCTCTACGGCACTGCGCTGTGGCGGGAGATGACGACCGAACAGCGGATCACCCTCACCCGGCACGAGGTCTGCTCGATCATGAGCACCGGCATCTGGTTCGAGATGATCCTGCAGCAGATGGTGCTGCGCGACCAGTACCTGAAGAACCCGGGGAGCGCGGAGTTCCGGTTCGCGCTCACCGAGATCGCCGACGAGTGCCGCCACTCGATCATGTTCGCGCGCGCCTGCGAGAAGATGGGCGCCCCGCAGTACCGGCCGATTCGGGCGGCCACGGAGGCCGGACGCGCCTTCAAGGCCACCGCCTGGGGCGAACTCGCCTACGGCGGGATCCTGGTGGCCGAAGAAGTGCTGGACGTGATGCAGCGCGACTGGATGCGCGGCGAGAACGTCCTGGAGATCGTCCGCGGGACCTCCAGGATCCACGTCGTGGAGGAGTCGCGGCACATGAAGTTCGCCCGCCAGGAGATCGGCGAGCGGCTGCGCGGCGCGAGCACCGCGCGACGGCGCGCGGCCGCGGCGGGCATCGCGGCGGCCGCCTTCGTGATCGTCGGCAGCATGGTCAACAAGGGCGTGTACGCGGCGGCCGGCCTGGACACCGAGCGGGCGCTGCGCGAGGTGCGCGAGAGCGAGCACCGCAAGGCGATGATGCGCACCAGCTCCAGCCACCTGATGGCCTTCCTCGCCGAGAACGGCCTGCTGACCCGCCCGGCCTCGGCCATCTACCGCCGCCTGCACATGCTCTGACGGTACGTCAGCCCCGGCTTTCCGCACCCGATGCAGCGAGGACCCCACCCCACCCATGGCCTACGCGATCACCCAGACCTGCTGCAACGACGCCTCCTGCGTCTCCGTCTGCCCGGTCAACTGCATCCACCCCACCCCCGACGAGCCCCGGTTCACCGGCAGCGACATGCTCTACATCGACCCCGCCGCCTGCATCGACTGCGGGGCCTGCGCGGACGCCTGCCCGGTGGACGCCGTCCGTCCCGTCGACCGTCTCACCGGCCCCGACGAGGTCTACGGCGAGCTCAACCGGCAGTACTTCGTGGACCACCCCAGCGACCACGCCTGGGGCGAGCCCCGGTTCCCCCGCAGCCTGCCGAACGGCCTGGGCGAGCTGCGGATCGCGATCGTCGGCACCGGGCCCTCCGCGAGCTACACCGCGCAGTCGCTGCTGCGCGGCACGGGGGCCCGGATCACCATGATCGACCGGCTCCCGGTCACCGGCGGCCTGCTGCGCCACGGCGTCGCCCCCGACCACCAGTCGACCAAGCAGATCGCCGAGAGCTTCGCGAGCGTCTTCCAGCACCCCCGCCTGCGCCTGCACCTGGGCGTCGAGGTCGGCCGCGACCTCAGCCACGCCGAACTCGCCGCCCACCACCACGGCGTCGTCTACGCCGTGGGCGCGGCCACCGACCGCCGGCTCGGCCTGCCCGGCGAGGACCTGACGGGCAGTCTGCCCGCCACCGCCTTCGTCGGCTGGTACAACAGCGACCCCACGGTGCCGGCCGGCACCGTCGACCTCACCGGCGAGCGGGTCGTCGTCGTCGGCAACGGCAACGTCGCCGTGGACATCGCCCGGATCCTGCTGCTGGACCCCGACCGGCTCGCCGCCACCGACATCGCCGACCACGCCCTGGCGGCCCTGCGCACCAGTCGGGTGCGCGAGGTGGTGCTGCTGGCCCGCCGCGGCCCCGAGGAGGCGGCCTGGACCCGACCGGAGTTCCTCGCCCTCGCCCAGCTGCCCGGGGTCGAACTCCTCGTCGAGGACCACCCCGCGGTCCGCGACGCGCTCGCCGCCGCTCCCCCGGGCTCGAAGGCGGCGCTGCTCGCCGGCCTGCCACTGCGCGCCGTCGACACCTGCGCACCGCCGCTGCCCGGCAGGCGGATCGTGCTGCGCTTCTTCAGCACGCCGACGGCGCTGATCGGCGAGGGCCGCGTCGAGGGGATCCGGGTCGCCGCGACCCGCCTCGACGGCAGCCGGATCGGCGAGGGCGACAGCGGCGGCGAGGGCGACGAGCAGCGGATCATCCGGGCCGGCACGGTCGTCCGGTCGATCGGCTACCGCGGCCTGCCGGTGCCGGGCCTGCCCTTCGACGAGGCCACCGGGACCGTTCCGCACCGCGCCGGGCGCGTCCTCGACCCGGCGAACGGACTGCCGCTGCCCGGCAGCTACATCGTGGGCTGGGCCAAGCGCGGCCCGTCCGGCGGGATCGGCGCCAACCGGGACTGCGCGCGGGAGACCGTCGAGGCCCTGCTGGACGACGCCGCGGCCCGCACCCTGCCCACCCCGCCGGGCACCCGCGCGCAGTTCGCCCGGCTGGTCCGCGACCGGCGCCCCGACGCCATCGGGCTGCGGGAACTGCGGGCCATCGACCGCGCCGAACGGGCGCTGGGCCAGGCGGCCGGCCGCCCCCGGGTCAAACTCGCCACCGTCCAGGAACTGCTCGCGGCCGGCCGGCGCCGAGGTCGGCCCTAAGCGGGCCGGCCCGCCCTGCTGACGGTCGGTCAACGGGCCGGCCTACTCCGGCGGCGGGTCGACCAGGCGCGAGCCGTCCATCAGCATCCCGGCCCGCTTCACCGTCCGGATGACCGGCACCAGCTCGGCCTGGCGCACCGCCTCCAGGGCGCCGATCCGCTCGGTCAGGTACTCGTAGAGCGCGTCGGTGTCCCGGCAGATCACCACCGCGAGCAGGTTCGCCGAGCCGGTGATCGCGGCCGCGAACGGCACCTCCCGGTGCTGCCCGATCGCGGCGCCGGCCGCGGCGAGGTCGGCGGGCGCCACCGTCGCGAGCAGCACCGCCTGGGCCTGGAAGCCGAACAGCACCGGGTCGATCTCGACGTCGAAGTAGAGCACCCCGCGGTCGCGCAACTGCTCCAGGCGGCGGCGCGCCGTCGACTCGGACAGCCCTGCGGCCCGGGCCAGTTCGGGGCTGCCCGACCGGCCCTCCCGGGCCAGTACCGCCAGGATCGCCAGCTCCGCCTCGTCCAGCCGGACCCGCTCGCCGGATGCCGGCGGCGCCGGGCGTTCCAGCGCGGCCACCTGACGCCCGGTCAGCACATCGAGGCCGCCCCACCGGCCGGGACCGCCGATGAAGGTGCGCAGGATGCTGTGCGCGGAGACCGCGGTGACCCGCCGGGTACCGGGCAGCTTCTGCAGCAGCAGCGCGTCCCGGTCCTCCCTGGTCCGGGCCTTGGTGATGCAGTGGATCTCGGTGCCGCCGGAGTTGAGCGTGACCCAGGAGATGTCCGGACGCCGGGCGAGCGCCGTCGCCATCGGGACCGCCGCGTCCGGCACGCAGCTCACCCGCAGCCAGGACTCGAAGAGCCCCACCCGGTGGCCGAGCGGCAGCCCGACCACCCGCAGCAGTCCCGCCGTCCGCATCCGCCGGTAGCGGCGCACCACCGTCTGGTCGGAGACCTCCAGCACCTCGGCGAGCCGGCTGAACGCGACCCGGCCGTCGATCATCAGGGCCTGCACGATCGCGCGGTCCAGCTCGTCCAACTCGTCCGGCTCGGCCGCCTGCGACGCCGCCTGCGACGCCACCTGCGCGGCCGCCGACGAGCCCGCGCGCAGGGTCATGTCTTTCATGGTTTCCATCATGCCAGAGCACTCCGGCATCGAATTCCGCCATCAGCGGCGGTCTGGATGGCGTGATCCAGTCGTCGACTGCGAGTTTCAGGTCTGCGGCGGACGGATCGTCCGGCGCGCCCGCCCGACCGGAACGACCGAGGAGAATCCCGATGCGTAAATGGCTACCGCTCACCGCGGTGTGCCTGGGCGCGTTCATGCTGCTGGTGGACGTCACCATCGTGACCGTCGCCCTGCCGGACATGGCCACCAGCCTGCACACCACCTTCGCCGACCTGCAGTGGGTGCTGGACGTCTACGCGCTGGCGCTGGCCGCGCTGCTGCTCGGCGCCGGCGCGCTCGCC
>FTKT01457695.1_pt1 | contig 13246 bp, 11 predicted proteins | sample 1658271 | NCBI WGS metagenome assembly FTKT01 (sample SAMEA3914811, study PRJEB12502) | metagenome | biome: forest; material: soil | place: Canada | collected 2011-08-04 | depth 0.3 m | reverse complement strand
GAGCGGCTCGGCCTGGGCGGGGGCGCCCGGCGCGTCCGGGGTGGTCTGGTCCTGGGGTGGGGTGCTCACGGTGGTGGTCTCCCGGCCGGAGGGTGGGGGCGGGGTTCGCTTGTGACGGGTCCCGCCCGCTGCTTGCTGGTGGTCCAAGACCCTGCCATGTGATCGTCGGGGACGCCAGGGTCTGCCTGGCCGGCGCCGTCGGCCAGGCAGCTGACGGGCAGCCGACGGGGCAGCCGGCGAGGCGGCCGGCCAGGCAGCTGACGGGGCGTCAGGCGAGGCGGGTGAAGTCGCCTCGGAACCAGGAGTCGGAGACCCGGGTGTGGAAGGCGAAGGCGAGCTCGGTGGGGGTGTCGATGAGCTGCCAGCCCTCGGTCTCGTCGGTGGGCTTGGAGGGGGGCAGGTCGGCGAGGTCCTGGGCGGGCAGCAGGGCGAAGAGGCAGAGGAAGCCGCCGGCGGTGTCGGAGTCGGTGGCGACCAGGGTGACCTCGGCGGCCTCGGCGAGGATGCCGGTCTCCTCGCGCAGCTCACGGACGGCGGCCTGCTGCCAGCTCTCGCCGTAGTCGATGTAGCCGCCGGGCAGGGCGAGTTCGCCGTAGCCGGGCTCGATGGTGCGGCGGATGACGACCAGGCTCTGACCGCCGTCGGGCCGGTTGACCGGGAGCAGCGCGACCGTCACCGGCAGCGGGTTGCGGTAGCTGATCTCGCCGCAGCCCGGGCAGGTGCGCGGCCAGCCCGTGGTGTCGGACGGGTAGGCGGTGCCGCACCAGTGGCAGTGTGCGCCCGGGCCGAAGGTGGTCGGCCGCAGGGCCTCGTCGGTGGTCATGCGGGCGATGGTAGTCGCAGCACCGCGGCTGGTGGCGAGGTGTTTGTGCTGCGGGGCCGGACCATGGGACTCCAGGGCGACCGGGGTCCGCAGCAGCTCGCCGATCGCCTCGGCCCAGGCACGCGGGTCGGGGCCCGGGGTGAGCCGGATGCCCGGGCGGGCGCGCAGCAGGGCGGCGGTCAGGCGGCTCTGCGCGGCGAGGTCGCCGGGGTGGCCGGTGGCGATCCGGTGCAACGGGGAGCCGTCGAGCCGGTAGGTGGTGCACAGGCGCAGGGCGTGGTAGCGGGCGGGGGCGTCGAGGTGGGTGACGGCCAATGCGTCGGCGCCGCCGCAGGCCGCGAGCGCGTAGCGGTGGGCAACGGCGTCGAAGTGGCCGAGGCGGAAGGCGCCCTGCCAGTGGCCGGTGCCGTTGTGCGGCTCGGGCAGGGCGGCGGCCAGCTCGGGGTCCTCGGTGGGGAGCGGGCCGGGGCCGTGGCGGGTGGTGTAGGTGCGCAGCACGCCCAGGCGCAGCGCGGAGCCGGCGGCGCCGGCCTCGGCGAGCAGCGTCTCGGCGTTGGCGAAGGTGGTGGTGGACCAGGTGGTGTAGGGGTGGAAGCCGTGCCGCTCGTCTAGCAGGACGCCCTGGGCGCCCTCGAAGACGACCGGGCCGGTGTGCAGCAGGCGGGCCAGGTGGCTCTCGTCGGTGAGCCGGACGTGCTGGGCGAAGGCGTGCAGGGCGGGCAGGCAGTCGCTGGGCGGGGGCGCGGGGAACTCGGCCGGGGTGAGGTCGAGTTCGCCGGCCAGGCGGTCGCGGAGCAGGGTGAGCTTGCGCAGCAGCCGGGACGGCGTGGCGCAGTCGCCGGTGGTGGGGGCGTCCTGAGGGTGGGTCAGGGCGTAGCGCGCGGTCTCGCCGATGCCCAGACCGCAGGAACCGTGCCGCTGATCACCGCGCGCCGTCTCGCGCAGGCGGTTGGCGGCGGCGTGGTAGGGCGTGCTGAGCAGGGCCCGGCGGTCGACGGTGAGCAAGGCGAGCGGGTCGGGCACGCCGAGGCCGGCCAGGTGGCGGGCCTCGGCGGCGAGGGCGAAGGGGTCGACCAGCATGAAGCGCGAGAGGTGGGTCGGGACGCCGGCCAGGGTGCCGGAGCCGAACTGCGCGAAGGTGTGGTGGCGGCCGTCGCCGGTGATGACGTTGTGTGCGGCCTGGGCGCCGCCGTTGAACCGGACGACGGCGCGGACGGGTGGACGGGTCGTCGGCTCGGCCAGGTCGGCCGGGCGGCAGAGCCGGTCGACGACGGTGCCCTTGCCCGCGTCGCCGAAGCCGAGGTCGCAGACGATGACGTGGCCGGCCTCGTGGAGGGTGCTCACGGTGTGCTGCTCAGAGCCTGCTGGTACCGCCGGTGGGGGCGTCCACCGCGCCGAGCAGCGGGGCGCCGGGTATGGCGGCCTCGCCGGCGCGCCGGGCCAGCGGGGCGAGCGCCTTGGCGACCGAGCCGGCCGAACGGGAGCCGAGGTCGGCGAGGTCGTCCAGGCCCTCGGCCAGGTCGATGGCCTCCTCGCCGAGGCCGATGGTGAGCGCGATCGTCTCGCAGACGGCGTCGAGGTCGTCCAGCTCGATGACGTTCTGGCCGAGCAGCGCCCGCCAGGTGCCGAGCACCTCGGTGCTGCCGGCGTAGGCGGTGCCGGCCGGGAGGATGAAGAACACCTCGTAGCGGGTGCGCAGTTCGGCCAGGATGGCGGTGATCGGGATGTCCTCGCGGACGTCGTCGCCGAGGACCTCGCGGATCTCGCGGGCCTTGACCTTGCCGTACGGCTTCTCGTCGCCGATCAGGAAGAGGTAGCCGCGGCGGCCGCGCTTCTCGTGGCAGTCGATCGAGGTGTGCCGGGCCATCGCGTAGAGGGCCAGCTCGTAGGACTCGCTCATCTGGCCGCCACCACCGCCCTCCAGCAGGATGTTGCCGAGGTCGTCGTCCATCCGGTTGTCGGACTCGAACTGGCCGAGCTGGAGCGGCACCCGGTCGCAGGTGGCGTCGCCGACGGCACCGAAGAGGATCTGCGGGTGCTCGGTGTAGCCCTTGCGCAGCAGCAGGCCGAAGAGCTCGGGGAGCTTGGTCTGCAGGGTGCGCGGGACGCTCTGCATGGAGCCGGTGACGTCGAAGAGGACGGCGATGGCGAGCGAGGCGGGGTGCTCGGCGGAGTCCCGGCTCTCACGGGTGGTCAGGCCCTTGGGGTCGAGCGAGGGGTGGGCCTGCCAGGTGTGGCGGGCGCCGCGGGTGGCGTGGTCGCTGTAGGCGAAGGCGCTGGCACCGGAGGCGGCGCGGTAGTTCGCGGCGGCGTCGTAGACGTTGGTGGACCAGATTCCGCTGCCCATGGGGGGCTCCCGGGGTGTGGTGGGTGGGATGTACCGGCGTGGTGGTGCCGGGCTACTGGGTGACAGTGCGTCAGGCGGGCTGGGGCAGGTGCAGGGGACGGAAGGTGCGCGGCCCGTACAACCCCTCCAGCAGGGCGTCGAGTTCGGCGAGCAGGCGCCAGGCGTCGTGTGGCCGGCGAGCCTCGGCGGGCAGCGTGCAGCCGGCGATGAAGGAGCGCAGCTGCTTCGGGGCCTGACCGCCCATCAGGTGTTCGAGACAGCGGGCGGCGAGGTGGAGGTCGGTGGCTTCGGTGACGGGGCGGCGGGCGGCGACCTCGGGCGGGTACCAGGAGCGGTGGCGCTCGACCAGGGCCGGGGCGGGCTGGTGCTCGCCGACGGTGGCGTAGCACCAGTCGACCAGCACCAGGCCGTGCTGCTCCGGATGGATGAGGATGTGCTCGGGCAGCACCGCGCCGTGCCGGACGCCGGCCCGGTGCGCGTAGCCGAGCGCGACCAGCAGGCGGCGCCAGATCCAGGCGGCGTCCCGCGCGTCCAGCCCTGCGGGGAAGGCGCGGGCGACCGCGGTGAGCGGGTGGAAACCGTCCAGCCGGACCAGGGCGTTGATCCGGCGGGGCCGGGTGGCGGGCGCCCCCACGTCCTGGTGGCGGAAGCTCTCCAGCAAGGTCGGGGCATAGGGGTGCAGGCGCGGGTCGCCGTGCTCGGCGAGTCTGGCCAGCGCGGCGGCCTCACGCTCCATCAGGTCGTTGTCCTGCGGGGCGCCGGGGATCTTGAGGAGCACCTCCCGCACGGGCGGGACGGGGCCCGGGCCCAGGCGGCGGGCCGTGGCGGCGCGGAGCACGGCGAGGTCGCCGGTGGTGACCGGCTCGCCCAGCAGGTAGTGGTACCGACTCGTGGTCAGCGCCGGCTCCCGCTCCGGCGGCGCGCCGCCGCACTGGTGCAGCTCCCAGAGCTGGGCGAGCGCGCGGAACGCCGCGGCGGCCTCGGCCCGGTGGGCCGGCGGCGCCGTGTCGGGGTGCAGCAGGCGGGCGAGCCTGCGGTAGCGGCGGGCCGCGGCGGTGAGGTCGGCGGCGAAGAGGTCCTCGGGGTGGGTGGCGGTGGTGACGGCGGCGAGGGCCGCGACGAAGGCCGGCGGCGGGGCGGCGGACCGCCCGGGGACGGTCACCTGATCTCCTCCTCGCGGGCCGGGCGGAGCAGGGCGGGGTGCAGCAGATGCGCGTCGCCGGTGCGGTAGTTGCGGGCGCGCGGGCCGCCCTTGCTGCCGCCGCGCTCCGCCGTCGTACCGGTGCTCTCCACGAAGCCCGGGACGGAGAGCACCTTGCGGTGGAAGTTGCCGGGGTGGAGCTTCTCGTCCCAGACCGCCTCGTAGACCGCGCGAAGCTCGGGGATGGTGAAGTCGTGCCGCAGGAAGGCGGTGGCGAGCGGGCTGTACTCCAGCTTGGCGCGGGCCCGGTCGAGGGCGTCGGCGAGGATCCGGGCGTGGTCGAAGGCCAGCTCCACGACGGCCTGCGGGGAGCCGTCCGCCGTGCCGGGGCCACCCCCGTGAGCCCCGGCACGGCGGGCGGTGTCGGCGGCGGCGGCCTCCAGCGGGCTGGCGGCCTCCGGGGAGGGGCTTAGTTCGGAGGGGCTGAGCGGGGAGGGGTGGAGCAGGGCGCTGACGGGGTGCCAGGCCGCGGCGGAGGCGTCCGTACCGGCTTTCGGATCGGGCAGGTCGGGGGCGAAGGCCAGGTAGGCGACCGAGACCACGTGCATCCGCGGGTCGCGGTCGGGCGCGCCGTACGTACCGAGCTGCTCCAGGTGCACCCGGCCGAGGAGCGACGCCGCCTCGGGCGAGCCCGCCGCGGCCAGGCCCGTCTCCTCGGCCAGCTCGCGGGCGGCGGCGGTGTCGAGATCCTCCTGCCCCGCGCGCAGGAAGCCGCCGGGCAGCGCCCAGCACCCCTGGAAGGGCGGGCCGCCGCGCTCGACCAGCAGCACGTGCAGGGCGCCGTCACGCAACGTGAGCGCGACCACGTCGACCGTCACCGCGACCGGGGCGAAGGCGCGCGGGTCGTAGGCGGCGAGGAAAGCCTGCTCGCCGGGGCGCTCGGGCGTCGGCCCGGGGTACTGCTGCTCGGTGGACATCCGGCATCCCTCCCGTCGATCACCGAACCGCTGGATGACCTGCAATCACTGATCTGATCGGTCGATCTGTTCGAGTTGTTCTCTTGGTGAGAACAACATAGCGCACGGCACCGACAGGGCCAACGGCTTTTTCCGGTGGCCGCGCCTAGAGTGCGAGGTGACAGGAGGTGGCGGTGGTGTCCTCGGTGGTCTCCTCAGCGGCGGGCGGGTTCGCGCGGGCGCTCGGGGGCGGGCCGCTGGTGCTGGACGGCGGGCTGTCGAACCAGCTGGCGGCGGACGGGCACGACCTCGCCGACGCGCTCTGGTCGGCCCGGCTGCTGGCCGACGACCCGCGGGCGCTGGTCGCGGCGCACCGCGCGTACGCCGCCGCCGGGGCGCGGGTGCTGATCACCGCCAGCTACCAGGCGAGCTTCGAGGGGTTCGCCCGGCGCGGGATCGGGCGGGCGCGGGCGGCGGAGCTGCTGGCGTCCAGCGTGCGGCTGGCGCGCGAGGCCGCCGGGGGTGCGGTGACCGCCGGGGGTACAGGGGAAGCGGGGGACGCGGATACCGCCCCGGGCGGCGGGGCCCAGTGCTGGGTAGCCGCGTCGGTGGGCCCGTACGGTGCGGTACTGGCGGACGGGTCGGAGTACCGGGGCCGCTACGGACTGACCGTCAGCGAGCTGGAGCGGTTCCACCGGCCGCGAATCGAGGCGCTCGTGGCGGCCGGCCCCGATGTGCTCGCGCTGGAGACCGTGCCGGACGTGGACGAGGCGGTGGCGATGCTCCGCGCGATCCGCGGGCTGGGTGTGCCGGTCTGGCTCTCGTACAGCGTCGCGGGCTCGCGCACCCGGGCCGGCCAGCCGCTGGCGGAGGCGTTCGCGGTGGCCGCCGAGGTGCCGGAGGTGGTCGCCGTCGGGGTCAACTGCTGCGCGCCCGAGGAGGTCGGCGAGGCGGTGCGGATCGCCGCGCGGGTCACCGGCAAGCCGGTGGTGGCCTATCCGAACAGTGGCGAGCGGTGGGACGCGGCCACCCGGTCCTGGCGCGGCGCGCCGGTGTCGCCGGCGGACTTCGCGGGCCTGGCCCGCGGCTGGCTTGCCGACGGGGCCCGGCTGCTGGGCGGCTGCTGCCGGGTCGGCCCGCCACAGATCGCGGCGCTCGCCGCGCTCGTCACGGAGTTGACGGCCCGGGACCGAGCGGCCGAAGCGGCGAACGGGCACGAAGGAGTGGGCGACGTGCGCCAGCCGCGCCCGTCACGGAATTGACGACCCGCGGCCGGGACCGAGCAGCCGCAGCGTCGAACGAGCGTGAAGCAGCGAGCACCGTACGCCGGCCGCGCCCGCCGCCGAGTTGACGACCCGCGAGCGCATCCGGCCGGGGCCGGGCGGTCGAAGGCGCGGTGAACGGGCGTGAAGCGGTGGGCGACGTGCGCGAGTCGGGGTCGGCCTGGCAGACTCGGGACGATGCCCGCGCAGTCGACATCACCACGATCCGTGTGACATTGTCGACCGCCTGTCCGTGGAGGTCCCTCATGCCCGGCCCGATCCAGTCGATCTCCCGGGCCGCCGCGATCATGCGCCTGCTGGCCGGCGGCGAGCGGCGGCTGGGCCTGTCGGAGGTGGCGACCTCGCTCGACCTGGCCAAGGGGACGGCGCACGGCATCCTGCGCACGCTGCAGCAGGAGGGGTTCATCGAGCAGGACCCGGAGAGCGGGAAGTACCAGCTCGGCGCCGAACTGCTGCGGCTGGGCCAGAGCTACCTGGACGTCCACGAGCTGCGCGCCCGCGCCCTGGTCTGGGCCGACGACCTGGCCCGGGCCAGCGGCGAGACCGCCTACCTGGGCGTGCTGCACCAGCGCGGCGTGCTGATCGTCCATCACGTCTTCCGCCCGGACGACACCCGCCAGGTGCTGGAGGTGGGCTCGATGCACCCGCTGCACAGCACCGCGCTGGGCAAGGTGCTGCTGGCCTACGACCCGGTGGCCCGCGGCGAACTGGGCGAGGGCCCGTTGGAGGCCTACACCCCGCGCACCCTGACCGACCTGGGCGATCTGGACGCGGAGTGCGCGCTGATCCGCGAGCGGGGCTGGGCGGACGCGATCGAGGAGACCTGGGAGGGGGTGGCCTCGATCGCCGCGCTGATCCAGGACCGCCGGCGCAATCCGGTCGGCGCGGTCTGCATCAGCGGCGCGGTCGAGACGGTCTGCGAGGACGGGTTCGTCCGGCCGCAGCTGGTCGCCTCGGTGCGCAGCGCGGCCCGCGCGATCTCGCGCGATCTGGGCGCCGGGCGGTTCTGAGCAGCCTCTTCGAGCGCAGGGACAAAACGCCTGGGGCTGGACGGATCATCCGTCCAGCCCCAGGCGTTTTGTCCCTGTTTTGGGCTGTTCGAGTGCTAGCTTCGCCGAAAACCTGGGCCCCCGGCCGAGGGGAGGGTCACAGCCTGGTCACCGGCCTTGACGTGGGGGGCTCCCAAGGGGAAAGCTTCCGCATAGCGGTCGACAATGTCGAACAGTGGCCGTGAAGAGATCACCGCGAGGCCGATCCTTCGCTCACCGTTCGCCGCGGCCGCCGGCGACGCGGCTCCCCGGGACGGGACCGCGCGCACCCCCACCGCCACGGACTCCCCCGCCGTGGCGCTCCCCCACCCGCCTGCCACGGGGTTCCACCCGCAGGGCAACGGCCATTTGGACAAAGGAGTCTTTGTGTCCGCCTTCACCAACGGCGACATCTTCGTCGGCGAAACGCTCGGCACGGCTGCGCTGATACTCCTGGGCGGTGGCGTCTGCGCCGCCGTCACGCTGAAGAAGTCCAAGGCCCAGAACGCCGGCTGGCTGGCGATCACCTTCGGCTGGGGGTTCGCGGTCATGGTCGCCGCGTACATGGTCGCCCCCAAGTCCGGGGCCCATCTCAACCCGGCCGTCACCCTGGCCCTCGCCGTCGAGAGCGGCGACTGGAGCAAGGTGCCGGTCTACCTCGGCTCCCAGCTGCTCGGCGCGATGATCGGCGCCGTGCTGGTCTGGCTGGTCTACCTCGGCCAGTTCCAGGCCAACGAGGAGCCCACCCTCGGCATCTTCTCGACCGGTCCCGAGATCCGGAACCCGATCCAGAACCTGCTCACCGAGATCATCGCCACCATGGTCCTCTGCATGGCCATCCTCACCCAGGGCCTGACCAAGGGCGTCGGCCTGTCCGGCATCGGCGTGCTGATCACCGCGTTCACCGTGGTCGGCATCGGCCTCTCGCTCGGCGGGCCCACCGGCTACGCCATCAACCCGGTCCGCGACCTCGGCCCGCGCATCGTGCACTCGCTGCTGCCGATCCCGAACAAGGGCGGATCGGACTGGAGCTACGCCTGGATCCCGGTGGCCGGCCCGGTCATCGGCGGTCTGCTCTCCGGTCTGCTGTACAAGGGTCTGTTCTAGGACAGGGTCCGGATCGGGACCAGGGTCTGTTCCAGGCTCGGTCCGATCGGGACAGCGGTCCGTCTCCGCAACGACCGCGGGGTTTGCCCGACGCCCCCGGGCGGGGAGTTGATCCCCTGCCACAGCGGCCCCCCGCTCCCCCTCATCTACTCCACCTCAGAGCCGAGGACCACCACATGACCGCCAATTACATCGCCGCGATCGACCAGGGCACCACCTCCAGCCGCTGCATCATCTTCGGTGCGGACGGCCGGATCGTCGCCGTCGACCAGCAGGAGCACCGCCAGATCTTCCCCCAGCCGGGCTGGGTGGAGCACGACGCCGTCGAGATCTGGACCCGCGTCCAGTCGGTGGTCCGCGGCGCGCTGGAGAAGGCCGACCTGACCCGCGAGGACATCCGCGCGATCGGCATCACCAACCAGCGCGAGACCACCGTGCTGTGGGACCGGCACACCGGCCGGCCGGTGCACAACGCGCTGGTCTGGCAGGACACCCGGACCGAGGCGCTCTGCCGGGAGCTGGGCCGCAACGTCGGCCAGGACCGGTTCCGCCGCGAGACCGGCCTGCCGCTGGCCAGCTACTTCGCCGGCCCGAAGATCCGCTGGCTGCTGGACAACGTCGAGGGCCTGCGCGAGCGGGCCGAGGCCGGCGACATCCTCTTCGGCACCATGGACACCTGGGTCATCTGGAACCTCACCGGTGGCGTCGACGGCGGCAAGCACATCACCGATGTCACCAACGCCTCGCGCACCATGCTGATGAACCTGAACACGCTGGCCTGGGACGAGAAGATCGCCGAGTCGATGGGCGTGCCGCTGGCCGTCCTGCCGGAGATCCGCTCCTCCGCGGAGGTCTACGGCACCGCCGTGGGCGACCTGGAGGGCGTGCCGGTCGCCTCGGCGCTCGGCGACCAGCAGGCGGCCCTGTTCGGCCAGACCTGCTTCGACGAGGGCGAGGCCAAGTCCACCTACGGCACCGGCACCTTCCTGCTGCTCAACACCGGCGAGAAGATCGTCAACTCGTACCACGGCCTGCTGACCACGGTCGGCTACCGGATCGGCGAGCAGGCCCCGGTCTACGCCCTGGAGGGCTCGATCGCGGTCACCGGCTCGCTGGTGCAGTGGCTGCGCGACCAGCTCGGCATCATCTCGACCGCCGCCGAGATCGAGACCCTGGCCTCCACCGTGGAGGACAACGGCGGCGCCTACTTCGTGCCGGCCTTCTCCGGCCTCTTCGCCCCGTACTGGCGCTCCGACGCCCGCGGCGTGATCGCCGGCCTGACCCGGTACGTGACCAAGGGCCACCTGGCCCGCGCCGTGCTGGAGGCCACCGCCTGGCAGACCCGCGAGGTGGTGGACGCGATGGAGAAGGACTCCGGCGTCACGCTGACCGCCCTCAAGGTGGACGGCGGGATGACCTCCAACAACCTGCTGATGCAGAACATCGCCGACGTCCTGAACGCCCCGGTCGAGCGCCCGTACGTGGCCGAGACCACCGCGCTCGGCGCCGCGTACGCGGCGGGCCTGGCGGTCGGCTTCTGGCCGGACCTGGACACCCTGCGGGCCAACTGGCACCGCGCCGCCGAGTGGACCCCGCGGATGGACGAGGCCACCCGGGAGCGCGAGTACAAGAAGTGGCTCAAGGCCGTCGAGCGCACCATGGGTTGGGTGGAGGAGGACGAGGAGAGCTGAGCAGTGCGCCGGCCGGGGTGTCCGCACCCCGGCCGGCGAGTTCCCCGGCTTCCCCGGAAGCCGTACCGCAATTCGAGAGGAGACACGGCACCGCCCGCACCGCGCGTGCCGTAACCACACCATGGCAACCATCCCGACCCTGGGCGCCGAGCGCACCCCCGGCCACGCCGCTTCCCGTGCCGAGACCCGTGAGCTGCTGGGCAAGGCCACCTACGACCTGCTGGTGATCGGGGGCGGCATTCTCGGCACGGCCGTGGCCTGGACCGCCTCCCAGGCGGGCCTCAAGGTCGCCATGGTGGACGCGGGCGACTTCGCCGGCGCGACCTCCAGCGCCTCCTCCAAGCTGGTCCACGGCGGCCTGCGCTACCTGCAGACCGGCGCGGTCAGGCTGGTGGCGGAGAACCACAAGGAGCGCCGGGCGCTGGCCACCGACGTCGCCCCGCACCTGGTCAACCCGCTGACCTTCTTCGTGCCGGTCTACAAGGGCGGTCCGCACAGCGCCCCCAAGCTCGGCGCCGGCGTCTTCCTCTACTCCGCGCTCTCCGCCTTCCGCGACGGCATGGGCCGGGTCTCCACCGCCGCGCACGCCGCCCAGCAGGTGCCCGCGCTGAAGACCGAGGGCCTGCGCTCGGTCGCGGTCTACGGCGACCACCAGATGAACGACTCGCGGGTGGCCGTGATGACGGTCCGCGCGGCCGTCGACGCGGGCGCCGTGGTGCTGAACCACGCCGAGGTGACGGGCCTTCGGTTCACCGGCAGCCGGGTCACCGGCGCGGAGCTGAAGGACCGGCTGGACGGCGCCGAGTTCGGTGTCGACGCGCGCCTGGTGCTGAACGCCACCGGCCCCTGGGTGGACCACCTGCGGGCGATGGAGGACGCCGGCGCCGCGCCGAGCATCCGGCTCTCCAAGGGCGCGCACGTGGTGGTCAAGCGCCGCGCTCCGTGGCGCGCCGCGCTGACCATCCCGATCGACAAGTACCGGGTCTCCTTCGCCATCCCGTGGGAGGACCACGTCCTGCTCGGCACCACGGACGAGGAGTACACCGGCGACCCGCAGGACGTGCGCGCCACCGAGCCCGACATCGACCAGATCATGGACGAGGCCGGGCACGCGATCAAGGACGAGCACCTGGACCGCTCGCTGGTCACCTACGCCTTCGCGGGCCTGCGGGTGCTGCCCGGCGGCCCCGGCGACACCGCCGCCGCCAAGCGCGAGACCGTGGTGACCGAGGGCCGCGGCGGCATGCTCTCGGTGGCCGGCGGCAAGTGGACGACCTACCGTCACATCGGCCGTACCGTGCTGGAGAAGCTCGCGCACGTGCGCGGCACCGGGATCGGCGAGGACATGTCCCCGATCCCGGCCACCGTGCCGCTGCCGGGCATCGGCGCGCCGAACGCGGTGGCGCACCGGCTGATGATCGACCGTGAGCCCGGTTCGCGGATGGAGCCGCTGGTGGCCCGTCACCTGGCCAGCCACTACGGCACGCTCTCCTTCGACATCGCCCGGCTGATCGCCGAGGACCCGGCGCTCGGCGAGCCGATCCACCCGGACGGCCCGGACGTCTGGGCGCAGGTCGCCTTCGCGGCGGACAACGAGTGGGCCTACACCCCCGACGACGTGCTGCGCCGGCGCACCACGATGACGGTGCGCGGGCTCGACACGCCGGAGATCCAGCAGCAGGTGGCGGACTTCCTGGCCAAGCGCAAGCAGGCCTGACCGGGCCGGCTGGCCGGACGGCGTGTCAGGGCGGGTACCCCGGGTGGGGGGTGCCCGCCCTGACCCGTTGTCAGGGGTGCGGGACCGGGGCCCACAATGGGGAGACCGGATTCCGTACGTCAGGAGGCGCGATCTCATGCCCAGGCCACCACTCCCGCACGACTACCTCCGTCCCGTCCCGTCCTTCACGCTCACCAGCACGGAGGTGACGGACGGCGGCACGCTCGAGTCGGCCCAGGTGCTGGAGGGCGACAACCGCTCTCCGCAGCTGAGCTGGTCGGGCTTCCCCGACTCGACCCGGAGCTTCGCGGTCACCTGCTTCGACCCGGACGCGCCCACCGGCAGCGGCTGGTGGCACTGGGTGCTGTTCGATCTGCCGGCCGGCACCACCTCGCTGCCGTCGGGCGCGGGCAGCGGCGACTTCGCGGGCCTGCCGGCCGGCGCGGTGCAGGCCCGCAACGACTACGGCACGAGGGACTTCGGCGGCGCGGCCCCGCCGTCCGGCCACGGCGAGCACCGGTACGTCTTCACGGTGCACGCGCTGAGCGTGGAGAGCCTGGGGCTGGACGAGGACACCTCGCCGGCCGCGGTCGGCGGCACGCTGGGCTTCCTGGCGGTGGGCCGGGCCAGCATCATCGCCACCTACGAGAAGAAGTAGCAGCGGGTCGGACCGCACGAATTACGGCCGCGGGGGTGGGGGAAGACGCTCCCCCACCCCTGCGGCCGTCCGACGGTCGGACGATCAGATGACCGACCGTCAGATGATCAGACTCAGCGGCATGATCAGCGCGATGGCGACGACCGAGATCACGGTCTCCATCACCGACCAGGACTTGAGCGTCTGCCCCACGCTCATCCCGAAGTACTCCTTGACCAGCCAGAACCCGGCGTCGTTGACGTGCGAGAAGAAGAGCGAGCCGGCGCCGACGGCCAGCACCAGCAGGGCCGTGTGACTGGTGCTCATGCCCACCGCGAGCGGCGAGACGATCCCGGCGGCGGTGATGGTGGCGACCGTGGCGGAGCCGGTGGCCAGGCGGATCAGCACCGCGATCAGCCAGCCGAGCAGCAGGGCCGAGATGTGCCACTTGCTGGACCAGCTGCTCACGGCGTTGCCCACGCCCACGTCGATCAGGGTCTGCTTGAAGCCGCCGCC
>FTKT01001956.1_pt3 | contig 13270 bp, 16 predicted proteins | sample 1658271 | NCBI WGS metagenome assembly FTKT01 (sample SAMEA3914811, study PRJEB12502) | metagenome | biome: forest; material: soil | place: Canada | collected 2011-08-04 | depth 0.3 m | reverse complement strand
CGGGCCGCTCGCGGCCGGCCCGTCCACACGCGGCCGGCCTGGATGCCGCGGCCCATGCGGAACGCGGTGTTCATGTCGCGCGACCACACGCCGGCGCCCAGGCCGTACAGCGTGTCGTTGGCGATGGCCAGGGCCTCTTCCTCGTCCTTGAACGTCGTGACCGGCGTGCGGCAGGTCGATGCGGCGGGCGCGACGATGGACGCGATCGTCTCGCAGGCGCGCCGCGGCCGCGGAGAGCCTGCGGGCCCAGGCGCTTCGCCTGACCGGCGTCGTCAGCGTGTTCCGCCTCGCGGCATGAGCTCAGCGCGGATCCGCGCTCAGCACGTAGCCCACGCCGCGGACGGTGTGGATGAGCGGCGGCGCATCGAGCTTGCGGCGCAGCCGTGTCACGTGGACCTCGACGACGTTGCTCGAGCGTTCATGGCGGTAGTGCCAGACGGCCTCGAACAGCGTCTCGCGGTGGACCACCTCGTCCACGCGCCGCAGCAGGTAGGCCAGCAGGTCGAATTCGCGCGGGGAGAGTTCGACGGGGCGACCGTCGCGCCACACCCGGCGCGTCATCGGATCGACGCGCAGGCCCGCGACCTCGAGGGGACCCGGCTCGCGCGGGCGACGCGGGTCCGGCCATGCGTGGACGCGGTGCACGGCGTCGCACACGTCGCCATCGGGCACGAGCGCACGAACGACGGCGAAGCCTTCGCCTTCGAGGATCTCGGCGATCCGCTGCGCGGCGATCGGATCGTCGTCGGCAACGATCAGGATGGCCATGGCCCGGCCGGTCGCCGCTCCTTGTCGGCTCGGCGCACGCCCGACGAACGGGGGACAGGCGATCTCGGCATGGGGGTCATCCGGAAGTGAACGGTTGCCGCCACCTTAGGCGGCGGCCGCCCGTCCATCAATCAAGCCCGCGACGCCATCGTTGCGCCGGGCGGAACGATGGCGACCGCCGAACGTTTCAGCTGAAACCGAGCGCGCTTCATCCGAAGCGTCGTTGCGCGCGCATGCAACCCCGGCGCAACCGTGGACGACAACAGTGGAGACACCGGGGATCGTGACGCATCCGGCTCCCGGACAGACGGCGCCGGCGCTCCATGCGATGACGCCACCCCACCTCGGATCACTCAACGAAGGAATGCCATGAACGCCACCCGAATCATCACCCTCTCCGCCATCCTGGCGGCCGCCGTCAACGTGGCCTGGGCCACCGACGGCCAATACCAGCCCGGCGCGGACAGCACCGGTGCAACTTCCCGGGCCAAGGGCGAGCTGAGCGTCACGCCGGTGCGCGCCGCCGTGGCGGCCGGCGCGCCCAGGGCGGCCAAGTACCAGCCGGAGGGCGACAGCACCGGCGGCTCCTCGCGGCTTCGCGGCGAACTCGTCGAGTCCTGAACCGCCCGCGTTCGTTGCAAAACGCGTAACGAACCTGCCACGAGCTTGATTGATCGCCGGAGGGCCGGCGCCTAAGGTTGCAGCAAATGGTCGCCTCGAACATCCCGATGCCAGGAACGCCCGCGCCCCGCGCGTGGGACACGCGCCGCGCCGGCAAGCGGCGACGCCTCGCGCGGGCCGCGGCCTTCGCCGACGGCCGCGTGGTCCCGACCGGCGACATCGTCCCGTTCCTCGAGGCCATCATCGCGAGCGGAGACCGTGTCGTGCTCGAAGGCAACAACCAGAAGCAGGCCGACTTCCTGTCCCGCTCGCTGGCCGCGGTGGATCCCGCCAACGTCAACGCGCTGCACATGATCATCCCGAGCGTGAGCCGCGTCGAGCACCTCGATCTCTTCGAGACGGGCATCGCGCGCAAGCTCGACTTCTCGTATGCCGGCACCCAGAGCCTGCGCATCTCGCAGTGCCTGGCCGATGGCCGCCTCGAGATCGGGGCGATCCACACGTACATCGAGCTGTACGCGCGGCTCTACGTTGACCTGATCCCGGACGTGGTGCTGGTGGCCGGCTTCAAGGCCGACCGCGCCGGCAACCTCTACACCGGCGCCAGCACCGAGGACACGCCGGCACTCGTCGAGCCGGCCGCGTTCCACGACGGCATCGTGGTCGCCCAGGTCGACGAGATCGTGGACGACGTCGGCGACCTGCCGCGCGTGGACATCCCCGGCTCGTGGATCGACTTCGTCGTGCAGGCCGACCGCCCGTTCTTCATGGAGCCGTTGTTCACGCGCGACCCGCGCCTCATCAAGCCGGTGCACGTGCTGATGGCGATGATGGCGGTGCGCGGCATCTACGAGCGCCACCAGGTGCAGTCGCTCAACCACGGCATCGGCTTCAACACCGCGGCGATCGAGCTGATCCTGCCGACGTATGGCGAACGGCTCGGCCTGCGCGGCAGGATCTGCCGCCACTGGGCGCTGAACCCGCATCCGACGCTGATCCCGGCGATCGAGTCGGGCTGGGTCGAGAGCGTGCATTCGTTCGGCGGCGAGCTGGGCATGGAGGCCTATGTCGCCGCGCGTCCCGATGTCTTCTTCACGGGCGCCGACGGTTCGATGCGCTCGAACCGCATGGCCAGCCAGCTCGCCGGCCAGTACGCCGTCGACCTGTTCATCGGCTCGACGCTGCAGGTCGACGGCGACGGCAATTCGTCGACGGTCACGCGCGGCCGGCTGCCGGGCTTCGGCGGCGCCCCCAACATGGGCCATCAGCCCGGCGGACGCCGCCACGCCACGCCGGCCTGGCTCGACATGCTGCGCACCCCCGGCCCGCTCGAGCGCGGGCGCAAGCTGGTGGTGCAGATGGCGGAGACCTTCCAGTCCGGCGGCAAGCCCAGCTTCGTCGAGGAGCTCGATGCGCTGCAGGTTGCGCGCGACGCCGGCATGCCGCTCGCGCCGGTGATGATCTACGGCGACGACGTCACGCACATGCTGACCGAGGAAGGCGTCGCCTACCTCTACAAGGCCGACTCGCCGGCGCAACGCAGGGCGATGATCGCCGCCGTCGCGGGCGTCACGCCGGTCGGTCTGCGCCACGATCCGGCGCAGACGCGTCGCCTGCGGGCCGACGGCCTGGTGGCGTTGCCGGAAGACCTCGGCGTCGACCGCACCGAGGCGACGCGCGGCCTGCTCGCCGCCGGCAGCGTGGCCGACCTCGTCGACTGGTCGGGCGGACTCTACGAGCCGCCGGCCCGCTTCAGGAGCTGGTGATGCAGGCGCTTCGAGTCCACCGCGAGGCGCCGCATGCCGACGCATCGGCCGCCATCGGGCGCCGCGCCGTCCAGGCCCTGCTCGACGAGGCCAGTCTTGCGCCGAAGCCCGGCCTCGTCGACAGCCGCGGCAATGGCGCGCACACGGATCTCGACCTGGCCCTCATGGGCCGCTCGGCACGCGTCCTCGGCCCGTTCTTCGCGGCGATGGCCGACGCGGGCGCGCGCGCCGCCGCGCCGACGCGCGCGCTGCGCGAGACGCTCGGCCGCCTGGGTCGCGACGCCGAGGCCGCGATGCTGCGCGCGACCGACGGCGTCAACACGCATCGCGGGGCGATCTGGGCGCTCGGACTGCTTGCGGCCGCCGCGGCGCTGGAAGGCGAGGACGCGAGACCCTCGCTGATCGCGGAGACGGCCGGCCGCATCGCCCGCCTGCCCGACCGATACGCCCCGCGCGTCACCGGCCACAAGGGCGAGATCGCCTGCCAGACCTACGGCGTGCGCGGCGCGCGCGGCCAGGCGCAGGACGGCTTCCCCCAGGTGATCGGCCACGCGCTGCCCGCGCTGCGCGTGAGCCGTGCGCGCGGCGACAGTGAACCGGCCGCGCGGCTGAACGCGCTGCTCGCGGTCATGAGCGTGCTCGACGACACCTGCGTGCTGTCGCGCGCGGGGCCGCGGGCGCTGGCGAGCCTGCAGGCGGGCGCGTGGGCCGTGCTGGCGGCCGGCGGGGTCGCGAGCTTCGCGGGACGCGTCTGCCTGCGCCATCTCGATGCCCTCGCGCTCGCCAGCAACGCCTCGCCGGGCGGCGCGGCCGACCTGCTCGCCGCGGCCTTGTTTCTCGATGGCTGCGTCGGCGCCGGGTCGCCACGCGATCGATCTTCGGAGAACGTCCATGGAACGATTTGAATTCAGCTATCCCGCCGGAGCGGCGGCGACGCGGCGCGTGCGCGTCGGCGTCGTCGGCTCGGGCGACCTCGAGGTGCTGCTCGAGCCCGCCGCGGCCAAGCGCACCACCGTTCGCGTCACGACGTCGGTCGACGGCTTCGGCGCGGTCTGGAAGGCCCGGCTCGACCGGCTCTTCGCCGGAGACGGCGTCGAATGCCCCGCGGCGGACGTCGAGATCAACGATTTCGGCGCGACGCCCGGCGTGGTGGGCCTGAGGGTCGCGCAGGCCTTCGATGCCTTGCGCGCCGCCGACGCCGGAGCGGCGTCATGAGCACGCCCGCGCAACGCCTCGCGCGCCGCAGCTTCGTCGAGCTCACCGTGCGCGAACGCGTCGCGGCGCTGCTCGACGGCGGCGCGTACCGCGAGCTGATCGACCCCTTCGAGCGCCTCGTGTCGCCCTGGCTGGCGCGCCAGGGCGTGGTCGCCCAGTCGGATGACGGCGTGGTCGTCGCGAAGGGCTCGATCGACGGGCAGCCGGCCGTGGTGCTCGCGATCGAAGGCGGCTTCCAGGGCGGCAGCCTCGGCGAGGTCGGCGGCGCGAAGATCGCCGGCGCGCTCGAACTTGCCGCGGACGACAACCGCGCCGGCACGCCGACCCGCGCCGTCCTGCTGTTGGAGACGGGCGGCGTCCGGCTGCAGGAGGCCAACCTCGGGCTCGCCGCGATCGCCGAGATCCATGCCGCCATCGTCGACCTGCGCCGCTGGCAGCCGGTCGTCGGCGTGATCGCCGGCAGTGTGGGCTGCTTCGGCGGCATGTCCATCGCGGCGGGACTGTGCAGCGCGCTGCTGGTCACGCGCGAGGCGCGGCTCGGGTTGAACGGCCCGCAGGTGATCGAGCAGGAGGCCGGCATCGCGGAGTACGACTCGCGCGACCGGCCGTTCATCTGGAGCCTCACCGGCGGCGAGCAGCGCCTGCTCACCGGCTTCGCCGACATCGGCGTCGACGACGACGCCGCGGCGATCCGCGATGCGGTGCGCGACGCGTTGGCGCGCGGCGTGCCCGCGATCGAACGCAGCGACCGCGTCGCCGAATACCAGTGGCGCCTCGCACTGTGCGACGCGGCGGCGCAGGCCACGCCGGGCCGCGCGCGCGATCTCTTCCAGGCCGCGACCGACTCCAGGGAGAGCCGCCATGCATGACGACGTTCCATCCAGCCGCGGCGCCACGTGGCTCGCGGCGCTGACGCGCGGGGCCGCGGCGCAAGCGGGCTTCCCGGCCTCCGTGCGCGTCGTCGACGCGACGCTGGGCGGCGCCCCCGCGCGTTACCTGGCGGTCGTGCCCGATCCGCGCAACCGCTTCCCGCGCGCGCGGTCGGGCGAGGTCGGCCTTGACGAGGGCTGGGCGCTGGCGCAGGCCGTCCGCGAGACGATGGCCGACGACGAGATCGCGCGGAAGAAGCGCCCGATCGTGGCGATCGTCGACGTCAGCAGCCAGGCCTACGGGCGGCGCGAGGAGGCCTACGGCATCCACCAGGCGCTCGCCGGCGCGGCCGCCGCCTACGCGCAGGCCCGGCTCGCGGGCCACCCCATCATCGGACTGGTGGTGGGCAAGGCGATGTCGGGCGCGTTCCTGGCGCATGGCTACCAGGCCAATCGCCTCGTCGCGCTCGACGACCCGGGCGTGCAGGTGCACGCGATGGGCAAGGCGGCCGCGGCGCGCGTCACGCAACGCAGCGTGGACAGCCTCGAGCGCCTCGCGGCCGACGTGCCGCCGATGGCCTACGACATCGCCAGCTATGCGTCGCTGGGCCTCCTGTGGCGCTTGCTGCGGGTCGGCGACGCCGATCGGCCCGACACCGCGGGCGTCGATGCGGTCCGCACGGCCCTGCTCGAGGCGCTTGCCGACATCCGGATCGACCGCAAGCGCGGCCTGCATGGACGCCTCGGCGGCCGCAACCGGCAGGCCTCGGCGACGGTGCGCGACCGCCTGAGGGCAGCGTGGTGACGCGCCCGCGGCCACACGACCTGCTGTGGCTGACCAGCCCGTTCGCGCTCGCGTTCGACGATCAGCTGCCGGCGTGGGCCACGCCGCACTGGCTGGCCATCGCGCCGGTCGTGGTGCGCCGCGCGACGGCGGCGCGCGGCGACGCGTTGCCCGTGGGCGTGCGGGGCGCGAGCCGCAGCGAGCGCCATGCCGGCTGGGCGGATCCAGGCGACGTCCTGCGCGTCGTCGAGCCCGAGGACGTGGCGTGCTCCGCCGTGCGTTCGCGCCCGGTGCGCCGCTCAAGCCTCGGCTGCCTGCGCGCGCTGGTGACGCTGGCGCCCGTGCTCGCCGAGTCCACCCTCGCGTGGGGCGTCACGGGCAGCGTCGGCTTCAGTCTGGCGAGCGGCATCGACGTGTTGCGCGTCGACAGCGATCTCGACCTGCTGCTGCGCGCGCCGACACCCGCCGCGGCGTCTGCGTTGCGCCGCATCGGCTGCGTGCTGCCGGGCATGCCGGCGCGGGTGGATGTCCAGGTCGACACCGGCATCGGCGCCTTCGCGCTCGCCGAGTGGCTGCGCACCTCCGGCCCGGTGCTGATGAAGACGAACGCGGGCCCGCGGCTCGCCGACGATCCCTGGGTCGGCGCGTGACGACGCTGTTCACGTTTCCCGGCCAGGGCGCGCAGCACGAGGGCATGTTGCGTGCGTTGCCGCGCACCGCCATCGTTGCCGACGTCCTCTCCGAGGCAAGCGGCGTTCTGGGCCGGGACGCGCTGGCGCTCGATACCGCCGACGCGCTGCGCGGCACCGTGGCGACTCAACTGGCCCTGCTGGTCGCCGGCGTCGCATGTGCCCGCCAGCTGATGCAGGAGGCCGGCGCGCCCGACGCCGTGGCCGGCCTGTCGATCGGCGCGTACGCGGCCGCGGTGTGCGCGCGGGTGATCGCGTTCGCCGATGCACTGCGGCTCGTCGATCTGCGCGCGCGCCTGATGGCGGTCGCCTGGCCGGCCGGCTACGGCATGAGCGCGATCCTCGGCCTCGACGTCGCCGCGGTCACGCCGTTGATCGCCGAGGTGCACTCGCCCGCGTCACCGGTGTTCCTGGCCAACCTCAACGCGCCCACGCAACTGGTCATCGCCGGATCGGAGGCCGCGATGGTCCGCGTCGGCCTGCTCGCCATGGCCCGGGGCGCGTCGGTGGCTCCCCTGGCGATCGCCACGCCGTCGCACTGCGCGCTGCTCGAGCCGCAGGCGCGCCAGCTCGCCGAGGCCATGGCCGGCGTGGCACGCGCCGCGCCTCGGATCGAGGTCTACAGCGCGAGCCTGGCGCGCGTCGTGCGCGATCCGGCGGGCCTCGTCGACGATCTGGCGCGCAACCTCGCGCGGCCCGTGCTGTGGCACGACACCCTGACGCTGGCGCACGAACGAGGCGTGCGCCTGGCGGTGGAGATGGCGCCCGGCGACGTCCTCACCCGGCTCGCGACGGCGGCCTTCCCGGAGTCCGTGGCTGTCGCCGCATCGGGCACCCGCTCCGACTCCATCGCGCTGCTCATGGCCCGCGAGCGCCGCCGCGGCGCGTGACGCGCCGGCCCCGTCAGGCCGGCACCCGCGGATCGTGGGGCTTCGCCGATTGCCGGCAGCAGAGCTTCTCGGCCGTCGCCGCGAGATTGCCCGCGGCCAGGTAGGCCAGCAGGATCTCCAGCTTGCGGATCGTGATCTCTTCGCTGATGCGTGGCGGCGGCATGGCAGGTACTCCGGTGGGAACGGGCCTCCGACGTCGCGATGCCCTGCACCCAGCGTAATTGCCTTGCGCTACGGCGACGCTTCGGCTTGCGTGTCAATTGAAACGTGAACGATTTCCCCGCAACCGTCCTGAAGGATGCCGCCGACAAGATGAGAGCGGAACCTCCCCACCCATTCATCGTCGCAACCCAGGACCTCACATGACCGAAAAATCGACCTCCCTGACTCACGCGACGGGCGCGCCCGTCTCCGACAACCAGAACATCCTGACCGCCGGCCCGCGCGGCCCCGCGCTGCTGCAGGACGTCTGGCTCATCGAGAAGCTCGCGCACTTCGATCGCGAGGTGATCCCGGAGCGGCGGATGCACGCGAAGGGTTCCGGCGCGTTCGGGACGTTCACGGTCACCCACGACATCAGCCGCTACACCAAGGCGAAGATCTTCTCGGAGGTGGGCAAGACGACGCCGATGTTCGCGCGCTTCTCCACCGTCGCCGGCGAACGCGGCGCGGCCGATGCCGAGCGCGACATCCGCGGCTTCGCGCTGAAGTTCTATACCGAGGAGGGCAACTGGGACCTGGTGGGCAACAACACGCCCGTCTTCTTCTTCCGCGACCCGCTGCGCTTTCCCGACCTGAACCACGCCATCAAGCGCGACCCCCGCACGGGCATGCGCAGCGCGGACAACAACTGGGACTTCTGGACGCTGCTGCCGGAGGCCCTGCACCAGGTCACCATCGTGATGAGCGAGCGCGGCATCCCGCGCAGCTACCGCCACATGCACGGCTTCGGCAGCCACACGTACAGCTTCGTCGATGCCGCCAACGAGCGCACCTGGGTGAAGCTGCACTTCCGCACGCATCAAGGCATCGCCAACCTGAGCGACGACGAGGCGCAGGAACTCGTCGGCCGGGATCGCGAGACCCATCAGCGCGACCTGTTCGACAGCATCGAGCGCGGCGATTTCCCGCGCTGGACCTTGTTCGTGCAGGTGATGACCGACGAGCAGGCCAAGGCCGCGGCGTCCAGCCCCTTCGACGTGACGAAGGTCTGGCCCAAGGCGGACTTCCCGCTGATCGAGGTGGGGCGTCTGGAGCTGAATCGAAATCCGGAGAACGTCTTCGCCGAAGTCGAGCAGGCCGCGTTCTCGCCCGCCAACGTGGTGCCCGGCATCGGCTTCTCGCCCGACAGGATGCTGCAGGCGCGGCTGTTCTCGTACGGCGATGCGCAACGCTACCGGCTCGGCGTGAACTTCGACCACATCCCCGTCAACGCGCCGAAGTGCCCGTTCCACAGCTATCACCGCGATGGCGCGATGCGCACGGACGGGAACCTGGGTCGCACGCCGACGTACTTCCCGAACAGCCGCGGCGAATGGGCCGAACAGCCGCGACTGAACGAGCCGCCGCTGGAGCTGTCCGGCGCGGCGGCGCATTGGGACCATCGCGTGGACGACGATCACTACCGGCAGCCGGGAGACCTGTTCCGCAAGATGACCGCGGCGCAGCGACAGGCGTTGTTCGACAACACCGCGCGCTCGCTCGGCGCCGCGGCACGCCACATCCAGGAGCGGCATGTGCTGAACTGCGCCAAGGCCGACCCCGCCTATGGTGCGGGCGTGGCCGCGGCGCTGGAAAAGCTGTCAGCCGCGGGCGCGGACGCACCGGCGCCGCGCCCGCGCTGAAGGGCGACGTCAGGCGTTGTCGGTCGAGCAGCCCGGGCAGCGATGCCCGGCGCCGCCGTCGTTCCATGCCGACCCGAGGATCAGGCTGCAGAAGTTCAGGCGCCGGTAGCCCGGGTCCGTGAGCGCGAGGACGTCCGCCTTGACGTTGCCGAAGGTGGTCTCCGGCTTGCGGCGCGTGCCTTCCGCGAACGCGGCGATGATGCCGTCCTTGAAGTTCGGCTCGCGCGGATGGGCGAGCACGACGGCCTCGCGCTCGTCGCGGGTGAACTCGTCGTAGGGCAGGCCCAGCACGTCCATCTCCACGCCCCGCGTCACGAGGGCCACCACGGGCTTCTTGTGGCGCGGGATGCCCGGCGTGGTGTGCAGCGCGATGGCATCCCACACCTGCTCGATGTCGCCGTCGGCGATCCCGTAGCCCTGCAGGAAGTCGCGCGCCGCATTGGCGCCGTCGACCTCGAAGCGCTCGGTGGCACTGCTGTAGGCGGGCATCAGGCCCATGTCGTGGAAGAGGGCGCCGACGTACAGCAGCTCCGGGTCGTATTTCAGCCCGAGCCGGCGTCCGGCCAGCGCGCCGAACAGGAACACGCGGCGCGAGTGGTGGAACAGGAGGTCGGTCTCGGTGTCGCGCACCAGCTGCGTCGCGGCGCGAGCGAGCTGACTGTCGGGGATGGCGATGCCGGCGATGGTCTGGGTCATGGCGGGTTCCTTGGTGACAATGGGGTGTGGAGACAGTCTCGGTCGGCGAGCGCGCGCTGGCGCGGCCCGGATACGTCGAAACCTGCCAGCCGCACGTCGCGGACGGCATGAACCGTCTGGAGGGTGTGTTGCGCCACGTCGCCGTTGCCGTGTTTCCGGGTGTCCAGGCCCTCGATGTCTCCGGTCCGCTCGACGTCCTCAGCGAGGCCAACGCCTTCGTCGCCGAGGGCGCCGGCTATCGCGGGAGCGTGGCCAGCGCGAACGGCGAGCCGGTCCGCGCCTCGAACGGCCAGCGGTTGCTCGCCGACGTCGCGTTCGATGCGGCAGGCCAGGACTTCGACATCGCCCTGGTGGCGGGCGGCCCGGCGCTGCCGACGCAGGCCGTCGACCCCGCGCTGGCGACCTGGTTGCGGACGGTCGCGGCGCGCGCGCCGCGCCACGGGTCGATTTGCACGGGCACGTTCGCGCTCGGCGCCGCGGGGCTGCTGGACGGCCGCACGGTGACGACGCACTGGCAGTGGGCGGGGCTCCTGGCGCGACGCTATCCCGACGCGCGGGTCGAGGCCGATCGCATCCATTGCCGGGACGGGGCGTTGATCACGTCCGCCGGCGTGACGGCCGGCATCGACCTCGCGCTGGCGCTGGTCGCCGAGGATCATGGCGCGGCCGTCGCGCGCGCGGTGGCCAAGCGCCTGGTGGTGTTCGCGCAGCGCCAGGGCGGCCAGTCGCAGTTCAGTCCGTACCTCGCGGCGGTGCGGGAGGCGGACGATCCGATGGCCGCCGTGCAGGCCCATGTGCTGGCCAACCTGCGCGGCGATCTCTCGGTGGCGGCGTTGTCCGAGGCGGCCGGCATGGGCGTGCGGAATTTCGCGCGGGAGTTCGTCTCCTGGGCGGAGACGACGCCCCGGGACTTCGTGGAACGGGCCCGGGTGGATGCGGCGCGCCAGTTGCTGGAGAGCACGGCGCGGCCGCTGAAGACGGTGGCGTTCGATTGCGGCTTCGCGTCGGCCGACCGCATGCGGCTGGCCTTCGTTCGCCGGCTCGGCGTCTCGCCGGCGGCCTATCGTGCGCGGTTCCGGGGCGAGCTGGAACCCTAGCCCGCCCCGACCCCGGCTCAGTCCACCGCGAAGCGGCTCTCGCCGTCACGCACCCGCGCCGCGGCGTAGCGCTGCGGGAATTCCTGTGCGAGGGTCTCGCCGCTGTCGCCCTGCTCGATGTCGCCGTCGCGGATGGCCTGGGCGAGCTCGGTCTTCACCTGCGCACGGGTGAGGCCCGCCGGCTGTGCCGGATGCGGATAGCGCGAGGGATCGAGCTCGGCCAGCGTGCGTCCGCTGTCGCCGACCTGCACGTCGCCTTCGCGGACGGCCTCGGCGAGCTCGGCCTTCACCTGCGCGCGCGTCAGGCCCGGCGTCTGGGCCAGCTTCGGATAGTGCGAGGGATCCTCCTCGCGCAGCGTGCGGCCGCTGTCGCCGATCTGCACGTCGCCGTCGCGGATGGCCTGGGCCAGTTCGGCCTTCACCTGCGCGCGCGTCACGGGCGCCTGCGCGAAGGCGGCGCCGACGGCGCCGGTGAGGATGAGGGAGACGCCGAGAAGTCGGAGGGTGTTCATGATGGATTCCTTGGGATGGTGGTGTCGATGGACGTTTGAAGGAGGTGCTGCTTCAGCAGGACGGATGTCCGGCGCGTGGTTCAGAAGCGGACCGTCGTGGTCACGGCCGCCACGTTCTGCCAGCGCTTTTCCGTGATCGGGCTGTCGGCCGCCTGCCCCTGCAGGTCGCTGGCGACGATGCGGGCGCCGATGTTCCAGGTCGGCGTCAGCCGGTACTGCGCGCCCACCGTCAGCCGCACGGCGTTCACGCCGGCGCCCGCGTCATGGAACGCGAGGCCGGAGTTCGCGCTCTGTGCCGCGTCGACGCCGAAGAAGGTGCGCTGGTAGCGGCTGTCGGCCCACACCACGCCGGGCCCGGCGACCAGGGTCAGCTCGGGCGTCGGGCTGTACTTGCCCTCGATGTCGATGGACGCGCGCGTGCCCTGGCTGTTCGAGCGGCGCGACTCCGGGTCGTCGAGGCCGCTGATGCCGCGCCGCCGCGGATCGAGATCGCTCACCACGGCGCCGCGGACGAGGAACCCCGGCTGGTCGTAGGTCGCGGAGAGCGATCCCAGCAGCGTCGGATCGATGTTGCCGGTGCCCTTCAGGCGCGGCGAGTCGGAGGCCATGCGCGGGCGTTCGATGTCGCTGCCGAGCGCGCCCGCGATCTTCCAGTGGCTGTCCTGCAGCAGGATGACCGAGGCGCCGAAGGGCAGGTCGGCGTCATCGAGGTTGCCGAAGGCGAAGCGGCCGATGGTCGCGGAGGCCAGGGGCAGGACGCGCGTCTTCTGATGGTTGGCGCCCGGGTACTGCGGCTGGGTCACGGCGCCCGCGCCGACGGCGAAGTGCCACGTGTCGTCGACGGACTGCGCGTGTGCCGGGCCGTTCGCGCACAGGGCCGCCAGCCCGAGGGTTGCCAGCGACATGCCGCGTCCGCGGCCTTTGACTTGGTTCATTGCTCACTCCAGAAATTGTTGGGGTGAACGAACTTTGTCCGGCGACGGTGCCGTTGGCGTTGCGGGCGGCGCCCGGCCGTTGCAAGTGAAGGCCGCGATGTTTCAGGTGCAATCGGCCGCGGGGCGTGTCCGCGGGTCGATGCGCGATCTCACTGCAGGCGTTCGACCTGCGCCTCGAACATGTAGCCCGCGCCCCGCTTGGTCTGGATGTACTGGGGCGAGTCCGGGCCGAGCGCCAGCTTGCGGCGCAGGCGCACGATCTGCACGTCGATCGACCGGTCGTAGACCTCCGCGCCGTGCAGGCGCGATGCCTCGAGCAGTTGATCGCGCGAGAGGACCCGCTGCGGGGCCTCGCAGAACGCCAGCAGCAGGTTGAACTCGCCGTTGCTCAGGTCGACGCGCTCGCCTGACGGGTTGGCCAGCCGGCGCGTGAGCACGTTGAGCTCCCAGCCGTCGAACCGATACGCGCGCCGCGTGCCGCTGCGCGCGGGCGCCGAGTCGTCCTGCCGGGACTGGTAGCGCCGCAGCACCGACCTCACGCGGGCCAGGAGCTCGCGGTTGCTGAACGGCTTGGTCACGTAGTC
>FTKT01436846.1_pt1 | contig 13277 bp, 11 predicted proteins | sample 1658271 | NCBI WGS metagenome assembly FTKT01 (sample SAMEA3914811, study PRJEB12502) | metagenome | biome: forest; material: soil | place: Canada | collected 2011-08-04 | depth 0.3 m | reverse complement strand
TGGCGATCAGCAGCAGCACGATCGACACCGGGATGTCGACATACAGCGGAAAGTCCATCGGGATGGCCATGGAGGACGCAATCACGACGATGACCCCGACCAGCACCGCGGTGATGATCAGGCCGAATACCCCGACCCAGAAGCTGAGCTCGATGATGATCAGGCGCAGATTGCCCATCGACACGCCCAGCGCCCGCAGCCCGGCGAATTCCTTGATATTGGCCAGGATCGCCGCCTGCAGGGTTTGCCAGGTGATGACGATGCCGATGAAGAAACCGACCACGACCATGAATACCAGGATGACCATGATCGGCCCGTCCTGCAGGATCGAAGCCTCGGACGTCGCCGACAACTGTTCACGCGTCCAGGCCCGGTATTGCCCCTTGCCCAGGCTGTTGAGTTCGGCGACGACGCGTTTGGCGGCGGCCGGATCCTTGATCTTGACCAGCAAGGAACCGACGCGCGGGCCTTCCTGGATAACATAGAGCAGCTTGGCGGTCTGACGCGACACGAAGACCATGTCGTTGAACATCGACGGATAATCCGAGGTCAGGCCGCGCACATTGATCGTATTGCCGTTCATCTTGGCCTTGTCGCCCAGCTTGGCACCCAGCTTGCCCTGGCTCGAGCGATCCATGATGACGGCGTAGGGTTCCTGCAGAACCTCGAGATCGCTCTGGCTGAAGTCGGTCGGCACGGTCAGCGCGCCCGGCGCCGGGTCGACGACGACCACGCGCACGCCGTTGCCCTTGGCCGGTTGGCCGTCCTTCGGGAAGTTCTGCCAATAGGCCCAGCTGCCGTCGAGCGGCATGACGTCGACGACATCGGGATGTTCGTAGATCAGCGGAATGATCCGGCGCGGCAGGCCGCTATTGCTGCCGAACAGGCTGTTGGCATCGGCCGGCAGGACCATGATTTCGGCCGGCGAGCGGTCGATGGTGGCCGTGAATGCCTTGCCGGCGCCAAGAAACATCCCGGTCAGCGCCAGGACCAGAAGGCCGGCGACCGCCAAGGCGATGATGGCGGCGAAATACCGGCGCCACTCATAGATCAGTGTGGATAAAGCTAGTGACATGAACCCCCGCTCCTGCAGCGCACCATCGTTGAAGCGCAGGGAAAGGTCCAATTAATTCGAAGTAACAAATGGCGCTTTTTCGCGCGAGGGTAGATGCCACTCGCCCGGTCTACCTGGATCGCCCTTGCCTAGATCGACTTGCGCGCCTGGATGAAATAGGCCGCCCCCGTCCACACCGAGACGAGCGCCGCGATCCACAACAGGGTGTAACCGGTAAAGAAGACCACGCGCGCGCTGCCGGCGTCGAAATTGAACGCGGCCCAGCTTTCCGCCAGAAGCATGACGCCCAGCGCCACCAGCTGGATCGTCGTCTTGGCCTTGGCCAGGAACGACACCTTGATCTGGACGTCGCGCGACGCCGCGGCTTCGCGCAGCGCGCTGACGGCGAATTCACGGAACAGGATCAGGGCCGACGGCAGGGCGAAGACCGGATCGCCGGTATTCAGCGCGAACAGGCCCAGAATCGTGCCGCAGACCAGGATCTTGTCGGCGATCGGGTCGAGAATGGCGCCCCAGCGGCTTTCGGCGTGCAGCTTGCGCGCCAGGAACCCGTCGAAGAAATCGGTGATCGAGGCAATGACGAACATGTACAGCGCCCAGCGCTGCAGAGCGAACTGCGTGTCCGGCGTCAAATAGGCGCTGAAGAACGGAATGCCGCCCGTCCCGCCGGCCAGCAGCAGGAACATGACCAGGCCGCCGACTAGGCGGATCAGGGTCAGGATATTCGGGATCGGGTTGACTTTTTCACCGGTCATAAGGCCGCCATGGACTTGGGTTTGCGGCATACTAGCCAGCGCAGACCGGCATCTAAAGCACTTTATTTATTTTTTCCAGCTCAAGCGCCGCATGGCTCCTCGCAAAGGCTCGGGCGGACATTCGTCCTTGCCGATGTCCAAGAGCATCGGGGGCGGTAGAGGGTTTCACCCTCCACCGTGAAAATGGTCGAAAATCTTCTGCGCCAGCGCGCCGGAAATGCCCTCGACCTTTTGCAGGTCGTCGATCGTCGCCCGCGACACCTCCTTGCCGGAACCGAAGGCCGCCAGCAAGGCGCGCTTCTTGCGCGGGCCGATGCCTTCGATGTCGTCGAGCGGGTTCTGCGTGATCGCCGCATCGCGCTTTTGCCGGTTGGCGCCGATGGCGTAGCGGTGGGCCTCGTCGCGCAGCCGTTGCAGATAATAGAGCACCGGTGATTTCGGCTCCATCATGAAGGGCTGGCGCCCGGGCATGAAGAAACGTTCCATGCCGGCGTCGCGGTCCGGCCCCTTGGCCACGCCGACGATATTGAGATCATCGAGACCCAGGTCCGCCAGCACGGCCAGCACCGTATCGAGCTGCCCCTGCCCGCCGTCGACCAGGACCAGGTCCGGCCGGCCGAAGCCTTCCATGACCGACGGATCCTCCTTGCCCTTGACCAGGCGTGAAAAGCGCCGGCGGAAGACCTCGGCCATCATGGCGTAGTCGTCCCCCGGCACGGTATCGAGGTCGCGGATGGTGAACTTGCGGTATTGGCCCTTCATGAAGCCGTCGGGCCCGGCGACGATCATGCCACCCACCGCATGCGTGCCGCCCAGGTGCGAGTTGTCGTAGACCTCGATACGCACCGGTGGCGCGTCCAACCCGAAGGCTTCGGCGACGCCCAGCAACAGCTTCGACTGCGCCGACTGCTCGGCCATGCGCCGGCCCAGGGCCGACTTGGCGTTATTGAGCGCGTGCTGGACGACGTCGGCCTTTTCGCCACGTTGCGGCCGATGGATCGTCACCTTGCGATCGGCGCGCAGCGACAGGGCTTCACTCATCAATTCCGGATCGGACAGCTCGTGCGAGATCAGGATCAGCTTGGGCGACGGCCGGTCCTGGTAGAATTGCCCCAGGAAGGCATCGAGAATCGTACCCTCGTCGTCCTCGGCATCGACGCGCGGGAAATAGGCGCGGTCGCCCCAGTTCTGGCCGGCGCGATAAAAGACGCTTTGCACGCAGGCATAGCCGCCCTCGGCGAAGACCGCGAAGACATCGGCCTCCTCGTCGCGCAGATCGACCGAAGTCGTCATGAAGACGCTGTTCAACGACCGCACGCGGTCGCGCAGGTGCGCCGCCCGTTCAAAGTCGAGATCTTCCGACGCCACCATCATGGCTTTCGACAGGTCGTCGATCACCCCGCGCGAGCGCCCCTTGAGGAAATCATGCGCCTGGGTCACCAGGTCACCGTAGTCGGCAAGCGAAATCACGCCGGTGCACGGCGCCGAACAACGCTTGATCTGGTGCAGCATGCACGGCCGGGTGCGCGACTCATAGACGCTGTCGGCGCAGGTCCTGAGCAGAAAGGCCTTCTGCAGGGTGTCCAGTGTCCGGTTGACGGCGCCGGTATTGGCGAACGGCCCGAAATACTCGCCCTTGATCGAATGGGCGCCGCGGTGCTTGGCGATCTGCGGCGCAGCGTGATCCTTGCGCACGATGATCTCGGCGAACATCTTGTCGTCGCGCAGCAGCACATTGTAGCGCGGCTTCAGCGCCTTGATCAGCCGGGCTTCCAGCAACAGCGCCTCGCCCTCGGTCTGGGTGCGCACCAGCACCATCTCGCAGGTCAGGGCCACCATGCGGCCGATACGCTGGGTATGGAACCGGCCCTGGGCATATTGCAGGATACGCTTCTTCAGTGACTTGGCCTTGCCGACATACAGCACTTCGCCGTCGGCACTCAGCATCCGATAGACGCCCGGCTTATCGGGCGCCAGATCGGCTTCGCGCTTGATCAGGGCCGCCCCGGTCAGGCGCGGCTCCTCGCACAGATTGATGGTTACGTCTTCGCTCACGAGTCACAGTCTAGTTGGTCGCCACGCATTTGGGAATCACCCACCGCCACGGCAAGAGACGTCAGTATCTTGCGCAGCGGATATAATTGGCGCACGCTTCCCGAATTCAGGGGAGATCACCGTTATGTCGAAGTGCGTTTCCGTTGCCGCCCTTGCCTGCGGCCTGTTGTGCGTTGCCTCCGCCGCCACGGCGTCACCTCATCATGGCCACGCCGCCAAGGCGCCACCGGCCCTGGCGACCCCGCCGGCCGACGCCGAGGTCTTCGCCATCGTTTCGACCGCCGGCACGCACGGCTATTCCAGCCGCTGGGTCACCAGGGACGGCCGGCATGTGTCGCGCGAAACCTGGAACTTGCGCGGCCAGAAATTCGACCTCGACACGCTCCAGATTTTCGGCGCCGACGGCATGCCGGCGACGATCGTCGTCCACGGCACCACGCCCGCCGGCGACGCGGGCGAAACCTTTGCCGTCGCCAAGGGCCAGGCCAGCTGGAAAAGCCAGATCGACGCCGGCCAGGCCGCCTATGCGGCGCCCGCCTACTACCTGCCCTACGGCGGCACCATGACCGAAGCCGTCGAATTCTACGAAGCCCTGGTCAAGGCCCCCGATCACTCGCTGAACCTGTTGCCCGGCGGCAAGGCCCACGCCGAAAAACTGACCGATTTGACCGTCGGCGATGGTGCACTCCGCAAAACCGTGACCGCCTACGCCATTACCGGCATCGCCAACACACCCTTTCCCGTGTGGATGACGGCCGACGGCCACTTCTTCGGCACGGCCGGCGGCATCTCGCTGCTGCCGAAGGGTTATGAGGCCGCGATGCAGCCCCTGGAGGACGCCCAGACCAAGGCCCTGGCCTTGCAGGCCAAGGACATCGCCCACACCTTCCTGAAGGCGCCCGGCGCCACCATCGCCTTTGTCCATGTCGAGACCTTCGACGCCGATCACCAGCAATTCCTGAAGGACCAGACCGTGGTCGTCGCCAATGGCAAGATCATCGCGGCCGGCCCCTATGGCGCAACCACCCTGCCCGCCGACGCCCAGGTCATTGCGGGCGCCGGCCTGACCCTGGTACCGGGCCTGTGGGACTCGCACCAGCACGTCGGCGACGACTTCACCGGTCCATCCCTGTTGTCGCAAGGCGTCACCTCGGCGCGCGATCCCGGCAACAATAACGACCTGACGATCGACCGGGCCAAACGCCGCGCCGCCGGCGACCTGCTGATGCCCAAGGTTTATGCCTCGTCGCTGATCGACGGCAAGGGCCCGAACAGCGCCCAGCTCGGCACGGTCGTCTCTTCCGAAGCGGAAGGGATCGCCGCGGTCGACAAGGCCAAGACCGACGGCTTCGTCGCCGTGAAATTCTACGGCTCGCTGCCCAAGGCTTACGTCAAGCCCCTGGCCGCCGAGGCGCACAAGCTGGGTCTGCACGTCCACGGTCACGTCCCGGCCGTCATGCGCCCGTCCGAAGCGATCGCCGATGGCTATGACGAGATCACCCACATCTATTTCGTGATGATGGAGGCCATGCCGGACGCGGTCGTCGCCAAGTCGAACGGCATCGCCCGCCTGGAAAGCATGGGCATGTACGCCAAGGATGTCGACCTGAACGCCCCGCCGATGAAGGGCCTTATCGACGAAATGGCCGCGCGGAAGATCACGTCAGACCCCACCCTGGTCGTCGCCGAAGCGGAACTGGCTTCCGACAACGGCGAGATGTCGCCGGCCTATGCACCGTTCGCCGGCACCTTGCCGCCCGCGACGGAACGCGGCTTCCGCGCCGGCGGCCTGCAACCGGCGCCCGGCTATACGCGCGCCGACTATCGCGCCGGCGTCAAAAAGCTCGGCGCCCTGGTCCTGGCCATGCACAAGGCCGGCGTGCCGATCGTCGCCGGTACCGATGGTTCTGGCCTGGAGCTGATTCGCGAACTGGAACTCTATGTCGATGCCGGCTTCACCCCAGCCGAAGCGCTCGAGACGGTGACCCTCAACCCCGCGCGATTACAGCGTGTCGACGGCACGGTGGGCTCGATCGCGGTCGGTAAAAACGCCGACCTGGTCCTCGTCGAAGGCGATCCGTCGCAACATATCGGCGACCTGCGTCATACGCGCATGGTGATGATGGATGGCATTCCGATGGATGCGGACGCCCTGCGCACGGTCGCGGGCTTTTCCGGTCGCCCAAAATAAAGGCACAATGATCACATCATCACGCCTTCGTGAGCTTTTGCTTTCGCTGACGCACAAATTGCGATACACAGGCGCCATTCCTGAGCTTTTGTTACGAGTCCCGATGCAGGCCCCGGCCCGTACGATTTCGGCTTCCGCCACCCCGAAAGGGGAAATCCGCGCCCTCACCGGTTTGCGCGGCATAGCGGCGCTTTACGTCGTCTTCTTCCACGCCAATGGCCAATATCGCATGCCGGACCTGATCCGGCCGTTCATTCGCCATGGCTATATGGCGGTCGACCTGTTCTTCATCCTCAGCGGCTTCGTCATGGCCATGACCTATGCCGGCCTGTTCGAGAAGGGCTTCTGCTTCAAGAGCTTCAAGCAGTTCCTGCTGCTGCGCCTGGCGCGCATCTATCCCCTGTTCGCGCTGATGACCGTCCTGACGGCCATATTGATCGCGACGGTGCTATCGAAGACGTACACGTTCGAGCACCTGGGCACGGCGCTGTTGTTCAACTTTACCTTGACCCACGTCTGGGGCTTCGCCAATTCCGTGGTGCCGCCCTCCTGGTCGATCTCGACCGAATGGGCGGCCTATCTGCTGTTCCCGATCGGGGTATTCGTCGGCCTGCGCCTGCCGCGGCGCTGGAGCGTCCTTGGCCTGGTCGTCAGTTTCGCCGTCCTGGCCGTCATTGCCTATGGTCCCGCCTGGATCGCCCAAAGCGAGATGCGCCACCGCCACGGGCCGCTGGACATCGCCAGTTCCTATGCGCTGGGCACGACCCTGCGCTGCCTGGCTTCGTTCTATATCGGCCTGGTCGCCTACCGCTTCCGGGACCTGATTCCGGCACGCGGCGCCGGCGTCCTGTTCATCCTGATGCTGGTCCTGTTGTGCTTCAAAGGCTCGGACCTGGCCCTGATCCCGACCTTCGCCCTGTTGATCATGTCCTTGTCGACCGATGAAGGCTGGCTGGCCCGCCTGCTCAAAAATCCGGTCTTCTACTGGCTGGGCGTCATCTCCTATGCGCTGTACCTGATCCATGACCTGGTGCTGCGCATCGTCTTCAAGGCCATTCCGGCGGCCGGCCTGCATTATCCGATGCTGACGGCGCTGATTGCGTCCATCGTCGTGTCACTGGCCCTGGCGACGCTGTGCCACTACGGCTATGAGCGTCCCTCACGCAAGATCTTCCGCAGCATGGTCGGCCGCTGGTTCGAAAGCCCGGCCCCTAAGGTCAAGGCCGAGGCTGACGTCGAGCCGGCCAAGGCGGCTTGATCACCAGAATGGGTCTATTGGAAAGCCGAGTAGCGCCTCCTGGATCCGGCGCAGCGTGCCTTCGTCGATATCTTCAGGCAAATCGTCGACACTGAAAAAGCCGACATTCTTGATCTCGCCTTGCGACGTCATCTCGCAAGCCTCCCAGGCCTCGATGCGAAACAGCAGCACGTGGTCACCGGGGAAGAAGGCTTCGTTCGAATGGACCGACAACAGCTTCGGCTGGCCGACCGGCTGGATGCCCGCCTCCTCGCGCAGTTCCCGCGCCACCGCTTCATGGGTCGTCTCGCCGGAATCGACGCCGCCGCCGGGCAACCACCATCCCGGGATATAGGTGTGCTCGATCAGCAGAACCTTGCCCTCGGCATCCGTCACCAGCCCCCGTACCCCCAAGGTCTTGCTGCGGATCAGGCGCGAACGCGTAAAGAAAAACGGCCGGGCATAGGGCTCGACGAGGCGCTTCCAGTCTTCCATGCGACGATCAACCTTGGTGGACATGATGACGGCATGATCGCCTGCATCCCTTTATGCCCGGTGAATTTGCGCTTGTCTCATGCCTCGGGCGCGTTTATCAGCGATATCATATTGAAAGTGGAGCGCGCCATGCTGGCCATCACCATTCTTGCCGCCTTTCTCGTCGTCATCACGGCGCTGAACCTCGTCGATTTCGGCCGCATTGACTAAAACCGCGCTGGTTACCGGCGCGGCGAAACGCATCGGTCGCGCCATCGCGACGACGCTTGCCCGTGCCGGCTATGACATTGCCGTCCATTACGGCACGTCGCACGACGACGCCCAAACGGTCGCCGCCGAACTGCAGAGTTTTGGCGTCCGCGCCGTGCCCGTCCAGGCCGACCTCGGCGACGTCGACCAGGCCGCACGGCTTATGGCCGATACACGCGCGGCCTTGGGTCCCGTCACGGTTCTCGTCAACAACGCTTCGGTCTTCGCTGACGACCGCGTCGCGACGGTGACGTCCGAAAGCTGGCGCACCCACATCGATACAAACCTGCTGGCGCCGATCCTGCTGGCCCAGGCCTTCGCGGCGCAAGCCGACCTGCCCCTCGAGGCTTCGATCATCAATCTGATCGACCAGCGCGTGCTCAAGCCATCGCCGGTCTTTTTCAGCTATGGCCTGTCGAAGGCCGGCCTGTGGCACGCCACGCGCATCCTGGCCCAGGATCTGGCGCCGCGTATCCGCGTCAACGCCATCGGCCCCGGCCCGACCCTCAAATCGATCCACCAGACCCAGGCCGATTTCGATCGCGAAGCGCGCGCCACCCTGCTGCAAAAGCCGACCTCCCCCGAGGAAGTCGCTGCGACCGTGCTGTATCTGCTGAATGCGCCGTCGGTGACCGGCCAGATGATCTGTGTCGATTCCGGCCAGCACCTCGAATGGCGCAACGCCGACGACGACGATATTTAGGCCCGGCGTCCGCGCGCAATCACGCGGCCTTGGCGCGAAGCCTCAATTGCTTGCTCAGAAACGTCTTGAGCCTTTTGCGCGCCGGCATCTCGAAATAGGTATAGCTGCCGCGCGCCAGCAAGGTCGCCACCGTCATGAAGGCGAGGAAAAACCACGGCGATCCCAGCACCGCCGCGCGATGCTCGTACGGCCAGTGTGCCAGCCAGATCATCACCGCCAGTTGCAGCGGGAAATGCAGCAGATACAGCGAATAGGAAATGTCGCCGATCCAACTCAGGCTATGCAGCCGTTCGCGGCTGAGCAGCGGCGTCCGCCAGCGGTCCTGACGCAGGCCCAGAGCCAAAAGGGTCAACGGAATCAATCCATAGACAAAGCCTTCGGTCGTATCCCAGCCATGCGAGATCTGCACGTAAGGCAGGGTGGCGCCCGGCTGGCCAGCGCCCGTCAGCGGCATCCAGATCTGCGGCTGGGTTCGCAGATAGGTCAGCACCCACAATACCGGCAACACCCACTTCAGGACCGTATCGACCCGCTTGAGCCACTTCGGATCCTTTAGCCCACGGATTTCCTGGACCACGTAATAGACCAAGCCACCGAAGAAGAAGGACGGGATACCGCGCGCAAAATCGTAAGCCTGGTCGACCTCGATATATTTGAAGAGAATCCCCAGCACGACCATGACCGCGGCCATGGCCGGCTTGTTCAGCCTGAAATAGCTGAGGGCAAAGAAAATGGCATAGAGGAAAACCTCGACCGAGATCGACCACGACGGCCCGTTGAAGGTCTGTTCGGCGTGCGGGATCCACTGATGCACCATGAACAGGTTCAGGGCGAAATTGCCGATCGTGTTGTGCTGGTAGATATAGCTGTAGCCGTACATGGCGTGGAACGCCCACTGGAACACGGCAACCGCGATGAAGGTCGCGAAAAACAACGGATATAGCCGCGAAAAGCGAGCTATGAAAAAGCTCCGGGCGCCCATCTTCCGCTCCGCCAGGGCATTGGCGTACAGCCAGAAGAAAACATAACCCGAGATCGAGAAGAAGAGTTCGACGAAGAACTGGCCATAGACGTAGACCGGCTCGAGAAGGGTGAGAAACGGCAAGTGGGCGTAGTCAAAGCCCAGGGCGTCGGAATAGAGGAAGTGTTTGTAGTGGTATATGACCACCAGGTAAGAGGCCACCCCGCGCAGAATATCCAGCTCGAAGAAGCGGCCTTCGCTTCCCGGATTGCACTCTGCGACCTTGGCGACCTCCGCGGCACGGGCCTGCGATACTTTGGCGGCATTTGACGCCACGACCCTACTCCCGCTCAAACCGACCTTTCGACACTATACAACGCGAGGCTTTCCAAAGCACTACGCCATGGCGATGCATCGAAGCCCGACAGCGCCGTGATCGCCTTGTCGGCGTAACCGCGCGCCACGGCCCGCGCCTCGTCGAGCGCGCCGGAACTGCGCATCATCGCCTGGGCGTGCGGGAAGTCACCTTCCTTTTGTTCGCGCTGGCCGACGGTACGTTCCCAGAAGGCCTGGTCGGTCGCCCGCGTCGCGCGCATGGCCAGGATCAACGGCAGGGTCGACTTGCCCTCGGCGAAATCGTCGCCGGCATTCTTGCCCAGATCTTCGGCGGAGCCTTCGTAGTCGAGGACATCGTCCTGGATCTGGAAGGCCAGGCCGAGATTGAGACCGTAATCGTACAGCGCCTCGACCCGTGTCTCCGGCGCATTGGCGGCGACGGCGCCGGCTTCGGACGCGGCCGAGAACAGGGCCGCGGTCTTGGCCGAGATGATTTCGATATAGTCGGCTTGCGACAGGTTGAGGTCGAAAGCCTTGGTCAGTTGCATCACCTCGCCTTGGGTGATGATCGCCGACGCCTTGGACAGGATATCCAGCGCCCGCAGGCTGCCGGTCTCGACCATCAATTCGAAGGCGCGCGCGAACAGGAAGTCCCCGACCAGGACCGACGACGGCGCGCCCCAGATCAGGTGAGCCGCGACCTTGCCACGGCGCAGTTGCGACGAATCGACGACATCGTCGTGCAAAAGGGTCGCCGTGTGGATGAATTCGACGGCCGCCGAAAGCTTGTAATGATTGGTGTTGTCGGTGCCGCACAGCCTTGCCGCCGCCACGCACAGCAGCGGCCGCAAGCGCTTGCCCCCCGCGGCGATCAGGTGATCGGCCAGCGCCGGAATGACCGCGACTTCCGACTGCATCCGCTCACGGATCATCGCATTGACCGCGACCATATCGCTCTCGGTCAAGGTCACCAATGCCTTGACATCGGCAGACGCTCCGGTCCCGGCCGGACGCACCGCTTCAATATTGGCCGAATCCAAAACACTACTCCCGACAATAAACCCGTTAAGGCCATAGACTGCCTTAACGTCATAGTCCATGCTTTCCGGCGCAAAAGGCCTTGGCCTATTATTCACCTTTTGCGCCAAAACGTTCATTTACGACAAAAACGGCCTCTTGGATGACCGCTTCCACCGATTTTCGGCAGCCCAATTCGGATCCGGGCGCCGGGGCGACCTTTTCGCATTTGCTGTCGGGGCGCGTCAAGCTTGCCCAACCGGTCAAAGGATACCGCGCCGGCATGGATGCGGCCCTGTTGGCCGCCGCCTGCGCCGGGATCTGCGGCGAAAAGCCGCGCTTTATGACAGCGTTCGAGCCCGGCTCCGGCGCGGGAGCGGCATTGCTGTCGCTAAAGGCGCGCTGTCCGCACCTGCGCCTGACCGGCCTTGAACGCGAGGCGGATTATGCCGAACTGGCTCGCGCCAATGTGATGGCGAACGCCGCTGACGACGTGACCATCCTGACCGGTGATGTCGCCAGAGGCTTCCGGACCCTGGCCCACGACCGCGTCGATCTGGTGCTGTGCAACCCGCCCTATTTCGACGATCCCGATCAATTGCGCGCGCCGCACGAGGCCAAGCGCCCGGCTTGGATCGCCGATGACGGCCTCCTCGCCTGGCTCGATTTTGCCATGGCGGCCGTCAAAGATGGTGGCGAGATCGTCTTTATCCATCGCGCCGACCGGCTGGGGGATTTGCTGGGCGGCCTGTCGGCGCGCTGCGGCTCGTTCATGATCCGGCCGATTCAGCCGTTTGCCGACAAGGACTCCAAGCGCGTGCTGGTCCGCGCCCAGCGCCTGGGCAAGGCGCCGCTGCGTCTTCTGCCGCCACTGGTGCTGCACGACGGTGGTGCCCGCAAACATACGGATGAGGTCGAATCTATCCTGCGTGGCGAGGCGGTGCTGGGGTGGTAGCGACACCGTCCAGATAGGCCTTGGTGCGATCCAGCAGGTTGTCCTTCAACGCGGCGCGGCGCCCCAGCAGATCCGGGCTGCCCGCATCGTAGTCGGCCATCAGGCGGCGGACGAAATCACCCGACTGGACGTCTTTCAGCACATCCTGCATCGCCGCCCGCGAGGCGTCACCGATGACGCGTGGCCCCGTCAGGTAGGCGCCGTATTCCGCGGTATTGGAAATCTTCGCGAAGCCGCCCGACATGCCCAGTTCCCACAACAGATCGACCACCAGCTTCAGCTCGTAACAGGTCTCGAACCAGGCGACCTCAGGTGGGTAACCGGCATCGACCAGGGTCTGGAAGCCATTGCTGACCAGTTCGCGCGTCCCGCCGCACAACACGACCTGCTCGCCGAACAGGTCGCTCTCGCATTCGGCCTTCATCGTCGTCTCGAGGATACCCTTGCGGCCGCAACCCAAGGCGGCGGCATATGAAAGCCCCAGGGCCCTGGCACGGCCGGTCGCGTCCTGGTGCACGGCGAACAGGCAGAACACCCCCTCGCCCGCCACGTAGATATCGCGGATGCGCGGTCCGATCCCCTTGGGCGAAACCAGCAGCACGTCGATATCGGCGGGCGGTGCGACCAGGCCGAAATTGATCGACAGGCCGTGGGCGAAAATCAGCGCCTGGCCAGCGCGTAGATGCGGCGATATTTCGTCGCGGAACAAGGACTGGTGCGCCTCGTCCGAGGTCAGCATGACGATGGCGTCGGCCCAGGCGACGCCTTCAGGGACAGTCACGACCTCGAAGCCATCAGCCCTGGCCCTGTCGCGTGTGGCGGACGCCGGCTTCAAGGCGACCTTGACCTGCGACACGCCCGAATCGCGGGCGTTCAGCGCCTGGGTCCGTCCCTGGCTGCCATAGCCGATGACCAGCAGTTTTGACTGCCGGATCAGGGACAGATCACAATCGGCATCGTGGTAGACCGGCAAGGAGGACATGCGGGCGCGCCTCGTTTATAGTGAGCAAGAATCGGTGCAGGGTTTAGCATGTTTGACCATCCGGAATATCAGTATCTCAACCTGCTGCGCGACCTGCTCGACAACGGCGTACGCCGCGAGGATCGCACCGGCACCGGCACCCTCGGTTTCTTCGGCCGCCAGATCAGATTCGACCTCAGCCAGGGCTTCCCTCTGCTGACCACCAAGAAGGTTCACTTCAAGTCGGTCGCGGTCGAACTGCTGTGGTTCCTGCGCGGCGACACCAA
>FTKT01000684.1_pt3 | contig 13280 bp, 11 predicted proteins | sample 1658271 | NCBI WGS metagenome assembly FTKT01 (sample SAMEA3914811, study PRJEB12502) | metagenome | biome: forest; material: soil | place: Canada | collected 2011-08-04 | depth 0.3 m | reverse complement strand
ACCAACTACCACGCCGGCACCCACAATTCGGACCCGAACTACGAGCAGATCGCCTTCGGCAACTCCTACGGCCGCAGCAACCAGGCCGTCGGCGGCGGCAACGCCAACTGCATCACCAGCACCGCCTGCACCGCGACCAACAACGGCCTCGGCGATAACCTGGACGCCATCGGCAAGAGCTGGAAGCAGTACACCCAGACCCAGACCAGCAACTGCCAGACCACCAGCAGCGGCGAGTACGCGCCGGACGACGTGCCGTTCTACTACGCGGCGAAGATGAAGAACGACAACGCCTACTGCCAGGCGCACTGGCAGCCGCTGCCGCAGCTGCTCAACACCGACCTGGCCTCGACGGCGACCACCCCGAACTTCGCCTGGTTCGACGCCGACTCCTGCTCCGACATGGAGGACTGCGGGATCGCGGCCGGTGACACCTGGCTGAGCCAGACCCTGCCCACCCTCTTCAACTCGCCCGCCTGGACCCAGCAGAAGTCCCTGCTGATCCTGACCACGGACGAGGACGGCGCCGGCAGCCCCGGCGGCTGGGGCCCCGGCCAGAGCAACCAGGTGATGACGCTGGCGATCGGCTCACAGGGCACCGTCAAGGCCGGCTACCAGGACGCCAACCGCTACGACCACTACAGCAGCGCCCGGGTGATCGAGAGCGCACTCGGCCTGACCGCCACCATGACCAACAACGACAAGTGGGCCACCCCGTTCAACGAGGCGTTCACCGGCTCCCAGGCGGGCGGCAACACCGTCACCGCTGCGAACCCGGGCGCGCAGAGCGCGACCACCGGCGCCACCGCCTCGCTCCAGCTGACCGGCACCGACTCCGCCCCGGGCCAGAGCCTCACCTGGACCGCTACCGGCCTGCCCACCGGGCTGACCGTCAGCTCCACCGGCTTGATCTCGGGCACCCCGACCTCGGCCGGTACCTTCACCGTGACCGCCACCGCCACCGACACCACCGGCGTCTTTGGCTCGACCACCTTCACCTACACCGTGACCTCCGGCACGCTCTACACCGTCCAGATCGTCAACTCCGCTGCGGAGACCGGCACATGTGGCACCGGCTCCGGCGGCCACCCGGCCCAGGGCTGGACGGCCACCGCCAACCAGCCCCAGCAGGTCTGCTACGGTGCCCCGTCCTACCCCACCACCGCCCAGGGCCCGCAGGCCCCGGCCACCCCCGGCAGCGCCTTCTTCGACGGCGGCCCGTACGCCTCCGCCCAGATGACCCAGACCGTCGACGTCCGGAGCCAGTCCGCGCAGATCGCCACCGGCACCCTGCCGTACTCCCTCTCCGGCTGGATCGGCGGCTACAGCTCGCAGGGTGACAACGCCGGTGTCGTGGCCACCTTCCTCGACGCCTCGGGCAGCGCCCTCGGCACCGCGACCCTCGCCCCGGTCACGCCCGCCCAGCGGAACAACCAGACCGTCCTGCTCCGCGAGCAGGCCACCGGCACCGTCCCGCAGGGCACGGCCTCGGTCCGCTTGGCCGTCTCCTTCACCCGCACGGCCGGGACGGACGACGACGGGTACGTCGACGACCTGGGCATGACCTTCGGCAGCTGAGCCCTGCTGAGCCCTCCTGAGCGTAGCCGGGGCCTGACTGGGCCTCGGCTACGCTCGCTCCCGTGAGCAGTCTCCCCACCGACCCGATGCCCTCCCCGCCGCCGCTGGCAGCAGTCCGCGCCGGGGTACCGGAGCACGGCGAGCCGCCGAAGTACTACCAGGTCAAGCGGAAGATCGACGCCGTCCTGGACGAGCTCGGCCCCGGCACGCCGCTGCCGACCGAGCGCGTGTTCGCCGACCGGTTCGGCGTCTCCCGGATGACGGTCCGCCAGGCCATTCGTGAGCTGCGCCTGGAGGGCCGCGTTCAGCGCAGTGGCCGCTCCTCAGTGGCGGGCCGGCCCAAACTGGTGCAGCCGCTGACCCTCGCCAGCTACACCGAGGGCGTCCGTCGGCAGGGCCACCGCCCAGGCCGCCGGCTCGTCGTCCTCGAACAGCTCCCGGCCACCCCCGCACTCGCGGCCGCCCTGCGGATCGCACCCGGCGCCCCCGTCTTCCACCTCGAACGCCTGCTGCTCGCCGACGACGAACAGGTCGGCCTGGAGAGCAGCTACCTCTCCGCAGCCCGATTCCCCGCCCTGGGGGACGAGTTCGACCCGGCGACCTCGCTCTACGCCTACCTCCGCACCCACGGCGTGGCCCTCGCCGACGCCGACGAACGCATCGAGACCGTCCTCGCCTCCCCCCGCGAGGTCCAACTCATCGGGACCAGCCCGGCCCTTCCGATGCTTCTCCTCAACCGCATCACCCGCGACCAGGCCGGCCGCCCGGTCGAGTGCGTCCGCTCCCTCTACCGTGGCGACCGCTTCAGCTTCACCGCCCACCTGACCGAAGGGCAGTGACCCGCCGCTCGGGCAGGCAGGAGTTGGTCCCGACCGGGGCCGGCCGGTCGGGACCATCGGTCAGCCGCCGCTGGAGACCGGTCTGAGGCTGGATCAGAGCTGCCGGTCTGCCACGAGGATCCGTCCGTCGACCGTGCCCAGGAGCAGGTGCCCGCTCTCGGCCACGGTCAGGGACAGGGCCACGGTCGGGATGCCGTCAACCGTGAGGCGGGTGCGCCACCGGAGCGTCCCGCCGGCCGCGTCGAGCGCCACGACCTCGCCGGAGGTGAGGGCGGCGAAGACGGTGTCGCCGTCGGTGTCCAGTGCGGTGACGGGGTGGTCGGTGGTGGACAGCCACTGCGGCGCGCCGTCCGGGTAGCCGCGCCGGACGATGGTCAGTCGGTCGTTCGTGACAAGCTCAACCGCGCTCGCGGCTGGGCGTGAAACGGGCAATCGCCGGACGAGCAGGTGCGGGAGGGTGCAGTGGGACACTTCGAGGGCTTCGACGTCGCCGGGTTCTGGGACGACTCGGCGTACGCGCTGGAGGAGTACGTGGAGGAGGCTCCGCCGTCGCGGGAGTTGATCGAGTCGTTGGAGGAGGAGTTCGGCGGGTACCGTCTGCCGGGCTCGTACATCGCGCTGATGAGCGCGCACAACGGTGGCACTCCGACCCGGGTCTGCTTCCCCATGCCGGGGGCGACCTCCTGGGCCGAGGACCACGTCGAGATCACCGGCATCCGGGGCGTCGGGCGGACCCGGCCGCAGTCGCTGGGCGGCGAGTTCGGCAGCCGGTTCTGGATCGAGATGTGGGAGTACCCCGATATCGGTGTCTACTTCGCCGACACCCCCTCGGCCGGCCACGAGATGCTCGCCCTCGACTACCGCGCGTGCGGCAGGCACGGCGAGCCGACCGTGGTGCACGTCGACCAGGAGGGCGACTTCGCGATCACCCTGGTCGCGGAGAACTTCGAGGCGTTCGTCACGGGCCTGGTCGACGAGTCCGTCTACGACACCTCGGAGCAGGACCGGCTCGCCGAGCTCGCCAAGGTGGGCGACGGCAGCTTCTCCCCGGTCCTGCTGCGTGCCTTCAGTGAGGTCGCGGACGTTCTGCCCGACGCGGACCGGCGAATGCGGGCGCTCGCGGCGGCCGTCGTGCGCGACAAGGGGTTCTTCGTCCTGCACGCCGACGCGCGCTCCATGCTGATGTACGACTACCTGTTCTGGCTGTTCACCAGCTTCAACCAGGTCGACTCCTTCGAGCGGTACGTCAGGACACCTCCGCAGACCGAGCGGTCCTACACGCTGCCGAACTACGAGCTCATGATCGCCGGCTTCGCCCCCGCATCCGAGCGGTACGGCTTCCACACCGGCGGATACGCCGCCGCCTTCCTCGAAGAGTGGTGGAACTCCCGCCTCGCCTCGGGCCACCTCGCCGAGACCGCCGACGGCTACCGGTTCACCGACACCGCCATCGCCGCGCTGCTCGACGAACTCACCACCGTGGCAGGGTCACACGGATAGCCGTACTCGCCAGGGCGACAGCGTCCCGCCCCAGGGTTCCCGAGCCGCCGCCCTGGCGATGGCTACAAGCTCGCCGAGCCCGCCCGGGTCCGATGCCGAGTGAACGCACCGCGCCTCTTCGACTCGCGATCTCGATCGCTGACGAGCGGATTACGGTGACCTGGTATTCGAGCGGTCTGATCGGCAGTGGGATCGGGTGATTCGGACGGGTTCTCGGTGATGGTGTCGGTTCTGCGGCAGATGCCTCGGCTGGGCGCGTTGGTCGCCGGCGGAGCTCGAACCTTCGCGGGGGACTGTGACGCAGGTCACGTCATACGCAGAACCTGTGCCCGGCCGCGCGCGTCTGGTTGGTGTGAGATCACGTAGGAGAGCACTGGACCAGCTGGACGAGGAACGCCTCGTCCGGCTGGTGGCCCGAGGCGACCGCAGGGCGTTCGACGAGTTGTACCGGCGTACGTCGCCGTGGCTGGCGGTGCGGTTGCGCCGGCGTTGTGCGGACGAGCAGATCGTTGCCGAGGTCATGCAGGAGACCTATCTGGCGGTGTGGCGCGCGGCCGGCGCGTTTGCCGGGAGTGCGGTGGGCGGGACGGCGGTCGGGTGGCTGTGGACGATCGCGGCGCGCCGGCTCGTCGACGCGTTCCGCCGCCGGGCCCACCACGCCGAGCCGCCGGTCGCCGCCGCCGAGCGGGCGGTGGTGCCCGCGGCGGAGGACGAGGCGCTCGCCGGGACGGTGGGCGGCGACGTCGGTGACGCTCTTCGGCGGCTGGCGCCGGAACTCCGGCAGGTGCTTCAGGCCACGGTGCTCGACGGGCTCTCCGTCCGGGAGACCGCCGTCCTGCTCAGACTGCCCGAAGGCACGGTCAAGACCCGCGCCCGCCGGGCCCGGATCGCGATGCGGGAGGCGCTGGCATGAGGACGGAACACGCGTCGAGGCGGTTGATCGAGGACTACGCCCGTGGTGAGGCGGCGATGGCCGCGGACACGGTCTGGGCGCTGGAGGCCCATCTGGAGACCTGCGCGCCGTGCCGCGGCAGCCTGGCGGCCGCCGTGGCCACCGAGGCGCCCGGCCTCGCCGCGCTCGTCGACACCGTCCGGGCGGGCCTGGCGCCGCAGTTGGACGACGCGGCCGTCAGGGCGCCCGCGCGGCGACTGCGTCCGAGGTGGCTGTCGGCCTGGCTGACCCCGGTGATGGCCCCCTGGCTGGCCATGACCGTCCTCGTCACCCTGGTGGCGCTGCTGCTGGACGGCCTCGCCTCGCCGACGCTCCCCGGCGGCGCCTCGCCCGTGCTGCTGGTCGCGCCCGTGCTGCCGCTGTTCGGTGTCGCCGCAGCGTGGTCGCGCGGCCTGGACCCGGCGTACGAACTGACGGCCGCCACGCCCCGGGCCGGTCTGCCCCTGCTGCTGCGACGCACCGCCTCGGTACTCGCCGTGGTGCTGCCCGGGCTGCTGCTGGAGGGATGGCTGACCGGAGCCATGACGGCCGCTCAGTGGCTGCTGCCCTGCCTGGCCTTCACCTCCACCGCCCTGGCGCTGGGCAGCGTGGTCGGTGTGACCCGCGCCGCCGTCGGGCTGCTGATCGGCTGGGGTGTCGCCGTGGCGCCCGCGGGGGCCACCGGCCGTGTCCCGCTGGTCCTGCGGCTCGCCCTGCGGCCGGACCGGCTGCCGGTGTGGGGGCTGCTCCTGGTGCTCGGCATCGGCGCCGTGATCGCCCGCAGAAACGCCTACTCAACGCTGTGAAACCATCGTCGACCCCCGAAAGGGACCACCGCATGACGACCATGACGAGCGCGGCCGACACCGCGCCGAAGACCTACGCCTGGGAGATCCGGGCCAGCGGCCTGGGTGTACGGGTCGGACGGAAGAAGATGGCCGTCGACGGGCTCGACCTCTCGCTGGGGATCGGCGCGCACGGTCTGCTGGGGCCCAACGGGGCGGGAAAGACCACGCTGATCCGGGCCCTGGCCACCGTGCTGCGCCCCGCGCGGGGCGAACTGGAGCTGCTCGGCAGCTCCGTGGGCGGGGCGGGTGACCACCGGGCGCTGCGCCGCCGGATCGGCTACCTGCCGCAGGAGTTCGGCTACTACAAGCGCTTCACGGTGCGTGAGTTCGTCGAGTACATGGCCTGGTTGAAGGAGGTGCCCAGGGCGGACATCCCCGCAGCCGTCCAGCGCGCCGTGGAACGGGTGGGCCTGGCGGACCGCGCCGACCACCGGATGAAGACCCTGTCCGGCGGCATGGTGCGGCGCGCCGGCATCGCCCAGGCCATCGTCAACGACCCCGCGATGCTGCTGCTGGACGAGCCGACGGCCGGTCTGGACCCGGCGCAGCGGCTGCGATTTCGCGAACTGCTGCAGGAACTGGGCCGCGACACCTGTGTGGTCGTCTCCACCCACCTGGTCGAGGACGTCGCGGCCGCCTGCTCCGACGTGGTGCTCTTCGCCGACGGCCGCCTCGTCTTCCAGGGCACGCCGGAGGAACTGGCCGCGGCGGGCGGCCCGGAGAACCCGGGCGACAGTCCCCTTGAGCGCGGCTACTCGGCGCTGCTCAGCAACTCCGAGCAGCGGGGAGGCACCTGGTGAACGGGCGGGTGCTGGGTACCGAACTCAGGCGATCGGCCGCCCCGTGGGCCGGCGTCGTCCTGCTCGGCGGCAGCCTGGCGATCTTCTTCCTGATCGACGGAGTCTGGTGGCAGGGCGCCGCGGGGTGGACGGCCCAGTGGACCTCGATGGCCCTGTGGACCCGGTCCTGGCTGGCCTTCTGGGGGCCGCTGGCCGTGGGCGTGGGGGCGGTCCTCGGGCTGCGCGACTCCCGCTCGCGGATGACCGAACTGCTGCGGACCACGCCGCTGCCCGCCTGGCGACGTGCGGCGGTGCCGGCCGGCGCGACGGCGATCACGCTGGCGTCGGGCTTCGGCCTCCTGGTGCTGGTCGGCGCGGTCCAGGTCGCCCTCGGACCCACCGACTACCTGCCCCTCGGCTGGCTGCCGATCTCGCTGGTGGCGGCGCTGGCCCTGGTCGCCGGAGCGGTGTTCGGCATGGGCGTCGCGCGGACCGTGCCCTCGGTGCTCACCCCGCCGGCCCTGGTGGTGGTCTTCCTGATGTCGGGCATGCTGCTCCGGCAGAACATGGACGGGAGACTGCCGTCGGGCATCGCGCCGAACCGGCTCGCCCAGCTGTCACCGGCGAGCGTGCAACCCCGGGAGATGCTGCTGACCCTGTCCGGCTCCGTCGACCTGGGCCAGACGCTTTGGCTGCTCGGCCTGCTCGCCACCGGCTTCGCGCTGCTGGCGGCCAGCACCCGCCGGACCCGGCTGCTCGCGATTGCTCCCGTCCTGGCCGGCGCGGTCCTGGCCCTGCTGATCCTGCCTGGCGAGGTGCGCGACAGCTACGTTGTCGACCGGGCCGCCGCGACCCTGGTCTGCGACGGACCGGTCTGCGTGACCGAGGCGAACCGCTCACACCTGCCCGAGCTCGCCTCGCGCGGCAAGGAGGCGCTGCGCCTGCTGCACGAGGTCCTGGGCGAGCGGGCCCCGGTCTCGGTGCGGGAGAACACCGCGCTGCGCGCGCTCGGCGACACCCGCGAACTCTCCGGCGACGTGGTGCTGGTCGACTTCGACGAGAGGGTGTTCGCCCGGGCCACGGGCGAGGACCTCACCCGCGCGCTGGTCGGCCAGGGCCTGGCACCGAGCTGCCGCCCGAACACCCCCTGGGAGGGCGGCGGTGTGAGCGCGGTGGCCGTCCAGAGCATCGCCGCGAGCTGGGCGCTCGGCGCCCCCGGCCTCCAGCCGCTGGAGAAGCCGGCCACCGACGGGTACGCGCGCCAGACCTGGGCGCAGGCCGACGTCGCCTGGCAGAAGCTGGCGGCGCTGTCACCGGCCGAGCAGCACGCGCGGATCGTCGAGCTGCGCGCCGGCATGCTCGCCTGCACGAGGTTCGACCAGCTGCGGGTACTGGCGGGAGAGAGCACGTGATCAGATGGCTGACGCTGTACGCGCGTTCACGGCAGGTGCCCGCCGCGGCGGCCGCGGTCACGCTCACCGCGCTGCTGGTGTGGGCGCTCGACCGGGGCGAGGGCAACGGCTCGATGGGCCTGGGGATCGCGGCCCTGGTGCTCACCGCGAACGTGGCGGCCGCGTCCGTCGGGCTCGGCGGGCAGGATGCCGCGCTGGACCGGACGGCCGCGATCCGGTGGATGCCCCGGCGGGCGGCGCACGTGCTGCTGATCGGCGCGGTCGCCGGGGCGGCGCTGCTGGCCGTGCAGGCGGCGGGGACGACGCTCGCCCCGGCCGCACTCGTCGTCCGGGACAGCGCGGGCCTGGTCGGCCTGGCCGCGCTCGGGGCGGTGCTGTGCGGGGCGCCGTTCGCCTGGACCCTGCCGACCGGCTGGCTAGCGTTCGCCCTGCTCACCCCGGTTCCGGGCGGCGCCGTGGGAGAGGTGGTCGGCTGGATGATCCTGCCCGCCGGCACGGCGGTGTCCACCGGGACCGCGTGGGCCCTGCTGGCGACCGGCACCGTGCTGTACGCCACGGCGGGACCGAGACGGTAGCCGACACCACGTCAGCTCGGCCCGCCCGCGCGCCCCTCGGGCCCGACCTGACGAAGTGTCAGCCGGGCCGAGGGGCCGCCGTCGGTGCTTACGGGCCGCCGGGGCGGAGGGTGGCGGTCGGCCGGGCGTGCAGCACGCTGCCGTCCAGGGGGAGCGGCGCGTGGCCGACCAGGGTGAGGCCCGCGTCGGCGAGGAGCCGGGCGTAGTGGTCGGTCCGGCGTTCGCGGCCGCCGACGTTGCACCGCATGTGCAGGTCCCAGGCCGTGGCCAGTGAGGCCGAGTCGTCGGCGGGCAGCACGCGTTCGACGATCAGCAGGTCGGCGTCGGCGGGCATGGCGCGGGCGCAGTGGCGCAGGATCTCGCGGCACCGCTCGTCGTCCCAGTCGTGCAGGATGCGCGAGAGGAGGTAGACGTCGCCGTCCGACGGTACGTCCGCGAAGTCGCCTGCCCGGTAGGCGCAGCGCCCGCCGAGGCCGGCGGCGTCGAGGGAGCGGCGGGCGGATTCGAGGACGTGCGGGCGTTCGAGCAGAACACCGTTCAAGCGCGGGTGGGCGGCCAGGATGCGGCCGAGCAGCGCCCCGTTCCCGCCCGCGACGTCGACGACGGTCCTGGTGGGGCCGGGGACCCGGCCCGCGGCCGTGATGACGGGGTGTTCGGTGAGCGGCTCGAACATGCGTGAGCCGGCGGCCATGGACTGGTCGAAGAGGTCGGCGAGTTCGGGGTGGCGGGCGAAGTGGTCGAAGTGGTTCTCGCCGAAGAGGTGGTCGAAGGCGGCCTCCCCGGTCCGTACCGTGTGACCGAGCGCGCCGAAGGACCGGTAGAACGGGCCGCCGTACAGCAGGGCCAGCGGCCGCATCGACCCCGGGGCGCCCGCGCGGAGCAGCGCGCCGAGTTCGGTGAGGCGGAAGCCGTCCCGCTCGCTCGCCACCAGGCCCAGCATGGCGAGGTAGCGCAGCAGTGTCGCCAGGGTGTCCGGGTCGGCGCCGACCGCCCGCGCCAGCGCCTCGGCGCCGGTTCCCGCCTCGGTCCGCATGGCGTCGGGTACCCGCAGGTCGGCGAAGACGGCCAGCGCCTGGGTCGTCCACGCTCCGGTCATCAGGCGCAGGACCGTTTCGGCAGAGTGCCGGGCGCGGTGCTCCTCCAGGTGGGCGGCGAGGACGTCCCGGTGGTCGCCGGGCACGTAGAGCTCCACCCGGAGGTAGCCGGCCTTCGTATCGGCGGGCGCGGTGAAGTAGAACACCGTGCCGTCCTCGTGCGGGTTGTACCCGCCGCCGTCGGCCGTCGCGCCGTGCCGCGCGAAGATCGCACACATGCCGCGCAGGACCAGCGGATCCGGCTGCTCGATCTCGAAGGCGAGGTGCGCCTCGTGCTGCCGGACGCGTTCCAGCTCGGCGATCCCGGCGAGATCGGAGCCCGGCGCAGCGGTCAGCGTGAACACCTCGACCGTCCGGCTCGTCCCGTCCGGGCCGGGCACGGACGGGCGCAGGATGCGCACGTCGAGCTCCGCCGCGTCGCGTCCGTGCCGCGCGGCGAGCCGCTCCCGGACGACCACGCTGGGCTGCGGGACGACGTCGGCGGAGAGCCCGCAGTCGGCCAGGACGGCGTGCAGGGCCTCGGGAGCCGGCGGGAAGACCAGGAGCGCGGCGTGCGAGAACCGGCAGCGGTCCACCAGGGCCCGCAGTTCCAGCGCGTCCAGGCCGGGCAGCAGGAGCGGCAGCAGGGTGGCGGCGTCCTGCTCCCGGACGAAGTCGACCGTCTCGGCTAAACGCTCGGTGTCGGTCGCGAACGAGGTGGTCATGGCGAAGCGTCCTCATTTCGGTGGGGGGGTGTTTGGGCGCGCGGGCGCGTTCAAGCGCTCGGGTACTCGGGTACTCGGGTGAGGGGGGCTCAGACGCCGACGTACTGCTCGGCGAACCAGTCCTGGTAGCTGCGCGAAGTGCCCAGGGATGCCAGGCGGGAGCGGCGCAGGGAGTCGTGGAACAGCGACCCGGCGTCCGGGCCGGGGGCGTCGTGCAGCAGCCGGACCATCCACCGCGAGAACTCCTGCGCGCGCCAGATGTACGCCAGGCACTGCGCCGAGTAGCCCGCGAGCCCCTCGGGACTGCCGTGACGCAGGTCGTCGATCAGGGCGCGGGCGAGGAGTTCGGCCTCCAGCACCGCGAGGTTCGCGCCCTTGGCCGCCGACGGGCTGAGCAGGCTCGCGGCGTCGCCCGCGAGGAAGAGGGCGCCGTGGCGCAGGGGTTCGAGCACGTCGGACTCCAAGTCCACCACGGCCCGCTGGACGACCCGGCCGCGGTGCAGCGGGCCGTAGTCCGCGGCACGCATCCGAAGCGCCAGTTCGTCCCAGATCCGGTCCTCGGACCACGCGTCGGGCGAGCTGCCGCGCTCGCACTGCAGGTAGTAGCGGGTGACCTCGGGGGTGCGGGCCATGTGCCCGGCGAAGCCCCGGCGGTGCACCGCGTAGCCCACCGCGTCCAGGCTCGGGGGCGCCTCGGCGAGCAGGCCGAGCCACGAGACGCCGTGGTCGAGGTGATGGCGGCGGACCGCGCCGGGTGGCAGCGAGCGCCGCGCGGCACCGTGCCGGCCGTCGCAGCCGGCGACGTAGCGGCCCTGCCAGCTGCCGGTACGGCCGTCGGCCTCCCGCACGGTGACGCGGGGACGTGCGCTGTCCGCCTCCCGTACGGTGAGCGCCTCGGTCCCGAAACGCACCCGGCCGCCCGCGTCCAGATACCGCGTCAGCAGATCCGTCACCAGTTCGTGCTGGGGGTAGACGGTGTGCCGCTCCCCCCGGCCCAGGCTGCCGTAGTCGAGGCGGAACCGGCCGTCCTCGGTGCGGAACTCGCACGTCGCGTGCTCCCGGCCGCGCCGGCGGATGCCCTCGGCCAGGCCGTGCCGGTCCAGGATCCGCACGGTGTTCGCCGCGAGGAAGCCGGCCCGCGAGCGGGCCTGCACCTGCGCGCGGGTGGCCCGCTCCAGAACCACGCAGTCGACCCCGGCCGCGTGCAGCAGGTTCGCGAGTACCAGCCCGGCGGGCCCGGCGCCGAGGATGACCACGTCGGCCTTGTCAGGTAATGCTCTGGTGTTCTGACTGTCTGTCACGGAAGAGGATCATAGACAGTCGCAAACGTCCCGAACGCGCAGATTAGCTCGTATGGAGGTAGCGAACCTACGACGGCCGCTCGTCGGTACCGAGGCCGGACGGCGCGACCCCGGACCGGACGCCGGCGAACTCACCCGGGGCCGGCCCGGAATCGCCGGCGGTACTCGGACGGGGTCGTGTCCAGCCTGCGGCGGAAGGCCCGGACGAGGGTGTCGGTGGTGCCGAACCCGCAGCCGGAGGCGATGCGTTCGAGGGTGGCGTCGGTGGATTCGAGCTGGTTGCGGGCCCGTTCGACGCGGGCCGACTCGACGTAGGAACTCGGGGTGGTGCCGAGTTCGGTCCGGAAGATCCGGGTGAGCTGCCGTTCGCCGACACTGGCGTACGCGGCGAGGTCCGCGACGCTGAGCCGGTCGGCGAGGTGCTCCGCGATGTGGTGGCGCAGGTCCTCGACCCGCCGGGTCGTGGAGAGGGGTTCGAGGGGAACGCTGAACTGGCTCTGCCCACTTGGGCGCTTCAGGTACATCACGAGCTGCCGGGCGACGCGCAGCGCCGTGCTCTCGCCGAAGTCGTCGGCGACCAGCGCGAGTGACAGGTCGAGGCAGGCGCTGATGCCCGCGCCGGTCCACACGTCGCCCTCGCGGATGAAGATCGGGTCGGCGTCGACCTCGATCTCCGGGTACTCCTCGGCGAGTTGACGTGCCGTCGACCAGTGGGTGGTGGCGCGTTTGCCGTCGAGCAGCCCGGCGGCGGCCAGGATGTGCGCCCCCACGCAGACGGAGGCGACCCTGCGGCTCCGGCCGGCCAGGGTCCGCACCCGGTCGACCACCGCGGGGTCGGCGAGCGGGTGGACCCGGCGCCGGTCGTCGACCTCGACGGCGCCGGGCACCAGCAGGGTGTCGATCCTGCGGCCGGCCGCCTGCTGGAAGGTGAGGTCGGGGAGCAGCCGCACGCCGGCCGCGGTGGTGACGGGCTCCAGGGTCTCGGCGGCGAGCACGACGTGGTAGCCCGTCGCGTCCTCCCGCTCGCGCTGCACGAGGGAGAACACCTCCGGCGGCCCGGTGACGTCGAGCAGGTCGACGCCCTCGAAGAGCACGATCACGATGAGCCGCTCGACGGCGCTTGAGGCGGCGCCCGAGGCGGCGCCCGAGGCGGTGCCCGACGTGGTGCCCGACGTGGTGCTCGCGGGGGTGTTCGGGGCGGTGCTGATGTCGGTACTCAAGGGGCCTCCGCCCGGTTGGCCAACGCGATGTCCGGATCTGCAGGTCGGACGACATTGCCGACATGACACGGCCGACCATAGCGTTTCACTCGCAGCCCACCGCAGGTGGGCGGTGACTCCCACGGACTCCAAGGCGGTACCCCCATGGCCACGACCACGCTGCGCGAACTCAACGGCTTCGACGAGACGCCCGCCCCGCTCGCCGGGTCGACCCTGATCCTGATCGACTACCAGAACACCTACGTCGGCGGCGTGATGGAGCTGGCGGGCTGGCAGGCGGCGCTCGACGCCGCCGCCGCGCTGCTGGCCCGGGCGCGGGAGGCGGGCACGAAGGTCATCCACGTCATCAACGACGGCGGCGCGGGCACCCCGTACGACATCCGGGCGGAGATCGGGCGGATCCACCCGAGCGTGGCGCCGGTCGAGGGCGAGCCGGTGGTCGTCAAGCAGGTCCCGAACGCGTTCGCCGACACCGAACTGGGCGAGCTGGTCGACGCCG
>FTKT01003187.1_pt2 | contig 13345 bp, 10 predicted proteins | sample 1658271 | NCBI WGS metagenome assembly FTKT01 (sample SAMEA3914811, study PRJEB12502) | metagenome | biome: forest; material: soil | place: Canada | collected 2011-08-04 | depth 0.3 m | reverse complement strand
CGGGCCGAGTCTGGGCGGTGCCGACGAGGGAGTAGCAACGGAGTTGAAGGGCCCCTCCTGCCCGTTGCCGGGCAAGGAGGGCGACTGAGGAGAAGCCGTTCAGGGGAGAGTCCGGGCGCCGCGACGCCGCCCACCATTTGCCGGTCGGTCTAACACCGGCCACCAGGGGGAACGGCGCAAGGCGGTCCGGGCAGGATCTAGACTGGCCGCCCCTCAGTCAGCTCACGAACTAGGCGGTCCTCCGTTGGCACTGGTGACCAGGGAGCCGGCGGCCGGTCCGCGGAGCCCCGAGGCGGCCCCGCGGGCCGCGATGCGAAGGACGATCGGGCTCCGGGAAGGCGCCGTCATCGCGGCCTCCAGCGCCGCGGCCACCACCTCGGTGGGCCTGGGCCTGGGCCTGATGGCGGGCGTGGTGGGCCCGCACCTGCCGGCCGTCATGCTGCTGGCCTTCCTGCCGGTGCTCGCCGTCGCCGGGGGCTACGGCCGGCTGAGCCGCGTCGATCCGCACGCGGGCAGCAGCTACCACTGGGTCGGCCGGACCCTGCACCCGTGGCTGGGCTTCCTGTCGGGATGGTTCGGCGTGGTCGGCGCGGTCGTCTTCATGGCGTACACCACGACGGTGACCGGTTCGGCGCTGCTCGGGCTGGCCGGCGAGGCCCGGCTGCACCGTCTCGGCGGCCTCACCCTCGACCCGAACTCCACCCTGCAGGCCACCGCGCTCGGACTGCTGGTCCTGGGCGCAGCCACGGTGGTCGCCACCCGCGGGCTGGAGCCGGCGGCCCGCTTGCAGAAGTACCTGCTGGCCTTCGAGTACGCCGTGCTGCTCGGCTTCTGCGGCTACGGCCTGTTCGCCGGCCGGGAGCCTTTCTCGCTCGACTGGTACGACCCGTTCGCCATCCCCTCGCTCTCCGCCCTGGCCCAGGGCATGGTGCTGGCGGTCTTCTGCTACTGGGGCTTCGAGTCGGTGTTCAGCGTCGGCGAGGAGGTCCGCGAGCCGCGCGACACCTCGCGCGGCGGCTTCATCGCGCTGACCGTGATGCTGCTGCTCTTCGTCCTGGCCGGCACCGCCTTCCAACGGGTCCTTCCCCCGGCGGAGCTGGCCGGTCACGGCACGAACGCGCTGACCTGGTTCGCCGGACGGCTGGTCGGCCAGCCGCTGGCCGCGCTGCCGCTGGTCGCCCTGACCCTCTCGGCCGCCGCCTCCCTGCAGGCCGCGGTGATCCCGACCGCACGCGGAATGCTGGCGATGGGCCGGGACGGGACGGTCGGCGCGGTCTGGACCCGGCTGCACCCGCGGTACGCGACGCCGGCCGCCGGGACGGTGCTGATCGCGGCCGTCGCCACCGGCCTGGCCCTGCTGTCGCTGGTGATCCCCACGGTCGGCGACCTGGTCACCGCCGACGTCAACGCCGGCGGCATCCTGGCCGTGGTCTCCTACGCGCTCACCGCGACGGCCGCCGCCGTCCGCTTCCGCCACCTGTCGCGCGCCTCGACGCTGGAGGGCCTGCGGGCGGTCCTCGGCCCGCTGCTGGGCGCGCTCGCCCTGCTCGCGGTCGGCGGCTACCTGGTCTGGAGCTTCGCCGTCTCGACCGACCATTTCGAGCTCAGCGCCGACAACGGCTGGTTCGAACTGCTCTGCCCGGCCCTGATGATCGGCTCGGGCCTGCTGGCCGCCGCCTGGGCGCACTGGGGGCGCCGGTCGCCGTACTTCAGGACCGAGGGCTGACCGGCTTCAGGACCCAGGACTGACCGGCCCCACGACACGGGGCTGACCGTCCGGCACCCTCCGCAGCGAGGACGCCCGGATCTCCAGTCGCGTCTCCACCAGCACGCCGGTCGGCTCCTGGCTGCCGCTCTCCAGGGCGGCGATGAGCAGCTCGACCCCCTGGGTGGCGATCTCGGTCGGCCGCAGGCTCAGCGTGGTGACGGGCGGTTCGGCGTGGGCCGCCGAGCTGTCCTCGCTCACACAGGCCACCAGGACGTCGCCGGGCACCGACAGGCCGAGCCGGCGGGCGGCGTCCAGCACCAGCGGCGGGCTGGCCTCGGCGACCAGGAAGAGCGCGTCGGGCCGCTCGGGTGCGGCCAGCGCGTGCTCGACGGCCTCGACGACCGGGCCGTTGCCGGGGTGCGGGCAGAGGGTGACCTGCTCGGCGACGCCGTGCTCCTGGCACCAGGCCCGGTAGACCGCCATGGTGGTGAGGTGGAAGCGGGTCGCGACGTCGGGCACCACGACCGCGATCCGCCGCGCGCCCTGGGCCCGCAGGTGGTCGAGCACCTCGCGGACGGCGGCCTCGATATCGATGTCCGCCCAGTGCGTGCCGGGCCGGCCCTCGACCGACCGGTCGGCGGCCACCGGGACCCGGGCCGCGATGAAGTCCTCCAGCAGCGGATCGTCGACCAGCGGGTCCACGATGATCGCCGCGTCGAGCGGCAGGTCGGCCCACTCCCCGCGGGAGGCGCCGGTGGGCATCAGCACCAGGGCGTACCCCTCGCGCAGCGCGGCGGTGGCGGTGGCGCTGGTCAGCTGCGCGAAGTACGGGGACTCCAGGTAGCCGACGTACTCGCCCACGAAGTAGCCGATCAGCCGGGCGTGCCCCGCGCGCAGCAGCCGGGCGGTGGCGTTGGGCCGGTAGCCGAGCCGGCGGGCCGCCTCCCGGGCCTGCTCGCGCACCGCCGGCGAGAGCCGTCCGGTGCCGTTCAGCGCGGCGGAGACCGTGGTCTTGGACAGGCCCGACTCGCGGGCCACGTCGACGAGCCGGACGCGGGGCACGGCGGCCGGGGCGCCCCGGCGCGGGGTTGGGGTCATGTGCTGATGCTGCCACTTTCGTGAGCCGTTCGTCACGCGTCTGTGACCTCGGAAAAACCGTTCCCGCAAACTCTTGTGCGGGAACGTTCCCGCATCAATACTCTCCCTCAACCCCCAGCGCCCGCCACTACCCCCTGAAAGGGGTGGGTCCCTTGCGCATCCCCAGAATCACCACCCTGCTCGCCGGCACCGCCCTGCTGTCCGCGACCCTCGCCGGCTGCGCCGGCGCCTCGCACGGTGCGGCGGACTCCCCCAGCGGCTCCCCCACGAGCAACCTGCTGCCCACCACCCCCGCGGCCAAGGGCTCCCTCGCCTCGCTCACCTGGTCGCTGTACGCCGAGCCGCAGTCGCTCGACTACACCCAGGCGTACGACTATCCGCCGAGCACCGTGCTGGCGAACGTGTGCGAGCAGTTGCTCCGGGTCACCCCCGACATGAAGATCGAGCCCGGCCTGGCCGTGAAGTCGGCCAATCCGGACCCGCTGACCTGGGTGTACACCCTGCGCGACGGGGTGCGGTTCCACGACGGCGCGACGATGACCGCCGACGACGTGGTCGCCTCCCTGCAACGCCATCTGGACCCGGACGCCGGCTCGGTCTGGGGCCCGACGTTCAAGAACGTCACCTCGATCACCGCGAGCGGCCCGCTGGAGGTGACGATCAAGCTCAGCAAGCCCGACAACCTCCTCAACGAGATGCTGGCCGCCTCCCCCGGAACCGTGGAGAGCGCCGCGTTCCTGGCCAAGGCCGGCAAGACCTACGGCAACCCGCAGAGCGGGGTCGACTGCACCGGTCCGTTCGCGCTCGACAAGTGGACGCAGGGCGACAGCATCACGCTGAAGAAGAACCCCGCCTACTGGGACCCCGCGCTGATCCCGAAGACGGAGAGCGTCAAGTTCGTCTTCACCCAGGACCCGGCCGCGCGCACCAACGCCTTCCTGGCCGGCTCGGTCGACGGCGGTTACCTGCTGCCCTCCAGCTCGCTGGCCCAGCTCAAGGCCGGCTCGCAGGGCAAGGTGTACTTCGGTCCCAACACCGCCGCCGCCGACCTGGCCGTGGTCGACTTCAAGGGCACCCTCGGCGACCTGAAGGTCCGTCAGGCGCTCTCCATGGCGCTGGACCGCCCGAGCCTGATCAAGGCCGCCGTCGGCGGCGTCGGCGTCCCGGCGAAGGCCCCGTCCCCGCAGGGCGCCTGGGACCTGGTCCCGGAGAAGACGGCCGGCTACTTCGCCGCCCTGCCCGATCCGGTCTTCGACCTCGCGGGCGCCAAGAAGCTCGTCCAGGACGCCGGCGCGACCGGCAAGAAGGTCACCATCGCGACCAGCACCCTCTCCCCGGACATCAGCGTCGTCGCCAACGCCGTGCAGGCGGCGGGCAAGCAGATCGGCCTGGACGTCCAGCTGAAGGCGGTGGCGCCGGACGCGTACACCACGCTCTTCGTCGACCCGGGCGCCCGGGCCGGCCTCGACCTGATCATCACCAACGGGTACGACAACACGCCCGACCCGCTGGAGTTCTACCAGACGCTGCAGACCGGTGACTCGGGCAACTACGGCAGCTACTCGAACCCCGCCTACGACGCGCTCGTCGACCAGGCGAACGCCGCCGCCGATCCGGCCGCCCGCGCCGAGCTGACCTCCAAGCTCCAGCAGCTCGCCGTGCAGGAGCTGCCGGTCATCCCGCTCTACGAGACGCCGTACTCGCTCTTCCTCTCCTCCCGCGTGACCGGCGCCCCGACCGGCATCGCCCAGCTCTACTACCCGTGGGCGGCGACGATCGGGTCCGCGAACTGATGGCCCGTTACCTCATCGGCCGTTTCCTCGGGCTGGCGGCGGTGCTGCTGGTGACCTCCTTCGTGGTCTTCAGCACGGTGCACCTCGCCCCCGGGGACCCGGTGGCCTTCCTGCTCAGGGGCCACTCGGCGACCCCCGAGGCCAGAGCGGCGATCCGCGCCCAGTACCACCTGAACGACCCGTTCTTCACCCAGTACGGCAAGTGGCTCGGCTCCATGCTGAGCGGTGACTTCGGGCGCTCGGTGCAGTTCCGGCAGGACGTCGGCTCGCTGGTGGCGGCCCGGCTGCCGAGCACCGCGTTCCTGGTCGGGTACTCGGCGCTGCTGGTCGCCCTCGGCGGCGTGCTGGTCGGCATCCTGGCCGCGCTGCGTCCCGGTCTGGTCGACCGCCTGGTGCTGCTCGGCACCGGCGTGGCGACGGCCACCCCGCCGTTCGTCAGCGCGATCGCGCTGGTCTCGCTCTTCTCGGTCCAGCTGCACTGGTTCCCCGGCCCCGGCGGCAGCGGCACCGGGTTCACCGACCGGCTCTACCACCTGACGCTGCCCGCCTTCGCGCTCGCGGTCACCCTGGCCGGGCTGCTGGCCCGGGTGACCCGCTCGGCGATGCTCGACGAACTGGGCCGCGAGCACGTCGAGGTGGCCCGCTCGCGCGGGGTCGCCGAGGGCACGGTGGTCCGCCGGCACGTGCTGCGCGGCGCGCTCGGCCCGATCGTCACGGTCGGCGGCACCACGCTGGCCGGCCTGCTGGTGAGCACCTCGATCGTGGAGACCGCCTTCAACGTCCCCGGCCTCGGCTCGCTGCTGGTGCAGTCGGTCACCGTCAAGGACTTCCCGGTCGTCCAGGCGATCACCCTGCTCACCGTTGCGGCCTTCGTCGCGGTGAACCTGGTCGTGGACCTCCTCGCGCCGCTGATCGACCCCCGGCTGACCCTCACCCGATCCTCCCGGCGAGGTGCCTCGTGACCACTACCGCCCCTCTCACCGAGCTGCGCCGCCGCCCCGGGCTGCGCCGGCTGCGGGTGCTGGGCCAGGGACCGCTGTTCACCGCGGCCGTCCTGCTGCTCCTGGTGTTCGTCCTGGTCGCGCTCCTCGCGCCGCTGCTCGCGCCGTACGACCCCAACGCCGTCGATCTTCAGGCCACCCTGGCCGGCAGCAGCACCGACCACCTGCTCGGCGCCGACCAGTCGGGCCGCGACGTCCTCTCCCGGCTGCTGTACGGCGCCCGCACCGGGCTGATCGGGCCGCTGCTGGTCGTCGGGCTCTCGACCCTGCTGGGCATCCTGCTCGGCACCGTCGCCGCCTGGCGCGGGGGCTGGGCCGACGCGATCCTGTCCCGGTCGATGGAACTGCTGTTCTCCTTCCCCGGCCTGCTGCTGGCCATCATGTTCGTGGCGGTCTTCGGCTCGGGCATGACCGCGCCGGTCATCGCCATGGCGGTCGCCTACACGCCGTACGTGGGACGGCTGGTGCGCGGCCTGGCCGGGCAGGAGAAGGGCCGCCCCTACATCGAGTCCTACCGGGTGCAGGGCTGGTCGGGCTGGACCATCTCGGTGCGGCACCTGCTGCCGAACATCCTGCCGACCGTGCTCGCGCAGTCGGCGATCAACTTCGGCTACGCGCTGATGGACCTGGCCGCGCTCTCCTTCCTCGGCTTCGGCGTCCAACCGCCGGCCGCCGACTGGGGCGCGATGATCAACGACGGCGAGTCGGCGCTGCAACAGGGCGCGCTGCTGCCCGCGCTCGCGCCCTGCGTCTGCATCGTGCTGGCCGTGGTGGCGTTCGGCATCGTCGGCGAGGGTTTCGCCGACCGGATCGCGAAGCGGGAGCGGTGAGGCGGATGACTGTCCGTGAAACTCTGCTGGAGATCGAGGACCTGAGCGTACGGCTGCCCGCCGGGCGCGCGGCCCGTCCGATCCTGGACGGCGTGTCGCTGCGGGTCGCGGCCGGTGAGACCGTCGGTCTGGTCGGCGAGTCCGGCTCGGGCAAGTCGGTCGCCTGCCGCAGCGTGCTCGGGCTGCTGCCCGAGCACGCGCGGACCGAGGGCACCGTCAAGGTGGCCGGTCGCGACGTGCTGACACTCGATCAGAAGGGGCTGCGCGAACTGCGGGCCCGTCAGGTCTCGATGGTCTTCCAGGACCCGCGCGCCAGCGTCAACCCGCTGCGCCGGGTCGGCGACTTCCTCACCGAAGGGCTGCGCGCGGCCGGCGTCTCCCCCACCGCGGCGCTCGCCCGCGCCGCGGAACTCCTCGAAGCCGTCGGCATCCGCGACCCGCGGGGCGCGCTGCGACGCTATCCGCACCAGTTCTCCGGCGGCATGCTCCAGCGCGTGGTCATCGCGGCCGCCCTCGCGGGGGAACCCGCGCTGCTGGTCGCGGACGAGCCCACCACCGCGCTCGACGTGACGACCCAGGCCGAGGTCATCGCGATCCTCACCCGCCTGCAGGCCGAACGCGGCACCGGGATGCTCTTCGTCACGCACGACCTGGAGCTGGCCTCGGCCATCTGCGACCGGATCTACGTCATGTACGCCGGACGCATCGTCGAGACCCGCGGCGCCGAGGACCTGTTCGACCACCCGCGACACCCCTACACGGCCGGACTGCTCGCCTCCACCCCGCGCCTGGAACCCGACGCGCCGCCGCCGCGCGCCATCCCCGGCCGCCCGGTCTCGCTGGCCGAGTCACCGCCCGGCTGCGCGTTCGCCGCGCGCTGCGCGCACCGGCAGGACCGCTGCTCGACCGAGACACCCGTCCTGCGCCGGCACGGTGACGGTCTCACCGCCTGCCTGCGGGCCGACGAAGGGATCCTGCTGTGACCGCCCATGACCCCGGCGCACTGGTGGTGAACGGGCTGCGCAAGCGGTTCGGCGACCACACGGCCGTCGACGACGTGTCGTTCCGGCTGCCTGCGGGCGGCTCGCTCGGGATCGTCGGCGAGTCCGGCTGCGGCAAGACCACCACCGCGCGGATGCTCGTCGGACTGGCGGAACCCGACGCGGGCACTGTCCGGTTGGACGGGCGGGACCGCTCGGCCCGTCCCCGCGGCCGCGCGGAGCGCCTGGCGCGCGCCCGCGAGATCCAGATGGTCTTCCAGGACCCGTACCTCTCGCTCGACCCCCGGGTCAGCGTGCGGGCCTGCGTCGAGGAGGTGCTGCGCCTGCACCTGCCGCTCGACGCGCCGGCCCGGCGCCGGCGGGTGGCCGAACTCCTCGACCAGGTCGGCCTGGGCGAGCGCGAGGCCACCGCGCTGCCCCGCCGGCTCTCCGGCGGACAGCGCCAACGGGTCGCCATCGCCCGGGCGTTGGCCGCCCAGCCACGGGTGCTGATCCTCGACGAGGCGGTCGCCGCGCTCGACGTCTCGATCCAGGCGCAGATCCTGGAACTGCTCGCGAACATCCGGCGCGAGGAGGGGATCGGCTTCCTCTTCGTCAGCCACGACCTCGCGGTCGTGCGGCACATCACCGACGAGGTCGTGGTGCTGAAGGACGGGCGGGTGGTCGAGTCCGGACCCACCGCGACCGTCCTGTCCGATCCTCAGCACGCCTACACCCGGCTGCTCTTGGACTCCGTTCCGCGCCGCGGCTGGGATCCGGCCCGGATCTCCGAGGACCGCCGCTCACTCGCCTGAGCCACCCCTCACCCGACCCGCCTGCCCGCCAGCCGCCTGCCTGCCCGCCCGACCGCTGCCGGCACGCGGCTGGACAGGGTGCCCGAAAACACCTCAACCCCCTTACGGAGCAACTCCCATGACCACAGCTGCCGTCCACGCCGAGCTGGTCTTCCGCAACGGCCCGGTCCACACCATCGACAACTCGCGCCGCACGGCGAGCGCGGTCGCGGTCCGCGGCGGCGTCATCGTCGCGGTCGGGCACGACGGCGACGTCGAGGACCTGATCGGCCCGCACACCGAGGTCGTCGACCTGGCCGGGCGCGCGCTGCTGCCCGGCTTCCAGGACTCGCACGCGCACCCGGCCTTCGCCGGCATGGCCTTGATCCGCTGCGACCTCTCCGAGGCCGAGGACGCGGCCGAGGCGCTCGCGCTGATCGCCGAGTACGCGCGCCGCGAACCCGACCGCGAGTGGGTCGACGGCGGCGGCTGGTCGATGCAGTGGTTCCCGGGCGGCACGCCGACCGCCGAACTCCTGGACACCGTGGTGCCGGACCGCCCGGCGTACTTCATCAACGCCGACGGGCACGGCGCCTGGGTCAACTCCTACGCCCTGCGCCTGTGCGGCATCGACCGCGACACCCCGGACCCGGCGGACGGCCGGATCGAGCGGGACGCGGACGGCAACCCGAGCGGCACCCTGCACGAGGGAGCGGTCGGCCTGGTCGCCGACCAGCTGCCGGCGACCAGCGAACAGGACGCGCTGCGCGCCCTGTTGGCCGGCCAGGAGCGGATGCACTCGTTCGGCGTCACCGGCTGGCAGGACGCCATGGTCGGCTCGCCGCACGGCGGCTTCGACCCGCTCGGCGCCTACCTGACGGCCGCGCGCAGCGGACAGCTCACCGCGCGCGTGGTGGGTGCGCTCTGGTGGGACCGCGAGCGCGGCGCCGAGCAGGTGCCCGAGCTGCTGGAGCGCCGGGCGGCCGGCCAGGTGGGGCGGTTCCGCGCGACCAGCGTCAAGATCATGCAGGACGGCGTGGCGGAGAACTTCACCGCCGCGCTGACCCGTCCCTACCTCGACGGCTGCGGCTGCGGCACCGCCAACCAGGGCCTGAGCTTCGTCGCCCCGCAGGCCCTTCGCGAGCACGTGACCCTGCTGGACTCGCACGACTTCCAGGTGCACGTGCACGCGGTCGGCGACCGCGCGGCCCGGGAGGCGCTGGACGCCTTCGAGCAGGCCCGCGCCGAGAACGGCCCCGGCGACCGCCGGCACCACATCGCCCACCTCCAGGTGGTCCACCCCGAAGACGTGCCGCGCTTCGCCGAGTTGGACGTCACCGCGAACATCCAGCCGCTCTGGGCGACCCACGAACCGCAGATGGACGAGCTGACCATCCCCTTCCTCGGCGAGGAACTCGCCGCCTGGCAGTACCCGTTCGGCGACCTGCTGCGGGCCGGCGCGACGATGGCCGCGGGCAGCGACTGGCCGGTCAGCAGCCCCAACCCGCTCTGGGGGATCCACGTGGCGGTCAACCGCCGCTACCCCGACACGGACACCGAGAGCTTCCTGCCCGCCCAGCGCATCGAGCTGACGGCGGCGCTCGCGGCCTACACCATCGGTACCGCGTACGTGAACCACGCCGACGACACGACCGGCAGCATCGAGACCGGCAAGCTCGCCGACCTCGTCGTGGTCGACCGCGACCCGTTCGCGGGGCCGGCCGAGGAGATCCACGCGGCCCGGGTGCTGGCCACCTACGTGGAGGGCGAACTGGTCTACCGCGACCCGTCGTTCCACTGACTCCCGTCCCCCGCCAGCAGGCGGATCGCCTCCTCGCGCATCTGCACCTTGCGGACCTTGCCGGTGACCGTCATCGGGAAGGCGTCCACCAGGTGCACATAGCGCGGGATCTTGTAGTGCGCGAGCCGGCCCGCGCAGTACTCGCGCAGCTGACCAGCCGTCAGTTCGACTGCGCCCGGCCGCAGTCGGATCCAGGCCATCAGCTCCTCGCCGTACTTGTCGTCCGGCACGCCGATCACCTGGGCGTCCACGATGTCGGGGTGGGTGTAGAGGAACTCCTCGATCTCGCGCGGGTAGACGTTCTCGCCGCCGCGGATCACCATGTCCTTGATCCGGCCGGTGACGGCGAGGAAGCCGTCCTCGTCCATCACCGCCAGGTCGCCGGTGCGCATCCAGCCCTGCGGGTCCACCGCCTCGGCGCTCTTCTGCGGCTCCTGCCAGTAGCCGAGCATCACCGAGTAGCCGCGGGTGCACAGTTCGCCGGGCGTGCCGCGCGGCAGGGTGCGGCCGGTCTCCGGGTCGGCGATCCGGACCTCCAGGTGCGGCCCGACCCGGCCGACGGTGGAGACCCGGTGCTCGAAGGAGTCCTCCACCCGGGTCTGGGTGGAGACCGGCGAGGTCTCGGTCATGCCGTAGCAGATCGACACGTCCCGCATGCCCATCCGCTCGATGACCTGCTTCATCACCTCGCTCGGACAGGGCGAGCCGGCCATGATGCCGGTGCGCAGCGAGGAGAGGTCGTGCTCGGCGAAGGAGGGGTCGTTGAGTTCGGCGATGAACATGGTCGGCACCCCGTAGAGCGAGGTGCAGCGCTCGGCGGCGACCGCCGCCAGGGTGGCCCGCGGTTCGAAGGTCGGCGCCGGGATCACCACGCAGGCCCCGTGCGAGATGGCGGCGAGGTTGCCCATCACCATGCCGAAGCAGTGGTAGAACGGCACCGGCACGCAGATCCGGTCCTGCTCGGTGTAGTTCAGCAACTCGCCGACGAAGTACCCGTTGTTGAGGATGTTGCGGTGCGAGAGGGTGGCGCCCTTGGGAAAGCCGGTGGTGCCGGAGGTGTACTGGATGTTGATCGGGTCCTCGGGGCTCGACTCGTACTCCTCGGGCCGGTCCCCCGCGGTCAGCAGCGCCTCCCAGGACGGCTCGCCGATCAGCAGCACCTCGCGCAGTTCGGGGCAGTGCGGCCGGGCTTCGGCGAGCATCGCCGCGTAGTCGGAGGTCTTGTAGGAGGGCATCGCCACCACCGTGCGCACCCCCGACTGCTTGAGCACGTACACCAACTCGTGGGTGCGGTAACCCGGGTTGACGGTCACCAGGATCGCGCCGAGCCGGGCGGTCGCGTACTGCAGCAGCACCCACTCCGCGCAGTTCGGCGCCCAGATCCCCACCCGGTCGCCGGCCCGCACCCCGCCCGCGGCCAGTCCGCACGCCAGCCGGTCGACGTCCTCGACGAGTCGGCGGTAGGTCCAGCGCCGTCCGGTGGGTATGTCGACGAGCGCCTCGCGGTCCCCGAAGGCGGCCGCCGCGCGGGCCAGGTTCTGCGGGATCGTCTCCTCCAGCAGGGGCGGTTCGGTGGCGCCGCGGGCGTGGCTGGGCGCGGTGTCGGCAGCAGGCATCAGGGGGCTCCGGTGCGGTCGCTGGGGTGTGTCGCCTGCCCGGGGCCTGTCGTCAAACCCCCTGACGGCAGGCCCTCGGGCCGGGACGGGTCGCAGACTGCGATACCCGTAGCCAACCCTGCGCACACCGCTGTATCAAGACCCCCGGGCGCTACTTCAGCAGCTTGGAGAGCCGCCGGTCGGCGAGCGGCTTGCCGCCGGTCTGGCAGGTGGGGCAGTACTGCAGGGCCGAGTCGCTGAAGGAGACCTCGCGGATGGTGTCGCCGCAGACCGGGCAGGGCTGCCCGGCCCTGCCGTGCACCCGCAAGCCGGTCTTCTTCTCGGCCTTGAGTTCGCCTGCCGCGAGGCCGCGCGAGCGCTCCACGGCCTCGCGCAGCGTGCTGCCGATCGCCTGGTAGAGGGTGGCCAGTTCGGCGTCGGTGAGCTTGGCGGCCAGTTTGAACGGCGACATCCGCGCCACGTGCAGCACCTCGTCCGAGTAGGCGTTGCCGATCCCGGCGATCACGCCCTGGTCGCGCAGCACGCCCTTGAGCTGGCGCCGCTCCCCGCGCAGCAGCCCGGCGAAGAGCTCGGGGGTGAACTCCTCGGCCAGCGGGTCGGGGCCGAGCCGGGCGATGCCCGGCACCTCGCCGGGATCGTGGACGCAGTACACCGCGAGGCGCTTCTGGGTGCCGGCCTCGGTCAGGTCGAACCCGCTGGTCGCGGGGTCGGCCAGGTGCAGCCGCAGGGCGAGCGGCCCCTTGCCCGGGCGCGGCGGCTCGGGCGGCAGGTTCTCCCGCCAGCGCAGCCAGCCGGCCCGGGCCAGGTGGACCACCAGGTTCAGGTCACCGGCGGTGACGACCAGGAACTTGCCGCGCCGGCCGACCGCGTCGACGGTGCGGCCCTGCAGGGCGGTGAGCGGCGGGTCGTAGGTCTTCAGCGCGCTCACCGCGACCGGGTACACCCGGCCGATCGCGCGCCCGACGAGGCGCTCCGTCAGGAAGGCGCTCAGCGCTTCGACTTCGGGCAGTTCCGGCACGGCTCCAGTGTGCCGCAGCCCGCTGGGCGACGCAGCGCGAGCAGGCCGGGGCCATGGCCAGGCAGAATGATCATATGGATTACCAGCTGGAACTTGAGCGCGCCGTGGAAGCCGCCCGTCCCGTCCTGTCCGCCGGCCGGGTCGCGGACTACATCCCGGCCCTCGCCGAGGCCGACCCGGCCTCCTTCGGCCTGGCCCTGGCCACCGTCGACGGCGAGGTGTACGGCGCCGGGGACTGGCAGCGGGCCTTCTCGGTCCAGAGCATCTCCAAGCTCTTCACCCTCCAGCTGGCGCTGGCCACCGGCGGCGAGTCGGTCTGGCACCGGGTCGGCCGCGAGCCCTCCGGCACCCCCTTCAACTCGCTGGTGCAGCTGGAGTCCGAGAACGGCATCCCGCGCAATCCGTTCATCAACGCCGGCGCCCTGGTGGTCACCGACCGGCTGCTCACCCTGACCGGCGACGCGGGCGGCGCCGTCCGGGAGTTCCTGCGCGCCGAGTCGGGCAACCCGACGCTCGACACCGACCCGACGGTGGCCGCCTCCGAAGCCGGGCACGGGCACCGCAACGCCGCGCTGGCCCACTTCATCGCGAGCTACGGCAACCTGGAGAACCCGGTCGAGGCGGTGCTGCACCACTACTACGCGCACTGCGCGATCCGCGCCAGCTGCCGCGACCTCGCCCTGACCGGCCTGCTGCTGGCCCGCCA
>FTKT01002693.1_pt1 | contig 13349 bp, 11 predicted proteins | sample 1658271 | NCBI WGS metagenome assembly FTKT01 (sample SAMEA3914811, study PRJEB12502) | metagenome | biome: forest; material: soil | place: Canada | collected 2011-08-04 | depth 0.3 m | reverse complement strand
GCGGCGCAGGCGAGGTATTCCGCGAAGATCTCTTCGCGCCACTGGTGCAGCGAGCCGACGCCGAGCTGGCTGGCGTGCGCCTCGAGCGTCTCCGTGATGCGTCCGTGGCGTTGCTGGTACCACGCGAGCACGGTGTCGAAGTCGTCCACGTCCTGCTCGTTGAGGGCGCCGTGCGCCGCCTCGCCGATCGCCTGCCACTTGCGGGCGACCTTGGCCGCCATCTCGGCGTAGCGGCCTTCGAGCTTGAGCTGCGTCGGCAGGAAGCGGTCGACCGAGGCGATGTGGCGGTCGCGGACGATGGCGACGCCGGCCTCCAGCCGTGCGAGTTCCAGGCAATCGGATCGGGACAGGTCCTGCCGCGCCATCCAGTCCGCCAGCGCGGCGGCCGAGGTCAGTCCGCGGCGCTTGCGGAACGCCGCGAGCGCGCTGCGGTCGTCCGGTGCGGACAACTTCGAGCGGCGCAATTCCTGTTCGGCGAGGAACAGCAGCAGCGCGCGGTCGACGACGGGCTCGCGGTCGGCCTCGAAGATGCGCACGTGGTTGCGGATGCGCTCGAAGCGCGCGCCGGCGCCCGCGGCGCCCTGCTGGCCGCAGTAGGTCTCCACCGCGTCCCAGTACACCGTGTGCTGGAACTCGAACTCCGGCAGCGCGGGCGGCGGCGCGCTGCGCGAGGCCGCGAGCTGCTGCAGCACGGCGATGGCGTCGTCGCGCTTGCAGTCGGGTCGGGTCTGCGTGAGCCAGCCGCGCAGGTCCGTGCAACGGGACGCGTCGAGGACGCGGCCCGCGTCGGCGAGCAGGGCCTCCCAGCTGCGATCCGGATAGGCGCGCGCCTTGGAGGCCTCGAGAAGCGTGGCGGCTTCAGCCGCGTCGAGCAGTTGCTGCGCCGTCGCGGCCGCGAGGCCGGCGCGCAGGCTCACCATCGCGACCGAAGTCGCCCGATAGCCGTCCTCGGCGCCGCCGTGGGCGACTGCCACTTCGTCGTCGTCGGTCAGCATGCCCTGCGCGAAGTCGCGATAGACGGCTCCGATGCCGATCATGCCGAACGCGTCGAGCTCCGCGGCGCGCAGCGCGCCCATGCTGGAGCCGCCGTAGACCGGGATGCCCTGGTGCAGCGCGTGGAGGATCTCCTTGTGCCAGACGGCCGGCACGCGTTCGAACAGGCCGTCGATGATGGCGATGGCGCGCGGCTTCTCGCAGGCCGCGCGGTAGACGTCGCCCATCTGCGCCGGCGGGCGGTAGTCGGCATCGCAGAGGGCGCGGGCGGCGTCCAGCGGCAGGCTGGGGCCGAGGAAGACGATGTCCTTCATGCCGCGAACTCCCGTTGCAGCCGGCGCGCGCGCGGGCCGGGCCGGTAGAAGGGCGTGTGGTACGGCTCGAGCTCGGGCACGACCAGCTTGACGACCGGGATGCCGATCTCGTCGCGCGTCAGGTCGACGGCCACCGCGCTCGTCACGCCGACGTCGCGCAGGCGATCGAGCAGCGTGCGCAGGTCGTCCTGCAGGTGCGCGCCGATCGGCAGGTGCGCCTCGCGGAACGGCAGGCGCGGCGCGGGTTCGCGCAGGTGCGCGATGATGCGCGCGTGGTCTTCCTTGTTGCCGGCGCGCACGTAGTCGGCCTGGAACATGTCGTCGCGGCTGCCCGAGATCGCCGTCAGGCGGCTCTGGATCGCCTCGTGGATGGCGCGCGACAGCGCGATCGCCGGATCGAGGTGCGTGCCCGCGCCGAAGTACGCCGGGATCGGCCGCCAGTGCTCCGAGTCCGGATCCTCGAGGATCACGCAGCTGAACGTCGGCACGTCGACGTCGCTCGTCACGTCCCACGCGCCGACGACGATGCCCTTGCGGCCCAGCGTGTCGAGGATCTGGCGCAACGCGGGCTGGCGCACGGTGGCGAGGTCGACCTGGCGCTGCTTGCGCCGCTCGGGCGAGTACAGCGTCCACAGCGACATCGCGTCGCGCTCGATGACCTCGGCCAGCGCATGCGTCGTCGCCTCCGCGAGGTGGTTGCCCGACGACAGCCCGTTGGTGCTCTCCAGGAAGATGGGCGACTGCCCCGGCTGCCGCACGAGGTTGATCGACACCAGCTCCAGCGGCACCCAGCGCTGCAGCCCGTCCATCAGGTCCTGCCCCTCGATCCAGGTGACTGCGCGCGCGGCATCGAAGCTGGCGTCGGAGCGCACCGGCGCCTGCAAGAGGTCGATGGTGCGCACCGAGCGCGCCAGCTCGCTGCGCGCGCCCCAGCGCAGCGGCAGCTCGATGTGCTCCGCGTGCCACAGCTCGACGGACTCCATCAGCGCAGACACCATGGCGGCCGCCAGCGTCTCGCCCTTGCCCTGCGACGTCGACAACGAGCGCGCGTTGGGCCGGATCGAGACGCACACCGGCAGGCCGATGCGGTCGAGGCCCGTCACGTTGGCGATGCGCGTGATGCCGAGCGGCCGCATGTGGCGCCGGTTGTTCTCCAGCGTCTCGGCCGGATCGCAGGCGCGATGCGTGCCCCGGAAATACTGCTTGGGCGTGTTCTCGCCCAGCGCGCGGTGCAAGCGGTGTGTCATGGTGGGCTCATCGACGTTCGGCCAGCGACTGCGAGATCGTGATCCGCAGCACTTTCCAGGCGGGATAGAAGCTGCCGGCGACGCCGATCGCGATGGCCAGCAGCGTCGCCTGCGCGAGGATCTCGGGCGAGATCCGGAACGCGAAGGCGACCTGGCTGTAGTTGTTGGAGTGCAGGACGGTGGACGTCTCCAGGCCGTCGAAAGCGATGGTGGCCCCCACTGCGCCGACCAGCCCGCCGAGTGCCGTCAGCAGCACCGACTCGCCGATGGCGGCCGCGAAGATGGCCCGGTCCGTGAAGCCCAGCGCCTTCAAGGTGCCGATCTCGCGGATGCGCGCGCTGATCGACGCGTAGCTCGTGCCGAGCGCGGCGAACGCGGCGCCGAGCGCCATCAGCCCGCAGATGCCGAAGCACAGCACGTGGAGGAATTCCTGCAGCGCGTGCGACTGCGCGCTGACGTATTCCTTGGTGTCGTAGGCGCGCAGGTCCAGCCGCGGGTCGGCCTGGAGCTGGCGGCTGAAGTCGTGCAGTGTCGTGCCCTCGGCCAGGCGCAGGTGCAGCGCCTGCACGAGGCTGCCGCGATCCAGCGCCGAGGCCAGCGCGCCGGCGTCGGCCCAGACCTCCGACTCGGCCATGCCCGTCTGCGCGGCGAATCGACCGACGACCTCCCACGTGCCGTTGGCCAGCTGCAGCCTGTCGCCGACCGCCGTGCCCGCGAGACGCCCGGCCGCGAGCCGGCCGACGAGCACCTCGCGCCGTCCGCTGCGGGGTGCGCGTCCCTCGGTGATCCGCACGCCGGTCAGCTCGTAGTCGGCCGGCTCGACGCCGCGAAGCGAGATGGTCAGCACGGCGCCCGGCGCCGCGCCGGTGAGCCGGGCGGTCGTGAAGACCTCCGCGGAGAACATCGGCTGGCCCGATGCGGTGCGCGCGATCTCGGGCATCTGCCGCACGAGCGCCGCGGCGTCGCCGCTGATGCTGCTGGCGATCTCCGCGGTGGCGCCGTTCATCAGCACCAGCACGCTGGGCGTGACCGTCGTCGTCTGGACGACCTGCCGATAGCCCTCGGCGATCGACAGCAGCGAGACGAACATGGCCACGACGCCCGCGGTGCCGAGCAGCGTGGTGAACGCACGCAGCCCGCGCTGGCGGATGCTGGCCAGCCCGAGCCCCAGCAGCGTGGCGACCTGATGCGGAATCAGCTGGCTCATGCGGACCGCCCGAGGTCGGTGGCGGGATGCACGCGCCAGGCCTGGCGCGCCGGCGCCGCGGCCGTCAGCGCGCTGACGATCGCGATGGCCGCGGCCATCCGTCCGAGGTCCGGCCACGCGAAGTGGATCGACGACAGCGTGATGCTGTAGGCCGCGATCGCGGGCAGCGCGAACCAGACGGCCGCCATGCCGATCGCGGCGCCGAACGCGATGACGAGGGTCGCCTCGACGAGCACCGACAGCGCCGCCGATTCGTCGCGCGCGCCGAGCGCCTTGAGCGTGGCGATCTCCGCGCTGCGCTCGTTGACGGAGTGGATCATGCTGTTGGCCGTGACCAGCACCAGCGTGAAGCAGACCGCCAGCATCGCCATCCTGACGATGAGCCCGAAGTCGCCCACCTGCTTGATCAGCTCCTGCGCGAACATCGCCTCCGTCGCGGTGTGCGTCTCGTACGGGGAGTTGGCGAACAGGGCGTCGATCTCGTGCGCGACCTGCTCGGCCTGACGCGGATCCTTGACGCGCACGTTGTACCAGCCGACGGTGCCCTTCGCGTTCGCACGCGCCTCGTCGATGTAGCTGTAGTGCATCAGCATCGAGTTGGTGTTGCCCGTCGGGTCCGCCGAGTCGTAGATCGCCGCGACGCGGAACGTCCAGTTCGTGTCGCCGCCCTTGCGCGGATAGAGGTACGAGAAGATGGGCACCAGGTCGCCCACCTTCCAGTCGTAGCGCTGGGCGAGCGTGCGGCCGACGGCGACCGTGGCCGGGTCGTCGATCCAGCGCTGCTTGTCGGTGGCGTCCGCGATGCGCATCTCGGGGATCAGCCGCATGAACTCGTGCGGCTCGGTGGCGATGGCCATCAGCCCGTTCGACGGCTCCTGGTAGAAGCCGCCGAAGAAGGTGTTGCGGCTGACCGCCTCGACCTTGTCGTTGGCCGCGATGCGCTCCTCGTAGGCCAGGGGCAGCGGCTGCATGATCGTCACCTTGTTCGCCACGACGAGCCGCTCCGCGCGATCGAACGTGACGCCGGCGTTGAACACGCGATCGAGCGCGGACAGCAGGCCCAGGAAGAAGAACGCGACGACCACTGTCAGCACGGTGACGGCCAGCAGCAGCTTCCAGCGCAGGATGTTGGCGACGAGCAGGCGCGGGTTCAGCATGGCGGCGCGTCCTGCAGCAAGCGACCCTTGTCGAGGCGGACCGTGCGGTGCGCATGACGCGCCACCTCCGGATCGTGGGTCACCAGCACGATGGTCTTGCCGTAGTCGCGATTGAGCGCGCCCAGCAGGTCCATCACGGCCAGGCCCGTCTCGCGATCGAGGTCGCCCGTCGGTTCATCGCACAGCAGCAGCGACGGATTGGTCACGATGGCGCGGGCGATCGCGACGCGCTGCTGCTCGCCGCCGGACATCTCCTGTGGCCGATGTCCCGCGCGATGCGAGATGCCCACCAGGTCCAGCGCGGCCTCGGCGCGGCGCAGGCGTTCGGCGCGCGGCAGGCGCTGCAGCGTCAGCGGCAGCGCGACGTTGTCCCGCGCGCTGAGCACCGGGATCAGGTTGTAGAACTGGAAGACGAAACCGACCTCGCGCGAACGCCAGCGCGCCAGCTCGTTGCGCGACAGGCGGTCGATGTCGACGCCCGCGACGCGCACGCGGCCGCGGCTGGGCCGGTCCAGGCCGCCGATCAGGTTCAGCAGCGTCGTCTTGCCGGAGCCCGACGGGCCCATCATCGCGAGGAAGTCGCCCTGGGCCAGCGTCAGGTCGAGATCCGAGAGCACCTCGGTGCCCTGGCCGCCGCGCACGTGCAGCTTGGAGACCTGTTCGAGCCGGATCAGCGGCTCGCCGGTGGCCAGGTCGCGCTCCGCGACCGCGGCGTTGAGTTCGATGGCCATGGATTCGCTCGTCATCATCAGTACACCGCCGCGGTGGCGTCGACGTCCCGGGCCCAGGCCAGGATGCCGCCGTCCAGGCTGGCCACGTCGGCGAACCCGCGCTCCAGCAGCCGCCGCGCCGCGTTCGACGAGCGCACGCCCGACTTGCAATAGCAGACGACCGGCGCCCGCGGATCCAGCGACGGCAGGTGCGCGTCGAGCTCGTCCAGCGGCATCAGCCGGGCGCCTGCGATGCGCACGATCTCGAACTCGGTCGAACTGCGCACGTCCACCAGCTGCAGCGCCTCGCCCGAGCCGATGCGCTCGGCGAGCCGGCGCGGCGACACCACGCGGGGCGCGTCCGCCGACGCCGGCGTCTCGTCGCCGGCGTTGACGCCGCAGAACTCCTCATAGTCGATGAGACCGTGCAGCGTCGGTTGGTCGCCGCAGATCGGACACTGCGGATCGCGCCTGATGGCGAACTCGCGGAAGCTCATCGCGGCCGCGTCCCACCGCATCAGGCGCCCGGACATCGGCGCGCCGACGCCGACGATCAGCTTGATCACCTCGGCTGCCTGCAGCGCGCCGAGCACGCCCGGCAGCACGCCGAACACGCCGCCTTCGGCGCAGGACACGGCGAACTGCGGCGGCGGCGGATCGGGATAGAGGCAGCGGTAGCACGGCCCGTCGCCGTGGTTGAACACCGAGAGCTGGCCCTCGAAGCGGAACACCGAGGCGTGGACGTTGGGCTTGCCGAGCAGCACGCAGGCGTCGTTGATCAGGTAGCGGGTGGCGAAGTTGTCGGTGCCGTCGACGACGATGTCGTAGTGCGCCAGGATCTCGAGCGCGCTGCCCGAGCTCAGGCGCTCGGGGTGCTGCACGATGGCGATGTGCGGATTCATCTGGGCGAGCCGCGCGGCCGCCCGCTCGATCTTGGGCAGTCCGACGTCGTCGACGCCGTAGAGCACCTGGCGCTGCAGGTTGCTGACATCGACGTCGTCGAACTCGACCAGGCCCAGCGTGCCCACGCCGGCCGCGGCGAGATACAGGGCTGCGGGCGAGCCCAGGCCGCCGGTGCCCACCAGCAGCACCCGCGCGCCCTTCAACAGGCGCTGTCCGGCCGTGCCGATCTCGGGAATCAGCAGGTGCCGGCTGTAGTGCCGGATCTCGTCCGGGGTCAGCGCGTCGCCGGGTGTCGTGCTTGCGGTGGCAGTCATGTTCAGCCCCCCGCCATCGCCGGCAGGATCGTGATGACGTCGCCGTCCTGCAGCGGCGTCTCCATGCCGAGGCTGTGCCGGATGTCGGTCGCGTTCACGAACAGGTTCACGAACCGAAACAGCCGCCCATCGCCCGCGAACAGGCGCGGCTGCATGCCGGGATGCACGTCCACGGCCGCCCGCAGGGCCGCGTCCACGTTGTCGGCCCGGACGTCGAACGACTCGACGTTGCCGGCGAAACGCCGCATGGCGGCGGGCACCAGGACAATGACTCGCGGCAGGGACGTGCCGTCCTGGGCGGTGGCGTCGACGGGGCGTGCGGACATGGGAGATGGCTTCCGATTCGTACGTGACAGCTCGATCCGGGGCATCGAGCCAAAAGGGCAGCCGCCCCGTCGAAACGGAGCGGCCGCCACTTGCCGATCAGGCAGCAGACTTGCCGCTGCTGATGATCGAGCCCATCGAGCTCGCGCCGCAGACCACGCACATGACGGTGGACGCGCAGTCCGACATCAGCTGGGTCTGCTCGGGCAGTTCTTCCGCGAACAGGTCCAGGGCGACGGATTCTTCCGCGAGGTCGAGAAAGTGGTTCATGCTTGTTTCCTATTACTAGATCAGATCAACTTTTGGGTGTGATCCTTAACCCTCTTCCGCCCGCCACGGAAATCCGTGGAAGGCTTCGGACGGGATGCCTGCGGGCGCGATGAATACAGCACACGCGCGGCGGATAGTAGTTTCGAGAATCTGAAACAACGGAAAATAAATATCCCTGCCCGGCGGCGATGGGCCGTCGACATATATAGTTTTCAGAACCATCAGGCGAGCAGATTCATCCGCTCCAAACGAGCGAATCAATCTGCGTGGCGTCAGGAGGCCGGCGACAACCCTGTGCGGCCGCACGGGATAGGGAGCGGCCGCCCAGGACAGAGCTTGACGGAATCGGGTCCGCCCCATCGCAGGGGCTTCATCACTCAGGGCGAGTGCAACATTCGACGGTTCTCCCTCTCGACCTGCACGCTCTCTTTGAAGCCTCGCAACAGGTCGATCCAATGGATTTGACAGCCGCGGCATCTCGAAACGTCGATGCAATGCGCGCGGACCGGGACGGGGTCAATATTCGCTTATGAGGCCAGCTCAGATGTTCATTCGAATTGGTGATTGGAAAGTTTGCGAGATGCTACTCGTCGAATGCCGAGAAAACACGTCGATGGGCCCCCTAGGATCGTTTCGGGGTTTCACTGATTGCTGGGGTGAAACCCTTTGTCGTGTCAAATAGTAAGAAATTTGATATCGCGGGGCAGCTCTCAAGTTAGTTTGTTTTTCCATACCCGGAACCGGGTATATCTATTCTGCGGCCAGGGATTTCAAAAGCAGTCGCCAGCCTTCGTCGAGCGACGAAGGCTGGCGCGAAGTCTTCAGCTTGGGAGGCTTGCGCTATTGCGTGACGCCGGTGTCTTGCGGCTGGTTGGAGTCTGGCCGCGCGGCGCCCGAGACCGGTCCGCCGAGGCCGCCGAAGGCATTGCTGCCCCAGGCGAGCACGTGGCCGTTGCCCGCCAGCGCCAGGCCCAGCGTTTCGCCGCCGATGACCTGCCGCGCTCCGAGGAAGCCGGACGGGATCGGCAAGGTCGTCGGCACGTCAACGGTGGCCGCGCTCGAGCCGACGCCCACGCGCCCCGACAGGTTGTCGCCCCAACCCCAGGCGTGTCCACTCGCGTCGACCGCGAAGGCGTTGTAGTTGCCGGCACCGAGCGAGGCGACGCTCACGAGGCCGGGGATCTGCTGCGGCGTGCCGGGGTCGCCGGTGCGGCCGATGATGGTGGCCTGGCCCCACGACCAGACGGTGCCGTCGCGCCGCAGCGCGAACGACGCGAAGCTGCTGGTCGCGATGGCGACGACGTCCGTCAGGCCGGGCACCTGAACCGGCGTGGGCTGCACGGGCCCCGTCGTCGCCACGCCGATCTGCCCCGCACCGTTGGCACCCCAGGCCCAGACGCTGCCGTCGCTCGCCAGGGCCAGCGAGTGCTGCTCGCCGGCGGCGACCTGGCGGATGCCGGACAGGCCGGCGACCTTGCGCACGCCGTCGTTGCCGATGGCCGGGCCGAGGCCGCCGAAGCTTTCGGGACCGAAGCCGTAGACGTCGCCGTTCGAGGCCAGCGCCAGCGTGTGCTGGTAGCGCGTGGCGATGGCGCTGATGCTTGCGAGGCCAACCACTTTGGTGGGCACGGGGTTGTCGAGCGAGGTCGAGCCGATCGCCGCGCCGACGTTGCCGCCCCAGCCCCACGCGTACACGTCGCCGCTGCCGACCAGCGCGACGGCGTACCAGGCGCCGCTCGCGATGGCGTGGACGTCCGCGAGATCGACCGGCTGCGGCGCGCCGTCGGCGGCCGTGGCGCGTCCGAGGACGCCGCCGTTGTTGGCGCCCCAGGACAGCAGCGAATGGTCGTTGCGGACGGCGAACGAGGCGCTGCCGCCGGCGGCGATCAGGCTGTCGGTCTGCCAGGGCGCCTCAGGCGTGCTGACGACCGGGCTCGATGCCGCGGACGCGGGCGGCGCGGCGGGGGTCACCGACACGTTCGTGCCGCTGCCGCTGCTGCCACCGCCTCCGCCGCAGCCGGTCAAGGCGAGCAGGGTCGCCAGCATTGCCGCGCCTACCAGGGCACGGGCCTTCTCGATCGTCAGGTTGCGCATGGGATCCTCCTGTGGTGTCTTGGCAGACGTCAGGAGGGCTCCAAAGCGGACATGGGCCGAAGCCCGTCTCGCAATCGGGGGCGGCCGCTCAGGCCGCGGGGCGCGTCAGGCCCAGGCGCGGAAGACCGTGAACAGCCAGCCGAATCGCTGGGCGCGCGGGGGGCGCGGCATCTCGCGGCTCTGCCGGAATTCCGAAGCCGGGCCGGACTTGGACATCGGCACCGGCAACGGCGCGCGCACGAGCGTGCGGCGGCGCGCGTGCGGCGAGATGGACGGCGCGGAGACGGGCACCGCCGTCCGGGAGCTCGCCTCCATCTTGCTGGCCGCGGCCCAGGTCCTGTCGATCCATTCGACGATCGGACGCCATTGCGCCAGGTGACTCTCGACCTTGGCCGCGGGCACGTCGAACAGCGACAGCCCTTGCTCGGCGCAGCGCGAGTAGATCCGCGACGCGCGCAGCGAGCCCGCGTAGCGCATCCCGTTCTGCTCGGCCCACTGCTGCATGTGCGCGGTGCTCCGGCCGCGGCCGTCGAGCCGCATGCCGACGACCGCGACCTTGCAGCGGCCGCTCACCACGCGCGGCAGCGTCATCAGCTCGGCGTGGCATTGGACGGCGGATTCGCGGTCGAAGACGGAGTCGCCGACCGGCATCAGGATCGCGTCGGCCGTCATCGCGAGGCGGGCGAGATCGTAGCCCTGCAGGCCGCCGGGCGTGTCCAGCACGACATGGTCGATGCCGGCGGGCGGGCGCATCACGCTCTGGCTGCCGAACGCCGAACCGACGATTGCGGGGGACTTGACGAGCGGTTGGGCGGCACGGCGGCGCAGCCACGAGAGCGAGGACTGCTGGCGGTCGACGTCGCCCAGCATCACCTGCGATCCGCGATTGGCAAGGCAACCCGCCAGCTGCGTGGCCAGCGTGCTCTTGCCGCTTCCGCCTTTGCGATTGATGACTGCTACAACGGGCATGGGATGGAGACGACCGGCGCCTGTCAAGAGGGATCCGCGACATTGCGGGAGACCGCGTGCACGCGCATTGTGTGCCTGTCAACCCCCTTTTTGCTGTCAGTGAAAACGCAGGGGCGTAACGGTTGGTTAGCCAGCGCCGTTGGGACGCGCGGGTCGTTTCTGCGCTTCATCGGCAGTGGGCGGCCGATCTTGAGCCCCGCTTCAGCGGGGCGCCACGACGCTGACACATGCGTCTGCCACGCTGTCGGGATCGGGCACCGGCGTCCTGCGCGCCGGTGCCCTGTCGTTTCCCAATCTCAAAGGATCCCTCATGCAACGTCGCATCATCGCCATGGCTTGCGGCACGCTGGCCGTCGCCGGCGGAGCCGTCGTGACCGCCTGTTTCGACAGCTCCGGCAGCACGACGCCGCCCACCTACACGGTCAGCGGCGTGGCCGCGACCGGCACGCCGCTGGTGGGCGCCACCGTCACGCTGACCGACAGCAAGGGCGGCACGACGCAGTCGGCGCTGACCGGCGCCGACGGCAGCTACTCGATCGTCACGAAGGGCCCCGCGCCGTTCGTGCTGACGGCCGCCTTCAACGACGTCGACGGCACGCCGGCGCTGTTGTCGTCGGTGGTCGCGCCCGCCAGCGGCGGCGCGGCGGTCAACGTGATCGCCAACCTGAATCCGCTGACCTCGCTGGTGACGCAGCGCATCCTCGGCTTCGTGCCCACGACGGCGCCCACGGTGGCGCAGATCACGGCGGCGTCGGTGACGTCGGCCTCGATCGCCTCGGTCGAGCAGTCCGTGACCACCGCGCTGCAGCCCGCCTACACCGCGCTGAACATCCCTGCGGCTTCGGTTGCCGACCCGATCGGCACGACCTACCACGCGACCCGCAGCGACCCGGTCGACAACCTGTTCACGCTGGCGAGCTTCAACGTGCACGCTGGCACGGTGGCCGTCGGCACCGACGCCAACCGCGCGGTGGTCACGATCCCGGCGACGGGCGCGATCTCGGGCGACGTGCCCGCAGCGGCGGCCACGTCGCTGGCCGCGCTGAACGCCGGCCCGACGACGACGGCGATCAAGAACGTGATCGTGGTGGTGGGCGAGAACCAGACCTTCGACGCGGTCTTCGCGACGTATTCGGCGCCGTCCAACCAGACGGTGAAGAACCTGCTCTCGCAAGGCATCATCAACGCCGACGGCTCGCCGGGCCCGAACTTCTCGCTCGCGACGCAGAACCAGGGCGCGACGCAGACGACGTATTCGATCAACCCGACGCGCGCCGCGGCCTACGCCACGCTGCCGCAGCCCGAGCTGATCGGCGTGCTCAACGCGCAGTTGCAGGCGCAAGGCGGCGTGCCCGACCCGCGCACGCCGGCCAACCTGCCCGACGGCCCGTTCCAGAACACCAAGTACGCGCCCTACGCGCTGAGCCCGACCAACCCGCTCGGCAACCTGACCGGCGACCCCGTGCACCGCTTCTTCCAGATGTGGCAGCAGAACGGCGGCGACAACTCCAAGCTCGACATGTACACGTGGGTCGCGACGACCACCGGCCAGGGCGGCGACACCTCTGGCGTGACGCCGGCCAACCCGTCGCAGGGCGGCGAACTGATGGGCTTCGCCAACATGTCCACCGGCGACGCGCCGTTCTTCAAGAGCCTGGCTTCGCAGTACGCGATCAGCGACAACTACCACCAGTCGATCCAGGGCGGCACGGGGGCGAACTTCTTCGCGATCGCGACGGCCGACACGGCCTGGTTCAACGTCGCCGGCGCCGCGGCGACGCCGCCGGCCAACCAGATCGAGAACCCGAACCCGATGGCGCAGACGCCGAACTTCTACTCGCAGGATGGCTACAGCGGCGGCTCCTACGTGAACTGCTCGGACTCGACGCAGCCGGGCGTGGGCTCGATCCTGGCGTACCTTGGCACGCTCAACGTCAAGAGCAACTGCGACGCCGGCAAGTACTACCTCGTCAACAACTACGGCCTCGGCTTCGACATGGCGGGCAACGCCCAGCCGATCGGCCCGAACAACTACACGCTGCCGCCGCAGACGGTGCCGACGATCGCCGAGGCGCTCGCGACCAAGGGCGTGAGCTGGAAGTGGTACACCGGCGGACGCGAGGCCGCCGACGTCACCGCCGACGCCGCCGCCTTCGGCGTGCCGGTGGCCGTGGCCCAGGGCGCGCAGTACAACACGATCGGCGACCCGCTGGTGGCCTCGAGCAACGTGCAGGCCAGCGCGAGCCTGAAGGCCGGACTTGCGGGCCTGACCACGCTGTACGCGGACATCGCCGCCAACACGCTCCCGGCCGTCTCGTTCGTCGTCCCGAAGAACCTCGACAGCGGCCACCCCGGCTATTCGGTGCCTGCCAAGTACGAGCTGTTCCTGCAGGACCTGATCGCCAAGGTCAAGGCCAACCCGGCGCTGTGGGCGCACACCGCCATCATCATCACCACCGACGAGGGCGGCGGCCACTTCGACACCGGCTACATCCAGTCGGTGGACTTCTTCGGAGACGGCCCGCGCATCCCGATGATCGTGGTCTCGCCCTACGCGCGCACCAACTACATCGACCACACGTACCACGACCACGCGTCGGTGCTGAAGTTCATCGAGCGCAACTGGCGCCTGGCGCCGCTGTCCAAGCGCAGCCGCGACAACCTGCCCAACCCGATCTCGGCGTCCGCCAATCCCTACCAGCCGACCAACAAGACGCCGGCGGTGGGCGACCTGACGACGCTGTTCGCGTTCTGAGGCGATGATGCGTCCGGCCGGCCTCCGGCTGGCGGCCCTGGTGACGGGGCTCGCCTTCGCGCTGCCGGGCGCGGGCAGCGGCGCGCCCGCGC
>FTKT01000959.1_pt2 | contig 13350 bp, 15 predicted proteins | sample 1658271 | NCBI WGS metagenome assembly FTKT01 (sample SAMEA3914811, study PRJEB12502) | metagenome | biome: forest; material: soil | place: Canada | collected 2011-08-04 | depth 0.3 m | reverse complement strand
CTCGTAGCCGCTGTCGACGCAGACGACGCCGAAATCCTTGATCGTCGCTTCGGCGCAATTACGCGGGCAGCCCGACACGGCCATCTTGAACTTGTGCGGCATGTAGCTGCCCCAGGTCGCCTGCTCCAGCTTGATGCCGAGGCCGGTCGAGTCCTGGGTGCCGAAGCGGCACCATTCCGAGCCGACGCAGGTCTTTACCGTGCGCAGGGCCTTGGCATAGGCGTGGCCCGAGACCATGCCGGCGGCGTTGAGGTCGGCCCAGACCGCCGGCAGGTCCTGCTTCTTGACCCCGAAGATGTCGAGGCGCTGGCCGCCGGTCACCTTGACCATCGGCAGGTCGAACTTGTCGACGACGTCGGCGATGGCGCGCAGTTCCTTGGCCGAGGTGACGCCGCCCCACATGCGCGGCACGACGGAGTAGGTGCCGTCCTTCTGGATGTTGGCGTGGTTGCGCTCATTGACGAAGCGCGAGCGCGGATCGTCCTTGTATTCGCGCGGCCAGGCGCACAGCAGGTAGTAGTTCAACGCCGGGCGGCACGACGAACAACCGTCGGGCGTCGACCACTTCAGCGCCTGCAACACGTCGGGGATGGTCTTCAGGTCCAGGTCGATAATGGCGTCGCGGACGACCTTGTGGCCATGCTCGGTGCACTTGCAGACGGGTTTTGGGCCGATCTGGGCCTTGAACCTGTCACCCAGGGTGCACTTCAGCAGGCTTTCGACGATGCCGGTGCACGAGCCGCACGAGGCCGAGGCCTTGGTGCAGCCGCGGACCTTGTCGAGCGTATCCGCGCCACCGGTGATCGCCGTGACGACCTGGCCCTTCGACACGCCGTTGCAGCCGCACACTTCGGCGGCGTCGGGCCACGCGGCAACGGCGTCAGAAGGGTCCTGGCCGGCCAGGGCATTGGTGACCGCCTGGCCGAAGATCAGCGTGTCGCGGATTTCGGCTATGCTGTCGCCCTTCTTCATCAGGTCGAAATACCAGGCGCCGTCGACGGCTTCGCCGAACAGGACCGCGCCGACCAGCTTGTCTTCCTTGATGACCACGCGCTTGTAGACGCCGCGGCCCGGGTCGCGGAAGACGATGTCCTCGCAGCCTTCGCCGCCGGCGAACTGGCCGGCCGAGTAGAGGTCGACCCCGGAGACCTTGAGGCGCGTCGCCAGGGACGAGCCCTCGTAGATCGAGTCGGGCTTCGACGCCGTCAGGACGTCGGCGAGGGTGCGGCACATCTCCCAGATCGGCGCGACCAGGCCGTAGCACTGGCCGCGATGCTGGGCGCACTCGCCGACGGCGAAGATGTGCGGATCCGAGGTGCGCATCTGGTCGTCGACGACGACGCCGCGCTCGACGGCAAGGCCCGACGACCTGGCCGGCTCGACGTGCGGACGGATGCCGACGGCCATGACCAGCAGCGAGGCCGGAATGACGCGGCCGTCCTTCAGTTTCAGGCCCTCGACATGGGTTTCGCCGAGGATCGCCTCGGACTGGGCGTTGAGCACCGACGACACGCCGCGCTCGGCCAGGGCCTTTTCCAGCAGGCGGCCGGCGGCTTCGTCGAGCTGGCGCTCCATCAGCACGTCGACCAGGTGGATGACGGTCGCCTTCATGCCGCGCTTGGCCAGGCCATAGGCGGCTTCGAGGCCCAGGAGGCCGCCACCGATGACCACGGCCGCGTTGTTTCCGGTATCCTTGGCCAGTTCCGCCGCCTTCTGCATGGCGTCGACATCGTGCAGGTCGCGGAAGGCGACCACGCCGTGCAGGTCGGCGCCGGGCAGCGGCAGGCGGATCGGGTCGGAACCCATGGCCAGGATCAGGTAATCATAACCGATCGTCTGGCCGTCGTGGAGTGTGACGTGGCGGGCGTCCTTGTCGATCGACTGGACCCAGTAGCCGAAATGGGTCTTCACGCCGTTGCCGTCGTACCATTCCTGGGAATGGGTGACGATCTGTTCGAAGGTCTTTTCGCCGGCCAGGACGGGCGACAGCTGGATGCGGTCGTAGGTGGGCAGGGTTTCGGCGCCGATGATCGAGATATCGAAGCGCCCCTCTTTACCTGAAACCGCATCTCGCTTGAGGATTTCCTCGACGATCCGGCCGCCGGCCATGCCGGCCCCGATGACAACGATACGTTCTTTGGTCTTGCTCATGACGACCTCCTAGATCTTCACGCCGGCGCTGTACTCGACCCAGGTCGTGCGCCACTTTTTCTTGATGAAGGTCAGCCCGGTCAGGGCGACCACGGCCAGCAGGGCAAAGCCCAGGAGGCCCAGCTGGTAGGAGCCGGTCATCTGCTTCGACAGGCCAAGCGAGGCGGCCAGGTAGAAGCCGCCGACCCCGCCGAAGGCGCCGACCAGGCCGGTCATGATGCCGATCTGCTGGCGGAAGCGGACGGGGACCAGTTGGAAGACCGCGCCATTGCCCATGCCGAGCGCGCCCATGGCGACGATCAGCACGGCTTCGGCGAGGTATATGGTCGGCATCTTGGCGCTGAGGACGACCAGACCCAGGCCGGCGATGATGTACATGGTGGTCAGGGTGCGCACCCCGCCGATGCGGTCGGCGATGGTGCCGCCGATCGGGCGCAGCAGCGAACCGATGAAGACGCAGGCGGCGGTGAAGAAGCCGGCAGTGACCGGCGAGACGCCGTATTCGCTGTTGAAATAGATGTTCAGCGACGAGGACAGGCCGACGAAGCCGCCGAAGGTGACGCCGTAGAACAGCATGAACCACCAGGCGTCGCTTTCCTTGAGCACGGCGGCGTATTGGCCGAGCGTCTTGGCAGCGGGCTTTTCCGGCGCGTCCTTGGCCAGGAACAGGAAGACGAAGAAGACGAGGATCAGCGGGATGGCGACCAGGCCGAAGACCATTTGCCAGCCATACAGCTTGGCCAGGGTCGGCGCGAACAGCGAGGCGAAGACGGTGCCGGAATTGCCGGCGCCGGCGATGCCCAGGGCCACGCCCTGGTATTTCAAGGGATACCAGCGTGAGGCCAACGGCAGGGCGACGGCGAACGAGGCGCCGGCCATGCCGAGCACCGCCCCCATGGCCAGGACGGCATTGAAGCTGTCGATATGAATGACCCAGGCGGTCAGCAGGCCGGCGATGACGATGACCTGGGCGATCAGGCCGGTCTTCTTGGGGCCGATCAGGTCGACCAGCACGCCATTGACCAGGCGAAGCGCCGCGCCGGCCAGGATCGGCACCGCGACCATCAGGCCCTTTTGCGCCGGGCTCAGCCCCAGGTCCTTGGCGATCTGGACGGAGAGGGCGCCGAGCAGCACCCAGACCATGAAGCTCATGTCGAAATAGAGGAAGGCCGACACCAGGGTCGGTGTATGGCCGCTCTTCAGGAAATCCTTGGAAATCATCGGGTGCTTCCGGTCATAAGGGCAAAAAAAAACGTCCCAAGCCAGGCTCGACCAGAGAGGGGTCGAGCAGGCTTGAGACGTCGTTGTCGAATGAAGGATCACCACGCCGGCCTTGGCGGAGGGATCCAAAGTCGCGATCGCCATTGATCGCGTTGAGGCAAGGGTTGCGCCGGGGTGGCGTTTCGTCAATCGCTTAGAGCGGGGGTGCGGGGCTTTGCGGCACTGCACAAAAGGGTTGGTGCAAATTTGTCACGAAAGACGGGTGGAATGACGGTTTTCAGGCTTTTCCGGCGGTTCCGCGGAAAAGGCGCATGTGGTTCCTGATGAAACTTATCCCGCCCGGCATTTGAACACGCCGCCGTCGAACAGGACGTTCGGCGGCATGGTGATGGCGTTGGGCGTGGCGGGCAGGGACCAGGGCCGCGGCTGGCCGCCTTCGTCCTTTTCGTCGGCCAGGGGCAGGTCGAAACCCAGCGTGCCCGCCGCTTCGCGCCACAGGTCGGGCCGGTAGATATGCCGCGCCAGCTGGTCGAAGTCATGATCGGGCGACAACCAGCCCCAGCGCACCATCTGGCCGAGGAACCATTTGGCGTGGCTGATCCACGGGAAGGTCACGGTGCGTGGATCGAGGACAAGGCCGGAGCCGCCCTGGTCGGAGACCGGATGCAACGCCATGGCCACCGCTTCGGGCGGGGCGCCGCAGTAGACGCGCCGGGCCATGATGCGGATCAGGTCCGCGTGGTTCCCGGGCTGGCTGGCCCACAGGCCGGCGCGCAACAGCGCACGGGTCAGGGCGACGGTGCCGCCTTCGTTGTCTTCCGCCCAGGCGGAGCGGACCGCCAGCACTTTTTCCGGTTTCAGCGTCCAGTAGTCGGGATCGGAGAACAAGACCTCGCCTTGGCCCTGCAGGCGGGCCGCCTGCGGCCACGGCGAGCCTGAGGTAAAGCCGTCGACGACGCCGTCCTTGATCATCTGGGCCATGCGCGACGGCGGCATTACCACCCAGCGGATCTGCCGTTCCGGATCGAGGCCGGCGGAGGCGACCCAGTGGCGCAGCACGAAATGGTGCGCCGAATAGGTGAAGGGAATGGCGAAGACGATCTGGCCTTCGCCCGCCCGGCGGCGGCGTTCGACCTCGCGCGCCAGCATGCGCGCCGTGCCGAGCAGCGAGGTTTCGCCTTCCAGCCGGGCTTTCAGCGCCGATGAGACCAGAAAGGCATTGCCGTTGGCGCCCAGGGCCATCGGGGCGATGACGCGGCCGACCGAGGGGCCCAGGCCCAGGGCGGCGGCCAGCGGCACCGGCGCCAGGATGTGGGCGGCGTCGACCAGGCCGTAGGCCAGCTTGTCGCGGACGGTCGACCAGTTGGCTTCGCGCGTCAGGGTGACATTCAGCCCTTCGGATTCGTAGAACCCCAGGGCTTCGGCGACGACGATCAGCGCGGCGTCGTTCAAGGGGTTGAAGGCGATCTTGACTTCCATGTGGGCCTCTATTCGCCTCCCAGCAGGCCGCTGACGGCCAGGATGTCGGCGGCGACGGCTTCGATCGGCCGGCCGGTGTCCATGGCATGTTTGCGCAACGCCTTATAGGCGTCATCCTCGGTCAGGTTGCGTGATTTCATCAAAACGCCCTTGGCGCGGTCGATCGTCTTGCGCGCGGCCAGGTCGGCCTTGGCCTTGCTCAGGTCCTTGCGCAGGGTTTGGGTGAGGGCGAAGCGCTGCGCCGCGACCGTCAGGATCGACGACATGCGTTTCGGATTGAAGCCGTCGACGATATAGGCGGCGACGCCGGCCTCCAGCGCCTTGGCGGTGGCGTTGTCGTCGGAGCGGTCGACGAACATGACGACCGGACGCGGCACGACCTCGTTGGCGACCTGCAAGGCTTCCAGCATGTCGCGGTCGGGACTTTCGCAGGCGATGATCACCATGTCCGGATCGAAGTCGCGCAGCATGCGCAGTTCGAAGCGCTGACCCAGGCGCACATGGGTGTCGGGTCCGCCATAGTCCGCGCGGATGCCCTCCGCGACCAGGGTCGCGCGGGCGTCGTCGGGGTCAATGATCAGGACGTTCATCACACCTGCAAATAAAAAACCGCCATCGCGGTCCGGATATGATCCGGCCGGCGAAGGCGGCGCTGCCCAAAGCTGTCCGGGCGCGCCGTCAGCCGTGATGACAGAATGATGAAAACTCTCCCCGCCTGCAAGTGCTGCAGTGCAGTATTTTTTATCAGTGGCTTTTTATCGTGACCACGACCTTGCCCGACGCCTTGCGGGAGGTCATTGCCGCATGCGCGTCCCCTGCGGATGACAGGGGGAACTCGGTCGGATCGACGCGTGGCACCAGGTGTCCGGCCTCGGCCAGTTTGGTCGCTTCGGCCAGGATTTCACCGTGGTGTGCCCGGCCTTCGCCTGTCAGCAGGGGCATCAGGGTGAAGACGCCGGAATAGGTCGCCGCCTTGAATGACAGGGGCGCCAGGGCATGTGTCCCCCAGCCGAGGCAACTGACGACGTGGCCGAACCGGCACACGGCCTTGAACGAAGCGTCGAGCACGGCGCCACCGCCGGTGTCATAGACCAGGTCGAACCCCTTGCCCTCGGTATGGGCGGCGACATAGGCCTCGACGCTGTCGTGCTCGAAGTCGATGGGGGTCGCGCCCAATGCCGTCAGATAGCCTGCCCGCGTCCCGCGCTCGGTGGCGAAGACATGAGCGCCCTTTGCCACGGCGATCTGGACGGCCATATGACCGACGCCGCCGGCGCCGCCGTGGACCAGCACGGATTGGCCCGCCTGGACCCTGGCGCGGTCGACCAGGCCTTCCCACGCCGTGATGAAGACGAGCGGGATCGCCGCCGCCTGGCGCATGGTCAGGTTGTCTGGTTTGAGTGCCAGCAAGTCCGCATCGACGACCGCATATTCGGCCAGGGCCCCCTGATGACCGCCGACGCCGCCGGTCATGCCGTAGACCGCATCGCCGGCCTTGAATCGAGTCACACCGGGGCCGGTTTCGACCACGACGCCGGCCATGTCTAGGCCGAGGATAGAGGGCAAGGGCTGTTGGGCGTGGCCAGCCGCGGCCGAACGGATTTTAGCGTCCAGCGGATTGACGCCGCTGGCGTGGATTTCCACCAAAACGTGGCCAGGCTTGAGCGCCGGCATAGGCACGTCCTTGAGGTTGAAATCACCGTCGGGGGTTTCGACGACGGCGGCTTTCATGGTGTTCGACATGGTTTAGTCCTTTGATGTTAAAGGCTGAGTGCGCGGAGTTCGCCGCGAACCAGGCCGAAGAAGGTACGCAACAGCAGGGCGGCAATGGCCACGGTGGCCAGGACCAGCAGGGCGACGCCCAGCCCGGTGGCGACCGGGCCCGGATGGGCACCGGCGTAGCGCAGGCCGGCGACCGCCGAGGCGGCCAACGGGAAACTCGTCCCCCACCAGCTCAGCTTGAACGGCTTGCCCGGCAGGACGCGCCCCAGACGCCAGACGATGACGGCCAGCATGAACAGGGTCAGCATATAGAGCGCATCGGCGAACATGTCGTCCTTGCCGGTCGTCGAAACATAGGCCGAGGCACCGACCGCGAACGGCGCGACCAGCATCAGCAGGGTCGGTTGCAGCATATCGGGCAAGGGCGGCCCGACGATCAGGCGCCCCAGGCTGAGCACAAGGATCGGCACGGCGAAGAACAGGCCGACGGCCAGGCTGAACACCATCAGCCCATGAAACTGCGGCAATTGCAGCAGGGGCAGGGCGATCGGCACGTCGAGCACGCCGACGACCGGGACGATCCAGGTCGGGGTGACGTGGACGATCTCATGCGGCCGGCTGATCCAGCGGACCACGATCGCCCAGGCGAAGGCGATCATGGAGACAGCGCCACCCATCCAGACGCCTTGGGCGAGCGGCAGACTGTAATGAACCAGAAACAGCGGCAACAGAAGCAGGCTGATCGAAAAAGTACCGAACAGATTGCCGGCGATCAGGTGGTTGAACTCCGCCGCGACCGCCTGCGGCGCCGTGACCAGCTTGACCAGATGGGCCACGGTCAGAATGACGAAGGCCACGGTTGCAAAGCCGCCGATGCCGGTGGCGATGGTCTCCGGAACCGGCAGGAGGTTATGGGCCATGCGCCAGGCGGCACTCAAGCCCATCAGTCCCATAATACCACCGAACAGGCTGATCGGCAGGTATTCCAGGCGTGGCGTCAGCCGGACGGCGGGCGCCGCGACAGAGGTGGGATCGGACATGGCGGATCAGGCTCCCTGGGTGTGAGCGTCGAATGCGTCGAGCGTCCGCACCGAATAGACAAGGGCTGCGCCGGCATTGACGGCGGCCGCCGTACCCAGCGCCTCGACGATTTCCTCGCGCGTGGCGCCGGCCTTGATCGCGGCAGCGGTGTGGACGGTGATACAGCCGTCGCACTTGCTGGTGACCGCGACCGCCAGCGCGATCAACTCATTGACCTTGTCGCCCAGCAGGTTGGTCTGGCGGGCGGCGCCACCCATGGCTTGATAGCCCTTTATGATGTCAGGGCTGATCTTGGCAATGGCGCCGACGCCGCCGGCGATTTGCTTCGCGTAGGTTTTCCAATCCAGAATCGACATTGTGACCTCCTTGATCGACAGGCTCGAAGGTAAGCAAAGGCCTCTGTTTTCTCAACGCCGCAGGGGATCAGTGTTTTGACCGTGCGGATCAGAACGGGTAAAGCTCGCCGATGAACGACATAGCCGAAGTGGTCTCGGGGCTGGCGCCCTTCTTGCGAGTCACGCCCGAATTGCAACTCATTTGCCGGTTCGGCGCGCAGTGGGCCGCCGACCACGAGCCCGAGGCGTCGGGTTGGGCGCCGTTCCATATCGTCACCCGGGGGACCTGTATCCTGCAGGTCGGCGATGCGCATCACCGTTTGCAGGCCGGCGACGTCGCTGTTCTGCCGCACGGCAGTCCGCACCTGTTGCACTCGGTCGGCGGTGGCGGCGAGGGCAAGATGCGGATCGAACGCCGGCTTGAGAGTGGCGTGGCCATCCGCACCAACCTGGCCGAGGGCCAGGCTACGGAAAAATCCGACACTCAGCTGATCTGCGGGCGCATGCGTTTCGAACAGGTGCGCAACAACATGGTCCTGGCGGCGCTGCCGCCGGTCGTCGTCATTGCGGCCGATGGCGGGCGGGATGCGGCGCGGGCGCGGGGCCTGGTCGGGGCGATGACGGACGAACTGCAAGCCGACCGCCTGGGGGCGGGGGCCATCGCCGTCGACCTGGCCAGCGCCTTGATGATGATCGTCCTGCGCGCTTATTTTGAATCGGCCGGGGCGACGTCGGGCCTTCTGGCCTTGCTGGCCCACCCGCAGACCCGGCGGGCCTTGGCCGCCATGTTCGGCGATCTGCCGCGCGCGTGGACGCTCGACGAGCTGGCCGCCGAGGCGCGGACCTCGCGCGCCACCCTGGTGCGTCTGTTCCGCCATGCCGCCGGCGCCGCGCCCCTGAGTTTCCTGACCGACCTGCGTCTGGACCTGGCGCGCAGGCGTATACAGTCCGAGACGACGACCCTGGCGACGATTGCCGTGGAGACGGGTTACCAGTCGCAGAGCGCGTTTCATCGGGCGTTCCAGAGGCGCCATGGTGTGGCGCCGGGCGCTTTTCGTCGCGACCCGGCCTGACTTCCTTTGCGCCCCGGACGACGGTCTCGCGCAAATGTGAGCGAAGGCGCCAGACGCTTTCTGGCGCCTTTGCCGGCGGCGCGTTAGGAGGTGTGAAACAGACAAAGGGACGACTATGCGCAGAATGGTGGCCGGATGGATCGCGGGATTGGCCCTGGTGGCGCTGCCCTGCCACGCCCAGAACGAGTCTTACCTGTCGGCGCGCCAGGTCGTCGCCTATCTGCATGGCCAGGACGACGGGCAGCGAAAAATCGGCGAAGCCACGATCATCATTACCTGGCAGGCGTTTTTGACGACCCAGGCCGCCATGATCGCCCGCAAGACCGACAAGCTGTATTGCCCGGCGGCGGACGTCCAGATCACGGACCGGCAACTGGCCGAGGGCGTCGAAACGACGATCACCCAGAACAGCCAGTTGGCCGACATGCCGGTGTCGATGGCCATGCTGGTCTACCTGGAACGGCAGTATCCCTGCGCGCCGGCCGGAAAATAATTAGTCTTGACTAATACATAAGTCGCGACTAATTCATTAGTCATGACTGATGCAATTCCCATCGAGACCCTTTTTCGCGCCCTGGCCGATCCGACGCGCCGTGCCGTCTATGAGCGGCTGGCCAGGGCCGACGAGATTACCGTCGCCGACCTGACGCGTGACAGCGGCGTCACCCAGGGGGCGGTTTCCCAGCATCTGAAGGCGCTGAAACAGGCGGGCCTGGTCGGTGAACGGCCGGACGGGCGGCGCGTTTTTTATCGCGCCCAGCCGAAGGGGCTGGCGCCCCTTTTCGACTGGATGCAGCATTACGGCGTCTTCTGGCGCGACAACCTCAGCGACCTGCGCGCGCTTCTCAAGGACATCGACCCATGACCGCAACCGATCTGCAAGACGATCACCAGATCGTCATGGACGAGGTGCTGCCCCACGACGTGGCCGTCGTCTGGAAGGCCCTGACCGACGGCGCGCTGATGGCCCGCTGGATGATGCCGCCCACCGGCTTCGCGCCGGTCGTCGGCCAGGCTTTCACCTTCAAGACGACGCCGGCCGGCGCCTGGGACGGCACGATCCATTGCCGGGTGCTGGAGGTCGAGGCAAACCGGCGCATCGCCTATGCGTGGGTCGGCGGCGACGCGGCCAATACCGGCTATGGCTCGAAACTCGACACCGTCGTCACCTTCACCCTGACGCCGGTCGACCAGGGCACGCGGCTGCAACTCGTCCATTCGGGCTTCGTCCTGCCCAGGAACGAAGTGGCGCGCAAAAACATGGGCGAGGGCTGGCCCAAGGTTCTGGCACGCTTCGGCGAGGCCGTCGGCAAGGACGCCTGAACCAGATACGTCTGAATTCCAGAAAGGAAGACATCATGAAGCGAATGTTCACCGGCGGGTGCGCCTGCGGGGCGATCCGTTTCGAGACGCGTCACGAACCGGTTTTCCAGAACCATTGCCAGTGCCGCGACTGCCAGCACCGCAGTGGCACGGGGCACGGCTCATACATGACTTTTCCGCATCGCGCCGAAATGGTCATTGCCGGCGAAGCGAAAAGCTGGCGCGTCAGAGGCGACACCGGCAATGAAAAAGTCCACGCCTTCTGCCCGATCTGTGGAGCGCCGGTCTATCTCACCTTCGTCGCCATGCCCGACCTGATCGCGGTTCATGCGGCCAGCCTCGACGACCCGGCTCGGTTCGTCCCGCAGGCCATCACCTATGCCGCCCGTAGCAATACTTGGGATACGCTCGATCCCGCCCTGCCGCCGTTTCAGCTTATGCCGCCGGCCGGGGCGGAATAATTGTCGATGCAGCCTTCGCGCAGGCGCGCTTGGTCATATCTATGTAACACAAATCTGCCCAGATCTGTGCAACCATAGGAGGTGCCCGTGTTTGGAAAAAAGTCTGCGCTTGTTGGTGTATCTCTCGTTATTCTTGCGTTCGCTCACACACCGGCTTCGGCCCAGGAGATGGAGCGGCTGAATATGTTATGGGAGGTCCAGGTCAACGGGACCGACTATATGACCACCGCCAACGCCACCGAACGCGACAGCTATGCGCTGCGGGGCGCCGTGGCCTATGTACCTGCCAATAATATCAGCGGAACAGCCGCTGTATAACGGCAGTTTCGATCATATGGACTCCAGCCATACGAGCGAAGGGCCTTATGCCTTCGATGGAAACCTGGGGTATCCGTGGACCGCTTCATCCGCCAAGCCGGGCTTGATGGGCCTGGTGCGAATCTATAACGCGCAGGTCGAGCACGCCACCATCGTCGATGACGACTTCATAGCGGGTTATAATACGCGCGAAAACTTCGGCCTCTACGGTTATCGCCGTTTCGATAACGCCGCGGAAGTCCTCAACGCGTTGTCCGGCGGCGGCGTGACCATCAAGTCCAACAGTGTCGCAGGCGGTTCGCTGTGGAGCTGGGTCTGGAACGGTATCGAATTTGTCGATCATCAGGACTACGGCCGGGAGATGCAGGCCGACGTGCTTTGGATACCCGACGGACACACCGTCTATAATCCCACGGAAGCCGGCGCTCAGTACAGTTTTCCCACTGTGACGCCCGCCGCCCGGCAGGGGGCTCCGGTGCTCAACAATCAAAATTCCGGGCTGATGCAAATTACCCGCGCGATCCCGTTGCAATTCGATCCGACCCCCTTTGGTGGGGACAATACCCATCCGGTGATCTATCCGCAGATGCAAATCGGCAAGGATATCACGCTGAATTATAACAATATGGGGCCGGTGGCCCACTATGTCACCCAGGTCTCGAGCGATGTCGCCATTCCGGCGGCGTCGATCGAAATCCCGACGGGGTACATGCCGTCCTCGACGTTTAGCCGGTTCTATGAATACGACGCCCAGACGCAAACCCTGGTAGAGATCCATCCGCAGCAAAACAGCTGCACCGGTTCGGACAATAGCGCCGAGGTGGTTCTGGCGGCCGCCAATAGCGGCATCAATTCGCCCGGCGGTATCGGCAATTTCAGCGGCCACGGCGGTGTCATCATATCGAACGCGGACCAGTCGGCCGCCATGGGTATTTACGGCGGTCTGACGACGGTCGGCGGATCGGTCAGCTACTTTGCCTTGTTTAACCTTACGGCCTGCGGCTCCACAGTGAAATGGAGCGCCGCGCGCATGATCGACCTTCCGGCCGGCGGTTCCAGCTTCAATACCTGGGTCGCTTCAGGCACGCTTAGTGGCGTCGTTGCGAATATGCACGCCCTCTATGCCGGGGGCGCCAACTAAGCGTGGTGGGCAGGGGGGCGGGAATTCCGAACGATCAGGCGTTGCGGATGGCGTTGATCGCCGCGGCATAGTCCGGCTGGCTGAAGATGGCGGTGCCGGCGACGATGACGTCGGCGCCGGCCTCAATGCTGGGACGGGCGTGCGCCGCGTCCTGGCCGCCGTCGACCTCGATATGCGGCGTCAGGCCGCGCGCCTGGCAACGTTGGCGCAAGGCGGCGATCTTGGGCAGGGTTTCCGGCAAAAAGGCCTGGCCGCCGAAGCCGGGATTGACGGTCATCACCAGGACGATGTCGACCATGTGCAGCACCGGGTCGATCCATTCGACCGGCGTGGCCGGATCGATGACGACGCCGGGGCGGGCGCCCAGTTCGCCTACGGCGGACAGCACGCGATGTAAATGGATGGTCGACCCCGGCTCGGCCTGGACCAGCATATGGTCAGCGCCGGCGTCGCGGTAGGCTTTCAGAGATCGTTCCGGCTCGACGATCATCAGGTGCAGGTTCAACGGCTTTTGCGTCGACTTGCGGATGGCGCGGACGAGCGGCGGGCCGAAGGAGATCTCCGGCACGAAACGCCCGTCCATGATGTCGACATGGATCCAGTCGCCGCCGGCACGGTCCACGGCCCTGACCTCGTCACCCAGGCGGGTGAAATCGCAGGCCAGGACCGAGGGCGCGATAAGCATCGGCGTCTTACGGCTTGGGGTGGGTTTCGACGTGACCGCCGAAGCCGAAGCGCATGGCCGACAGCAGCTTGTCGCCGAAGGTCGATTCGACGCGCGAGCGGTAGCGGGCAAACAGGGAGGCCGTCAGCACATTGGCCGGTACGGCTTCTTCCATGGCGGCGTCGATCGTCCACTGGCCTTCGCCGGAATCGGCGACATTGCCCGAGAAGGTGCTGAGCTGGCCGTCCTTGGCCAGGGCGATGGCCTGCAGGTCGAGCAGCCAGGACGACACCACGCTGCCGCGGCGCCACACTTCGGAAATGTCGGCCAGGTTGAGGTCGAAGCGTTCGTTTTGCGGCAGCTTTTCCGACGCCTTGTTCTTCAGGATGTCGAAGCCTTCGGCATAGGCCTGCATCAGGCC
>FTKT01003108.1_pt2 | contig 13376 bp, 12 predicted proteins | sample 1658271 | NCBI WGS metagenome assembly FTKT01 (sample SAMEA3914811, study PRJEB12502) | metagenome | biome: forest; material: soil | place: Canada | collected 2011-08-04 | depth 0.3 m | reverse complement strand
GCCTCCTTGGCCGACAGCCACTCGGCCATCGCGGTGGCGGCGGACAGCTGCGTCTGCACCAGCTCGAGCCGGATGCCGCCGGACAGCAGCTCGGTCAGCAGCGTGACGATCTTGTCGGCCTTCTTGGCGCTGCCGGCGCCGATCATCACGAGCTTCGCATCGAGGTCGATCCAGACCGGCGTCGTGCCGCGCTTGGGGAACGCGCGCGGCAGCAGTTCGTGCACGATCTCTTCCTTCAGCTCCTTGGCGTGCTTGCCCTTGGGACGGCGGCCGGTCTCCTGCTCGATCTTGTCCAGGCGCGCCTCCAGCTGCGTCTTGACGGCGCCGCCGGGCACGGCCTTGGTCTCGGTGCACAGCTTGAGGATCCACTGGCCGGCGACGTTCTCCACCAGCGGCCCGTGCTTCTCGCCGCGCGGCTCGACCCAGCCCGAGGACTCCTGCTGCGCGGCGCCGCACTCGACGAAGCGCGCCGCGTCCAGGCGCGTCTCCAGCTCGGCCATGGCCGGCTGTTCCCATTGATCGATGCGGTAGACGATGGCGTTCTTGAACATGGGCGCGGCCGGAAAAAGAAAGAGACGAAAGGGCGCGATTCTAGGCGAGCTGTATTTCCGTCCAGCCGTGGTCGCGTTGCGGCCGCGCCGAATCCGGCAAAACCGCACGCGCGGCGGGCAGCGACGAGAATGACGCCATGCTCCGCTTCGCCGCCAATGTCTCGATGCTGTTTGCCGAGGCGCCCTTCCTCGATCGCTTCGCGCTCGCGGCGCGCGCGGGCTTCGCCGGCGTCGAATGCCAGTTCCCGTACGAGGTGCCTGCCGCGGAGATCCGCGCGCGCCTCGACGACCTCGGCCTGGCGATGGTGCTGCACAACCTGCCCGCGGGCGACTGGGCCGCCGGCGAGCGCGGGCTCGCCTGCCTGCCGGATCGCGTCGCCGAATTCCGCGCCGGCGTCCCGCGCGCGATCGCTTACGCGCACGCGCTGGGCGTCAAGCAGGTGAACTGCCTGGCCGGCATCGCGCCGCCCGGCGCGGACGTCGACGCGCTGCGCCGCACGCTGGTCGACAACCTGCGCTTCGCGGCGCGCGCGTTCGCGGCCGAGGGCCTGAGGCTGCTGGTCGAGCCGATCAACACCTTCGACATCCCCGGCTTCTTCGTCAACCGAACCACCCAATGCGTCGCCCTGCTCGACGAAGTCGGCGAGCCGAACGTGTTCGTGCAGTACGACGCGTACCACATGCAGCGCATGGAGGGCGAGCTCGCCGGCACGCTCGCTCGCCACCTGCCGCGCATCGCGCACGTGCAGGTCGCGGACAACCCGGGCCGCCACGAGCCGGGCACCGGCGAGATCCGCTTCGAGTTCCTGTTCGCGGAGCTGGAGCGCCTGGGCTACGGCGGCTGGATCGGCTGCGAGTACAAGCCGGCCGGCCGCACCGACGTCGGGCTCGACTGGTTGCCCGCGGGCGCGCTGCGGCCGCGGCGCTGACGTCTCCCGCACGAGGCATGATGTCGCCTCGTGTCGAAACGGGAGACGCCTCATGTCCAAGGTCAGGGTGGCCGGCTTCGGCCTGTCCATCGACGGTTACGGCGCCGGTCCCCGGCAGAGCATCGACGACCCGCTGGGCATCGGTGGCCCGTCGTTGATGGAGTGGGCCTTTCCGACGCGCACGTTCCAGCAGATGCACGGGGGCGGCGGCGGCGAGACCGGCATCGACGACGATTTCGCGCAGCGCGGCTTCGCCAACGTCGGCGCGTGGATCCTGGGCCGCAACATGTTCGGCCCCGTCCGCGGCCCCTGGCCCGACGAGTCGTGGAAGGGCTGGTGGGGCGACGAGCCGCCGTACCACGTGCCGGTCTTCGTGTTGACGCACCACGCGCGCGAGCCCATCGAGATGCGCGGCGGCACCACCTTCCACTTCGTCACCGACGGCATCCACGCCGCGCTGGACGCGGCGAAGACGGCGGCCGGCGACCTCGACGTGCGCATCGGCGGCGGCCCGGACACCGTGCGCCAATACCTGCGCGCCGGCCTGGTCGACGAACTCCACCTCGCGCTGTCGCCCACCCTGCTCGGACAGGGCGAGGCCTTGCTGGCCGGCATCGACCTGGCGGCGCTGGGCTTCAAGTGCACCGAGCACGTGGCGTCGGCGCGGGCGATGCATGTCGTGCTGAAGAGATAGCCCGGCCTCGCGGCGACCCGCTCCATATGCGTTCCTGACGACGCATCGGCGAGACTGGTTGCCATGACATCGCCAACCAGGGAGACCCCATGCGCCACCGTGTTCTCGCTCTGATCCCCATCGCGCTCGCCCTCGCGGCGTGCGGCCAGGTCGACACGTTGAAGGAAGGCTTCACGCATTCGCAGGCGGTTGCCGCCGATCTGGAGAAGACGCTGGGCGTCAAGCCCCTCGTCGGCTTCAACTGGAGCAACGGTTCGCTCGACGTCGTCAGCGTCACGTTCCCGGCAGTCCCGGCCAACGCCGCCCTGGCCGACATCGTGGAGAAGTCGAAGCAGGCCGTGGCCACGGAGTTCAAGCAGTCGCCGACGCAGATCGTCGTCTCGTTCGCGCTGAAGTCGGCTTGACCCGCGGCGGCCTCAGCCGCGCCCGACGAACGGCATCTTGGTGGCCATGAGGGTCATGAATTGCACGTTCGCCTCCAGCGGCAGCGCCGCCATGTGCACGACCGCATCGGCCACGCGCGCGACGTCCAGCATCGCCTCGGGCGCGATGCGGCCGTCGGCCTGCTTGACGCCGGTGGCCATGCGCGCGGCCATGTCGGTGACGGCGTTGCCGATGTCGATCTGGCCGCAGGCGATGTCCCAGGCGCGGCCGTCGAGCGAGATCGACTTCGTCAGGCCGGTCACCGCGTGCTTGGTGGCCGTGTACGGCGCGGAGTCGGGACGCGGCGCGTGCGCCGAGATCGAGCCGTTGTTGATGATGCGGCCGCCGCGCGGCGACTGCGCCTTCATTGCGCGGTAGGCGCCCTGCGCGCACAGGAACATGCCGTTGAGGTTGGTGTCGACCACCGCGCGCCACTGCTCGAACGACAGGTCCTCGAACGCGATGCCGTTGGCGCTGATGCCGGCGTTGTTGAACAGCACGTCGACGCGGCCGAAGCGTTGCAGCGTCGCGGCGAACAGCGCGTCGACCTGCGCGGGCTGCGTGACGTCGGTGGCCACGCACAGCAACGCGTCGCCGCCGCCGGCCTGCGCCGCGACCTGCTGCAGCGCCTCGGCGCGCCGGCCGGCCAGCACGACGCGGTAGCCCGCGCGCGCCAGCGCCAGCACGCAGGCCTTGCCGATGCCGCTGCCGGCTCCGGTGACGACGGCGACGGGATGGGTTGAGCTCATGAGGTGTCTTCCTGCTGTGGAGTTGAGAGTCAGCGGACCTTCAGATTCGCGCACGCGTCACCCCCAGCCTGAGGGATGTGCTGCGACGCACGAAGGATCAATATCGTTTCCTGCAGCGGGCCGCCAGATGTCCGCATCAGGGGGATTCGATATGCAGAAGACCTGTCTTGTTCGAAGCGGACCACCCGGCGGCGGCTACGTCACCGTCGGTACGCTGATTCTCGCCGCGGTGTCGGCCGCCGCGCTCGTGCTGATGTCGGGTTGCCACTCGACCCCGGCCTCCAACGCCTTCGCCGCGACGCCGGCCGACAAGGCGGTCGAGGCGCGGCTGAAGCAGCCGGAGCCGTTTCCGCCGCTGCAGCCGTTCGACGAGCACTTCGTCGAGGTCACCGACGACAGCAACTGATGCTACCGGTCGATCCCGGTCGAGATGACGGCCGACAGGTCGAGCTGCGTGGCGTCGAGCTGCAGCACCGTCGCCTGGTGCGCGGCGGCGGGGTCGCGCGCCTGCAGCGCGTCGAGGATGGCCTTGTGCCGCGGCAGCGACAGCGCATGCGTGTCGGGTAGCCTGCTGCTCAGCTTGATCGACTCGCGCAACGCCAGCGACAGCATCGTGCCGATGTAGGCCATCAGGTCGTTGCCGGTGGCCTCGGCGATGCGGCGATGGAACGCGAGGTCGGGCTCCAGCATTGCGTCGGCGTCGCCCGCGGCGGCCATGCCCTCGTAGGCCTGCGCGATGCCGGCCAGTTGCTCGTCGCTGGCCGACTGTGCCGCCAGCGCCGCGGCGCCGGGCTCGAAAACGCGCCGCATGCCCATCAGCGTCTGCACGAACTCGGGGGCCGGGCGCGTGCGGATCATCCAGTACAGCACGTCGGGATCGAGCAGGTGCCATTCGTTGCGCGGCCGCACGATCGCGCCGGAGCGCTGGCGCGACAGCACGAGGCCCTTGGCGACGAGCACGCGCACCGCCTCGCGCAGCACGGGGCGGCTGACGGCGTACTTCTCGATCAGCTCGGCCTCCGCGGGCAGCCGCTCGCCCGGCGCCAGTTCACCCGCGAGGATGCGCAGCCCGAGCTCGCGCACGATGCGGCCGTGCTGGCTCTTGCCTTCGGGCTTGGTGCTGTAGGGGGACTGCTCGGCGCGGCTCGACATGTCGCTCGCTGGAGTGGGCACAGCCGCGAAGCTTACCTTCAGCGTCCCCAGCGCAAGACCAGCGGATCGAGCCGGCGCGCCGCATCGAGCAGCCCGGCGCGCACGTGCGGGTTCATCGCCGGATACGGGCTGCGCGGCGCGTCGCAGGCGATGACGCCGCCCTCCTTCATCAAGGCCTTGGCCGCGAGGAAGCCGCCCTGGCGATTCTCGTGGTTGATCAGCGGCAGCCAGCGGCCGTAGGCCTCGACGGCCTCGTCGCGCCGGCCCGCGGCGAAGGCGTCGACGATGGTGCGGATGCCGTCCGGATAGGCGCCGCCGGTCATCGCGCCGGTGGCGCCGGCGTCGAGGTCGGCCAGCAGCGTGATCGCCTCCTCGCCGTCCCACGGGCCCTCGATGGCGTCGCCGCCGAGTTCGATCAGCTCGCGCAGCTTGCTGGCGGCGCCGGCCGTCTCGATCTTGAAGTAGCGCACGCGCTCGAAGTCGTGCGCCAGCTTCGCGAGGAACGCGGCCGACAGCGGCGTGCCGGCCATCGGCGCGTCCTGGATCATGATGGGGATGTCCAGGCCGTCGCTGAGCCGGCCGAAGAAGTGGTGGATCTGCTTCTCGCCCAGGCGCAGCGTGGCGCCGTGGTACGGCGGCATGACCATCACCATCGCCGCGCCCTGGGCCTGCGCGCGCTGGCCGCGGGCCAGGCAGATGTCGGTCGAGAAATGCGTCGTCGTGACGATCACCGGCACGCGCCCGGCCACGTGCTCGAGGATCGCGCGCGTCAGCGTCTCGCGCTCGTCGTCGGCCAACACGAACTGCTCGGAGAAGTTGGCGAGGATGCACAGGCCGTTCGAGCCCGCGTCGATCATGAAGTCGACGCAGCGCTTCTGGCCGGCGAGGTCGAGCGTGCCGTCCTCGTTGAAGATGGTGGGCACCACCGGGAACACGCCCTGGTAGCGCGCGGGTCGTCGGGTCGCGGTCATGTCTCGCCTCGCTTTTGCATCAACTCGAATAAAGTATGACTATATTAAAGGATCGTCACACTTGTCCATGGGCGGCGCGCCGTCATCGACCGTAACCGTTCGCCGCTAAGCTGCCGCCCATGACCACCGTTTCCCAGTTGCCCGGCGCCCGCGACCCCGGCGCGCCCGAGCCCGGGCTGCTGCGGCTGGCGTGGCCGATCTTCGCCGAGCAGTCGCTGCACATGCTGACCGGCGTGGTCTCGACGCTGATGGCCAGCCGCATCGGCGACAACGCGGTGGCCGGCCTGGGCAGCGCCGGGCAGGTGCTGGTGATCTTCCTGATGGGCTTCAACGTGCTCGCGGTCGGAGCGTCGATCGCCACCACGCACCACCTCGGGCTCGGCGATCGCCAGGGCGCGCAACGGCTCGCGCGCGGCGCGGTGTCGACCAACCTGTGGCTGGGCGCGCTGTTCAGCCTCGTGCTCGCGGCCACCGCGCCGACGCTGCTGCGCTGGGCGCAGCTGACGCCGCCGCTGATGGTCTTCGCCCTGCCCTTCCTGCAGTGGATGGGCGGCACGCTGTTCCTCGAGTCGATGAACTACGCGCTGTGCGCGGTGCTGCGCGCGCACGGCCACACGCGCGAGGTGATGTTCGTGATCCTCGCGCAGAACGTCGTCAACGCGGGGCTGAGCTTCCTGCTGATCTTCGGCATCGCGGGCCTGCCGGCGCTGGGCGTCATCGGCATCGTGATCGCGGCCGCGACGAGCCGGCTGCTCGCGTGCGTCGCGCTGTGGATCCTCGTGAACCGGCGCATCGGCCTGCGGCTGCGCGCGCGCGACCTGGTCTCGATCCGGCTGCGCGACCTGCGGCGCCTGCTGGCGCTCGGATTTCCCGCGGTGCTGGAGAACATCAGCTGGTTCGGCGCGTTCATGATCATCACCGCCCTCACCGCGCGAATGGGCGAACGCGCGCTGGCCACCCAGGCGTACGCGACGCAGATCGCGTCGATCGAGATGCTCGTGTGCCTGTCGATCGGCATCGGCAACGAGATCATCGTCGGCCGGCTGATCGGCGCGGGCCGCTTCGAGGAGGCTCGCGTGCAATGCCTGGCCAACATGCGGCTCGGGCTGATCGTGACGACGGGCGTGGCGTGCGTGTTCGCGCTGATCGCGCCGTGGGTGCTGCGAATATTCACTGCCGATCCGCAGATCGTCTCGCTGGGCCGCACGCTGATCCTGATGGGCCTGCTGCTGGAGCCCGGGCGCAGCTTCAACCTCATCCTGATCAACGCGCTGCGCGCGAGCGGGGACAGCCGCTTCCCGCTGGTCGCGGGCCTGATCTCGCAGTGGGGAATCATGCTGTTCGGCGCCTGGCTGCTGGGCACGCACCTCGGGTTCGGACTGGTCGGCGTGTGGATCGCGCTGATCGCCGACGAGTGGCTGCGCGGCCTCTACATGCTGCAGCGCTGGCGTCGCGGGCGCTGGCTCAAGCACGCGAGGCGCATGCAGGCGCTCGCCGCAGCGCGCGATTCGATGTTCGACGCGCATTCCCAACGACTGCAAAGCAGGTCCTTCACATGAGCGATCACCCCGCCGTCCAACTCCAACAGCGCGTCTACGGACACCTGCCCGATGGCCGCGCCGTCCACGAGGTCACGCTGTCGCACGGCGGACTCACGCTGAGCCTGATCACGCTGGGCGGCATCGTGACGATGCTGTGGGTGCCGGATCGCGACGGCGTCGCCGCCAACGTCGTGCGCGGCTTCGACAACCTCGGCGACTACGTGCATCGCAATCCGTTCTTCGGCGTGATCGTCGGACGCTACGCGAACCGGATCGCGCTCGGCGAGCTGGTCATCGACGGCGAGACGCACGCGCTCTCGCGCAACAACGGCACGAACTGCCTGCATGGCGGCATCGACGGCTTCGGCACGCGACTGTGGGAGGTCGCATCGGCGCGCGAGCACGACGAGGCGCTGGGCGGCCCGGCGGTCACGCTGCGCTACGTCAGCCCGGATGGCGAGCAGGGCTTCCCGGGGCGCGTCGAGGCGCTGGTCACCTACTCGCTGGGCGCCGACCGCACCTGGCGCGTCGACTACGAGGCCACCACCGACCGCGCCACCGTCGTCAACCTGAGCCATCACGACTACTTCAACCTCGCCGGCCGCGGCAGCGCGCTCGATCACCTGCTGACGCTGCCCGCGAGCCGCTACAACCCGGTCGACGTGAGCCTGATCCCAACCGGCATCGCCGACGTCGACGCCACGCCGTTCGACTTCCGCGCGCCGACGCGCATCCGCGCGCGCCTCGGCGACGCTGATGCGCAACTTGCGATCGCGGGCGGCTACGACCACAACTGGATCCTCGACGACGCACGCGTCGGTACGCTGCGCCCGGCCGCACGGCTTGAAGATCCCGCCTCGGGCCGCGTGATGGAGTTGCTCACCACCGAGCCGGCGCTGCAGTTCTACTCGGGCAATTTCCTCGACGGCACGCTCGTCGGCCACGACAGCGAGGCCTACCAGCGCGGCGACGCGATCTGCCTCGAGCCGCAGCACAGCCCCGATTCGCCGCATCACGCGGAGTGGCCGACGACGGTGCTGCGGCCGGGCGAGGTCTATCGCAGCACGTCGATCTACGCGTTCACAACTGGAACAGCGTGAAGCCCAGGCCGAGGCTGGTCTGGCGATGGTTGTAGTCCAGCATCGTCTCGCCGTAGCCGGAGAACAGCTGCACGTACCAGCGCAGGCCGTCGGGCTTGGCGGCCCAGACCGGGCGCGTCCATTCGAACTTCAGCGAGCCGCGATCCCAGTTCTTGAACGAGGTGCGCGCGGTCAGCTGCATGGTCGTCTCGCCCGGCAGCCAGGCGACGCCGAGTTCGGTGTTGCCGATGTAGTCGGTGATGTGCGGGTTGTCGTCGACACCCTCCTCGCCGAGCCGCTGGTTGAAGCGCGCGCGCAACGAGAAGTCGTCGTGCGTGAAGTTGGTGCCGAGGTAGGCGTAGTTCCAGCTGCGCGACAGCGGCAGCCCGTAGCCGTTGGACTCGTGCGCGACGCCCAGCTGCATCATGCGCCAGCGCCATCCGCCGCCGAGGTCGCCCATCTTGTCGGGGATCGGCACGACATACATCGCCTCGGGCTGGTAGTCGCTGCTGCGGAAGGGCGCGGAGTCCTGGCCGTTCCACATCTGCCAGATCGACTGCTGCGTGTACGACAGCCACACGTCGGCATTTGGCAGCCCGACATTCTCGAGCGCCTTGGCGCGCAGCGACAGCTGCAGCTCTGCCTCGGTCTGGCGGTACTGCGGGAAGGTGCCGCCATCGGGATGCGTGGGGCTGGACGGCGCGCGGTTGATGCTGGTCGAGTAATGCACAGGCAGCAGGAAGTTCGGCTGGTAGGTGCGCACGACGAAGGTGCCGCGCTTGTCCTCGGGGGCCAGCTCCCAGAACTTCGCGAGATAGTCGCCGGCCGCCAGGCCCTTGCCGCTCGGCGCGGTGGCCACCTGCTCCTGCGCGCTGGGCTCGTCGCGCGCGACGGGCGGCGTGATCGGCCTGGCGCCGGGCGGCGTGGGACGGTAGATCGCGTCGTAGCAGGCGAGTCGCTTCGCGTCATCGAGGCCGACGCACGCGGCCGGATCCTGCGCCAGCGTGGCCAGGGGAAACGCGGCGGCGAGCGCCAGGAAAACGGGGCGGCCGGTGAAGTGCATGGGCTGGGATTCCAGGGCAGGAGTCGGCGGGCGATCGGCAACGTTGACGATCGACGGGTGTCGGCAGCGGCAAAAAGTGACTGCTCGACAGCAACAGCGCGCGTCGAGGCAAGGCGGATGCCCGCGGCTTGGTAGTCGCCCGATGCGGGTTTCCTCTCCCGCGATTGGGCCCTCTGGTTCTGCAATTCGTCGCGCCGCCGGCCGTGCGCGGTGTCGACCAGGCGTATCGTCCCGCGTTGAACTTTTCCGCTACTTCCCGAGCACCATGAAACTCTCTGCCATCGCCTTCGCCGCCGCGCTCGCCACCCTGGCCGCGCCGCTGACCCACGCTGCCGACATCGCAGCCTCCACCACGGGCACCGCGGCCAACCCGCCGGCGCTGTGGAACCTCACCTCGCTGTACGCCGACGACGCCGCGTGGCAGGCGTCGCGCGAGAAGGTGATCGCGCGGCTGCCGGAGCTGAAGGCGCTGCAAGGCACGATGGGCGCCAGCGCGGCCAGCCTGTTCCATGCCATGCAGACGATCTCGGACGTCAACCGCGAGATCAACCGCCTCGACGCCTACGCCAGCCTGAAGGCCGACGCCGACACGCAGGTCACCGCCAACGAGGCGCTGCGCCAGCAATCGAACGCGCTGCAGGCGCAGGTCGCGCAGGCCACCGCGTGGGAAGCGCCGGAGGTGGCGGCGATCGGCCAGGCCAAGGTCGACGGCTACATCGCCGCGGAGCCCAAGCTCGCGCCGCACGCCTACGCGCTGCACACGATGCTGCGCCTGGCCGCGCACACGCTGTCGGCCAGCGAGGAGGCCCTGATGGCCGGCGCGGCCGATCCGCTGTCGCAGCCGCAGCAGATCTACGGCCTGCTGTCCAACGCCGACCTGCCCTGGCCGACGATCACGGTGCGCGGCAAGAAGGTGACGCTGGACCAGGAGACCTACGTCAAGCTGCGCGAGGACGGCGACCCGAAGGTGCGCGAGCAGGTCTTCAAGTCGTTCTGGCCGGTCTACAAGTCGTTCCAGCGCACGATCGGCGCGATCTACGTGGCGCACCTGCGCGGCGTCGTGTTCGATGCGCGTGCGCACAAGTTCGACACCTCGCTGCAATCGAAGCTGAGCCAGGACAACACGCCCGACGCGGTCTACCGCACGCTGGTCGCCGAGACCAACGCCGGCCTGCCGACGCTGCAGCGCTACCTGAAGCTGCGCGGCCGCCTGCTGGGCCTGAAGGAGCAGAAGTACTCCGACATCTACGCCGAGCTCGTGAAGGCCCCGCGCACCTACACGCTGGGCGAGGCCGAGGCGCTGACGCTCAAGGGCGTGGCACCGCTGGGCGAGGACTACGTCAAGGCGCTGGGTCAGCACTTCCAGGAAGGCTGGATGGACGCCGTGCCGCGCAAGGGCAAGCGTTCCGGCGCCTACATGAACCCGGGCGCCTACGACGTGCATCCGTTCGTGCTCATGAGCTTCAACAACAACTACGAGAGCGTCACGACGGTGGCGCACGAGTGGGGCCACGCGATGCACTCGGTGCTCGACGACGCCAAGCAGCCGTACGAGACGTCGAACTACGGCATATTCGTCGCCGAGATCCCGTCGACCACCAACGAGATGCTGCTGGGCGACTACGTCGCCAGGAACGCGAAGACGAAGCAGGAGAAGATCTACGCGCTGACGATGCAGCTCGAGAGCATGCGCACGACGTTCTTCCGCCAGGCGCTGTTCGCCGAGTTCGAGCTCAAGTCGCACGAAGCCATCGAGAAGGACCAGCCGCTGACGGGCGAGGACCTGAGCAAGATCTACCTCGACCTGCTGCGCCGCTATCTCGGCGACTCGCAAGGCGTCATGAAGATCGAGGACCTGTACGGCAGCGAGTGGGAATACATCCCGCACTTCTACACCGACTACTACGTCTTCCAGTACGCCACGTCGATCAGCGCGGCCGCGTTCTTCGCCGAAGGCATCGAGAAGGGCGACACCGACCTGCGCACCCGCTATCTCGACATGCTGCGCTCGGGCGGCTCCGACGACCCGTACCTGATCGTCAAGAAGGCCGGCCTCGACATGGCCACCCCGGCGCCGTATCGCGCGCTGGTGTCGCGCATGGCGCGCCTGACCGACGAGCTCGACGCCTTGACCAGCGACGCGCCGGCCACCAAGAAGTAGTCAGGCTCGCCATGGGAAAGGCCCGCTGCGACGCGCGTCGCAGCGGGCCTTTTTCATGGTGCGATCGGCTTACTTCGCGCCGGGGACCTGGCCTTCGACACCCTTGACGAAGAACTTGATGCCGCCCAGGAACGCGTCATCGGCGGTCGTGCCGGCCTTGACCTGCTCCTTGCCGTCGTTGGACACGATCGGGCCCTTCCAGATCGCGAACGAGCCGTCCTTGAGGCCGGCCTTGACCGTGTCGACCTTGGCCTTGAGGTCGGCCGGCACCTTGTCGGAAATCGACACCAGGTCGATCGCGCCTTCCTTGACGCCCCACCACGTGCGGCCCGGCTTCCACGTCCCCGCGATGACGTCCTTGGCGGTCTTGATGTAGTACGGGCCCCAGTTGTTGACGGCCGAGGCCAGGTGGGCCTTCGGGCCGTAGCTGGTCATGTCGGAGTCCCAGCCGAAGGCGTACTTGCCGTTCTTCTCGGCGGTCTGCAGCACGGCGCTGGAGTCGGTGTTCTGCAGCAGCACGTCGGCGCCGCCGTCGATCAGCGATTGCGCGCCCTCGGTTTCCTTGGGCGGGTTGAACCACTCGTTGACCCACACGACCTTGACCTTGACCTTCGGGTTCACGCTCTGCGCGCCGAGGGTGTAGCTGTCGATGTTGCGGATGACCTCGGGGATCGGGATCGAGCCCACGACGCCGATGGTGTTGGTCTTGGTCATGCCGCCCGCGATCACGCCGGCCATGTACGCGCCCTCGTAGGTGCGGTTGTCGTACGTGCTCATGTTGTCGGCCGTCTTGTAGCCGGTGGCGTGCTCGAACTTCACGCCCTTGTTGTCGGCGGCCACCTTCAGCATCGGCTCCATGTAGCCGAAGCTGGTGCCGAAGACCAGCGTGTTGCCCTGGGCGACCATGTCGCGGAACACGCGCTCCGCGTCGGCGGACTCGGGCACGCTCTCGACCGTCTTTACCTCGACCTGGCTGCCGAGCTCCTTCTGCATGGCCTTGACGCCGTTGTCGTGCGCGAAAGTCCAGCCGCCGTCGCCCACGGTGCCGAGGTAGGCGAAGGCGACCTTCAACGGCGCCGACGCGGCCGAAGCCGGCGCGGCGGCCACGCTGGCGGCCGGCCCCGAGGCGGCGGCCGGCGCCGCGTCGTCCTTCTTGTTGCAGCCCGCGAGCGCGGCGGCGACCGCCAGGCTGCTCCAGGCGGTGGTGCGGAGCACGGAGCGCCGGGTGGATGTCGTCATGGGATATCTCCTCTTGGTTTGAGCTAGCTACCGGGAAAGAAAGGCTTGCCGAGCGACGCCGGCATGTTCGTGCGGATCCAGACCGGATTGCGCGAGATCAGCACCAGCACCACGATCGTGGCGAGATAGGGCAGCATCGTGAGCAACTGGCTGGAGATGGCGACGCCCTCGCCCTGCAGGTGGAACTGCAGCATCGTGACGCCGCCGAACAGGTAGGCACCCAGCAGCACGCGCGACGGCCGCCAGGTGGCGAAGGTGGTGAGCGCGAGCGCGATCCAGCCCTTGCCGGCGACCATGCCCTCGACCCACAACGGCGTGTAGACGACCGAGATGTAGGCGCCGGCGACGCCGCACAGCGCGCCGCCGCACATCACCGCGAGCAGCCGGATGCGGCGCACCGGATACCCCAGGGCGTGTGCCGACTCGGGCGATTCGCCGACCGCGCGCAGCACGAGCCCGGCGCGCGAGCGGTACAGGAACCACGCGAGCGCGATCGTGAACAGGATCGTCAGGTAGACCATCGGATGCTGGCGGAACAGCGCGGGCCCGAAGAACGGAATGTCGCCCAGGCCGGGGATCGCGAAGTGCGGCCGCGTGCCCAGGCGCTCCTGCGTGTAGCGGATGCCGATGAAGGCCGAGAAGCCGCTGCCGAACAGGCTCAGCGCGAGGCCGGTCGCGTACTGGTTGGTGTTGAGCCAGATCACGAGCACGCCGAAGGCCGCGGCCATGAGCGCGCCGGCCAGTGCCCCGGCGCCGAACGCGAGCCAGTCGCTGCCGGTCGCCACCGCGGTGGCGAAGCCGGCGATCGCGGCGACGAGCATCAT
>FTKT01000029.1_pt2 | contig 13403 bp, 10 predicted proteins | sample 1658271 | NCBI WGS metagenome assembly FTKT01 (sample SAMEA3914811, study PRJEB12502) | metagenome | biome: forest; material: soil | place: Canada | collected 2011-08-04 | depth 0.3 m | reverse complement strand
GGCCAGGCCTGCGCCGCCCAACACGAGCTGCCTGCGCGTGAGCTCCGCAAGCGAGCTGATGGAAGAAGTGGACATCTCTTGTTCTCCTTGTGGGGTCGAGGACTCGGGGAGGCTTGCCGCCATGTCGGCATCCATCACCGACAAGAAATTCTGCCGGCGATCGTCGCCGGCCGCGCCTCCAAGTCGCCGTGCTCGGGGATAGGGCACCGTGCAGAGGTCACCCTAGGCCCGAAGGACTAGGCGGAGCCATCGTGAGCTGCTCGACGGGGCGCGGCCTCTACTCGCGATGGAGCCAGCGCGACAGCAGGCGCGTGTATCGCGGCATGATGAAGTACGTCATGAGCATGACAGAAACCGTGGAGACGATCGAGTTCGCGGCGACCCGCCCCCATGGCCAGGGCAAGCCGGAGAAGGCCGGCGAGACCAGCAGGCCGAGCGCCGTCTGGCCAGTCGATGGCCCGCGTTCCCGGTTCACCATATCCAGCAAGTGGTCGAGGTCGAACTACCGAAATGCAGAGGCCGCATTGGCCGTTGTGCGCATGGGGCAAACCTTGCGCGACACCGCAGGTATATTCGCCGCTTGATCGGTACGAAGAGGCCATCCGATGAGCGTGACCAATGTCCCCGTCTTCCTCGCCGCAGGGGTCAGGACCCCGTTCCTGAAGGCCGGCGGCGCGTTTTCGCACCTCGACGCGCTGGGCCTGTCGGTGCCGATCGCGCAAGAGATGGCAGCCAAGCTGGCAGGAGCGCGTCCTGACATGTTCGTGTGGGGTTCGGTCATCCCGAACCTGACCTGGTCGAACATCGCCAGGGAGGTGCTGCTCGACGCCGAGCTCGATGCGACGATCCCGGCGTTCTCCACCATCATGGCGTGCTCCACATCGATGGTCGGGGCCTTCCAGGCCGCCGGAATGATCGACGGCAAGGCGCGGGACCTCGCGATCGTCGGCGGCGCGGAGAGCATGAGCCGGGTACAGATCGGCTTCGGGCAGAACTTCTCCGACTGGCTGCGCCAGTTCCAGGACGCGCGAACGATCGGAGCGAAGCTGCACCATCTGATCGAACTCAGCCCCGGGGACATCCGGTTGTGGCTTCCCAAGGTTGCCAACCGCACGTCCGGCCTGACCATGGGCGAACACACCGAGATCACCGCCAGGCAGTGGCACATCACCCGCGAGGCGCAGGACGCACTGGCGCTCGCCAGCCACCAGCGCGCGGTCGCGGGCTGGGACGCAGGGTTCTTCGACGGCCTGGTCGTGCCTGTTCAGACGCCGGGCGGGCTGATCGCTCGCGACGGTCTTCCGCGCAAGGACACATCGCTCGCGCGACTGTCGGCGCTGAAGCCGGCCTTCGACACGACGTCCGGACTGGGCACGCTGACCGCAGGCAATTCGAGTGCGCTGACCGACGGGGCTGCCGCACTCTGGGTTGGTTCGGAGAAAGGCATGGCGAGGCTTCCGCCAGGTACGCCCGCCGTGCGCCTCCTGGATTGGGAGCTCGCGTCGGTGGACTTCCGCACGGAAGGCCTGCTCATGGCGCCGGCCTTCGCGGTTCCGCGCCTGCTGGCTCGACACGGCCTCGCCTACGAGGACATCGGCCTCTGGGAGATCCACGAGGCCTTCGCCGCCCAGGTGGCGTTCCACATCGCCGCCTGGGAGGACGCGGCGTTTCTGCGGAACCGCGTCGGCGTCGAGCCGAGGTTCGGGACATTTCCACGCGATCGCATCAATCCGCATGGCGGTTCGGTCGCGCTGGGCCACCCCTTCGCGGCGACGGGGGCCCGAATTCTCAGTCAAGCCGTCAAGGAATTGGCGCTGCGTCCAAAGGGAACGAAAGCGATCGTCAGCATCTGCGCGGACGGCGGGCTGGGCACTGTCGCCCTGCTGGAAGCCTAGGGCGTGAACAAGGTGTCAGCCCACCCACCGACGCCACCACCGGCGCCAACCTGACGGCGACTGCTCCGCAGCAGGCCAGCTGTATGCGGCCGCCGCGGGCACGTGCAGGGACACCTCCGTTCCGCAGCCTGCCCACGGATGGATGTTCAGCGTGCCGCCGAGCTGGCCCGCCCGCTCGGACATGCCGCGAAGGCCCAGGCGCCCATCGCGTCCCATCCGCTCGCGAACAAGGCTTTCCATGCCGGTGCCGTCGTCGCGAATGCTCATGCGCAAGGCGTCCAGGGCGAAGTCCAGCCTGATCTCGACGAGGCGAGCCCGCGCGTGCCTCTGCGCATTGGCCAGCGCCTCGCGCGCGATCAGTTGCAGCTCGTCGACCACGGCCTCGCAAAGCGCGCGCTCCTCGCCGGTGACGACAATCCTGAATTCGGTCGGCGGCTTGATGATCTCGCGCCCGAGCTCGCCGAGCAGCACGGCGATCGATTCACCGCGGCCTGCCACGCGGCGCAGCAGGTGCACACGCTCCCGCCCTTCAACCAGAGCGGCCTCGGCGCTATCCAGAGCCTGCGCCAGTTGCCGGCGCAGTTCCCCCTCCTCGAGACGTATGGCGCACAAATGAAAGGTCAGCACGAGGCCCTGGAATCCCTGAAGCAGCGTGTCGTGAAGGTCTCGGGCGATGCGCTCACGTTCGGCGTGGCGCTCCTCCAGGCGCAACTGCAGGCGATTCGACAGCACCCGCATACGCAAGCGGTGTACCAGCAAGGCGAGCACGCACAGCAGCACAACGCAGGTCCAGAAGAACGCCCGCGTCTGCACAAGCGTCGGCGGGATGGAAAAGGCGATGGACGTGCCACTGTTGTTCCACAACCCGTCCGCGTTGGCCGCCCGTACACTGAAGTGGTAGGTGCCGGGAGCGAGGTTGGCATAGTTCACCTCCCGCTGGTAGCCGACCTCGCGCCAGTCCTCATCGACCTCTTCCAGCCGGCAGCGAAAGCGAATCTTCGTGGCCCGATCCAGGGTCAGCGCGCCATAGCGCAAAGTCACGGTGCGAACGCCCTTTGGCAGCGTCAATCCGGGCACGGGCTCGAAGCTCTCGTCGCCCGTGCGCACTTCGTTGATCTCGACGGGCGGATGACGTGCGCTCCTCGAAGCCTCGGAGGGGTCCAGCCAGGCCACGCCCTGGTTTGCAGCGAACCAAAGCCGTCCACGTGCGTCCCGCAGCGCCGTTGGCGACGCGCGATCCTGCAACGCGATGCCGGGCAGGCCGTCCTGCGCGTCAAGCAGTCGGTAGTTCAGTGGAGCGCCTTGGGTGAACACGCGCAGCACATCGCTTGCGGAGATCTGGACGACGCCGCGTCCGCCGTTCAGCCAGAGGTCGCCCGAGTCCGATTCGACGATGCCGGAGACATATCCGAACACATCGTCGCGCAGCGCCGCAACGGTGACGAAATGGCCATCGCGCAGCAGCGCCACGCCGTCCTGCCCCGCGACGACCAGTCCGTATCGACTCATCAGCATCGCGGTCACCCGGCCAACGGCAAGCCCGTCCGGTTCGCCATGGCGCGAGCGCTTGCCGTCGGCTGCAAGACGGAGGAGTTCTCCGTCGAAACCGAACCAGACGTCGCCGTCGTCGCCAGTCATGATCGCCGACGGCCAACCGTCCTCAGGCTGCAGTCGACTCTCCCGGGTCAGGGCCCCAGGTCGGGCGTGAAAGACGCCGTTGTCGTGCACGGACAGCCAGACGCCGTCCTTGTCGTCCGGCGCCATCGCGTCCACGCCGTTCGTCCACAAGCCCTTCGCCGGGAGCTGCCATCTGCTGCGCTTGCCGTCACGAATCCGCCACAGCAGGTCGCGCTCCACGTACCAGAGGGCGCCATCGCCGGAGCGCACCGCGGCTCGCGGATCGAAGAAAAGCGTCGATGGCAGCAAGGCGACCGGCGGCCTCGGTGGATCCACCTCCAGCACCTGTTCCTGGTTCGACACCAGCACGCCCGATCCTTCGCGGACGACTGCGAAGCCGTTCAACGGGGAAGAAGCCAGGCCGGGCACTTCCTGGAGGCGCCGGCGCCGAAAGCTCGACAGTCCCAGGTTCGTGCCCACCCAGACCTCTCCGTCGGCGCCCTGCAGCAAGGGAACGGTGACTGCCGAAGCGAGGCCGTCTTCGTGCGTGAAGAGTTCCAGTTCCGTGCTCGTGTCGACTGACTGGCCCACGGCGACCCGCTCCGGATGCGGGACCCGCGCCACGCCCCGGCCCAATTCGGTCAGCCAGAGGCTGCCGTCGGAGGCGAACAGCATCTGCCAGGCGCGATGCTGCACGCTGCCGTGGCTCGCGCAGGGAACAGGCGCTGCGCCCTTGAGGAGTTCAGGAAGGGGCCGCGTACCGCACATGCCGTCAGACAGCCATAGACGCCCCGAGCGGTCCTGCGCAACGATGGCGTAGGGAGCGACGCGTACACCGGAGTCGTGGAATCGATGTTCGCCCGGCAGCAGGTAGTACAGGCCCTCGGCCGTGGATGCCCAGAGAACGCCACCGCGGTCGGCGAACGCATAGTAGGTCGCTGTCCGCGGAAAACCCCAATCGGATCCGATACGACTCCAGCGCTGATCATCGAAGCGGGCCAGGCCGGTTGCCGTCGCCGCCCAAAGCGCGCCCGAGGCCGACGCGAAGCGCAGGATTGAACCGCTGGGAAGCCCGTCCGCAACGCCATAGCGCGTGGCCACGCCGTCGCGTAGACGCACCGCGCCGCCGTCATGATCTCCCAACCAGATCTCACCCCTGGGCATGGCCGCGAGCGCGTTGATGTTCAGAGCCGGCAAGCGGGCTCCTTGCCTGGTTCGATAGCGCTCGAAGCGGACGCCGTCGAAGCGGACCAGGCCCTGTCCCGAACCCAGCCACAAGGTGCCGTCAGGCGCCAACGCCAGCGCCCAGACGTCGCCGGGCGCGCCGTCCTGCGGATTCCACGAGTTGTAGGCGAAACCCGACAGCGGCTTGGCGTTCGGTGTCGCCCTCGCCCCAGGCGCCGTCGCGGCCGTCGCCAGCGAGGCCGCGACGACACAAGCAGCAAGGAGACACGCCCGGATGAGCGCCACCGGGAGAAGCGAGCCGACCGCCACTGCCCTGTTCGGTTGCGAGCCCATGTCAGCCGACGGATCGAGCAGCCGTCGACGCTCGAACAATGAGCTCGGGCATCAGCACCCTCGTGGAGGGCGCCTGGTTCGGCCGCGCCACGTGTTCGAGAAAGAGCGCGGCCGCCTGCGCGCTCATCTGGTCCACGGCAATGCGTACCGTCGTCAACGGCGGGTCGATGAGGTCGACGAGCGGCATGTCGTTGTGGCCGACAAGGGACAAGTCGCGCGGCACCGACAGTCCTGTTGCCCTCGCCTGGTCGAGCACGCCCAAGGCGATCAGGTCGTTCGCGGCAAAGACCGCGCCGGGACGCCTGGCGCCCTTCAGAAGCTTGCCCGCGGCGTCCCGACCCGCCTGGCGAGTGAACGCCGATGCTTCCACCACCGGACAGTTCTTCAGTCCCATGTCACGGGTCATCCGGATGAAAGCGTCGCGACGCGCGCGCCCGGTCGAAGACGATCCCGGCCCGGCGATGTGGCCGATCGAACGGTGCCCCAGTTCGTGAAGGTGTTCGAGCACCAGCCGCACGCTTTCGGCGTCATCGCTCACGACACTGGAGAACTGGCGGTCGCCGGTGCCGCGGTTGACGAGCACCGTGGGCAGGTGACGGAGCTTGGCGATCTCCAGCATCGGATCGTCGCTCTCGGCCGCGAGGATCAGCAGGCCGCTGACGTGGCGGTTGGCGAGCGCGACCACCAGCTCGCGCCGCTTCGACGGATCGGCAGGCGTCTGAACCACGAGGCAGAGCATCTGCTGCTCGCGCAACGCGTTCTCCAGGCCCTGGACGATGGGGCCGAACAGCGGATTGGCCAGGTCGGGGACGACGATGGCCGCCATGTTCGTCTGCTTGGTTCGCAGGGACGCGGCGAGAAAGTTCGGCTGGTAGCCCAGCTCGTTGGCGATGCGCTCGATTTCGGCGCGCTTGTCCGGCGACACCTTCCCGCTGACGCCTCGCAGCGCCCGGGAGACCGTGCCGGGATGCACCCCCGCGGCGCGGGCGATGTCGTCAATCGTGACCTGGGAAGTGGGTGCGGGCATTTTGAAAATTAAGGCAAACGATTGCCTTAATTTTGCCCCCTCTTTCCCGGACCTGCAAATGGGTCGCGAACATGCCCTGCAGCATGAAGTCGCCGCGATTTGACGCACCAGCGCAACTGACCTAATCTGAAGGCAATCGATTGCCCTAAAGTACCTTACCGGGACAAGGAGACACGTGATGTCGGACAAAGCTCTTTCGCCGTCGGACCCGCAGGAACTGCTCGCCGCGGTCCTTCGTGCCAACGCGGGCACCGAGAATCCTCGCCTCAAGGAGGTGATGGCCACGGCCACACGATGCACCCGGCACACCTGCACTTCATCGTCGCCGCCGACGGCTACAAGGCGCTCGCCACCCAGTTCTTCGATGCCGAGGACCCGCACGCGTTCGACGACGTCGTCTTCGGCGCCGTGGGCTACTCAAAGATCCACAACGAGACGAACGCCTTCATGGACTTCGCGATCAACGACACGACACCGGCCACCGGTTCGAGTCCGTCGGTGATCGCCGTGGGGCTTCGTGCCACCTGGTGACCGGCGACGGGACGAGCGAGCGGGACCGGTTGCGGCACGACCGGAAGTTTGCCCTTTACGATCTTCCTTTCGTGCCCGGCACTACCGGACGCCAGGCAGAGGCTCTCTCCAATGGCCGAGCCCGGCACGGCCTGCCGGGTCTATCGCGGATGATTGCGCTGTACTAACCTTTCACCTGAGCCCAAGGTACCGACTCCGGCAGAGCCTGCGCCGGCCGTAGGCGCGGAACCGCTCTCCGGCATCCGCGCCGCCTGCCCTTCGCTCCTCAGGCTCGACCTCCTCTTCAAAAGGCTCACGGCATGAAACTCACCGTCCCTGTCTTCATGAGCGTCAACGCGGGCTACGTGGACACCGCGGGCTTCCTGGCATTGCAAGGACTCTTCACGGCCCATGTCACCGGAAACTTCGTGACGCTGGGTGCATCCCTGGTGCTCGGCACAGCAGGAGCCGCGGCCAAGCTGGCCGCCTTGCCCGTGTTCTGCGCCGTCATCGTGTCGACGCGGATGTTCAGCTTCCTGCTGCCCAAGGTGGGATTGCCTATCCTGAGGACGATGCTGTCGATCGAACTGGCCCTTCTTGCGATCGGGGCCATGCTTGCCGTCCAACTCGAGCCGTCCAAGCAGGGCGGCGGGTTCGGGATGCTCATCACCGGCATGGTGCTGGTCTCGGCAATGGCCATTCAGAACGCCGCGTCCCGCATTCACCTGGGGACGGCCCCGCCCACGACGCTGATGACAGGTACGACGACTCAGATCATGATTGACATCGCGGATCTGATCCGAGGGACAACGGGCGAAGCAAGAATCACTGCCCTGGCGCGCCTGGAAAAGATGTCGGCCAACGTGATTGGTTTCGCACTGGGCTGCGCGGCAGGCGCAATCGTATTCGCTCGATTCGGCATGTGGTGCTTCGTCGCGCCGCCAATCCTCGCGCTCATCCCCGTCCTGATGCCAGAGTCGAGAAATGATTCGTGAGCCTGCGGAGCCCGGCGAGCACGAATCAGGTTCGCGAGTGCCTCGGTACGCGCTGGGTGGCTTTCGCGGCGTGGAGTTCGATGTGGTTGCATGGGGCCCGCGGGACGCCGGGGTCGACCTCTCTTTTGCGTGCATGTTCGAACACGAAGCCGCGGGTGCATCGCTCGGTGGCGGCATGCTCGGCCTCGACCAATCCCTGGACGGTCTCCTGACCCGGATGCGCACAAGCGGGACCTTCAAGGCACGGCAACTCGAGACGCTTCATCTGGTCTCTCCGCCCGACTGCCTGGCTCCGAAGTCGATCATGGTCATCGGCCTCGGTGACCCGGAGACGCTCACACAGGATCTTCTTGAGCGCGCGACCGGGATGGCGATGGCCGAAGCCATCCGGCTCAGGGTGCAGACGGTCGCCTTTGCGCCAAACCTTCTCGACGCGGGACTCAGCAACGTTGCAGGCATGCACATCGCATCTTCGATGCTGACAGGCGCGTTCCACGCACTCGCGACCGCGACGTTCCTGGCCGAAACCGGCTTCTCGGAGGCTCCGTCGGTCCGGCGATGGTCGTTCGATGCCGGGGCGGCCCATATCGATGCCGCCGCCAAGGAGTTCGAGGCCGCGTTTCACATGCTTTCTGCCAGATAGGGTTACAGGCGCTGTCATTCACGCTGCCCTCTGCCCGGGCAGCGTAGGACTCGACGATCAGGTCAGCCGCCTGACGGCTCCTCGGCGTGCCTTCCGGGTCGTGCTTCTTCTCGTCATCTGGAAGGCGGCTCGCAGCCAGCGACCCGACTTTCGGGCATCTTCTGCGAATAGCGATAGCCTCAGGAAACACGGCCGCATAGAAGAGCGTGGGCCAAAACTGGCCCCGCCTCAGACCGACTCGTCCAAGCTGCCCAAGCGCCCCCCGGGCAAGTAGCGGCGCGATGCGCGCGCTTGCTTGTAGTTGGCTCGTAAGCGCGCGGCCATCAGCGGCCACCCAAGCAACGGCAGCACCTCACGATGTCGGCGCGGCTTTGCACAGAGCCAGAGCGGTCAGGATTGCTCGCACAGTCACCTCCAAGCGGCCATCGGTGAACGACTGGGAGTGGCCGAAAATTGAACTCGGCTCCTCGCTACCGCGCAGCCGGAAGTCCAGACGAGCTGGGAAATGCCTTCATCAGCTTCGCAGCAAATTCTTTCGCGTCAGGCCGAGCCGTCGGAACGTTGCAAATCACGCTTCTCAGTTTCCAGCCTCTGTCCACGCTCACCCAGTTCAACGAGAAGCCCAGCGCACCACCTGGAGTATCGGCGACGTAGTCTCCGCGCATGCCGTTGTCGAACTGATGATGAGACGACCAGTACTGCAAGTCGCCAGCGCCGACCCCGACTGTAATGAAGGGCCCGTCGAGTGTCTTGAGCTGTCGATGCATTAGCTTCACAGCCGTCGCAGAAAGGGTGGCGAGGAAGTCAACAATTGCCTGAGCGTCGGTTTCCCGCTCGTGCTTGCTGTAGCCCTCAGGGTAATGGAAGAGCGTGGTCGCGCCGCCGAACTGGCCACTTTCGAAAAGGCGGAAGAACTCCTCACCGAGGCCGTAGATTGAAGAGCGCGTTGACGCAAGGCTCGGTACCGACACGCAAGCGCACCCGGCCAGAAGCAGGTTTTGAAAGACTCTTCGCTCCATCGCAGATGCTCTCCCGGTGCGATTGCGCAAGCAATCAATTTCGACGGTTCGCCGACAATGCGGCGCTGCGTTCGGTCTTGACCGCAACTTCAGCGCTCCTTGCGGACGCTATCCGCATCATAGGATGCCTGCAGACAGCTCCACCTCATAGGTGTCGTTGGCCAACGGCTAGTTAGGGCGGTGATTCAACCGGTCAACGCAACACATTCGATGAACATCTCAGCCGGTGTGTTGAACCAGGGTCGCTTCATCGCCGCGCGGACGAATACGCTACCGGGCCAGACCGCGCACTTCCTTGATTGGAGCGAGGGCAGGATGCGCAACGGCAGCGTGACCGCGATCAAATACACGCCGGTCATCCTGCTTGAGGAACGCACAGCGCGAATGGAATCTGCCGTACGTCACAATCGAGCAGCTAGCGGCATTCGCACACGTCCCGCAGCAGCAGTCACTGCGGGAGCTCCCAATCGCATCCAGGGAGGCATTCATCACTGCACCTCAGCATCGTTTCGATGCTCCGGCAACGACTGGTCGCCGCGCCTGCCAACGAGTCCAGAGCCTGCAGATGCTCCAGCGAGGTGACAGAGCTGATAGGCTCAGAAACCTGTGCTACTTGCTGTCCCGGCACTCCAGCCGACCCACACCGCGCTCGACGAGGGTACGGTGAACTGCCCAAATTTCGAGAATGGGATCAAAGACCAGACCTGCCGCGAACGAGATCGACATAGAGCTGGCAGTGCCCAGTCCAGGCTAGTTGCTTCGTTTTAGACCTCCTTCCGGCCGCGGCGTTGTGAGCCAAGCTATTCCTGCAAAGAGAATCGCACCGCCCACCGCCAACCAGAACTCAGACCAACGTCTCCAACGCACGAGTTTCCCATTAACCTCGTAATCAAGCTTGTACTTCGCCTTGTCGACATGATTGCCGACTTGAAGATCTCCTTCGTTAACGCGAAGGTTAATAAAGTTATCCCATGACCGAACACCATCTGCAGTTTCAATTCGATACATATATAGGCACCGATTGTTTAGAGGCTGCTCACACTGCGTGTGAACTTCAATTATTTTGAAATCCTTCTCAAAGAAGAAATGGCCGACTAGCTTGCTTGAAGCCATAACCATAAGCACCAAAGCCATAATATAGCCAATGTTATGCAAACCGCTGATAAATATTGGCCGTACCATATTAAACGTAGGCATTAATTCCCACAATCCACAGGTGTGCCAACGAGCAAATTAGTTAGAAGGCGGTGGAGGAAGCTTTTCCATGTAGTCGCACGGACAGCGGTTTGAGTTAGTTGCACGCTTCCGCCGCCGCCAACCCCAGGCCCGAACGTAAAGCCGCCACCCATATGCCATTTGCTTCCCGGATCAAAGAATCCATCAACCGCCCCATGTGGTCCTAACCCCAAGCCCAGCGACCCCTGCGTAAATGGTCCGGCAAAGTCACCGATAGTTGTCCCAAGCCCATCTCCGTAGTTGCCATAAAATCCAAATGAAAGGCCGCCGCTGAAATCTTCTCCGACTCCAAGTCCATACCCAGCAGTCGTATAGTACCCAATCCCACCGTTGGTATCGAAAACCATGCCATGGGAAGCCGATGCAGCGAGCGGAGTACTAGTACCGGAACCTGTTAACCCTATATAAACAGTAAGAAGGCCAGTTTGATCTGTCCAAGCTGTAGGGTTCGCAGATGCATAAGCGTAAGTATTGACTCCGCCACCCAAGCCCAAGGGGTCACTTTGAATGTAACGCCCAATGCTAGGGTCGTAGTAGCGCTGCCAGTTGTTGTAGAGCCCCGTCTCACTATCAAAGTACTGGCCCGGGAACCCCACATTCATCCCACCAATGCCGTCCACGGCGATGCTTCTGTCGAACGCCGCATTGTTCGCACGCCACACCACGCTGTTCGCTGCGTTCGTCATCACCTCCGGCCGCCCCAAATGGTCGTTATGGCTCAAGAAGAATTGCCCGCTACGATAGATGCTGAGAAGCTGTCCTCCGACCCAGACATAGGCCGTGGGCGTCGGGCCGTCCTCGTACAGCAGTTCGCCGCTTGGCCCATAAACGTAGTGGGCCTGACCTGCGCTGCTGCTCTTGTAGACCCTCTCGTTCAGGGCATTGCTGAGGTAGCTGCCAACCACCGTCCCGTTCGAGGCCACGCTCTTGAGCCGGCTGAACCCGTCATACGCCAGGCTGCGGGTCGCAATGCTGTCACTGATCAGGTTCCCCGCCGCGTCGTACCCCAGGCTCCGGCTGCCGCTTCCGGTAATGCCAGTCAGCCGGTGGTTGGTGCTGGCGTAGCCGTAGGTGTAGTTCGCTCCTTGCCGGGTTTGCGCCGTGCGGTCACCCGTCTTGTTCAGCATGAAGGTTTGTGCGTCGCCGCTCTTGTTCGCGCTGGTCAGCCGGTCGCTGAGGTCATAGCCGTAGCTGGCGCTTTGCCCGTAGTAGGCGTCGCTGATGCTCGCGAGCGTGTCCAGCGATGACGTGTAGCCGTAGCTCAAGCCCTGCGCGCCGGTGCTGGACAGGCCGGTCAGCCGCCCGTCCAGATCCCAAGAGTTCCGCCGGTTGATGCCGTTGCCCCACGTCCAGCCCTGCGAGGTTCCCGTCGCGGCCTGGTAGACGAAGCCGTTCGCTAGCGTTCCCCAGCCGGAAATGTTCGAGCCGATGCCGCTCAAGCGTCCATAAGCGTCGTAGCCATAACTCAGGCTGACCCCGTTCGGGTAGGTCTGGCTGACCAGCCGCCCCTGTCCGTCGTAGCCGTAGCTGGAGGTGAAGCTCGAACCGCTGATGCTTTGCGTCTGCTGGATCGGTTCCCCATTTGCGTTATAGGCATAGCTCGTGCTGCCGCTGGCGTCGGCAAAACTGGTGAGATGGCCCTTGCCGTAAGCGCCTTGGTCGTACACGAACGTCTCGGTCGTGCCACTGGCCGTGCGGCTGGTCAGGCGGTTCAGCGCGTCCCAGGTATAGCCGATGACCTGGCCGTTGGCCTTGGTCTCCGTCGTCACGCGGCCCAGGCCGTCCAGGGCATAAGTGGTGACGCCGGTGTCCGCGCTGTTCTGGCCGATCTGGTGGCCCAGGGCGTCGTAGGTGTAGCCAGTGCCTGAGCCCATGGGGTCGATGACGCTGGAGATCTCCCCCAGAGGGGTGTAGCTGGTAGTTATCGTTCCGCCATCGGGCGCAGTGACCTTAGTCGCGCGGTTTAGCACGTCGTAGCTGTAGGTCGTCGTCCGGCCCAGTGCGTCGACCAGGCTGGCGACGTTGCCGTTCGCGTCGTAACTGTATTGCAGCGTCTGGCCGTAGTTGCCGACCTGTCGATATGGACGCTTGAGGGCGTCGTAAATGGTGGTGGCAACAAACTGACCAGCAGCATTGATCGTGTCGGTGCGCAAGTTGGCCGACGCGTTGTTGGTCTGGCCGTAGGAAGTGCTCTCGTTCAGCGCGTTGACGCTTTGCGTGAGGCGGCCGGCCGCGTTATAGCTATAGCTCGTGTAGCTACCGTCGCTGTTGCTGACCTGGGTGAGGTCATTGCCGGTGTAGGTGTAGGCGGTGGTTCGGCCGTTGGTACTTTGGCTGGTGATGCGGCCGAGAGTGTCGTAGACGTAGAGCGTCTGTACGCCGTTGGCGTCGATCACCGTGCCGGGCTGGCCAAAGGCGTTGATATTGCTAAAGGTGGTGGTGTGGCCTGCGGCGTTGGTGACGCTGGAGACGTTGCCGGCGCTGTCGTAGTTGTAGGTAATGGATTGGCTCAGGCCACCTGCGATCGTCGTGACGGTTTGGCTGGCGAGCAGGCCATTCGAATAGTTGGCGTAGCCGTAACCGGTGCTGGTGCCAACAACGGTCGTCGTGCCTTGCGAACCGCAACCGGATTGGCAGCCGGGGTTGGGTCCGAGGGCGGTGGAGCCACTTGTGACGATGCTTTGCAGGCGGCCAGTGTTGGGGCCGCTGGTAATGTAGTGAGGTGCCCGTCGCTTTTCGGCTTCCAACCGGCCGCTCTTATGCCGCCTTCGGTTGCTGATCGACTTGCTTGCTGAGCCAGTCCGTGAGGAACTGATTCGGTGAGCTGTAGCCCAGCGTGGAGTGGCGGCGCCTCCGGTTGTAGAAGATCGCGATGTACTCAAACAGGTCAGCTTCGGCCTCCGCCCGCGTCGCGTAGCGAATGCCGTGAACCCGTTCGTTCTT
>FTKT01228601.1_pt1 | contig 13414 bp, 13 predicted proteins | sample 1658271 | NCBI WGS metagenome assembly FTKT01 (sample SAMEA3914811, study PRJEB12502) | metagenome | biome: forest; material: soil | place: Canada | collected 2011-08-04 | depth 0.3 m | reverse complement strand
TTCCAGACCAACATCCTGGCGCTGAACGCGGCCGTCGAGGCCGCCCGTGCGGGGGAGCACGGGCGCGGATTCGCGGTCGTGGCCAGCGAGGTGCGCAGCCTCGCCCAACGCGCGGCGACCGCGTCGCGCGAGATCAAGTCGCTGATCGACAGCAGCGTCGAGAAGGTCGACTCCGGCAGCCGCCTGGTGCAGACCGCAGGTGGAACAATGCAGGAAATTGTCGACGGCGTTCAGCGCGTGACACAGATCATTGCTGACATCAGCTCGGCTTCGACCGAACAGAGTGCCGATCTCGGAACTGTCAACCACACCGTCAACCAACTCGATGAGATGACGCAGCAAAACTCGGCGCTGGTCGAGGAGAGCGCCGCGGCGGCGCAGAGCATGCGCGAGCAGTCGCAACGCTTGCAGACGATGGTCAACGCTTTCCAGATCTAGTGTGGTGTTCGATTCTTGCCCATGCGACAGGACGATGCGAAGAATCGCACCGGTCTGTGGACAGGTGTCGGGCAGACCCGAATGACCGCGGTAGTTCGCTCCGCCGCAGTCGGAGCACCGGCGTCAGTTCCGACACTCACGATTGACCTCGCTACCTCTTGCTCGCTCGTGCGAGCTGCGCCGCAATTTCCCTGGCCAGCACTTCTGGATCGATTGGCTTGACGAGATGAGCATCGAATCCGGCCGCCGCCGTCGCGAGCCTGTCCTTGTCATCCCCGTAGCCACTTAACGCAATCACCGGAATCTCGCGCAGCAAGGGTGAGCGCCGGATTTCAATCGCGAGTTCGTAGCCTGTCATCTCCGGCATACTCAGATCGGTAACGACGACGTCGGGCGGCCGTTCTTGAGCGTCGCGCAGTGCGACGTCGCCATTGACGGCCGTCGCGACCTCATCCCCAAGGGCGCGAAGCAGCGAGGCTGTCGTTTCACGGGCGTCTTCGTTGTCTTCGACGAACAGCACTCGAGACGACCTGACTTCTTGCGCGGAGTGTTTCTGTCCATTGTTCATGGCTGCGCTCGGAGAGCTGACGCGCGGCATGGAAACGACAAACTTGGCGCCCAGGCCCGTGCCGTCACTGAAAGCCTGCACCTCGCCATGGTGCAGTTCGACAAGCTGCTTCACGAGCGCGAGCCCGATTCCAAGACCACTTGCGGTTTGACCCTCGACCGGAGGCCCCTGAACAAAGTGCTCGAAGATTCGGGGGAGAAGCTCTGGCGAAATGCCCGCTCCATCGTCCGAGACGGCGAGAACGGCCATCGCACCCTGGCTCGTAACGCTCACACGGACTAGCCCGCCACTCTCGGAGAATCGTAGCGCGTTGACAACCAGGTTGTTGAGAATCTGTTCGATGCGAACCTGGTCGCCGACAATCCACGCGTCTTCGACATCCAAGACGATGCGCGATCCGCCATCTGGCATGGCCGCGCGCAATGCCTCGATGCCCGTACGGGCGCAATCGGCCAAGTTGATTGTTGAGCTGTTCAAAACGAGCTTTCCCGACAGCATCCGACTGATTTCAAGCAGATCGTCGACGATTCGTTTCAGATGTCGGTTTTGACGTTGAATAATTTCGTGCCAGCGGCGCCGCGCCGCGTCGTTGGGATCGGTTCGGAGCAGTACTTCCGTGGCGCCAGATATAGCCGCGAGCGGGTTCCTCAGCTCGTGGCCAAGGAGAGCCAAGAATCGGTCTTTCGCAGCATTGGCAGCCTGGGCATCCTCGCGGTAGGTGCGCTCCCGTTCCAGCAAGGCCAAACGTTCGAGCTCGACCCGTTCACGAGCATCTCTCTCGCCGGCCATGAGGCGCGCGGCGCCTTCAAGTTCCTCATTGAGCGCGCTTAACTCGTGCACGGCCGTGGCTTCGACTACGGGCTTTTCTCCAAGCCCAAGCGCGCGTGCCGCCTCTCCTGCCGCACCAATGGAACGGATCAGCGAACGGCTCAGCGCCGAGGCCCCCAGCACCGCGGCAATCATCGCCATCGCGACGCCCGCGGCCAGCCACAGGACAGCTTGTGTTGCCGTTGCATCGATGGTTTCCACTGGCGCCGCAACAGCGATGGTCCAACCTGTCAAGGCCGAATGGGTGAAGGCGTCGTAGGACTCGACGCCATCGAGCGTGCGATGGCGAATCAGACCATCGTGAGCGGTCGCGGCTGCGGCGATGAGCTCAGGGCGGGCTTGCTTCCCAAGCGTGTCGTCCGACCTGAAGCTTCGGGAGATGAACCTGCCATTGTGGTCAATGACGCCCACGACCCAGTGCGAATGCCTCGACGAATCGAAAGCCGTAGTTTTCCAGTGGTCGACGGAAAAGGACTGAGCAACCACGAACCGGCCAAGCGGCGAAGGCTTGGCAGGCAGGTAGATCGTGGTTAGGAGCTTCTTGGTGACGGGGCCCACGAAGAGATCGGTGACCACGGGGCCATGCCCGGCCAGCGCCTGCGCAACGCGCTGTTGAGCCACCGGCGGCGGAGGTGGAGTTCCAAAAGGCACTGCCGTGTTGATCCACTGCGTTCCTCCTTCGTCCAGGAGGAGCGTCCAGACGTTCGGAGGCTGGTCGACTGCCCGCGCCTCTTCGTAAAACGCATCTAGCTTTCCGCTTTGCAGGTTCTCCGAGGCACCCAGCGCGGTCAACGCGCCGATCGACCGCAGAACTTGACCGTCGACGAGCAGTGCTGCCGAACGTACGGTTTCTCGTAAGCCACTCAGGGCGGCTTGACGCGCTCCTTCGCGGACCTTCTCGACGGCAACGGCAGCCGCCAAGAATCCGGGGACCAGCACGACGGTCGCCAGCAGGAGCAGCAGGTTTCGAATGCGCACTTGTGCGCTTTTATCACAGCCTAACCGTTCAGTCAGTACATCCGCGGAATCCTCGGGCCGGCCAAGTTTCGCGTACGACTGTGATTCACGTTCATCGCCTGCAGTCCGCGTTCAGGCGATCAGTTGGAACACGCTGCCTATGCCCCTTCTTCTACGCGGCCTCAAGCAGCTTTGCGATTTCCTGCGCGTCGGCTGGCGAAGGCGTCCAGTGGTGGTCGCAGCGAATGCAGTACAGGCTAACCTTCTCGTCTTGAAGATGGGCTCGTAAGTCGGCTTTCTCGAAGCTCTGGTGCGCGTATGCATTGCACACCGGGCAGGGAGCAAAGAAGCTCAGCCGGCCGCCGCTGGCGGCCAGACACGCCGCCCGGTTCCGGTGGTACATTACACCCAGCTTGCCCGGCCCGACGGGCCGCGGCACCCCGACTACGAACTCATCCAGGATGGGCTGGCCGCAGCATGCGCACAAGTAGTGCTGCGCCACAGACTCGGAGACGCCAGTGCCCTGGCGCGCTGCCTGCACCTTGACGGCCTGGGCGACTTCGGGCGGCAGAAACATCGACATCTTGACCTTGTCTTTGCCCAGCATGGCGAACCCTTCGTGACTATCAGTGCTGTCAATAGTGTCACCACTGACAGTGCCTGTCAAACAGGCTTGAATTGGGATCGTCTCGGTTTTCGCACGCGCGTGGTGGAACAGGCGTCATGCCTCGTCTTAAGATCCGCATCATTGTGCAGACACTGCCTGCACGACCTCGGCGGGACATCACCTTCGACCAAGTGGCGGTCGTTCTGATCCGCCTCAACATCGGGATTGCAGGTCACGCCCTCCGACCCCTCGAAGCGAGGAAATCGCGCCCAATTCGTCACTATCGGAAGCGTCCCATGTCAGAGGCGTGTATAGCCGGCAGCAGCGTGTGGCACTATCGTGCCGCGGTGTCGGCACGATGTCGAAAGCTCTCATGGTTGAACCTTCCGGCCCTCCTCCTGGCTGGCCGCGACCGCCGTTTGACTGGCCCCACCACCAGCCACAAGAACTCACCGGCGCGCGCGCATGCCAAATCGACACCGTCGACAACCGGTGGCTGCAAGCTTTTGCGCTCGACGTCAATCCGGACGCGCGCGATTGGCGCATAGCCCCCAAGGCCAACGGCCCGTTTGTAGCCCTGTCGCTCGCACGGGTGGCACGCATCACACTCAGCGCGCCGCTGCAGGCGGCTATCGTGTCGCTCGAGCATGGCCTGGCGCGCATTCCGGTGACCACGCGCGAGTGCGACTACACCCTGCGCACGACAACGGGGCAGACCGTGCTGCGCGGTCGCACGGTTGGCCACGTCGACACCGACGACGGAGTCTTTCTATTCGCCGCCCAGGCCAGCGAGCTCGCACTCAACCGCGTCTTTGTGCCCCGAGCTGCCCAACTGAACTGCGTGTTCGGTCCTACTGCAGGCGATCATGCTTCGAGTCCGTGGATCAAAGATCCGGCCGCGCTGCGCGCCGCCCTGTCTGACCAGCGCGGCAAGCGCATTCCGCGCATTGGCGAAGCGCTCGAGCAGCTGGGGTTCGTCACGCCGCAACAGATTGAACAAGCCTTGACGCAGCCTGATCAGCACGGCCGTTTGGGCGAGCGACTACTTCGGCTGGGGATTCTCAAACCGGAGCAATTGCAGACGGCGCTGTCGTTCAAGTTGGGTTTTCCCCTGGTCGACTTGGCTTGCTTCCCGATCGACCCTATCTGCGCGCGCATGCTGTCGCCCGATCTGGCCAGCCGCCATTGCGCGCTGCCGATTCTGCTCGACGGCAGGCACATCGTGGTCGCGGTGGACGGCCCTGCCACGGTAGCCACGCTCGAGGCACTGAACCTTTGGCCAGGCCGCATCATCACGCCCGCGCTTGCGCCCCGCGGTGCCATCTTGATGGCGCTGTCAGCGCTCCGGGGCGACGATGCATGGGCGCAGGAAGCGCCGTGGCGATAGAACAAAGCTCACTGCGCGCCGCGAGCGGTGCCAACGCACCGACTGCGCAACTGCGCTCGCAGACGCGGCTTGATTCACTGCGAAGGATTTCCCGGCGTAAATGCCGCCGCGACCTCGATCTCCACTCTGAAAGCATTCTGAGTCAACTTTTGGCCCACCGTCGCGTGCAGCGACGCGCGATCAGGTGCGATCCAGTCGTCCCAGACCGCCTTCATTTCGCGGTAGTCGTCGGCCGAAAGCAGATAGATCCGGGCCGAGACGAGATGCTCTCGGCGCGCGCCGGAATGGGTCAACAGCCGGTCGATGAAGTACAGCGCCTCGCGCGTCTGTCCAGTGATGTCGAGCGCAGGGTTTTCCGCAACTTGGCCGGCGATGAACACGAGTTTGCTCTCGCCAAACGTCGCGACCGTCACATCGCTGATGCGCGGCCAGATTTCGCGGTCAATACTCATGGCAACGGGTCAATCGACTCCGCCCCCTGTCCAACCCGAGCAAGCGTCGCTCCCGCTGGCTGCCATCACCGCGTCTTGAGTCAAGACGCACGCTCGCCGTACCCAACGTAGAGCTTTGCCGATTGTCGAAGGCGCCAGTGTCCGGCGGACCGCCCTGCTCCGAGGCCGGTGGTGAGCCGACACTACCGACATTTGACGTATTGTCGAGCTGACATCGTCCCGTGACAGAGCCGGTCTGAGTTCCCCGCACGATCTCGTCCGTGCCAACGCCAAACAGCACTGCCCAAAACGCGACATCGAGCGGCCTCCCTGCGTCAATCGCGGACAACGCGATGCAGGACTGCGAAATTCCGGCGCCCATACTTGGCCTACTGGTGTTGGCCGCCAGACCTAGCTGTCGGCAACCGCGGTTCCGTCCACCACCCGAAGCAGTGTGGGGACAGCCGCTCGCACGGCTCCGCGGCCCTCGGCCTTGACCCTGTAGCACGCCGCATCGGCTTCGGCCACCCAAGCATCCATGTCCGGTGTATGTTCCGCCAGCGATGCGACTCCGGCGCTCGCACCTACTCGCAGGATGCGGTTCTCCCAGGGTAGCGTGATGGCCGTGATCGCCGAGCGCACGTTCTCCGCGACGCGCATGGCCACATCTTGCGGACAGCGTTCCAGCAGCAGTGCGAACTCGTCGCCGCCGAGGCGCACGACCAAGTCGCCGGCGCGCACGTGGGACGTGATCGCCGCAGCCACGGCTTTCAGCATCGCGTCGCCCGCTGCGTGCCCGGCGGTATCGTTGATAGGTTTGAAGTGATCCAGGTCGATCATCACGACCGCCGCGGGCGTCGAACGCGGCAGGGCGTCGAAGACGTGCCGCAGCCGTTGGTCGAAGCCCTTGCGGTTGGCTAGTCCGGTCAACACGTCGTGTGTCGCCGACCACTCGAGCTGCGCTCGTTCGGCGATCTGGTGATCGATATCGTTCAGTGTCCAGATGACGCCTGTATCCGCATCGGAGCCTGCCACGGGTCGTCCACGCAACCGAGCCCAGAACAGGGACCCGTCGGCGCGTAGCATTTGCCACTCGCCGACATAGGCTCCACCGGTTTGGAATACAAGCTGCAGTTGAGGCCCCAGGGCCTGATAGTCCGCGTTGGAGTCAAAGATCATCTGCATCGATTGCCCGAGCAACGCGTGTTCCTGACGTCCGAAAAGGCGGCAGAACTCGGCGCTCACGAGCTCGAAGCGCTGCGCACGCGTGAACGCGATGCCAACCGGCGCCGCAGCCATGACCGAGCTGAGTTTGCCGAGAACCGCAGCGTTGAATCCTTCAAGCTGCGTTCGCTCGGCGCCCACGTGCCGCAACACCCGTGCCAGGCGCCCGATCTCTCCGGCGCCGGTCGGCCACCCGGCATGCGGATCATCATTCGCATTGAACAAATTCTGCGCGCGTCGCTCAAGTTGTGTCAGCGGATGCAGCAACCACCACAAAAGCGCAAGCATGAGCAATGACGTGAGCCCGATCAGCCCAGCGGCCCATGCGAGCGCTTGCTTGCGTGCCGACCGCAACGGCGCCAGCAAGTCGACTTCCGGCGTGGCCCGCCAAATCATCCACTCCGGTCCAGCTACGCCGGCAGCACTGACCACTTCTCCTGGCTGGGTGAGTCGGAGTCCCGAAGGTTCTACTGCGCTGCCGTCGGCCACCCAATGTCGAAACGCTTCGGACAACCGAGGCTCGGTCGCCAAGCCTTGCAACAACCGATCGCCATTCGGATGGGCGAGGATTCGCCCCTCGGCGTCGGTCACAAGGAAGAGAACATCGGATTCGCCTGCCTGTGAATCCACCAGATCGCTCAGCAGATCGCGGTTGGCCAAACGCAGTGAGCCGGCCAGCACGCCGTAGACACCGCTCGAATCCTTGAGCGGGTAAGTGAAGATGACGATGGGTTGGCCTGTGATGCGACTCTGCAGAGGTTCTGACACGATCGGCCGCTGCTCGCCGAGCGTTCGCCGAAAGTAGTCACGGTCTGCGACATTCAACGGCGGACGGTGCATGCCTGTTCCGTCGGAAAAGATCCGCGTCTGTCCGTCGGCCGATGCTGCGGATACGGTGGAAAACAGTTCGCGAAGTACCGGTTTGGCCTGCATGAAGGCGGCCAACTTACTGTCATCGACCAGGGTCGCTTTGTCGAGCTGAGCTGCGACGACCTCGAGTGCTCGCTGCAGTTCGACCACGCGGCGAGAGAGCACGCCCGCAGCGCGAACAGTCTCGTTGAGTTCGCGTTGGTTTTGTGCGGTCAGCGTGTCTCGTTCGGCGCGCTGCAGCAAGGTGGCCGTGGTCAGTCCGATGCCGAGCACCAGCGCGCCGACGGTTCCCAACGTGATTCGCAGCTTGAGCGACGACAAGGCTACACCAACCCGTGCGCTCCAACGGGCTCCGGTAGTTTGACGGTCTGAATCCACTTGTGGCCTGTTCTGGATGGGGTGTTCCCCTTCATCTCTATCGGCACGTCGCTGTGCTGCTTGAACGTTATCAGCCCGTCGATGCGGGCCGCAGAGAGGGCGAGTAAACGCGCGGCCACGACGGCCGCGAACGCGCAAAAAGTCACAGCGCCTTCGCGTATGCCCACCCATTCGGTATCTCCGTGCGTCTTGAACGTAGTGGCGCGTATCGGAACACGGGTAGCGGGCTTGACGTAGGGACTTCTCAATCGACGCCGATGCGCTGCCGCATCGACCCGCTCGGCTGCAGCGTCCGCGGGCTGCCCATCGGGGTAGTCAAGATAGGTATCGAGGCGCTGTACCGCACGCCGAGCACGAGTCGCAAGCACCCGAAGAACAAGGTGCATCCGTATCTGCTGCGCGGGCTCAAGATCGCGCGCGCCAACCGCGGCTGGGCCAGACGCTTCAATGAACCGATAGAAAACTGAGCAAAAAAAGTGCTTGCAGCTCAGGTACTTAGCTCACTTTCTGGAGAAGTTTTCCTGAATCTCAGCCGAGCGTCCTGATCGAGTGGCTCACTTGATCGATGGCGGGTGGCTCAAAGCAGAGTCGGCGCCAAAACTAACCTCAAAATCAGGCGCAGCAAGCCGAGACGGCTGGCTACATGGCCAGCCATACATACGTGCCGTCCATGGCCTTTCCCACAGGACAGGTTGCCTTGCCCATAATCGGTTGAAAAGCTGACGCAGTTGTAGCTCGGGCCGAACGCGGGCCTAACGGCTGTGAGCAGCGCCTGTCGTGTACGGGCCACGCTGCGTGAGGAGCGCCAATGAAAAGCCAGGGACGGCTGACGAAGGCTGAGCAATCTGCGAAGGCCCGCGCATGTGATGGCGCGTCTTCCCGATTGATGCGACAGGTCGCGGCGTCGATGCCTCCATGAAGGACGCCTCGCTGTCAGGCAAGCTCGGCGGATCACTGCCCTCCACGGGCGATGCCGAACGGTTCCGTGCCATCGTCGAATCCGCGCCCAACGCCATTGTGCTCATAGATCGGCAGCGCCTGATTGCACTCGTCAATCGTCGGGCCGAGGAGCTATTCGGCCGGCAGCGAGAAGAGTTTGTCGGCCAAACGATCGAGATGCTGATTCCAAAGCGCTATCGTGCTGTCCATCCAGAGCACGTGCGCGGCTTTTTCGAGCGCCCAGAAGCACGCGCGATGGGATCCGGCCGCGAACTGTTCGCGCTGAAGAGAGACGGGACGGAGATCCCGGTGGAGATCGGCCTGAGTCCGATCGAAACGCCAGAAGGCTCCTTCACGCTGGCGTCGATCATCGACATCACGGAGCGCAAGCGGGCCCAGGAGCGTTTCCAACTCGTCGTCGAAGCCGCGCCGAACGCCATGATCATGATCGACGACCAGCGGCGCATCTGCTTGGTCAATCGCCGTGCCGAGGAGTTGTTCGGTCATGGACGCAACGAACTCATCGGCCAATTGATCGAGACCTTGGTGCCAGAGCGCTACCGCGCAGGGCATCCGGGCCATGTCCAGGGATTCGCCAGCCGGCCAGAGGCTCGGGCGATGGGAGCCGGTCGCGAGCTCTACGGATTGCGCAAGGACGGGTCCGAGGTGCCCATCGAGATCGGCCTCAATCCGCTCGAGACCGGTGACGGTCACTTCGTGCTGGCGTCCATCATCGACATTACCGAGCGCAAGCGCAGCGAGGACGAGTTGCGCCGCAGCAATGCCGACCTGGAGCAGTTCGCCTACGTTGCCTCGCACGACCTGCAGGAGCCGCTGCGCATGGTTGCCAACTACACAGAGCTGTTGGCGCAACGCTATCGGGGGAAACTTGATGAGAGGGCCGACAAGTACATCCACTACGCGTCAGACGGTGCCCGCAGGATGCAGCGACTCGTTGCCGACCTCCTGACCTACTCGCGCGTGGGCTCGCAGGGGAAGGCGATGTCTCCTGTCCAGAGCGAGCAGGTACTGTCGGCGGTCGTGCAATCGCTGCAGCGTCTGATCCGCGAAACCGATGCCACGATCGTGCACCGTGCATTGCCTGCTGTACTTGCCGACGAGGTGCAACTGCATCAGCTGCTGCAGAACTTGCTGAGCAACGCTATCAAGTTTCGCGGCGACAAAGCGCCCCACATAACCGTCAATGCGATCGCCCAAGGCTCGCGCTGGTTGTTCTCTGTAGCGGACAACGGTATCGGCATCGACATGCAATACGCCGATCGTATCTTCCAGATGTTCCAGCGTCTGCACGAACTCGGGAAATACGATGGCAGCGGCATCGGCCTGGCCATCGCCAAGCGCATCGTCGAACGCCATGGAGGCGTAATCCGGGTCGAATCGAAGCCTGGTGAGGGTACGACCTTCTTTTTCACGCTGCACGCAGCCCCCATGGAGCTGCTTTGATGTCTATTTTGGACTTGTCCGACAAAGCATCCTTTGTGAGCCTCCGCGACCTCGTCTGCGAGAAAGGGAGATCAACATGAACCGGGCGATTCGCGTTCTCCTTGTGGAGGACAACCCAGGCGATGCCGACCTGACGAAGGAAACGCTCGAGGAATGCCGCCTTCATGTCGAGATCGACGTCGCCATCGACGGCGTGCAAGCGCTTGACCGGTTGTTTCGGAGGCCACCCTATGTCGCCGCGGAGCTGCCAGATTTGATCCTCCTCGATCTGAACTTGCCTAAGCTCAGTGGTCGCGAAGTATTGACGCAGATAAAGCAAACTTCGTCGCTGCGCGCGATCCCGGTCGTCATCCTGACCTCGTCGGACGCAGAGCAGGATGTGGCCAAGAGCTACGAGCTGGGCGCCAATTGCTATGTGACAAAACCGGTGGGGTTGGACGCGTTCCAGGCTATCGTCCGCGCTGTCGATGGCTTCTGGTTCACCGTGGTGAAATTGCCGTGAACGCGCCGGTTGACTTGCCGCGCTCCATCCTGCTGGTCGAGGACAACCCCGGCGACGCAGACTATATTCGGGAGCTTCTGACCGAAGGCTTGCATTCCCCGCCGTCGAGGGTGACTCATGTCCTCAATCTGTCGGAGGCGATTGCGGTGCTGCGACACCAGACTACTTTCGAAGTCGTGCTCCTGGACCTGCGTTTGCCTGACGGTTCAGGCGTCGAATGTGTTGTCGCGGTGCGGGCGAAAGCGCACGATGTGCCCATTGTCGTGCTGACCGGGCTCGACGACGACGACTTGGCAATGTCTTGCATTGCTGCTGGTGCGCAGGACTATTTGTCGAAGCAAGAGGTGCGCGCACGTACCTTGAGTCGAGCCATTGACCATGCAGTTGCCCGGGTGCACGAGATGGAAGCGCGCCAACGGGAGCAGGAGCTCAGTATCCGCAGCGCCGAGCTCGAGCGCGAGAACAGCAGGATCCTCGAAGCAAGCCGCCTCAAGAGCGAGTTCCTCGCCAACATGTCGCATGAGTTGCGAACGCCGCTGAACGCGATCATCGGCTTCTCTGAGTTGATCTTTGACGGCAATGTGGATCCGGCATCGCCAAACCACCACACGTTCGTCGGGCACATCCTTACTAGCGCAAAGCACCTCCTGCAATTGATCAACGACGTGCTCGACCTGGCCAAGGTCGAAGCAGGAAAGCTGGAATTCCGCTGCGATACGGTGGCCTTGGAGCCACTCGTCAACGAGGTTCTGGACATCATGCGCGGAGGCTTCGAGGCCAAGCTTGTTCTGCTCCAATCTCACGTCGACACGTTATTGGATACCGTGTGTGTCGATCCTGATCGATTCAAGCAGGTGCTCTACAACTATCTGTCCAACGCGTTGAAATTCACGCCGGCCGGGGGGAGCGTTGGTGTGCGGGCGACGGCGCTCGACGACATGCGGTTTCGATTGGAGGTCGAGGACACTGGATCGGGCATCAAGCCTGAGGACATCGACAAACTGTTCTCCGAATTTCATCAATTGCGAGCCTCTACGGGGAAATTCCATCCCGGAACGGGTCTCGGCCTGGCCTTGACAAAGCGCCTCGTCGAAGCACAAGGGGGTTCGGTCGCAGTTCGAAGCGTGCCTGGACAAGGCAGCGTGTTCTCCGCTGTATTTCGACGGACGGACCAGAAGGAGGATGGACCGTGATCGCGCCTTGTACCGTTTTGGTCGTTGATGACATGCCGGCAAATGTCGCGCTCCTCGAGCACTTACTGAAAGTGAACGGCTACGAAGTACGATCAGCTGTTGACGCTGAAGCCGCGCTTGCGTCGATCGCGCAGTGCAAGCCGCGACTCATCCTGACCGACATCCAATTGCCGGGTGCGAGCGGTTTGGAACTGGCGAAGCGCCTGAAATCGAACGCGTCGACCGCCGACATCCGCATCATCGCTGTATCGGCGTTCGCAATGGTCGCTGACGAGCGGCTCGCACTTGAGGCTGGATGCGACGGATATATCGCCAAACCCATCGACACACGCAAGTTCCCATCCCTTGTAGCGGCGATCATTGATCGGGATTGAACTCGCTGGCGCGACGCGCAGATACTGCACTCTATGCGAGAGCGCGCAGCAGGACGATTGGCCGCATCTGACAGACTGGGTACCGAGGCCTCAAACGCGTTGATCGGTGTGCTTAGATGCAACCATAGGCGCTGCCCAGGCACCACAATCTGCCAACGTTCAACCGTTACGACTGTTGGCATCGACGTCGGAGTGAGCCAATGTCGTAGGTTGTGCCGACTGTCAGGTGCGCCAGGCAAGCTGGAACTGCTCCCACAGATCGTTCGGTTTCCGGACAGGCTGAGTGGCACAGGCGAAGGTCGGCATCGGCACCAACGGCCCTATGGCAAAACATGGCTCCTCGCTCTCCTGCGTGACTCTCTTGGGTACCGAGATATGCCCCATCCCGTTCGAGTTTCCTGGAAGCCGATCGGCTCAAGGATCTGCAGTGACGCAAGGCTCGTCGATCAATCGTAAGCGGCTGGGCATCCCATCTTGAACGCGGCGAGCACGCCTTGGAGCATGCGTCCACTTAATCAAATAGGTGGACATCATCGAACCCGCTCAACCCGCTACCCGGCGTCGTCACAGCAAGGCTCTGAAGGCGCGTGTTCTCGCCGAGTGCGTCCTGCCAGGGGCGTCGGTCGCCGCCATCGCGTTGTCGCATAGCCTCAACACCAACCTCGTGCATCGGTGGCGCCGCCTGGCGGAGCCTGACGTGTCGGTGACCTCGGCGAAGATAGCCGCCGCACGCTCGATCGCGCCGACCGGCGGACTTGTCCCGCCTGCAATGACGAGCGACGCGGCGCTGCTCAATCCTGTTCTGCGACGAAAGGCCGCTCGATCCGGCTCAGTGTCGTGCGCTGCTTGGACGCCTTCGAGCTGACCGGGATCACCTTTGAATCTCCAAGGCAAGCTGTGTGCAACGATTCGCGTGCCCGTTTGGCGGCCAGTCGCGCTGCCAAGGGCCTGCACCGCGAGACGCCATCCCGAAAAAGCGCCACCTCGCGTAACGGGCCCATGAGGGTGACCGGCCAGGCGAACGGGCCTATCCTCGTGCTTGGCCGTGGGATCACAGAAGAGTTTTCGTCTGTAGACGCCGCCGTATGTCGAAATCGGCTGGCGTTCTCCGACATAGCGTGCCAAGAATTTTCCGGCGATTAGTCGAGGATCTGACATGAAATTCCTGATGACACTCTACGCGGTCGAGGCCGTGGGCGACGCCATTCCGCCTGACGAAATGGCAAAGTACATGGAGCAGATGTACGCCTACCG
>FTKT01000012.1_pt1 | contig 13436 bp, 14 predicted proteins | sample 1658271 | NCBI WGS metagenome assembly FTKT01 (sample SAMEA3914811, study PRJEB12502) | metagenome | biome: forest; material: soil | place: Canada | collected 2011-08-04 | depth 0.3 m | reverse complement strand
CGGCCGCGAGCGCCTGGTCGATGACCGGCCGGATGCCCAGGGCCAGCTCGGCGTCCACGCGGTGGATCAGCGTCTCGAAGAGCATCCGCCGGGTCCAGAACCGGGCGTGCTGGTCGGCGCCCCAGGCCCACATCGGGGCGTCGGGGTCGGTGCGGGCGAGGGCGTCCGCCGACACGGCGGCGCTCGCGGCCAGCCAGGCGGGGTAGTCCTCGTCCCCGGCCGGCAGCCGCAGGTCGACCTCGCGGCTGGTCGGCGGTTCCTGGACACGCCGGTGCAGCAGGACCGAGAACCAGCGGTGCACGCTGCCGGTGTGGCGGACCAGGTCGACCAGCGTCCAGCCGGGGCAGCTGGGGACCGGTGTCGCGGGCCGGGCGTCGGTGACCACGGTGACGAATCGGGCGACCTGCGCCGCGAGCACCGCGCGGTGGTCGACGGCGGTCGGCGGGTGGTCGGAGTGTGCCGAGGAGTTCATCTGGTCGGGCTTCCCTGAGGTGGGCGGATGGTACTCGCAGACTGTCACAGCGCCGGCTGCGTCGGTCGATGAGTCGACGGCGTGCATCGGGCGCAGCCGCCCGGCCGGCCTGGCAGGGCGGCTGCGCCCGATGCGCGCCGCCCGCGCTTCGGTGCGCCGTCCCTCCGGTGTCCGGAAAGCGAGACTGATCCGGAGTCGGTTCTCCGGTTCTGCTAACTTCCCTATGCGGAGTCGAATCTCCGGTTACTACTCACCTGGGGCCCACACCTATGGCTCGGACCAGTTCCCGCCCGCACTACAACGTCACGTTCGCGGTCCTGCTCCTCGGGGTCGCGGCCTACTCCCTGCTCCAGTCGCTGATCATCCCGGTGCTGCCGACCCTGATGACGAACCTGCACACCACGCAGGACACCGCGACCTGGCTGATGACCGGCTACCTGCTCTCGGCCTCGGTCGCCACGCCGATCCTCGGCCGGATAGGCGACAAGGCCGGCAAGGAGCGGATGCTCGTCGTCACGCTGCTCGCGCTGACCGTCGGTTCCGCGCTGGCCGGTCTGTCGAACTCGATCGGGCTGATGATCGTCGCGCGCGTCATCCAGGGCCTGGGCGGCGGCGTGCTGCCGCTCGCCTTCGGCATCATCCGCGACGAGTTCCCCGGCGCCCGGGTGCGCGGCGCGGTCGGCGTCACCGCCGCGCTGACCGCGGTCGGCGGCGGGCTGGGCCTGCTGGTGGCCGGGCCGATCGTCGACAACATGGACTACCACTGGCTCTTCTGGTTCCCGATGATCATGACGGCGGTCGCCACGGTCGCCACCTACCTCTTCGTCCCGGAGTCGCCCGTCCGCACCCCGGGCCGGATCAGCTGGGGCGCGGCGGGGCTGCTCTCGGTCTGGCTGGTCGCGCTGCTGCTGGCCGTCAGCGAGGGCCCGAGCTGGGGCTGGGGATCGGCCCGGATCCTGGGCCTGTTCGCCGCCGCGGTGGTCTTCGCCGCACTCTGGATCATGGTCGAGCTGCGCTCCGACGCCCCGCTCATCGACATGCGGATGATGCGCATCCCCGCGGTGTGGAGCGCGAACCTGGTCGCCCTGCTCTTCGGCGTGGTGATGTACACCGCGATGACCTTCCTGCCGCAGCTGGTGCAGACCCCCGGCAAGCTGGCCGGCTACGGCTTCAGCGCGAGCATCACCCAGTCCGGCGTCTATATGCTGCCGATGACGATCGGGATGTTCGTGCTCGGCGTCCTCACCGGCCCGCTGGCCGCCCGGTTCGGCTCCAAGCGGGTGCTGGTCGTCGGCGGCCTGGTCACCGTCGTGCCGTTCGTGGTGCTCGCCCTGGGCCACGACCACGGTTGGCAGATCTACCTGGCCTCCAGCCTGATGGGCATCGGCATGGGGCTCGCCTTCTCGTCCATGTCCTCGATCGTCGTCGAGGCGGTGCCGCCGATGCAGACCGGCGTGGCCAGCGGCATGAACGCGAACATCCGCACCATCGGCGGTGCGGTCGGCAGCAGCATCGGGGCCAGTATCCTGGCCTCCGGGGTGACCGCCGCGCACCCGTTCCCCGAGGACTCGGGCTACACCGGCACGTTCTGGTTCCTCACCGGGGCAGCGGTGCTCGCCGCGGTCGCGGCGCTGCTGATCCCGGCCGTCCGCAGGAACACGGCGGACACCGAGCCGCAGGGCCGGACCGTACCGGCCCAGGTACCCGGAAACGAGGAAATGACCGTCGCATGACCAGGAACCTCCCAGGTGCGCCCGCACCGGTCGAAACCAGGACGCTGCGCCGCGACGCGGCGCACAACCGGGAGCGGCTGCTGCGTGCCGCCTGGGAGGTCTTCGCCGAACTCGGCCTAGAGGCCGGGGTCGAGGAGATCGCCCGGCGGGCCGGAGTCGGCATGGGCACCCTGTACCGGCGCTTCCCCACCAAGGAGGCGCTGATCACGGCGCTCAACGACGAGTTCCTCGACGACCTGCTCGACAGCACCCGGCGCCTGGAGACCGAGCAGCCGCCCGGCCACGGCCTGGAGGCCGGGCTCTGGCACATGGGCGCGTCGATGTCCGCCCACCGCGGCTGCCTCTCCCGGCTGTGGCAGGTGGTGCCGCCCACCGCGGACACCCGCCGCGCCGAACTCTGGTCGATGGTCGGCTCGTTGCTGGAGCAGGCCCGCGAGGCCGGGACGGTCCGCGCCGACCTGACGCTCACCGACGTCTACCTCTGCGTGCTGTCACTGCGCGGCCTGATCGAGGAGACCACCGGCCAGGCCCCCGACATCTGGCGCCGCTTCCTCGCCGTCCACCTGGCCGGTTTCCGCCCGGCCGGGTTCTGCTCGGCCGGGGACCCGTTGCCGCACCGCCCGGCGGACGACTCCCTGGTCGTCACCGGCATCCGCCCGCGCCCCGCCCGCGGCTGACGGCCTCCTCGTCCAGGCGGCCGGCCTCGGTGCCGCGCTCTCGCGCTCGTGCGTTCTCGCGCTCGTGCGTTCTCGCGCTCGTGCGTTCTCGCGCTCTCGCGCTCTCGCGCTCTCGCGCCGAGCGGCGGGGGGTTGTTCTTGAATGGTCATTCATATACGTTTGCCCCATGGCCAGACCGCGAGAGTTCGAGCCCGACACCGTCCTGAACGCGGCGATGCTGCGGTTCTGGGAGCGCGGGTACCGGGCGACGTCCATCGAGGATCTGGTGAAGGCGACCGGGGTGAAGCCGGGCAGTCTCTACAGCGCCTTCCCGGGCGGTAAGCACGCCCTGTTCCTGAAGTCGCTGGAGCGCTACTCCAGGCTGGTCGTCCCCGAGAAGCTGGGCGAGCTGGAGGCTCCGGGCGCGTCGGTGGCCGAGATCCGCGGCTACTTCGACGGGCTGGTGCGCGACCTGCTCAGTCCCGAGGGCCGGCAGGGCTGCCTGCTCGTCAACACGGCGATCGAAAAGGCCGCCGAGGACGACGAGGCGGCGGCCGTCGTGCGCGGCCATCTGGCCCGGCTCGAACGGTGCATGACCCACGCGCTGGAGAACGCGGCCCGCCGGGGCCGGGTGCGGGCCTCGCTGGACTGCGCAGGCAGTGCCAGGCTGCTGGTCGCGACCTGCCAGGGGCTGATGGTCGTCGGAAAGGCGAATCCCGACGAGGCGCTGCTGCGGGCGATCGTCGACAACGCCTTCACCGCGCTCGGCTGACGGGCTGTCATACGGGCCACCGTGCGCGGTGGCCCTTTTTTCGGGCCAATAGTTGAATGCATACTCAAGAATGGGATTCCACGATATGAAGGCCATCGTCATCTCCGCCCACGGCGGTCCCGAGGTGCTCACCCTCACCGAACTGCCCGATCCGGTGCCCGCGGGGGGCGAAGTGCTGATCCGGGTGAAGGCGTTCGGCCTCAACCACGCCGAGGCGTACATGCGCGCCGGAGTCTGGGGAGAGGTGGCGGCCGTCCCCGGGATCGAGTGCGCCGGACTGGTCGAGGCCGACCCGTCCGGTGAACTGCCGTTCGGGACGCGGGTGGTGGCGATCCTCGGTGGAATGGGCCGGACCCGCAACGGCAGCTACGCGGAACTGGTGACCGTGCCGGCGGCCAATGTGGTGGCCGTCCACTCCTCGCTGGACTGGGCCCGGCTGGCCGCGGTGCCCGAGGTGTACGCGACGGCGTGGAGCGGCCTGTTCGGCAGCCTGGACCTGCGGCCGGGCGAGACGGTCGTGGTGCGGGGAGCGACCTCCTCGCTCGGCCAGGCCGCCGTCGGCCTCGCGGTCGACCACGGCGCGAGTGTGCTGGCCACGACCCGGAACCCGGCGCACGCGGCGCTGTTGAAGGAGCTCGGGGCCGCCGACGTGCTCATCGACGACGGTGCGCTGGCCGCCCAGATCAGGAGGCGGGGGGTCGATGTCGACGCGGTCTTCGACGTCGTCGGCAACAGTGTCCTGCGCGACTCGCTGGCTCTGGTCCGGCCCCGTGGCCGGGTGTGCCAGCTCGGCTTCCTGGGCGGCTTCGAGCCGGTGCGGGACTTCGACCCGATCGCCGACCTGCCCAGCGGGGTCCGGCTCAGCTTCTTCGGCAGCGCCTTCGTCCTCGGCACCCCCGCGTTCCCGCTCGGTGGCGTGCCGTTGGACGAGATCTACGCCAAGGTCGCGGCCGGTGTGCTCCGGGCCCGCCCCGTCCGGATCTTCCGGTTCGACCAGATCGTCGAGGCCCACCAGGTCATGGAGGCCGGTGAGGCCCTCGGCAAGATGGTCGTCACCGTCGACTGAAGGTGTGCTGCCAACTGTCTTCCGTGTCGGCACTCTTGACACATGGTCATGCTCAGGTCAAATTAACGGGACCCCCACACGCGAGGAGTCCTGCCATGAAGAAGCCCCTCATCGGCGCGTTGACCGCGACCCTGCTGGCCGGCGCCGCCGCCCTGTCCACCGCGGCGCCGGCCGGCGCCGCGACCCCTGCGGTGACCGTCAGCTTCGCCGGCACGGTCGCCCTGAGCGACTGCTCCGGCTCAGTGGTGCGGATGCCGAACTCCGTGCCCACGGACCCCGCGCTGGTGCTCACCAACGGCCACTGTCTGGAGAGCGGGATGCCGGCGCCCGGCGAGGTCATCGTCGACCAGCCGTCCAGCCGCACCTTCAGCCTGCTGAACGCCTCGGGCCGCGGGGTCGCCACGCTGCGGGCCACCTCGGTGGTCTACTCGACGATGACCGACACGGACGTCACGCTCTACCGCCTGAGCACCACGTACGCCTCGATACAGCAGCGCTACGGCATCGGCGCGCTGACCGTCTCGCCGAACCACCCGGTGGCCGGCACCTCGATCAAGGTGGTCTCCGGCTACTGGAAGGCGACGTACTCCTGCGCGGTGGACGGTTTTGTCTACAATCTCGACGAGGACGTCTGGACCTGGAAGGACTCGGTCCGCTACACCTCCGCCTGCCACACCATCGGCGGCACCTCGGGCTCCCCGGTGATCGACACCGCGACCGGGCAGGTGATCGCGGTCAACAACACCGGCAATGAGAACGGCGAGAGCTGCACGCTCAACAACCCGTGCGAGGTCGACCAGAACGGCGTGGTGACGGTCCGTCAGGGCATCAACTACGCCGAGGAGACCTACCTGCTGCCCGCCTGCTTCGGGGCCGGCAACACCCTCGACCTGACCCTGCCGAACTGCGTGCTGCCGACGCCGCAGTAGCCGGGCGGCCCCCAGGGAGGGGCAACGCGGGCTGCCTGGCCCTGGTCCGCGAGGGAGGTCGCGGACCAGGGCCAGGCGCGCGTCGGTCAGTGCAGGTCGCCCGAGATCGCGGCGAGCCCGGCCGCCGCGTACTTCTCGTCCAGGTCGCCGCTGGGGGCGCCGCCCACGCCGATGCCCGCGATCGGCGCGTTGTCAGCGGCGACCGGGACGCCGCCGGGGAGGAAGAGGGTGCCGCCGATGTCCCGCAGCGAGGGCGCGGTGCCCGAGGCGCCCTGGACCAGCTGCGAGGTGGCCTTGCCGAAGGAGACCGCCGTGAACGCCTTGCGCTTGGCGGAGTCCTCGGTCTGCGGGCCGGCCCCGTCCCCGGCGAGCAGCACCCGGACCTTGCCGGAGCGGTCCACCACCGCCACCGTGATCTTCTTGCCGTCGTCCTCGGCGGCCTTCAGCGCCGCCTGCGCGGCCTTGAGCGCACCGGACTCGGTGATCGTCGTGACGCTGGTGGTGGCCTTCGCGGCTCCGCCGGCGGGACGGCCGTCGCTGCTGGCGGCCTGGGTCTGCGCGGCGGCCGGTGCGTGGGCGGAGGCCATCGCGGCTCCGCCGGCGGTGGCGACCAGCAGGACGCCGGTGGCGGCGCCGATCGCCGCCTTGCGACCGTTCGAGAGGGTGGGCAGGTTCAGTCGGGGCATGGTGTGACTCCTGGTCGAGGGCGGGCTGTTGCGATGCCTCCAGCCTCGGCCCGCTGGGGTCCCTCGGTGGTCGGCCGTCCGGCCGGTCCCCGGTGGCGGTTCGGGGGACCCGGCTGTCAACCGGATGGATGACACGCGGCCCGGAGGCGAGCACGTAGGGTCGAGTGCGGACATACCGGACGGACGGCGGATGATGACGGACCTGGACCACCAGCGGCAGACCACGGCCGCGCCGGCGGCGGACCCGCGCTCGCGCCTCGACACCGCCGTCCACAGCGCCTTCTTCCTCCTCCTCGCGGCCTGCGCCGCCCGCTACGGCACGCACCACAGCTTCGCCACGGCGCAGGGCGGGGCCGTCGCCGTCCTGACGGCGGTTACCGCGCTGCTCTACGCGGGTGGCGTCGTCGCCCGGCACGCGCTGGGCCGCTACCCGCGCCCGTGGCTGGCCGCCACCGTCACCGCGGTCCTGGTCCTGATCCTGCTGGCCCCCAGCTACGCGATGTGCGCGGTGCCGCTGCTGCTGATCAGCCTCCAACTGCTGCCCCCGCGCGTCCTGGTGCCGGCCGTCGCGGTACTCACCGCGGCCACCGTCGTCGCCGGGCTGCGGCTGTCCAGCGGCTTCTCCGCGGACCTGGTGCTCGGCCCGGTCGCCATCGCCGGCCTGACCACCGCGGTCGTCCTCGAACTGCGCGAGCGCGACCGCCGCAACCGTGAGCTGATCGACGGCCTGGTCCGTACCCGGAGCGAACTCTCCGCCGCCCAGCACCGGGCCGGGGTGCTGGCGGAGCGGGAACGGCTCTCCCGGGAGATCCACGACACCCTCGCCCAGGACCTCTCCAGCATCGGGATCCTGCTGGCCGCCGCCGACCGGGTCTGGGACACCGACCCCGGGCAGGCCCGGCGGCACGCCGGGACCGCCGCCGCGGCGGCCGTCGACAGTCTGGACGAGGCCCGCCGCTTCGTCCGCGACCTCGCGCCCCGGGCGCTCGCGGACAGCGCCGCGCCCCGGGCCGCCCGGCTGCCGACCGCCCTCGCGGCCCTCGCCGGGCCCGGCGCGTCCGGAGCATCCGGATCACCCGGAGCATCCGGAGCATCCGGATCACCTGGAGCGTCCGGATCACCTGGAGCGCCGACCGTCACCTATACCACCGAGGGCGAGCCCGTCGACCTGCCCGCCCCGGTGCAGAGCGCGCTGCTGCGCACCGCCCAGGGCGCGCTGGCCAACGCCCGTGAGCACGCCTCGGCCACGCACGTGGCGATCACCCTCTCCTACCTCGGGGACCAGGTGGTGCTGGACGTCCGCGACGACGGGGCCGGCTTCGATCCGCGGCGGATGTCCGCCTCTCCGGGGCGCGGCCACGGGCTGGCGGGCCTGCGGGAGCGGCTGGCGGCCGTCGGCGGGCGGCTGATCGTGGAGAGCGCCCCGACGGAGGGCACGGCCCTGGCGGCCGTCGTCCCCACCACCCACCCCGCCCCCACCGGAGAGAACCCGTGAGCGCCCCCTTCCGGCTGCTGCTGGTCGACGACCACGCCGTCGTCCGCGCGGGACTGGCCGCGCTGCTCGGCGCCGAGGTGGACCTCGACGTGGTCGGCGAGGCCGGCACCGGCGAGGAGGCGGTCCAGCGCGCGGCCGCCCTGTGCCCCGACGTCGTCCTGATGGACCTTCAACTGGGTCCTGGGCTCGACGGCGTCGCCGCCACCCGGGCCGTCCTGGACGTCCCCGACCCGCCCCGGGTGCTCGTCCTGACCACCTACGACGCTGATACCGACGTGCTGCGCGCGGTGGCGGCGGGAGCCACCGGCTACCTGCTCAAGGCCTGCCCGCCGGCCGAACTCCTGGCCGCCGTACGAGCGGCGGGCCGTGGCGAGAGCGCCCTGTCGCCGGCCGTCGCCTCCCGCCTGGTGCAGCAGGTCCGCACCCCGCAGGCGGTGGTGAGTCCGCGCGAGAGCGACATCCTCCGACTGCTCGCCCGTGGGGCCGGCAACAAGGAGATCGCCCGCCAACTGTTCATCAGCGAGGCCACGGTGAAGACCCACCTCACCCGGATCTACACCAAGCTGGGCGTGCAGACCCGGACCGCGGCCGTCACCGCGGCCGTGGAGCGACGGATCATCCGCCTGGACTGAGCCCGGGGGAGCGGACCGCGGGGCCCGGCCTCGGATCGTCGTCGAGCTCTGCGGAGCACGGCAGTTGAGAAGGTCACTGCCGGCTGTGCCGGGAGGCGTCGGCGGGGTCGTGGCCGGTGACCGCCCGGGTGAAGGCGTGCAGGGCGGTGATCACCTCGGCCCGGGTGCGGCGGCCGGCGAGCACCTCCATCTGGTAACCGTCCTCCAGTGCGACGAAGTTGGCGGCTAGCAGGCGCGGCGGGTCCTGGAGGGTGAAGTGGCCCTGGGCCCGGCCCAGCACCAGGACGGCGCAGTAGACCGCGATCTGACGCTCCGTCAGCGCGCTGTCGAGCGCCGCGGCCTTGGGGTCGCGCAGGCAGCGCGGCCAGTACTCGAAGAGCAGCCGGGTCAGCGCGTCGTCGGGGCCGGTGGCGACACCGTTCTCGATGCAGGCCGCGAGCTTGTCGCGGGCGTCGGTGAACTGGTCGGCGGCCTGCTCGCGCTCCTGGCTGTAGCGCTCGATGGCCTGCTGGTAGGTCTCGTAGACGAGTGCGTCGAGGTCGCCGTAGTAGAGCACCGCGGCGGGGGTGACGCCGGCCTGCTCGGCGATGTCGCGCAGCCGCAGCCCCTCCAGCCCGCGTGCGATCAGGGCGCGCTGCACGGCCTCGCTCAGCTCGGCCCGGCGGGCCTGCTTGCCCTTGCGCTCCTTGGGTGCCACGTCGTTTCCCCTCCGCAGGTTCTCTCTTCATGTTTAACGATACAGGTCCAGCTCTTGACGGGCAGGGCACCCTGTTCTTAAATCCACGTTTAACAAACCTGCTTCCGAGGAGTCCGCCATGACGACGAAACCGACCGATGCCGGGGTCAGACCGACCGTGCCGGGCGCCGCCCCGGGGAAGGGCCTGCGCGGTGGCTCGGTGGGACTGCTCGCCGCGGTGGCCCTCGGGCTCTCCTCGGTGGCCCCGGCCTACAGCATCGCCGTCACGCTCGGCCTGGTGACGCTGGTCGTCGGACACCTCGCGCCCAGCGCCCTGCTGCTCGGCTTCGTCCCGATCCTGCTGACCGCCTTCGCCTTCCGCGAGCTCAACCGGGAGATGCCCGACTTCGGCACCAACTTCGTCTGGACCACCCGGGCCTTCGGGCCGCTGGTCGGCTGGCTCACCGGCGGCTGGGTCGTGCAGAGCGCCACGCTGATCGCGATGACGGCCCTGTCCCAGGTCGGCGCCGGCTATCTGCTGAACCTGCTCGGCCTGCACGCGCTGGCCGGCAACAGCCTGGCCGTCACCGTCACGGCCGTGGCGCTGCTGGCCGCCGTCACCGCGATCGCCTACCGCGGCCTGCAACTCGCCGCCGCCGTGCAGTACGTGCTGCTCGGCCTGCAACTGCTCGCCCTGCTCGGCTTCGGCGCCGCGGCCCTGACCCGGCACGGCGCCGCCACGCCCTCGCTGGCCTGGCTCAACCCGCTGGGCTTCGGCGGATTCGGGCCCTTCGCCGAGGCCGTCCTGCTCTGCCTGTTCATCTACTGGGGCTGGGACGCGCTGATCTCCGCCAACGAGGAGACCCGCGACGGCGAGCGCGTCGCCGGGCAGGCCGCCGTCATCTCCACCTTCGTCCTGCTGGGCACCTACCTCTTCACCGCCGTCGCCGCGATCAGCTACGCCGGCACCGGCACCACCGGCACCGGCCTCGGCAACCCGGGCAACGCCGGTGACATCCTGGCCACCCTCGGCCCGCCCGTGCTCGGCACCGTACTGGCGAAGGTCATGCAGCTGGCCGTCTGCGTCTCGGCCGTCTCCGCCCTGCTGACCAGCCTGGTCGGAACCTCCCGGGGGACGCTGTCGATGGGCGTCCACGGGGCTCTGCCGCGCGCGTTCACCCGGATCCACCCGCGCCACCGCACGCCCAGCTTCGGCACCGTCTTCTTCGGCGCGGCCACCGCCGTCCTGCTGGTGCTGCTCACGCTCGTCTCGTCCAGGTTCCTCGGCGACGCCATCCTCTGCATCGGCCTGCTGATCGCCTGCTACTACGGCACCACCGCGCTCGCCTGTGTCTGGTACTTCCGCAAGCGCCTGCGCTCCCCGCGCGACCTGCTGCTGCGCGGCGTCCTGCCGCTGCTGGGCGGCCTGATGATGCTGGCGGCCTTCGCCCGCAGCGCGTACGACATGTACGACCCGGCCTACGGCAGCACCTCCTTCCACGGTGTCGGCGGGGTCTTCCTGCTCGGCGCCGGCTCCATCGTGCTGGGCGCCCTGGTCATGCTGCTCGTCCGGGCCCGCTTCCGCCGCTTCTTCCGGGACGGCCGCACCGCTGTCACCGAGTCCACGGTGACCTGACGGGCCATCGCCCGGTACACCGTCACCTGCCGCACCGTCACCACCTCCGCACCACCCAAGGGAACTGAGAGCATCCATGCGCACCCTCGCGATCGCCGCCATCCAGACCACACCCGTCCCCCACGACCTCGAGGCGAGCTGGCTGCGCTTCGCCGGCCAGGTCCGGGCCACCCGCGAACTCTTCCCGCACGTCCAACTCGTCGTCGTGCCGGAACTGCTGCTCGCCGCGGAGGGTCCGCTGCTGGGGGAGGCGCCGGCCGGCTGGATGGAGCAGGTGGCCGCCCCGGTCCCCGGTCCGCTCACCGACCGGCTCTGCGCCCTCGCGATCGAGACCGGCCTGTGGCTGGTGCCGGGCAGCGTCTTCGAGCGGGCCGAGGACGGGCACGTCTACAACACCGCGCTGGCGATCTCCCCGGCGGGCGAGATCGTCGCCCGCTACCGCAAGATCTTCCCCTGGCAGCCCTACGAACAGGCCACGGCCGGAACCGAGTTCGTGGTCTTCGACATCCCGGGCACCGGCCGGGTCGGCCTGGCCATCTGCTACGACGGCTCCTTCCCGGAGACGGTGCGCCAACTCGCCTGGCTGGGAGCGGAGATCATCATCCAGCCCACCCTGACCACCACCCGCGACCGCGAGATGGAACTGGTCTGCGCCCGCGCCAACGCCTGGACCAACCAGGTCTACGTCGTCAACGTCAACACCGCCGACCCGGCGGGGGTGGGCCAGAGCGTCATCGTCGACCCGGAGGGCATCGTCCGCCAGCAGGCCGGCCCCGGCGAGGAGATCCTGGTCGACGTCCTGGACCTGGACACCGTGACCCGCGTCCGCCGCTACGGCTCCGCCGGCATCAACCGCCCCTGGGCGCAGCTGGCCCGCCACGGGAAGAACATCGAGCTGCCGATGTACGCAGGCGCGTTCCGCACACCGCACTGGCTGGAGGACGAGGTGACCGGCTGAGCGGAGCGAGCCGGCCGCCGAGGCGCCCGTACACCTGGCCGGAAGGCGGGGTGTACGGGCGCCTTGGCGCTGTCTGGCACCACGTGGCGCCAGGTGGTGCCACTCTGTGTGTTCCGAGGTGGGTGTGCGGGCGTAGTGCCACCGTGGCCCGGGGTGCTCGCGCATGTGTTTCCGCAGGTCAGGATGGTTTCCGTCGAGTCCCTCCCATGCGCGAGCGGGTTTGGGCTTGCGGGTGGCGCCAGAGTGGTGCCATGATGGCGTCATGGACCTCACCCCGTATGTCGATACTCTCCGCCGCGAACTCGCGGTGGCCGCCGAGGCCGGTGGAGAGGACGCCCGCGAATTGGCCGAGCGGCTCACCGCGCCACTGGAGTCGGCGGCTCGGCTGACCATGCTCGGCGTGCTCTCCGCCGCGATGGACGAGGTCACCCGTGAGCTCGCCCCGGGATCGGTGGACGTGCGGCTTCGCGGGCTGGACCCCGATTTCGTGGTGACGCTGCCGCCCGCCGAGCGCGGCCCAGTGGCGGCGCCCGTCGTGCCGGTCGAGCCGCAGGGGGCGCAGCCGCCCGCTGACGGCGAGGAGGGTGGCACCGCCCGGGTCAATCTGCGTCTGCCGGCCCACCTCAAGGTCCGGGCCGAGGAGGCGGCGGGCCGCGAGGGCCTGTCGGTCAACGCGTGGCTGGTGCGGGCGGTCTCGGCCGCGGTCGAGGGCGGCGCGCCCGCGCGTTCGGGGCAGAAGGTCCACAGCATCGGACAGAGTTTCACGGGCTGGGTGCGCTAGCCGCGCCCCCTCCGCTCACTTTCACCCATTCACGTCCCGTTTGCCGGGGACGGTCCAAGGACTCATGAGGACGGTACAGTCATGCCTTCTTTCGACACTCCCGAGCCGATTTCGGCCACCGCTCACGTGGAGGCCGGCTCCATCCGGTTCAGTGCGGGCGAGCACCTCACGACGGTCGTCGAGGTGCGGCCCCGTGACCCGCAGCGGGATCAGGACGTCCGGTCGGCCGAGCGGACCGAGGTCTCGTACGCGGGCGGCCTGCTGACGGTCAGGACGCCCAAGCAGCGCTATCTCGTCGGACGTACCGGCGTCGTGGACGTGACGGTCGAACTGCCCACGGGCTCGCGCGTCGACCTGACCGGCGGCTGGGCGCAGGTGCTCGGCGAGGGCCGGCTCGGCGAGGTCCACGTGAAGACCTCGTCCGGCGATGTCCGCCTGGACACCACCGGGCCGCTGCGACTGACCGCCGCGCACGGCGCGATCACCGTCGAGCGGATCGAGGGGACGGCCGAGATCACCACCAGCTCCGGCAGCATGCGGGTCGGCGTCGTCGAGGGCCCCGCCGTCCTGAAGAACTCGCACGGCACCACGACCGTCGGCGTCGCGGGCGGCGACCTGCGGGTGAGCGGGGCCCACGGCGACATCGACATCGCGCGCGCCGAGGGCTCGGTCGCCGCCACCACCGCCTACGGCACCCTGCGCGTGGGTGACGTGGCCCGCGGCACCGTTCAGCTGGAGACCTCCTACGGCGCCATCGAGGTCGGCATCCGCGAGGGCAGCGCCGCCTGGATCGACGCCGGCTCCGGCTCCGGGCAGGTGCGCAACACGCTCGCGGCCTCCGAGGGTCCCAGTGACGCCGGGGACACCGTCGAGGTCCGCGCCCGGACCCGCAACGGCAACATCGACGTCCTGCGCGCCCGGGCCTGAGCACCGGCTGCCCGCC
>FTKT01003203.1_pt2 | contig 13438 bp, 9 predicted proteins | sample 1658271 | NCBI WGS metagenome assembly FTKT01 (sample SAMEA3914811, study PRJEB12502) | metagenome | biome: forest; material: soil | place: Canada | collected 2011-08-04 | depth 0.3 m | reverse complement strand
CGAGGGCTCGCACGTCCTGCTGGTGGAGATAGCGGGCGAGGAGACCTACGACACCATCCGCGACACCGTCGCCGACCTCGGGCTCGGACTGGTCCGTCTGGAACAGCGCCGCCACCACGTCTCGGAGATCTTCACCGCCGACGAGCAGGCGGACGAGCAGCCGGCCGAGCAGACAGCCGAGCAGACGGACAAGCAGGCGGACCAGGGCGAGCGCGGCACCGCAGACCAGGAGGCAGCCGATGTCCCGTCCAGCTGAGGCCCCGAGCACGGCCCGGGCCGACACCGGGGTGATCCACAACATCGGCTACCGCGGCTACCGGGGCCCGCGACTGGGCCGCTCGTACGCGACCCGCTCGCTCTTCGTCCAGGGGCTGCGCGGCGCCTTCGGCCTCGGCCGGTCCGGCAAGTCCAAGGTCCTGCCGATGCTGATGCTGGCGTTCACCGTCCTGCCGGCGGGCGGCATGGTGGCCATCGCGATCTACCAGAAGAGCGCGCAACTGGGGACGGACTACCCCCACTACCTCAGCGGCTTCGGCCTGTTCTTCGTCGAGATCTTCGCGGCGGCGCAGGCCCCCGTACTGCTCTCGCGGGACCTGCGCCACCACACCGTGCCGCTCTACTTCTCCCGCCCGATCACCCGCGGCGACTACGTCCGGGCCAAGTGCGCGGCGATGTTCAGCGCGATGCTGATCGTCTCGTCGCTCCCGATGCTGGTCCTCTACCTGGGCGCGCTGCTGAACGGGATGGACTTCGGTCACAACACCGCGCACTTCGCCTACGGTCTGCTGGCCGCGGTGCTCTACTCGCTGGTCTTCTCGGCGATCGCGCTGCTGATCGCCGCCAGCACGCCGCGGCGCGGCTTCGGGGTGGCCGCGATCATGGGCGCCCTGGTGGTCAGCGCGGCGATCGCGAACATCGTCAGCCGGCTGCGCGGCGGCTTCAACGCCGACCCCTCCGGCTCCTCGCAGTGGGCGCAGGTCATCTCGCCGAGCGGGCTGGTCAGCGGGCTGGTCAACAAGGTCTGCGGCCTGGCCGACGTCGACAACCCGGGCACCCCCGGGACGCTCGGCGCGCTGGTCTTCGCGCTGGAGCTGACCGTCATCGTGGCCGGCGCGTTCGTTCTGCTGCTGCGCCGCTACCGGAAGATCTGAGAGGTCGTCATGGCAGTCATCACCATCGACAAGGTCTCCCGCTGGTTCGGCAACGTGGTCGCCGTCAACGACGTCTCGATGTCGATCGGCCCGGGCGTCACCGGCCTGCTGGGGCCCAACGGCGCGGGCAAGTCCACCCTGATCCACCTGATGAGCGGCTTCCTGGCGCCCTCGGCCGGCTCGGTCACCCTGGACGGCGCACCGATCTGGCGCAACCAGGAGGTGTACCGGGCGATCGGCCTGGTCCCGGAACGGGAGTCGATGTACGACTACCTGACCGGCTGGGAGTTCGTGCTGGCCAACGCCGAACTGCACGGCCTGTCCGACCCCGGCGCGGCCGCCACCAAGGCGCTCGCCCTGGTCGAGATGGAGCACGCCCAGGGGCGGCAGACCGGCACCTACTCCAAGGGCATGAAACAGCGCGTCAAGATGGCCTCCGCGCTGGTCCACGACCCCTCGGTGCTGCTGCTCGACGAGCCGTTCAACGGCATGGACCCGCGCCAGCGGCTCCAGCTGATGGACCTGCTGCGCCGCTTCGGCGGCGAGGGCCGCACGGTGCTCTTCTCCTCGCACATCCTGGAGGAGGTCGAGCAGCTGGCCCGGCACATCGAGGTGGTGGTGGCCGGCCGGCACGCGGCCTCCGGTGACTTCCGGCGGATCCGCCGCCTGATGACGGACCGTCCGCACCGCTACCTGGTCCGCTCCAGCGACGACCGCAGGCTGGCCGCCGCACTCATCGCGGACGGCTCCACGGCCGGCATCGAGCTCGACTCGCAGGAGCGCGCGCTGCGCGTCCAGGCGATCGACTTCCAGGGCTTCACCACGCTGCTGCCCAGGGTCGCGAAGGAGTCCGGGATCCGGCTCTACACCGTCTCACCGGCCGACGAGTCGCTGGAGAGCGTCTTCTCCTACCTCGTCACCTCCTGAGCCTCCCCCTCATCGAAAGGACACCCGTGAACCGCACAGTCGCCCGGCTGACCGTCCGGGGCCTGCTGGGCAGCCGGCGCGGCATCGTGCTGCTGATCGTCCCGGTGCTGCTGCTCGCCCTGGCCGTGATCGCGCGCTCCTCCAGCGGCGACCCGCGCGAGCTGACCGTCCGGATCCTCGGCGGCCTGGGCCTGGGCACCCTGCTGCCGATCCTCGGCCTGGTGGTCGGCACCGGCGTGATCGCCACCGAGATCGACGACGGCTCGATCGTCTACCTGCTCGCCAAGCCGCTGCCCCGCCGGGTGATCATCACCACCAAGCTCGCCGTGGCCGTGCTGGTCACCTGGCTCTTCTCGGCCGTGCCGACCCTGCTGGCCGGACTGATCATCTACGGCACCAAGGACGGGCTGGCCGTGGCCTTCACCGTCGCCACCCTGGTGGCGGGCGCCGCGTACAGCGCGCTCTTCCTGCTGCTCGGCGTGGTCTCCCGCAACGCGGTGGTGATCGGGCTCGGGTACGCGCTGGTCTGGGAGAGCCTGATCGGCAACTTCGTCAAGGGCGCCCGGACGCTCAGCGTCCAGCAGTGGGGCCTGTCGATCGCCAAGACGGTGGCCTCGGACGGCGCGATCACGGCGGATGTCGCGATCGGCGTGGCGGTGCCGCTGCTGGTGATCGTCACCCTGGCGGCCACCGTGCTCGCCACCGTCCGGCTGGCCGGCCTGACGCTGGCCTCGGAGGAGTGACGGGCGAAGGCTGACGGGTCACGGGTGACGCCTGACGGATGGCGCGTGACGGCCGCCGCCCGACGACCGTCACGCCGCCCCCCCGGGCCGCAGGGCGGGGCCGGACTACAGGGTCCGGTTCCGCCCCGCACCCCAGCCGGCCACCGCCGCGACGCCGGCGAAGACCAGCAGCAGCACCAGCGGCACCGTCCAACTCCCGGTCAGCTGGCGCAGCGCGCCCGCCCCGACCGGTCCGGCGGCGGCGATCAGGTAGCCGATCGCCTGGGTCATCCCGCCCAGCTGGGCCGCCCCGCCCGCGCTGTCGGTGCGCAGCACGATGAAGGCCAGCGCGAGGCCCAGCGAGCCGCCCTGCGCGACCCCGAGCACCGTCGCGGAGATCCACGCCCCGGAGACCGGGCTGAGCAGCAGCACCGAGACGCCGACCGCGTTCAGCCCGGCCATCAGCACCGCGAGCCCGCGCTGACGGGTCATCCGCCCGGCGATCAGCGGCACCAGGAAGGCGCCGGCGACCTGGATCAGGTTGCTGTACGCGAAGACCAGTCCGGCCTCCGCACGGCTCATCCCGTGCGAGGCCAGGATGGTCGGCATCCAGGCGACCAGGGTGTAGACCAGCAGTGAGGAGATGCCCATGAAGAGGCTGATCTGCCAGGCCAGCGGCGTGCGCCAGAGCCCGGCGATCGGCTTGCCGGCCGAAGCAGGAGCCGGCATCCGGTGCCCCTGAGTGGCCGTCACCCCACCGGCCTGAGTGGCCGTCACCCCGCTGGCCTGAGCAGCCGTCAGACCCCGCTCGCGCAGCACCTGCGGCAGCCAGGCCACCGCCGCGATCAGCGCGAGCACCGACCAGGACCCGAGCGAGGCCTGCCAGCCGCCGCCCAGCGCGTGCTCCAGCGGCACCGAGGCGCCGGCCGCCAGCGTCGCGCCGACCAGCATGGTGGTCGAGTAGACGCCGGTCATCGTCGCGGCCCGGTCCGGGAACTCGCGCTTGACCAGTCCGGGCATCGAGACGTTCAGTACGGCGATCGCCACGCCGATCACCACGCAGCCCGCGTACAGCGCCGTCACCGACGGCAGCACCCGCAGCAGTACCCCGGCGCCGAGCACCAGCACCGCGCCCAGCACCACCCGGGCGGCGCCGAAGCGCCGGGTCAGCCGGGGGGTGAGCGGCGCGCCGACGCCCTGGAAGAGCACCGGCACGGTGGTGATCAGGCCGCTCGCGGTCGCCGAGAGCCCGAAGGTGTGCTGGATCTCGCCGACCATCGGCGAGATCGCCGCCAGGCAGGCGCGCATGTTCAGCGCGACCAGGATGATCCCGGTGAGCAGCAGCGCGGGGTGCGCGAACCGGCCGCGGGCGGGGGCAGCGGGCCGCAGCAGGGCCTGCTGGGCATGGGTGACGGGCATGGCGGTGCACTCTCTCGGGGTGGGGCGGCCGCGGGGCAGGGCGGCGGCGACGGCAGGGAGCTGCGCGGGACGGCAGGCGGCAGGGCCCTGGCGTTACTTGCGGGCGGCGAACTCCGCGAGCAGTTGCTCGACGGCGGCGGTCGGCTCGTTCAGCAGGGCGCGGCAGGCGTTCTCGGCCGCCTGCGGGTCGCCGCTCTCGATGGCGTCGACCAGCGCGGCGTGGGTGGCCACCACGACCTCGGGCATGTCGTGGTCGCCGAAGGCGGTACGCATCGACTCGCGCACCGAGGCGCTGAAGTAGCGGTACACCTCGGTCAGCGCCGGGTTGTGCGCGGCCTCGACGATGGCGGTGTGGAACTCCAGGTCGTGCTCGACGGTGGCTTCGCGCGAGGCCCGCTCGCTGTGCGCCGCGATCACCTCGGCCTCGCGGGCCAGTGCGGCCCGCATCCGGGCGAGGTCCTCGGGGGTGTGCCGGACGGCGGCCAGCCTGGCGGCCTCGGTCTCCAGCGCCGCGCGGACCTCCAGCACGTCGCGCACGCCCGAGCGCTGCACCCCGCGCAGTACGGAGGCGGGGTCGCTGGTGCTGCGGACGAAGGTGCCCTCGCCCTGCCGGGAGGTCAGCATCCCGGCGTGCACCAGCACCCGGATCGCCTCCCGCACGGTGTTGCGGCCGACCTGGAGCTGCTCGGCGAGTTCGTGTTCGGTCGGGATCCGCTCGCCGACCGTCCAGGCGCCGCTCGCCAGCTGGGCGCGCAGCTGCTCGATCGTGACGTCCACCAGCGAGCGTCGTCCGGCGGCCTGCAGACCGCTGTTTCCACTGGTCATCACGCACCTCCGAACGGCTCGACGAACGACTTGACTCCTGCTTGTCCGGTCATCCTACAACTAGCGGGAGGGTGTCGCCTCACAGGGACGTGGCCTTTCGGTGCGGTGGGTGTAACGGCCGGGTGGCGCTCCCCGTCACCTGCGCGCAACAGGCGCTGCCTAGGTTGGCGTGGGACGGGGTGGATCAGCAGGCGGCCGGGGTGCGCGGCGGCCGGGCGCTAGGAGAGGGGCCGGCGGTGGCGAAGTCGACGAGCGCGGTCAGCCGGGTGCGGACGGTCTGCTCGTACTGCGGAGTCGGGTGCGGCGTCGTCCTGGAGCTGGGCACCGGCGCCGACGGACGGCCGAAGGTGCTCAAGACCTCCGGGGACAAGGCGCACCCGGCGAACGCGGGCCGGCTCTGCACCAAGGGCGCCACCGGCGCCGAGCTGCTGGCCGCGCCCGGACGGCTGACCACCGCGCTGGTGCGCGCCGAGCGCGGGGACGAGCCGGTCCCGCTCGGCATCGAGGAGGCGATCGCCGAGACCGCCCGGCGGCTGCGGGCGATCCTCGACGAGCACGGCCCCGACGCGCTCTCCTTCTACGTCTCCGGCCAGATGTCCCTGGAGGCGCAGTACCTGGCGAACAAGCTCGCCAAGGGCTTCGTGCGCACCAGCCGGATCGAGTCCAACTCCCGCCTCTGCATGGCCAGCGCCGGCACCGGCTACAAGCTCTCGCTGGGCGCCGACGGCCCGCCCGGCTCCTACCAGGACTTCGAGCGGGCGGACGTCTTCCTGGTGATCGGCGCCAATATGGCCGACTGCCACCCGATCCTCTTCCTGCGGATGATGGACCGGGTCAAGGCGGGCGCCAGGCTGATCGTGGTCGACCCGCGCCGCAACGCCACCGCCGACAAGGCCGACCTCCACCTGCCGATCAGGCCGGGCACCGATCTGGCCCTGCTGAACGGCCTGCTGCACCTGCTGGTCGAGAACGGGCGGGTGGACCAGGAGTTCATCGCCGCCCAGACCGAGGGCTGGGAGCAGATGCCCGCCTTCCTGGCCGACTACCCGCCCGCCAGGGTCGCCGAACTCACCGGCCTGCCCGAGGCCGACATCCGCCGGGCGGCGGACTGGATCGGCGAGGCCGGCGAGTGGATGAGCTGCTGGACGATGGGCCTCAACCAGTCCGTGCACGGCACCTGGAACACCAACGCCCTGGTCAACCTGCACCTGGCCACCGGCGCGATCTGCCGCCCGGGCAGCGGCCCGTTCTCGCTCACCGGCCAGCCCAACGCGATGGGCGGCCGCGAGATGGGGTACATGGGGCCGGGCCTGCCCGGCCAGCGCTCCGTGCTGGTGGCCGAGGAGCGGGAGTTCACCGAGCGGCTCTGGGGCCTGCCGCCGGACACCCTGCGCACCGAGGTCGGCCGGGGCACCATCGAGATGTTCGAGCGGATGGCGGCCGGCGAGATCAAGGCCTGCTGGGTGATCTGCACCAACCCGGTCGCCTCGGTGGCCAACCGGCGCACCGTGATCGAGGCCCTGGAGGCCGCCGAACTGGTGATCACCCAGGACGTGTTCGCCGACACCGAGACCAACGCCTACGCCGACATCGCGCTGCCCGCCACGCTCTGGGCCGAGGCGGACGGCGTGATGGTCAACTCCGAACGGAACCTGACGCTCGTTCAGGGCGTGCTGGACCCGCCCGGGCAGGCCCTGCCGGACTGGCAGCTGATAGCCCGGGTGGCCTGCGCAATGGGCTTCGCGGAGGCGTTCGACTACGGCAGCGCCGAGGAGGTGTTCGAGGAGCTCAAGCTGGCCTGGAACCCGAAGACCGGCTGGGACCTGCGCGGCGTCGACTACCGGCGGCTGCGGGCCAACCCCGTGCAGTGGCCGGCCGCCGATCGGGACGGCCCGGACCGCAACCCGATCCGCTACCTCAACGACGGGGTGAGCCAGACCCTGCTGGAGCGGCCCGACGGCAGCCGGCCCCGGCTGGCCTTCCCGACCGCCACCGGGCGGGCCTCGTTCTTCGCCCGCCCGCACCTGCCGCCCGCCGAACTCCCGGACGACGACTACCCGTTCGTGCTGAACACCGGCCGCCTGCAGCACCAGTGGCACACCCTGACCAAGACCGGGAAGGTCGCCAAGCTCAACAGGCTCAACCCCGGCCCCTTCGTCGAGATCCACCCGCAGGACGCCGCCGCGCTCGGCATCGCGGCGGGCGACCCGGTCGAACTCGCCTCCCGGCGCGGCCGGGCGGTGCTGCCGGCCGTGCTGACCGACCGGGTCCGGCCGGGGAACTGCTTCGCGCCCTTCCACTGGAACGACCTGTTCGGCGAGTACCTGAGCGTCAACGCCGTCACCAACGACGCGGTCGACCCGATCTCCTTCCAGCCCGGCTTCAAGGTCTGCGCGGTCGCCCTGGCCCGGACCACCTCGCCCGTCCCGCTGCTGAACCCGGACGCGCCGACCGCCGTGCCGGCTGCCGCGCTGACCGCCGTGCCAGTTGCCGCGCCGACCGCTGTGACGGCCCCCGCGCCGACCGCTGTGCAGGGTTCACCACTGCCCCCGCCGGTCCCGGGCTCGGCCACGGCGCTGCTCGCCGAACTGCTCGGGGTGGCCGACCTGGCCCCGCCGGCGCTGGCGGAGGACGAGCGCCGCTACCTGGCCGGGTTCCTGACCGGCGTCGCCGCCGCGCCGCCCGGTGCGGCCGTGCCGGTGCTGCCCGCCCAGGCACCGATCGACCGCGCGCACGTGCTCTGGGTCGACGGCGTGCTGGCCGGCCTCTTCTCCCGCTCGGCGGCCGCCGCCCCGCAGGACCACCCGGCCGCGACCGTCCCCGCGCAGGACCTGTCGGGCGCGGCCCGCGGCCGGGAGGTCCTCGTCCTGTGGGCCTCGCAGACCGGGAACGCCGAGGAGTTCGCCGCCGCCGTCGGCGACCGGCTCACGGCGGCCGGACTGCCGGGCTCGGTGCGCGGCATGGCCGACTGCCCGCCCGGCGCGCTGCCCTCCGGCGTCGACCTGCTGATCGTCACCAGCACCTTCGGCGACGGCGAGGCCCCGGACGGCGGCGCCGACTTCTGGCAGTCGCTCAGCACCGCCGACGCCGACCGCTTCGAGGACCTGCGGTACGCGGTGATCGCCTTCGGCGACTCCAGCTACCAGGACTTCTGCGGCCACGGCCGCCGGCTCGACGAGCGGCTGGCCGAGCTCGGCGCGGTGCGGCTGCTGCCGCGGGTGGAGTGCGAGCCGGACTACGAGGAGCCGGCCGGCCAGTGGCTGGACCAGGTCCTCGGCCTGCTCGGCTCCGAGGCCCCGGCCAGCGCCCCGGCTGCCGCGCCGTCCGCGACCGCCGCCCCCGCCCCGGGCGCGGCCGGTCCGAGCCGGTCCGTTCCGTACCTCGGGCGCCTGACCGGCAACCGGCTGCTCAGCCTGGACGGTGCCGACAAGGAGGTCCGCCGTTTCACGTTCGAAACGGGAAACGGGAAACTCGATTACCAGGCCGGGGACGCCCTCGGCGTCTGGCCGGTCAACTGCCCGGAGCTGGTGGACGAGTGGCTGACCGTCACCGGCCTGTCGCCGGACGCCGAGGTGGTCCTCGCGGGCCTGCAACCGGTGCCGCTGGCCGAGGCGCTGCACCGGCACCTGGACATCACCCGGATCACCCCCGACCTGCTGCGCTTCGCCGCCGAACGCACCGGGGACCGCGAACTCGCCCGGCTGACCCGCCCGGACAACAAGGACGGCCTGGCCAGGTGGGCCTGGGGCCGGCAGGCCGTGGACCTGCTCGCCGAGTTCCCGCTGCGGGCCGGCGCGCAGGAGTGGGCGGAACTGCTCAAGCGCCTGCAGCCGCGCCTCTACTCCATCTCCTCCAGCCCGCTGGCCGACCCGGGCGAGGTCAGCGTGACGGTCTCGGTGCTGCGGTACGAGGGCCCGCGGGGCGCCCGGCGCAAGGGCGTCGCCTCCACCTTCCTGGCCGACGCCGCACCGGGCAGCCCGGTACCGCTCTTCGTCCAGCGCGCGGCGCACTTCCGCCCGCCGGCCGACCCGGGCACCCCGGCGATCATGGTCGGCCCCGGCACCGGCGTCGCCCCGTTCATGGGGTTCCTGGAGCAGCGCCGGGTCCTCGGCCACCACGGCGGCAACTGGCTCTTCTTCGGCGAGCAGCGCCGGGCCACCGACTTCTACTACCGCGAAGAGCTCGCGGAGCTGCACCGCCACGGCACCCTCACCCGCCTCGACCTCGCCTTCTCCCGCGACCAGCGCGCCAAGGTCTACGTCCAGGACCGGATGCGCGAGAACGGCGCCCAACTCTGGTCCTGGCTCCAGGACGGCGCCCACCTCTACGTCTGCGGCGACGCCAGCCGGATGGCCAAGGACGTCGACCGGACGCTGCGCGAGATCGCCGTCGCCCACGGCGGCCTGAGCGAGGACGAGGCCGCCGGCTACCTGAAACGGCTGGCCACCGACAAGCGCTACGGCCGCGACGTCTACTGACTCTCCGTCATGGCGCTGATCGGCCTGCCTGCCCGCCCGTCGGCCTGCCCGCCCGCCCGTCGGCAGGGCTGTCCGCCGGCCCGCCCGCCGATCCGACGGTTCGTCATCCCGTGGATGTAGGCCCTGGACCCGCGGAGGGATGCGGATAACGGCGCCTTCTGGGAGGGTGATCCGCGTGTGGACATCCGGGACGAGCTGGCTGGTCCTCGCCCTGGCGCTGGCGTGCGCGGTGGCGGGGTGGTTGGGCGTGACCCTGCTGCGGGAGCGGCGCCGGCACCGCGAGGCGCTGGAGGACCGGCACTGGCTGCTGGAGCGCGAGCGCGAGAGCGCCGCGCGGACCGCCGTCGACGCCGAACGGTCGCGGATCGCGGGGGAGTTGCACGACATCGTCAGCCACAACGTGAGCCTCATGGTGGTCCAGGCCGGCGCCGCCCGGGAGGTGCTGCCCTCGATGCCGGGCGAGGCCGCCGAGGCGCTGCTCGCCGTCGAGGGCGCCGGCCGCGAGGCGATGACCGAACTGCGCCACCTGCTCGGGCTGCTGGCCCCCTCGCAGACCGGTGAGGACGGCACGGACCTGTCCCCGCAGCCGAGCATGAGCCGGCTCGGCAAGCTGATCGACCGGTTCGCCTTCGCCGGCCTGGAGGTGGAGGTGCGGATCTCCGGGGAGCCGCGCCCGCTGCCGGCCGGCATCGATCTGACGGCGTATCGGATCGTCCAGGAGGCGCTGACCAACGCGTTCAAGCACGGCGACGGCGGCAAGGCCGAGGTGACGGTACGGTACGCGGACCACTACCTGCGGGTCGAGGTGCTGAACAGCGGGCCCAGCGTGCTGTCCGGTGAGGCGCCCAGGGCCGCGGCCGCGAAGCGCGGTGACGGGGCGGGGCGCGGGCTGCTGGGGCTGCACGAGCGGGTCGCCGTGTACGGCGGCGACCTGGACGCCCGGCGCCGGCTCGGTGGCGGGTACCGAGTCCGAGCACGCATTCCGTTGGAGCGACCATGACGACGCCAGAGCCGGCCGGCCAGACTTCGACGAGCCAGACCCCGACGAGCCAGACCCCGACGACCCAGACCCTGACGGCCCAGTCCACGCCGCTGCTCACCCCCGCACCCGCACCCGACCTCGCCGTAGCCGGATCGGCCGAGTCACCCGAGTCGGCGCCCCGGGTCCTGATAGCCGACGACCAGGCGCTGATCCGCACCGGCTTCCGGATGATCCTGACCGCGCGCGGCATCGACGTGGTCGGCGAGGCCGTGGACGGGGTCGAGGCGGTGGCGGCCGCGCAGCGGCTGCGCCCGGACGTGGTGCTGATGGACATCCGGATGCCCAACATGGACGGCTTGGAGGCCGCCCACCGGATCCTGGCGCAGGATCCGCACTGCAAGGTGGTGATGCTCACCACCTTCGACCTCGACCACTACGTCTACGCGGCGCTGGCGCTCGGGGCGAGCGGCTTCCTGCTCAAGGACGTCAGCGCGGCCTACCTGGCCGCCTCGGTGCGCCTGGTCAGCACGGGCGACGCGCTGCTCGCGCCCTCGATCACCCGCCGCCTGGTCGAGCGCTTCGCGGCCGGCGACCGCACCCCCGGACCGGCCCCGCAGGCGCCGGCCGTGCACCGCGACCTGACCGCGCTGACGCCGCGCGAGCTGGAGGTCCTCACGCTGATGGGCCGTGGCCTGTCCAACAGCGAACTCGCCCAGGAGCTGACGCTCAGTGAGGCCACCGTGAAGACCCACGTGGCCCGCATCTTCGCCAAGCTCACCCTGCGCGACCGCGCCCAGGCCGTGGTGCTCGCCTACGAGACGGGCCTGGTCCTGCCCGGCGCGATCGACGCATAGGCCCGCTTGCCCCAGCCGCGCCCCGCCTGGCCCCGGACCCGCCTGCCTGCCGCGCCCCGCCGCTCCCGACCGGCCCCGGACCCGTCCCCCAGGCTCCGCCCGGCGGGTCCGGGGCCGCAGCAGGGGATCGTCCGGGGACGACCGACGAATAGTCGGCTTGTATGCTCCGTCCGAGCTCTTCGCGCCCGCAGGAGTTCGGATCGGGTACGTCCGGGAGCGCCCCGGTGGAGGTCCGTCGGTTCCCGCGGCCTTCGCGCGGCACTCGGCGGCACCCTCGATCGTCTCTTCGAGTGCGGCGTTCCCGAGTGCGGCTCGCGTTCGGACACCGTGCTCCCGAGGGGCAGCGTGAAGGTGCTGCCTCCGCCGGCGAAAGGTACACGCGCATGTCTGGACCGCGGGACGTGAGTCCGCCGATGGGCGACGGACGACGGACTGACGAGGCATCGGGCGCGGCCGGCGACGGAGCACGGTCCCCGGGCGCCGCCGGTCCGGGCATCCCGCAGCCGCGCACCGGCGGGCGGGCCGAGGCCCGGCGGGCCGCGCAGGGCCGGGGCCGGGCCCGCGGCGGCAAGGGCGGTCCGGGACCGGGCGGGCGAGCCGCGGGCCCCGCAGGCCGGGGCCGCAAGCCCAAGCGCAGCGTCAAGAAGGTCATCGCCTGGACCTCGGCCGGCACCCTGGTGCTGATCGGCGCGGCCGGCGGCGCGATCTACCTGGAGCTGAACGGCAACATCAAGTCCTTCGACGCGAACGCGATCAGCACCGACCGGCCGCCGGAGGCGCCGGCCGACGCGAACGGCAACAAGCCGGTCAACGTCCTGCTGATCGGCTCCGACTCGCGCGCCGACGGCAACAGCGACCTGGGCGGCGGCGAGTTCAGCGGCGCGCACTCCGACACGTCGATCCTGTTGCACGTCTACGCGGACCACAAGCACGCCGTCGGGATCTCGCTGCCCCGCGACTCCCTGGTCACCATTCCACCGTGCAAGCTGCCGGACGGGAAGTGGACCAAGGAACAGACCAACGTGCGGATCAACTCCGCCTTCTCGGTGGGCGACACCAAGGAGGGCAACCCGGCCTGCACCCAGAACACCGTGGAGAAGCTCACCGGCATCCGGATCGACCACACCATCGTGGTCAACTTCGCGGGTTTCGCCGCGATGACCTCGGCGGTCAACGGGGTCAACGTCTGCCTGCCGAACGCGATCTACGAGGGGGACCTGAACCCGAACCTGCCCAAGAAGGGCGCCCAGCTCTTCAAGAAGGGCGAGCAGACCGTGCAGGGCCAGCAGGCGCTGGACTACGTGCGGCTGCGGCACGGGATCGGGGACGGTTCGGACGTCGGCCGGATGAAGCGCCAGCAGGCTTTCCTCGGCTCGCTGATCAGCAAGGTGAAGGGCCAGGGCCTCAACCCCACCACCCTGCTGCCGCTGGCGGACGCGGCGACCAAGTCGATGATCGTCGACCCCGGCCTGGACTCCGCCGACAAGCTGCTCTCCTTCGCCCTGACGATGAAGAACATCGACCTGCACAACCTGAAGTTCGTCACCTCCCCGTGGCGCTTCAACGGCCCGTACATCGACCTGGTCCACCCGGACGTCGACAACCTGTGGGCGACCGTGAAGGCCGACCGGACCATCGACGGCCAGAACGCCACCGGCCAGCAGGCGGACGCGGCCCCCTCGCCGAGCGCCGCCGCCCCGCCGGCCGCCGCCAGCCCGCCGGCCCTGGCTCCGGCTCCGACCCCGGCCGTGGACGGCAACGGCGCCGGGATCAGGGTCTCCGTCTACAACGGCACCACGACGCCGGGGATGGCCGCCAAGGCCGCGGACGCCCTCAAGGCCGGCAAGTTCACCGTCACCGGCACGAACACCGCGAAGTCCACCGACCACGCGACCACCGTCGTCGAGTACGGCGCCGGCCAGAAGGCCAACGCGCAGAAGGTCGCGGCACTCTTCCCCGGCGCCACCACGACCGCCGTCTCCACGCCGGGGATCAGCCTGATCCTCGGCAAGGACTACGCGGCCGCGAACGGCACCGCGCCGGGCACCGCCGGCTCCACGGCCCCGGCCGCGCCGGCCCC
>FTKT01003204.1_pt1 | contig 13462 bp, 11 predicted proteins | sample 1658271 | NCBI WGS metagenome assembly FTKT01 (sample SAMEA3914811, study PRJEB12502) | metagenome | biome: forest; material: soil | place: Canada | collected 2011-08-04 | depth 0.3 m | reverse complement strand
CGCTCGGCCAGCGGCCGCAGCGACTGCTCGCCGCGGTACTGGCGGGTCAGCATCTCGGCGTCGATCTCGGCCAGCCCCTCGCCGAAGTCCTCCAGGACGAGCTTCGCGAACGCCAGATCGGCTGCCTCGGCGGCGAGTTCGGCCCGGCGCGAGGTGGCGCTGCCGGGCAGCGGGCCGAGCAGTTCGGCCGCCTCGTCGAGCAGCGGGACGTCGGCGATGGTCCAGCCGGCGGCCTGCTGGTCCCGTCCGGGGTGTTCGCGCAGCAGTGCGGCGCGCTCGGCCTCGGTGAAGTCCGGCATCGCGCTCGCCAGCAGCTCCGGGGAGCCGAACAGCGTCGTCAGCAACTGCTCCGGGCTCAGCAGCGGCCACAACCTCTGTGCCAGCGCCTGGAGTTCGGGCTCCTCGACGAGCGCGTCGGCGAGGTCCGCGACCTGGTCCAGATCCATCTTCATGCCCTGCTCCCCGGCGCCCTGGTCCCTGGCGATCCGCAGGGCCAGCTCCGAGGAGAGCCGTTCGACCAGGTCGCGCCGGGCCGCGTTGTGGGGTTCACCGGTCCTGCGCGCGGCGGCGTGGGCGCGCTCGCACAGCGCCCGGCTGATCACCAGCTCCTCCCGGTAGGGCGACCTCTTGCCCACGGTGATGGTCCAGGACTCCTCCGGCAGCTGCCGCAGGCCCTCCAGCGCGGCGGCGAGCACCTGCGCCATCCGGGCGTCGCCCTTCACGGCGGCCGCCTCGGGCGTCTCCGTGTCGGTCCCGGTCACGCCCGGGTAGAGCGTGCCGATGCTGCTCAGCACCACCTCGTTCTCGCCGAGCGCGGGCAGCACCTGGTCGATGTAGCGCAGGAACGTCGTGTTCGGCCCGATGACCAGCACACCGCTCCTGGCCAGCCGCTCGCGGTGGGTGTAGAGCAGGTACGCGGCGCGGTGCAGGGCGACCACGGTCTTTCCGGTGCCCGGACCGCCCTGCACGACCAGCACGCCACCGAGTTCGGAGCGGATGACCTTGTCCTGCTCGGCCTGGATGGTGGCGACGATGTCGCCCATCCGCCCGGTCCGGGCCGCCGTGAGCGAGGCGAGCAACGCGCTCTCCCCGCTGAGTTCGGAGCTGTCCCGGCCCTCCAGGGCGCTGACGCCGAAGGCGTCGTCGTCGAAGTCGACGATGCTCCGGCCCTTGCTGCGCAGGTGCCGGCGAGCCGCCACCGCACCGGGCACGGCGGGCGTCGCCCGGTAGAACGGCTCCGCCGCCGGCGCCCGCCAGTCGGTCAGCAGCGGCTCGTGGTCCTCGTCCGCCAGCGCGATCCGGCCGATGTACCGGCGCTCGCCGTCGGCGCTCTCGATCCGGCCGAAACAGAGCCCGTACTCGGCGGCGTGCAGTTCCGAGAGGCGGCGGGTGTGGTGGATCTCCAGCGTGTCGCGCTCCAACCGGGACTGCCGGGTGCCGCCCCTCTCCTGGAGGTGGACCTCGCGCAGCCGCCCCATCGCGAGTTCGCGCTTGGCTTCCAGGCGGTCGTACAGCCGGTCGACGTACTCGTTCTCCGCGCGCAGTTCTCTGCTGCGCCAGTCGTCGCCGGGGTGAGCGGCGTCCCCTGCCGGGTGCGTCGCAGCGGGCTCGGCCGGGTGCGAGGACGCGTCGCCGTGGGACGGGGACGGAGAGTGGGACGAGGACGGGGACGGGGACGAGGGGACCAAAACCAGCTCCATTGACTCAGAAATCTCAATCGATCGGGCACTTGAGGCGGCGGCGAAAGGACCGCCCTTCACACCCGGACCGGACAACCCGCGGTCGGACCGCGCCGGGCACGGCTCGACGTTCCTGCCGGGCTCACCCGGACCCCGACGGCCGTTGGCAGCGCGTGGCGCCGCTGCGCGCGGACGGCCTCGACGGCTGCCCGGGCGACGTCGGTCGGCAACAACACCCGCACTCGGCAACTCCCATTTCCGTCGATTCCGGCTCAGGTCGACGATTGTGCGGCATGACCAGGGCCTTGCCGCAAGGCCCCCCTTACGCTATATATTAATAGTGGAAAGGAGTGGGTACTTCCCCTTTCCCACTCCCCCCGGTACAGCGTCCACTGTGAACGGACAAGCTCCTCGTGCAGCGGCGGCTCGCCGCGTACCGCGACAGTCGGCCAGGGGCCTGCGCGATCTGGAACTTCTCACCGACCGCGAAGAACTGCCTCTCCGGCCCGACCGGCTCGAACACGCGTCCTCGGCCTGGACACACCGGCAGGACTTCTCGTTCCGCGATCGCGGCCGTAGGCGCTTGGGATGAAGCGACCGGGCAGGAGGTTTACCCACTCCTTGCCACTCCCAACATATAGCGCACCGGGGGGCTTGCGGCAAGGCCCTGGTCCTACCGCAGAATCGCCCACCGAAGCCGGAATCCGCGACTGCGGCTCCGGTGAATTCGGACGTCGTCGAACTGGGAATGTGATGGGGGCTGTGATGATTGACGTGATCGTGGTCGGTGGTGGACCGACCGGCCTGATGCTGGCGAGCGAGCTGCGACTGCACGGGGTGCAGGTGGTCGTGCTGGAGAAGTTGGCCGAGCCGAGCGGGCAGTCGCGCGGGCGCGGCCTGCACGCGCGCAGCGTCGAGCTGATGGACCAGCGCGGCCTGCTGGAGCAGTTCCTCGCGGTCGGTGAGAAGTTCCAGGTCGGCGGCTTCTTCGGCGGCATCCACAAGCCGTGGCCCGAGCGTTTGGACACCGCGCACCCGTACGGCCTGACCGTCTCGCAGCCGGTCACCGAGCGGCTGCTCAACGAGCGCGCCGTGGAACTCGGTACCGAATTCCGGCGCGGCAGCGAGCTGGTGGGGCTGAGCCAGGACGAGCAGGGGGTGAGCGTCGAGCTGGCGGACGGCACCCGGCTGCGCTCGCGCTACCTGGTCGGCTGCGACGGCGGCCGCAGCACCGTCCGCCGGCAGCTCGGCGTCGGTTTCCCCGGCGAGCCCGCCAAGGTCGAGACGCTGCTGGGCGACATGGAGTTGACGGAGGATCCGGCGGTGATCGCCGCCGTCGTCGAGGAGGTCCGCAAGACCCAGCTGCGGTTCGGGGCCATTCCCGATGCGGACGGGAGCAAGGGGGTGTACCGCATCGTGGTACCCGCCGCCGGGGTGGCCGAGGACCGGACGAGCGCGCCGACCCTTGAGGAGTTCAAGCAGCAGCTGCGGTCCGTCGCGGGCACCGACTTCGGCGCCCACTCGCCGCGTTGGCTCTCGCGTTTCGGCGACGCCACCCGACAGGCCGAGCGCTACCGGGTCGGCCGGGTGCTGCTGGCCGGCGACGCGGCGCACATCCACCCGCCGACCGGCGGACAGGGGCTCAACCTCGGCGTGCAGGACGCCTTCAACCTCGGCTGGAAGCTGGCCGCCGAGGTCAACGGCTGGGCGCCGCAAGGGCTGTTGGACAGCTACCACGCCGAACGGCACCCGGTGGGCGCCACCGTGCTGGACAACACCCGCGCGCAGATCACCCTGCTGGGCACCGACCCGGGCGCGACCGCGCTGCGGGCGCTGCTGTCGAGGCTGATGGACTTCGAGGAGGTGAACCGGTACGTGACCGGGATGATCACCGCCGTCGGGGTCCGCTACGACTTCGGCGAGGGGCACGAACTGCTCGGCGGCCGGCTGCGGGACGTGCAGCTGAAGCGGGGGCGCCTCTACGAACTGATGCACGGCGGCCGCGGCCTGCTGCTCGACCAGACCGGCCGGCTCTCGGTGGCGGGCTGGGCGGACCGGGTCGACCACGTCGTCGACGTCAGCGAGGAACTGGACGTGCCCGCGGTGCTGCTGCGGCCGGACGGCCACGTGGCATGGGTCGGCGAGGACCAGCAGGAGCTGCTCGACCGGCTGCCGAGGTGGTTCGGCGCCGCCACCGGCTGAGCTCACGGCCGCTGTCCTCTGCGGCCGGTCAGCGAAATCCCGTGGTGCGGCCGGCATCGCACTGCTGGGCCCGGCGGGCTCTCCGAGCCCGGACCGGCCGGCGCTCTCGGCCGCCCGCCGGGCGGCCGTCAGGGCCCTGAACAGCATTTCAGCTGGTGTCCTGGCAGGCCGCCGGGGTCCTCGCGGGCGAGGAGTGACAGAATGGGTGCCATGAGCAACGTCTACTTCGATATCACCATTGACGGCGCCCCCGCGGGCCGCATCGTCTTCAACCTCTTCGACGAGGTCGTCCCGAAGACCACCCAGAACTTCCGCGAGCTGGCCACCGGCGAGAACGGCTTCGGCTACGCGGGCTCCGGCTTCCACCGCGTCATCCCGCAGTTCATGCTGCAGGGCGGTGACTTCACCAACCACAACGGCACGGGTGGCAAGAGCATCTACGGCGAGAAGTTCGCCGACGAGAACTTCACGCTGAAGCACGACCGCCCGTTCCTGCTGTCGATGGCGAACGCCGGCCGCAACACCAACGGCTCGCAGTTCTTCATCACCACCGTCCTCACCCCGTGGCTCGACGGCAAGCACGTCGTCTTCGGCGAGGTCGTCGAGGGCCAGGAGCTGGTTCAGAAGATCGAGTCCCTGGGCAGCCAGTCCGGCGCCACCAAGTCCAAGATCGAGATCGCGGCCTCCGGCGTCGTCGCGGAGTAATCTCCGCCGACGCAGTGGTCCAGGGCCGTCCACCCGGAAGCAGTCCCGGGTGGACGGCCCTTCGCTGCCCGGGTGCGGAAGGGCAGCGGCGCCGGGCAGCTGTCTGTGCGCGGGCTGGGTCTCAGGCGGTCATGGCGGTCAGGATCTCGGTCGCGGCGCGGGCTCCTTCCTGGGCGCCGCCTTCCATGTAGCCCTGGAAGTTGTACGAGGTGTGCTCGCCGGCGAAGTGCAGGTTGCCCTGGGCGGTCCCCTCGTAGCCCGCGTAGCTGGTGAGGTAGCCGGTGGGCCAGTAGGAGTAGGCGCCGTAGGAGTAGGGGTTGAGGTGCCAGGCCGAGAGGGTGGCGCGGCCGTTCCAGGCGGCGGCGGTGCCCGGGAAGAGCTGCTCGATCTGGTTGAGGGTGCTGGTGGCCAGGCTCCGGGTGTAGGCGGTGCCGGCATCGGTGAAGGCGGCGGGCGGAGTGAGGGCCCGGGCCCGGCTGCCGCCGCCGTACTGGACGAGGATGCCGTCGGTACCGGCCTGTCCGCGGGTGACGTCCCAGGCCTGTTGGAAGCTCAGATCGCTGAAGCACTCGCCGTTGGAGCTGCCGGGCCAGGGTCCGGTACCGGTCCAGGGGCGGGAGGTGAACTGCATGTTGAGCTTGCTGCAGGCGCCCATGGTCATGTGGCCGAGGACGCCGCGCATCATCGGGTCGAGCGCGGCGCCGGTGAGGTCGATGTGCTGCTGGAGGATCGGCAGCGGGACGGCGAGGATCGTGTGGTCGGCGGTGACGGTGCGGGTGCCGCCGCCGTCGAGGTCGAAGCTGAGGGTCTGGGTGCCGTCCGCGTTGCGGACCACGGCGGTGAGCGTGTACCCCTGCTGCACGGTGCCGGCCGGCAGGGCGGCCGCGATGGCGTGCGGGACCTGGTCGTTGCCACCGGTGATGTGGTAGCGCTCGTCCGAGCCGCCCCAGAGGTTGAAACTGCCCGGGTTGGCCTGGGCGCTGAGCAGGGTGAGCAGGTCGTAGCTGGACTGCGCGGTGGTGTCGGCTCCGTACTCGACGTTGTAGGCGACGTCGAGGAAGGCGCCGAGCCTGCTCGCGTAGCCGCCCGGGACACGGGAGTTGATCCAGTCCCGGGTGGTGGTGTTGTCGAGGGTGACGGCGGCGGCGTTGTGCTTGTTCCAGGTGGGGCTGGAACCGCCCGCCTGGATGTCGGACTGGATGGCCTGCCAGACGGGCTTGAAGTCGAGGTCGGCCTGGGCGCGGGAGTAGTAGCCGTTCTGGAACCAGAGGATCTGGTCGGCCTGGGCGCCGTAGACGTGCCGCACGGCGGTGGTGGACAGCCCGAAGCGCTGGCAGAGCTGGAGCATCGTGTGGTGGCCGGTGTCGAGCAGTTCGCCGCCGTACTCGGAGACCTGGCCCTGGTCCCACAGGCCGGGGTGCCAGGGTCCGCCGCCGGAGAACATCCGGCCGCCGATCCGGGTCGGGTTGGCCTCGTAGACGGTCGAGGCGACGCCCTTGTCGGCCAGCGTGAGGGCCGCGTTGAGGCCGGAGATTCCGGCGCCGATGATGGCGATCCGCGGGGCCGGTCCGCTCGCCTTGGCGGTCACCGGAGCAGTGGCGGCACGCGCGGAGCGGGCGCCGCCGAGACCGATGCCGGCCACCGCGAGGCCAAGGGCCGCCGCTCGCCCGATCAGCGCGCGGCGCGAGGGGCCGTCCGGCTCGGCGACGGCCTCCGCCCGCAGGTCCCGGTACTCGTCGGCCGGCATCCGCAGCCGGTCGGCGGTGGCGTGGTCGGCGGCCAGCAGGCCCAGGTGGCGGGCGAGTTGCGAACGGGGCATGGGGGTGTCCCTCCGGGAGGCGAGGCGTGGGGGTCGGGTCGGCCCAGTGTGGTGGGGGCCGACCCGAGGTGGCGACGGGCAGGCTGTAGCGGGGGAGGTTAAAGGATTGCCACAGTGTCGCCACCGTCCGTCATCTCCGCACCGTCCGTCATCTCCACTGGCAGGCAAGCGGTTTAGACCATTGACAGGGGCCTGCCGGGTGCCCCACGCTGTGGCATTGCCCGGGGATCACCGGCTCCTCAGGAGGCGTTCATGGGCACATCCACCGCACGACTGCGATCCTTCATCGCCGCGGCGAGCCTGCTCCTCACCGCACTCACCGGGACGGCCGCACCCGCCGCCGCGGCAGCGACGACCAACTCCCCCGGTACGACGGCCACGACGACCGGCACGGCGACCGGCACGGCGACCGGCACGACGACCGGCACGACGACGCCGATCCAGGTCTACGGCTCCTGGCACTGCAGCAACGACGCCTGCCTGTGGGGCACCGTGCGCGACATGACCGACTTCGACCACGACAACCACTGGCTGATCGACCGCGGCGACGGCCGGCCCTCCGTCAACCTGGTCGTGCTCAGCTTCGTCAACCCGCTCAAGCTGCTCAACGGCACGACCGACAGCCAGACGTCGGGCGGCGTGCCGCTCGGCATGAACGCGGCGATCGTCAACTACTTCACCAGCCACGGGATTCGGGTGATGCTCTCGATCGGCGGCATCACCTACGCGGGCGACTGGGACACCGCGCTCGGGCAGAACGCCACCCTGCTCGGACAGCGCGCCGCGGCCTTGGCGAGCCGGCTCGGGGTCTGCGTCGAGATCGACTACGAGAACAGCTCCAGCCCGAACCTGACCGGCCTTCAGTCCTTCGTCACCGCCTACCGGGCCGCGCACCCGTACGACGCCACCGGCGCCGACCCCACCGCCCGCTTCACCATCGACGTCGCGGCCGGTGACCGCTGGCTGATCGGCATCGACCAGTACGCCACCGCGAACTGGCTCACCACCGCCAACCCCGTGCTCGACTACGCTAACGCGATGGTGCCCAGCAAGCAGCCCGCCACCAGCGGCGCGGAGTCCAACTGGCAGGAGCACCTGACCGGCAAGAACAGCTACAACCCGCCGATCCCGCCGCTCGCCCCCGCGAAGTTCACCGGCGGTCTCTACATCGCCGAAGGTTCGTCGGTGCGGCCGGAATGCACGAACTTCGGTGGTTCCCTGCAGAGTTCGACCGGCAGTTGGCTCCAGTCCGCGGCGCCGGCCGGCGCCGGCAGCACGCCGGGGCTGCTCGGCTACATGTTCTGGGCCGCCGAACAGCCCTCCACCCGGGGCGTCACCACCGACCCGCCGAACACCTGCGAAGGCGGCGTCGGGGCGGGAGCCACCGCGTACGCCATCCCGCTGCCGATGCCGACACTGCGTCAACAGTGAGTGGAGCTGGCTGAGTTGATGGACAGTCAGACAGGTCGGGGCGCGACGGAAGGACGCGGCGCGTCGTCGGTCGGCGCCCGCAGGCTTCCGTAGCGCGCCGTCGAGCGGCGGGCGGCGGCGGCCCGTCGGGCGGCGGCCGGCCGCTTGGCGGCCCGCGCCGATGCCCAACCGGGCCTGGTCCGGCCGACCCCGGTCGGACCAGGCCCGTGCACCGCGGCCCGGCGGGTCCACGGGGGACCGGCCGTTCCTCGGGTGGCGGCAGCCAACTCTGCACAGTCGGGGCTGCCGACATCCGGCCAGGTGGCGTGCCCGGGGAAGACCGCCGACCCGTCCGGAATCCTTGGGGTTACCGCATCGCGTGGATGCTCGCTGTCGGATCGCCCGTAGCGGGCCGCATCGGGTCACTCCTGTCGCCGGTGGTGGACGTGCGGATCGGCGAGTGCGCCCGGGCCGGCCCGCGTCCCGTCCGCGACCGCGCCGAGCAGGTGCTCGGCGGCGACGCGATCGGTCCGGCGAGCCGGTCGGTGCTCATCTCATGTACTTCAGCGCCGCGATCGCGGCCGGTGTCACACCTTCGGGAGATTTTCTTCCGGGATCCGCGAAATCCCGCGAATCCCGCGAGTTCCGGAGTGGACTGCCAGGCGGCACGAGCAGCCTGTACGGCCAACTCCTCCCCGCTAAACGCCCGTTGCCCTCCTTGACTCGCACCTGCCAGCTCACTACGCTCACGGCGATCCGGAACCGACCGGACCCCCACACCCTCACGTTCGGCGCCATCGCGCCGCGACCGCCGCTGCCCGCAGCACCCCGCGGGCTCCACCGGTCGCGTGCGGAGCAAGTCCCTCGACAACCCCCATCGAAGGGCACTACCTTGCTGCGTCCCATCAAGCTCACCTCTGCCATGCCCGGCACCACCCGCCGTGCGGGCCTGGCCCTCGCCTCGGCCGCCGCGCTGGCCGCCACCGGCCTGCTCGCCGCCGTCCCCGCCGGAGCCAACGCGCCGGAGACCGCCGGCCACGCGCTGCGGACCCACTCGGCGTCGGCCCCGGCCGTCACCGGCGGGAACCTCGCCTACGGCGGTGGCAACGTGGTCACCGATCCGAAGATCTACATCGTCTACTGGGGCAACCAGTGGGGCACCGGCTCCACGGTCACCAACGACCCGTCGGGCGAAGCGGCGCTCCAGCTCTCCTTCTTCCAGCACGCCTACGGCAGCGGCGACACCTGGTCCAACTCGCAGACCCAGTACTGCCAGGGCGTCGCGGTGGGCACCACCCAGTGCGGCAGCTCCGGCACGCACGTCGGCCACCCCGCCTCGAACCCGGTGGCCGGGACCTGGCTGGACAGCTCCGTCAAGGCCCCCGCGAAGCCGGGCCAGTCGGCGATCGCGGCCGAGGCGGTCAAGGCCGCCGCCCACTTCGGCGTCTCCGGCGACAACGTGGAGATCATCGTCGACGCGGCGCACGGCGTCGTCCCGTCGGGCTTCAAGACGCAGTACTGCGCCTGGCACGACCACACCACCACGGCCGGCGGCGCCGATCTGCCCTACACCAACATGCCCTACGTGCCGGACGCCGGCGCCGGCTGCGGTGCCGGCTTCGTGGCCACCGGCAGCAGCGGGGTCAACAGTGCCAGCGAAGGCGTGACCATCGTCGGCGGCCACGAGTACGCCGAGACCCTCACCGACCCGGCGCCCAGCAGCGGCTGGACGGACGCGGCCGGATCCGAGACGGGCGACAAGTGCGCCTGGATCGCCAGCGGCCAGGGCGCCTCGTCCATCGTCAGCCTGAACGGCGCCAACTTCGCCGTGCAGTCGCTGTGGAGCAACAACTTCAACAACGGCGCCGGCGGCTGCGTCACCTCCTACACCAGCGCGACCAGTCAGCAGTGACTAGGGCTTGTCAGACAGGCCATAGCTGACCGGTAGTCAGGGTGGTGCGCCGTGCGGCCGCACGGCGCACCACCCGCCGTTCGAGTCCTGCGGACGTTGCAGACGGCCGAACTGATGAATTATCAGGTTCATATGCGTGGCGTACTTGAACGGGCACATACAGTGACGGATCGTGTGGGCGGTCGGCCGTCCGACCACAGGAAACCCTCCCTGCCCACTGGAGTCCGCCGTGCACCCGTTCCCCCGTCCGTCACGCCCGACCGCCCCGGCCACCCGCAGAACCCTGACCGCCTGCGCCCTCGGGGCGAGCGGCATCGCGCTGGCCGTAGGGCTCGCTCCGGCGGCCAGTGCGGCTCCGGGAGACAACGGGGACATCAAGGTGCACGAGAGCACCACGGCGGTCAGCAGCCAGCTGGACGAGCCCAAGGTGTGCAGCTTCTACCTGGACGCCTTCAACTTCGACGTCCTCCAGCTGGTCAGCTACACGATCGAGCAAGAGCCGCCGACCGGCACCAGCCAGGTGGCGTCCGGCTCGATCCTGCTGACCACCGGCGCCGGACACACCGGCACGCTGAGCCTTCCCAACGGCCACTACAAGGTCGACTGGACCTTCGTCGGCGAGGAGGGAAGCGCCAAGCACAAGAGCTTCATGGTGGAGTGCCCGAACACCTCGCCGAGCCCCAGCACCAGCCCGGTGGGCGCCCCCGGGGGCGGCGGGCCCGGCAGCAGCGGCAGCCCCAGCGCCGGCTCCAGCGCCGGAGCCCCCGGCGGGAACGGGCCGGGTGCGGGCGCGGGTGCGGGCGGCGGGCCGATCGGGAGCGTGGGCACCGGAGGCGGCGGCAGCGTCCACGGCCCGAACGCCGCCGAGATCACGGCGGGATCGGTTGTACTGGCAGGCGCGGCCGCTCTCGGCCTCCGCGCCGTCCGCCGCCGCTCCAACCGCAATGCCGCGTCCTGACCCCGCGCAGCCACGAACCGGCCGGCGCCCCGCGCCCGCCTCGCGACACGGAGCCGGCCGGCTGTCGGTCGGCGCCCTCGTGGTAGCCCTCCTCATCGGGAGCTGGCTGATCCACGACGGCTCAACGACAGCCGGCCCTCCGCAGCCACCGGCGCCGGCCTCCGAGGCAACCGCACGAGCAGCCGCCGGCAGCACAACTCCGATACCGCAGAACGGCGTTGACGCCAGTCGGCCGACTCCTGCGGCACTGCCGCCCGCGGTGCCGACCAGGATCAGAATCCCGGCGATCAAGGTCGACGCCCCGATGACGGGCCTGGGCCTGGACGCCGCCCGGCATCTCAACACTCCGCCGATGGAGAACCGCAACCTGGTCGGCTGGTACCGCGACGGCGCCGCCCCAGGGGCCAACGGCGCCGCCATCACCGTCGGGCACGTCGACAACCACACTGGTCCCACCGTGTTCTACCGGCTCGGACTACTGCGGCCGGGCGACCGGATCGAGGTACTGCGTGAGGACAGGCGAACGGCGGTCTTCACCATCGACTCGGTCAGGACCTACCCCAAGGACGCCTTCCCGGACACGGTCGTCTACGCCGCCGCGCAGCGGCCCGAGTTGCGGATCATCACCTGCGGCGGCCACTACGACAAGCGCGCCGGGTACCAGTCCAACGTGGTCGTCTCCTCCCACCTGACCGCGACACGCTGAGATCCGCTCAACCGGTGTCCGTGCCGATGCCGGTGTCCGTGCCGGCGCCGGCGCCGAGCGAGCGCGGCCCGGTCGCGGTCGCTGTCAGGCCGTCACCTTGGCGATGAAGGCGGCGAGGTTCGCGGCCGTCCGCTGGATCTTCTCCTCCACGGTGAGCGACTCGTGCAGCCGAGCACCGGCGCCGGCGTCCTTCTTGCCCCGCAGGTAGAGCGAGCAGGCGAGGTCACTGCACAGGTAGGCGCCGACCGAGTTGCCCTGCTGCCCGGCCTTGCCGGCCTTCGGCGCCACCATCAGGCTGACGCCGCCGGTGTGGGCGGTCAGGCACATCGAGCAGAGGCTGCGCCGCAGCTGCGTGGCGGCGGGGCTGGGGCAGCGCAGCGCGAGAGCCGTCAGGACGCCGTCGAGCTCGGTGACGAGGTAGCCGCGGTCAGGAGCCTGGGGGTCTCGCCAGCCGAGGAAGTCCAGGTCGTCCCAAGGCCGTTCGGCCAGGTCACGTGGGACGGACAGGCGCTTCGCCTCGCCCTTGGTGCAGTTCACGAACGCGGCACGGATCTCTTGCTCAGTCAGCGGCTTCATGGGCACCAGGCTAATTTGCCTACAGGTATTAGGCAAATATATAGTCGCCATAGGCAACTGGGAGGACGGCCATGGCACGCGTAGGACTGACCACCGAACGCCTCACCCGAGCGGGGGCGGAGCTGGCCGACGAGGTCGGCTTCGACCAGGTGACCCTCTCGGCGCTCGCCAGGCAGTTCGACGTCAAGGCCGCGAGCCTGTACTCGCACCTCAAGAACTCCCATGACCTCAGGACCAGGATCGCCCTGCTCGCGCTGGAGGAACTCGCCGACCGGGCCGCCGAGGCGGTGGCCGGCCGGGCCGGCAAGGACGCCCTGACCGCCCTCGCGAACGTCTACCGCGACTACGCCCACGAGCATCCCGGCCGCTATGCCGCAGCCCAGTTCAGGCTCGACCCGCAGTCCGCGGCCGCCAGCGCCGGCGGCCGGCACGCGCAGCTGACCCGGGCGATCCTGCGCGGCTACCACCTGACCGAGCCGGACCAGACCCACGCCGTCCGGCTGCTCGGCAGCGTCTTCCACGGCTACGTCAGCCTGGAGATGGGCGGCGGGTTCAGCCACAGCGCCCCCGACACCCAGGAGACCTGGACCCGGACCATGGACGCCCTCGACGCCCTGCTGCGCAACTGGCCCTCCTCCTGACCGTGCGCCCCGCCCGTACTCCCGGGCCCGCACTCCCCGCGCTGCCAGAAGATCCTCGCTCCCCGCTGCAACATGACCAGCCATCCACCGCGTTAGCCAGGCATGGACCACTCACCGACGACCGATCAGGCTGCGCCAGGCCCACCGGACTTCCTGGAGTTCGCCGCGGCCCGAGGCGGGCACCTGTACAAGACCGCCTACCTGCTCTCCGGCGGCGACCGGCATCTGGCCGAGGACCTGGTCCAGGAGGCGCTCAGCCGGATGTTCGTCCGCTGGCGGCGGCTCTCCCGGATGGAGAACCCGGCCGGCTACGCGCAGACGGTGCTGGTCAACACCTTCCTGTCGATGCGCCGTCGGCGCAGCAGCGGCGAGCGTGTGACCCACAGCTTCCCCGACATCGCCGTATCCGACGCGGACCCCGCCGTACGGCTCACCCTGCTCAAAGCCCTTCAGGACGTCTCCGCCGCGGACCGCGCGGTCCTGGTGCTGCGGTTCTGGGAGGACCGCAGCATCGAGGAGACCGCCGCCGCACTCCAGCTCAGCTCCACCGCCGTCCGCTCACGCAGCCACCGCGCGCTGAACCGGATGCGCGCCCTGCTCGGCGACAGCTTCGCCGAGCGCACCGTGGGCTAGTAGGCACCCTTCGCCCCACCGCGACGCTCGGCACGCGCCCTCCTTGCCCGCCGACGGGCAGCAGGGCCCGCTCGCCGCACCGGACGCCGCTCCTCAACGGGCAGAAGCCGCCTGACGCGGCACCAGTCCCGCCCCATGACTCTCATCAAGAAAGCCGGTGCTCTCCATGCCTTTTGAAGACGAGTTCAGCCACGCTCTGCGCGAGGCCGCCGACGCGGCGC
>FTKT01000343.1_pt1 | contig 13504 bp, 11 predicted proteins | sample 1658271 | NCBI WGS metagenome assembly FTKT01 (sample SAMEA3914811, study PRJEB12502) | metagenome | biome: forest; material: soil | place: Canada | collected 2011-08-04 | depth 0.3 m | reverse complement strand
CCGGTGCTGTCGGTGGCGGTCACCGTGACGCCGGCGGTGGCGGCGGTGGTCGGGGTGCCGGAGATCAGGCCGCTGGTGCTGATCGACAGGCCGGCCGGCAGGCCGGTGGCCGAGTAGCTCAGGGTCTGGCCGGACGCGCTGTCGGTGCCCGCGAGTTGCAGCGAGAAGGCGGTGCCGACGGTGGCGTTCTTGCTGCCCGGGTTGGTCACCGTGACGGTGTTGCCGGTCGTGCCGCCGCCGCCCAGCAGGGCGGTGGTGAGCGCGTCGGCGACCGGGGTGCCCCAGCCGGTGACCTGGTCGTAGCCGGTCGCGGTGCTGAAGTCCTGGTTGGCGCCGCTGGTCACGTCGTGGAACGCGGAGCCGTAGGAGGAGCTGTTGGCGACCGCGTAGAGCGCCGGGTTGGCCTGGCCCAGGTTGGCCTTGGCGGCGGCCTTGGCCTTCTGGTTGAAGAGCGCGGTGTAGCCGGACCAGAGCGGGGCGGCGGCGCTGGTGCCGCCGTAGACCTGCCAGCCGGGGCCGCTGGCGCCCTGGGTGTAGATGGCGAAGCCGCTGGCCGGGTCGGCGTCGGAGGACACGTCAGGGACGGTGCGCATGGTGCCGGTCACGCCGGTGCCGGTCTGCCAGCTCGGCTTGGCGAAGACGGTGGAGACGCCGCCGCCGGCGGTGCTCCAGGCGCTCTCCGAGGAGTAGGCGTTGGCGCCGGTCACCGAGAGCCTGGTGCCGCCGACGCCGGTCACGTAGGTGTCCGAGGCCGGGAAGTCGACCGAGACCACCGAGGAGCCGCTGGTCGAGCGGGTGCAGTCGCGCGAGCCGTCGTCACCGGAGGCCGAGTAGATCGAGATGCCCTGGGCGGCGGCCTGCTTGAAGGAGTTGTCCACCGCGGTCATCGAGGACTGGGTGGTGTCCGGCTCGCAGGAGCCCCAGGAGATGGAGATGACCGAGACCTGGTTGTCCGCCACGATCTTGGCGGCCATGTCGATCTCGCCCTGGTCGCTGTTGGGGGCCTCGTAGACCAGCTGGGTGGCCTTGGGGGCCACGCCCCGGACGATCTCGCTGTCCAGCTCGACCTCGCCCTGTCCCTGGCCGGGGGCGCTGTCGTAGTTCTGCCCGTCCACCGCGACGGTGCTGACCGCCGGGCCGGAGAGGCCGAACTGGCTGTCGTAGGTGGTGAGGTCGGAGGAGGTGTAGCCGTCGAACTCCCAGAGCGCCACCTTGACGCCGGTGCCGTCCGCGCCGACCTTGCCCAGGTTGTAGGCGCCGTCGTACTGGGCCGGGCCGAAGCCGCTCGGGGTCGCGTTCGGGGTGGCGTTCGGGGCCGCGTTCTGCGGCTTGGCCAGGCGGGTGGTGCGCACCGTGTGGTTGTTCAGGCCGTCCACGCCCGAGACCAGCTCCGCCACGTCGGCCGGCAGCGAGGCCGCCGCGTCGTTGGCGAAGAACTGCTTCTGCGCGGCCGCGTCGAGGTAGCTGCTCTCGTGCGTCCCGAAGGCCCTGGCGATCTGCGCGGCGCCGCCCTTGACGTCGATCACCTGGCGGTTGGCGCTGACCGAGGTGGTCAGCCCCTGCGCCTTCAGGTAGCCGAGGACGTGGTCCACGTCGGCCTGGGCCGGCGCGTAGCGGTCGGTGAACTGGGCCGGCGTCAGGTAGTGCCCGTACAGGGCGGACCCGGGGCGGGCGACCTCGGCCAGGAAGTGGTCCAGCTCGGCGGTGTTGCGCAGCTTGAGGCTGACCGCGGCCGATATCTGCTGGGCGGCGGGGACGTCGCCCTTCTTCTGGGAGTGGGCCACCGCGGGGGTCACGGTGTTGGGCAGCGAGACTCTCGGGGCCGCGGTGCCGGGTGTGGCGGCCTGAGCCGCGGTGACTCCCATGGAGGCCACGGTCAGTGGCAGCAGGGCGAGGGCGGCGGCGAGAGCGAGAGGGCGGGGACGCACGGGCTCCTCCTCTGGCCGGCCGTGCATGGGCCGGCAGGGGCTAAGCGTTCCGGGGTCGAAAACGCTTGGACGAGCATCCCGTACGGTTGCTGGTAATTGAGTAATGGTCAGGTAATCGATTGTCTAATAACAGTCAAGTGTGAATATATTGATTCTGAACTGAATAGCGTCGGATCCATACAGTGAAATTGCCATTCACGGGTTAGAGCTGACGCGGTGTCACCGAGTGCCGCGAGTGGGGATCAGTCTCCGCTCCGCGTCCGGGCAGCCCGAAGCGGCCCCGGGGAGGAGCTGGGAAGGTGCCGGGCCGGAGCGCCGTCAGTCCTCGTTCGGCGCGCCCAGCCACTGGGTGAGCGCGGCCCGCAGCTCGGCGCGGCTGGGGTCGGCTGCGGCCCAGGCGGCGTAGCCGTCGGGGCGCACCAGCAGGACGGTGGAGCGCAGCTTGCCGTGCGGATTGGCGGGGGCGGCGTGCACCAGCCGGTCCGACCAGGGCTCGGCGACCGCGGGCTCCAGGCCGCTGAACGGTGCGCCGGGGGCCCGCTCGTCGGTGGTGATCAGGACGAACTTGCCCGCGCGCAGCGCCTCGTAGAGCCGGGACGGGTGCCCCGGGCCGTCCCCCGAGAGCCGCAGGTCGGGCACCCGGTGGCCGGCCAGCGGGTGCGCGCCGCGGGCGGCCGGGTAGCTGATCGAGACGCCGGAGAGGGTCCGGGCACCGAGCGAGACCACCGGGGTGAGCGAGTCGGCCAGCGTGCTGAGCACCGTGCGCGCGGCCCGGCTCGCCGCGCTGCGCGCCAGCGCCAGCCGGACCAGCGCGCCGGAGCTGCGCAGCACCGAGCGGCCGACCGGGTGCCGCTCGTCCTGGTAGCTGTCCAGCAGGCTCTCGGGGGCCCAGCCGCGCAGCACGGCGGCCAGCTTCCAGCTCAGGTTGGCGGCGTCCTGCAGGCCGGTGTTCATGCCCTGGCCGCCGGCCGGCGAGTGGCAGTGCGCGGCGTCCCCGGCGAGCAGCACCCGCCGGTCGCGGTAACCGGCCACCTGGCGCTCGTCGTTGTGGAAACGGGACATCCAGCGGGCGTCGTGCAGTCCGTAGTCGGCGCCCAGGGTGCGCCGGGTGATGTCGGCGATCTCGGCCAGGTCCACCGGGGCGTCGTCCGGCAGCTGCCGGGTGCGGTCCCAGGCGATCACCCGGTACCAGCCGTCGCCGAACGGGGCGAGGAAGCCGAACCCGTCCTCGGTGGCGCCGACCGTCAGCACGTCCTTCGGCGCGCGCTCCAGCCGGACGTCGGCGAGCAGCACCGAGGAGAGCACCGACTCGCCCGGGTACGGGATGCCGAGCAGCTCGCGCACCGTGCTGCGGACGCCGTCGGCGCCGACCACGTACGCCGCCCGGTGGGTGACCTGGCCGGCCTCGGTCTCCACCTGGAGGGTGACGCCCTCGGCGTCCTGCCGAAGGCCCGTCAGCTCGTGGTCGCGCAGCAGCACCGCGCCGGCCTTGACCGCCCGCGCCAGCAGCAGCCGCTCGGTCTGCGACTGAGGGGTGATCAGCACGAACGGGAAGCGCGAGGGCAGCCGGGAGAGGTCGACGCTCAGCCGGCCGAACAGGCGCAGCGAGGAGAGCGCGGAGCCGGTGGAGACCAGCTCCTCGGCCAGGCCCCTGGCGTCCAACTGCTCCAGCGTGCGGGCGTGCACGGCGAAGGCGCGGGTCAGGTTGGACTCCTGGCCGCGCTTCTCCAGCACGGTCACCCGCAGGCCGGCCTCGGCCAGGTCGCCCGCCAGCAGCAGTCCGGTGGGTCCCGCGCCGACCACCACGACGTCGGCGGGCCCGTCCTGGTCGGCCCGCGTGGCGGTGGACTCGGTCGGCTGGTCGGTCATGGCCATCTCCCCGTGCTCGGACGACGCTCAGGAGCGGGGAGGTTCTTAAGTCCCCTCTCAGCTTCCCATCATCGCGGCCCCATCCGGCGCTGTGAATCTCCAAGGCATGACAGAGTCAGCGTCGCGTAGCGGAACCGCGGTGGATCACCTTACGACGGTCCGCACCCGGCTGGTCGAAGTGGTCGTACCGGTCTACAACGAGGAACGGGTGCTGGAGAGCTGCGTGCGCAGGCTGCACGCGTACCTGGAGGAGACCTTTCCCTATCCGTACCTGATCACCATCGCGGACAACGCCAGCGTTGACGGCACCTGGGCCGTGGCCACCGAGCTGGCCCGGGAGCTGGGGCCGGTGCAGGCCGTCCACCTGGACCTCAAGGGCCGCGGCAGGGCGCTGCGGCAGGTCTGGGGCGACAGTGACGCCGACGTGGTCGCCTACATGGACGTGGACCTCTCCACCGGCCTGGAGGCCTTCCTGCCGCTGGTCGCCCCGCTGCTCTCCGGGCACAGCGACCTGGCGATCGGCAGTCGGCTGCACCGGGGTTCGGCGGTGGTGCGCGGACCGAAGCGCGAGTTCATCTCGCGCACCTACAACGTGCTCCTGCGCGCCACCATGGCGGCCAAGTTCTCCGACGCGCAGTGCGGCTTCAAGGCGGCCCGCACCGAGGTGATCAAGCAGCTGCTGGGCGAGGTGGAGGACAACGCCTGGTTCTTCGACACCGAACTGCTGCTGCTCGCCGAGCGCTCGGGCCTGCGGATCCACGAGGTGCCGGTGGACTGGGTGGACGATCCGGACAGCCGGGTGGACATCGTCCGCACCGTGCTCGACGACCTGCGCGGGATGGCCCGGGTGGCCCGCCGCTCGCTGGCCGGGGCGGGGCGGGTGGACCTGCCGCCCAGAGTCCGCCAGGCCAAGCTCGCGCCGGGCCTGGGCTGGCAGTTGGCGAGCTTCGCGGTGGTCGGCACGCTCTGCACGCTGGCGTACGTCCTGCTCTACCTGGGACTGCGCCAGCTGCTCCCGGCGCTGTTGGCCAACGCGCTGGCGCTGGGCGCCACCGCGATCGCCAACACCGCCGCCAACCGGCGCTTCACCTTCGGGGTGACCGGTCCGCGCGACGCGCTCAAGCACCAGATCGAGGGCGGTCTGGCGTTCCTGATCGGGCTGGCGCTGAGCAGCGGGGCGATCGGCCTGCTGCACCTGCTGCGGCCCGCCGCCCCGCACGGGGACGAGCTGTTCGCGCTGGTGGCGGCGAACGGGCTGGCCACGCTGGTGCGCTTTCTGCTGATGCGGGTCTGGGTCTTCAACCCGAAGCGGTCCGCCGTTCGGGCGGACCGCTTCTGAGGTTCCGTCATGACGCTTCTGGGGTGAGGTCTGGCCGATCCTGAGGTTCCGTCAGGCTGCTTCTGAGGTGACGTCTGGCCGATCCTGAGGTTCCGTCTGGCTGCTCTTGATCAACCGTCACGCAGGCCGGCGGATCTCCACCACGCGGAACCGGTTGGCGACGAACGCGGCGTCCGTGTAGGCGCAGTTGGCGGCCGGGTTGGCGCCGGTGCCGTGCAGGTCGGAGAAGGCGGCGGTCTGGTTCGGGTAGACCCCGCCGGTGAGGTTGAGCGAGAGCGAGACGCCGGAGTCCAGGCAGGCCTGGACCAGTTGCCGCTCCACCTCGGGCGAGGTGGTGTAGCCGGTCGCGGTCATCGCGCCCTGCTCGTCGACGCTGCGGCGCAGCAGGTCCACCGCGTCGGCGGTGGAGTCGACCGCGACGGCGAAGAAGACCGGCCCGAAGCACTCGCTGAGGAAGACCGCGCGGTCGTCCGGCTTGTGCGCCTCGACCTTGACCAGCGCGGGCGTGCGGATGGTCGCGCCGGGGAACTCCGCCGACTCCACCACCCGGGGCGCGAGCGCCAGTTCGCCGTACTCGCCGCTCGCCGCGGCGGCGCTGCGCTGCAGCACGGCCGGGTTGACCACGGCGCCCAGGATCGCCGCCGCGCGGGCGTCGTCCGCCAGCAGGCCGCTGATCGCGCCGGCCAGGTCGGCCACCACCTCGTCGTAGGACTTGCCGCCCTGGTCGGTGTCGATACCGGTACGCGGGATCAGCAGGTTCTGCGGGGTGGTGCACATCTGGCCGGTGTAGAGCGAGAGGGCGAAGGCCAGGTTGGTCAGCATGCCCCGGTAGTCGTCGGTGGAGTCGACCACCACCGTGTTGACCCCGGCCTTCTCGGTGTAGACCAGGGCCTGGCGGGCGTTCTCCTCCAGCCAGTCGCCGAACTCGGTGGAGCCGGTGTAGTCGATGATCCGCACGTCCGGGTGGACCGCCAGGGTCTTGGCGATCCCCTCGCGGTCGCGCTCGGCGGCCAGCGTCACCAAGTTGGCGTCGAAGCCGGCCTCGGCCAGCACCTCGCGGGCGATCTGGACGGTCAGCGCCAGCGGCAGCACCGCGCGCGGGTGCGGCTTGACGACCACCGGGTTGCCGGTGGCCAGCGAGGCGAAGAGGCCGGGGAAGCCGTTCCAGGTCGGGAAGGTGTTGCAGCCGATCAGCAGCGCGGTCCCGCGCGGCACCACGATGAACTCCTTGGTCAGCCGCAGCGGGTCACGCTTGCCCTGCGGCTTGGTCCAACTCGCCTGCAGCGGAAGCCTGGTCTGCTCCGCGTAGGCGTAGGCCACCGCCTCCAGACCGCGGTCCTGGGCGTGCGGCCCGCCGGCCTGGAAGGCCATCCCGTACGCCTGGCCGGTGGTGTGCATCACGGCCTGCGCGAACTCGTGCGAGCGGGCGTTGATCCGGGCCAGGATCTCCAGGCAGCCGGCGGCCCGGGCGATCGGCCCGGCGGCCGCCCAGTCGGGGGCGGCGGCGCGGGCGGCGCCCAGCAGGGCCTCGGCCTCGGCCCGCGGGTAGGCGATGTCGAGCTCCAGCCCGTACGGGGAGACCTCGGTGCCGGCCAGCTCGCCGTCGGTGGGCTGGCCGGGCAGCCGGAAGACGGTGCCGACCAGCGCCTCGAAGGCCGCCCTGCCGTCCTCCGCCCCGGTCTCGCCGTAGGCCTTCGGGAACTCGGGGTAGGGCGACCAGTAGTCGCGGTCGCCCAGCGCGGTCAGTGACCGCTCCAGGGTCTCCCGGTGACGCTCGATCAGTTCGCCGACGAAGGGGTGGTCCGTTGCGGCCATGCTGCGCTCCTCGGAGGGGGAGGACGGGACAAGAGACTGCTGAACGTTCCTCAGCGTAACCGAACGATCGGTCGGCCCGACAGGGTCCGCGCCGACCTCTTCGCCCCGGCGGCCCGGTCCGTCCGCGTGCGGTGGGCCTGGCGTGGGGGCCCGCCGGACCGCCGGGGATACTCGGAGCATGGCCGAGAACCCCATCCGCACTACCTACACCGTCGACTCGCTGCTCGCCGTGACCGTGGAGGTCTTCAACACCCGCGGCTACGACGGCACCTCGATGGAGGACCTCTCCAGGGCGGCCGGGATCTCCAAGTCCTCCATCTACCACCACGTGCGCGGCAAGGAGGAGCTGCTCCGGCTCGCCGTCGGCCGCGCCCTGGACAGCCTCTTCGGCATCCTCGACGAGCCCCCCGCCCTGTCCGGCCGCCCGGTGGACCGCCTGGAACACGTGGTCCGCCGCACGGCCGAGGTGCTGCTCGACGAGCTGCCCTACGTCACCCTGCTGCTGCGCGTACGCGGCAACACCGGCACCGAGCTCTGGGCCCTGGAACGCCGCCGCGACTTCGACCACCGGGTGGCCGACCTGGTCCGCGCGGCGGTCGCGGCCGGCGAGCTCAAGTCCGACGTGGAGCCGCGGCTGGCCACCCGGCTGCTCTTCGGAATGATCAACTCCATCGTCGAGTGGTACCGCCCCGAGGCCCACGGCGTCGACCACCTCCCGGACGCCCTCGTCCGCCTCGCCTTCGACGGCCTGCGGGCGTAGCGGGGCTGCCGTCTCCGGGCAGTGGCCGGACCGCCTCGACCGCCGGCCCGGTCGGCCGGGCCGGATCACCGACGAACGTGGGCGCGGCCTCCTTCTCGCCGACCTGGTCCCCGATCAGTGGGGCTGCCGACCCCGCCCCGGCATTGGCGAGGTCACTTGGGTGACCTGTGTCCCGGCCGAGACCGAGTCCAAGGCCGGTGGCGTGCTGATGCCCTGATCAAACAGTTGCGCTCTGGTGCAAACATCTGATCGGCCATACAGTGCAACGGAGTTCACGCGTGACGGAATGCGTGTGCGCGAGCCGTGGGGGAGACGGGTGTCGGAGTTTCGTGCGCCGCCGCAGGCGGATTTTCAGGCCTACGCCGATCTGGTCGGGCATCAGGGGGAGCATTTTGGCCTGATGGTCCCGTGGAGCGGCACTCAGTGCGCGAGTACCGGGGGACTGGACGGTGCGTTGCTGCTGCCGCTGATGGAGATCGTCCCGGAGGTCGCGCAGTTCTTCAACGGGAAGCTTTCCCAGTGCCAGCGCGGCATGGGTCTGGTCGCGGCCAAGATCCATACGACCAGCGACGATTACACCCGCACCGACCAGGCCGCCGCGACGGAACTCCGTTCGCTGTACCCGGACGCGTTCGCAGGCTTCCCGGACATCGGTGTGCTGCCGAGTGGCTCGCTCCTGGGCAACTTCACGGACGAGGACGTGCAGTTCAAGGAGCCGCCGAGTGTCGACGACACCACGTCCAAGAGCATCCACCTGGCGCTCACGCTCGCCTCGAACAGTTCCGATCTCAAGGCCGCCGAGCACGCCTTCAAGTGGTGCACCGGTCAGAGCCTGGTCGAGTTGATCCTGACGCCGCTCGTCGGTGCGTACGGGCGACTTCGCTACCTGCACGACGCCTACGACCAGTTGGGCGACGCCGCCTACACCGTGGCCGGCTGTCTGAGGAAGGCGTCCTGGAAGCTCGGCAGCGAGTGGACCGGGCAGACCGCCACGGCGTTCGACCAGTATCTGTTCAGCTGGAGCATGGGCATCGGCGGCATCGGTGATGCTGCCAAGATCGTAGCGAAGGCGTACAAGGACGGCTACGACGTCATCATCCTGCTCGTACGATCGGCGCTCGGCAAGATCGGGGAGCTGCTCGACAACGAGATCGCCGCGCTTGCCGACCAGTTCGCGAAGATGATCGCTGGGGATGCCGCCATCGAGGCAGTCGGGCTCGGACCCGAGGATCCGGTCGCCGATGTCATAGCGGGGTTCTGGACGGCGGACCGGCTCTACAAGATGTACAAGATCGTCAGGGCCATCATCAACACCATCGGTGTCATCCAGAGCATCTTCGCGCAGATCGTCGCAGCGGTGAAGTCCATCAAGGCCAAGGTCAAGCAAGTCACCGACTTCGTCGGCTCACCTCCGAGCTACGGAAGTCTGATCGATGATGTGCAGCAGCGCGGCTTCGAGTTCGAGAAGAGCGGCGGCTGGTCCCCCGACTTGGGAGCAACGCGTATCGGCCTGCTTCCGGCGGCCTGAGCGCCGAAGCTTCTTCGGAGAGCGTGGAGAGTGACGACTGCAATGGATGCTTACAGCCTTCCCGGCCCTCTCGACCCTGCTGTGACTCATCGGGACGCGGTCTTCGCCCGTTTCGGCGAGGAGATGCTGTCCGCACGCAGCCAGCGGCAGCGGGAGTTGTCGGACCTCATCTACCGGCGGTTGCATGATGGGGCCGAGATGGACCAGATCGAACACCTCGTCACGGAGATGACGCGTACCGCCGCCGAGGACCATCGGCGCAGGTACTCCGGCCGGGCCGGTGGCCCGTCGTGAGCGACTCGTTGCAGGTGTTGCGGGAGTTCACGGTCCGCTTCGACTACGGCCGCTCGCACACCACGGTGGAGGTCTGTGCGGCGGGGCAGCGGGCGCCGGTGATCCGGATGCACAAGGACTACGCGCATCACGCGGAGATCGGATACGAGGTCTGCGCGGTCGACCGCCCGCAGGAGGTTCTGGGGTATGTCGGTCCGTCGTCGGCCTTCGGTGCGGACCGTCAGCGGGTGGGGACGGTCAGCCGGTACGGGCGGCGCTTCGGTCCGGTCTCGTGGTCGGTGCTCCAGCACGATCTCGGGGGGCTGACCGGGCGGGCGGCCGGGGCGAACAGCAGGGTGCGGCAGGCGCCCGTGGCCCGGGAGTTCCTGAACCTCAGGAGCTTGGACGCGCTTCTCTCGGTCAGTCTGCGGTTCTCCGGTCCGCAGTCGGACGGCTTCGACTTCACCCGTCGCGCCGGGGTTCTGGCCGCGTACGAGGTGAAGATCCACGATCCCCGGGTGAACCGGCTGCTGGTGCTGGCGCTGGTGGGGTACTTCAACGAATTCGGTTCGATCGACCCGCGCAAGACCGCCGTATCGCTCACGACCAACCCGTTCCAGGGCTACGGCCGGATCAGGGCGGCCCAGAAGCGCAGGCAGGCCCGGCAGGACGGCCAGCAGCCGTAACTCCTCGTTCCTTACGCCGGGGGGACCCGGTCGGTTTCCTCGAAGACGATCAGGGTCTGGGTGCCCAGGACCTGGGGCAGGCTCTGGATGCTGCCCAGGACCAGTTCGCGCAGGGCTCGGTTGTCGGCGGTGTGGACCAGCATCAGGACGTCGAACTCGCCTCCGACCAGGGCGATGTGGGCGACGCCGGGTAGTTCCAGCAGCTGTTCGCGGACGGTTCGCCAGGAGTTCTGGACGATCTTGAGGGTGATGTAGGCGGAGGCGCCCTGGCCGGCGCGTTCGTGGTCGACGCGGGCGGTGAAGCCGCGGATCACGCCGTCCTCCATCATCCGGGCTATCCGGGCGTAGGCGTTGGCGCGCGAGACGTGGACGCGTTCGGCGACCGAGCGGACGGAGGCGCGGCCGTCCTGTTGGAGCAGTCGCAGGATCGAGCGGTCCACCCGGTCCAGGCCCCGGTCGGCGCCGCGGTCCACCGGATGGGGCGGTGGTGTCCGGGTGGCCGGGGGGTGCAGGCCCGCCCGGGCGTCCAGGCGGCTGTCACCGCGTCCGGCCATTTGTTCAGCGTCCATGGCCCCCGCCCCTCCCATGATGGACATGCTGCCCCCAGTGGACTGCTGTGGCGGCCGATTGTCCAGCATCCTCACGCGGCTGTGGCCACAATGAAAGGACAACCGAACAATCGGTTGGGAGGTCACCCCCTCCCGCTGCCCGCAGCGGCCCCGCCCTCCCCACCCCTTGGAGGTGCCCGAGATGACAGTCCTCGACCACAGGCCCACCGCGCCTGTGCCGGGCTGGCTACCCGGAGCGACCGGCCCCCGGACCGACCCCGCCCCCCTGCTTCCCGACGCGTCCCCCGTCCGCGTCCTCGGCACCCCCGAGCTGGAGAAGTACGACCCCGCGCTGCTGCTCGACCTGTACCGGCGGCTGGTGGTCGGCCGGCGCTACAACCAGCAGGCGACCACGCTGACCAAGCAGGGCCGGCTCGCGGTCTACCCGGCCTCCACCGGGCAGGAGGCCTGCCAGGTGGCGGTGGGGACGGTGCTGCGCGAGCAGGACTGGCTCTTCCCCAGCTACCGGGACACGCTGGCCGCGGTCTCCCGCGGGGTGGACCCGCTCCAGGTGCTCACCCTGCTGCGCGGCAGCGCGCACACCGGGTACGACCCGCGGGCCACCCGGACGGCTCCGCTCTGCACCCCGCTGGCCACCCAGGCCCCGCACGCGGTGGGCCTGGCGCACGCGGCCAGGCTGCGCGGTGACGACGTGGTGGCGCTGGCGATGCTCGGTGACGGCGGGACCAGCGAGGGCGACTTCCACGAGGCGCTGAACTTCGCGGCGGTGCTGCGCGCGCCGGTGGTCTTCCTGGTGCAGAACAACGGCTACGCGATCTCCGTCCCGCTCACCCGGCAGTCCGCCGCGCCGACTCTCGCCCACAAGGCGGTCGGCTACGGGATGCCCGGGCGGCTGGTGGACGGCAACGACGCCCCCGCGGTGCACGCCGTGCTCACCGAGGCGGTCGAGCGGGCGCGCGAGGGGGGCGGACCGACGCTGATCGAGGCGCTCACCTACCGCCTGGAGGCGCACACCAACGCGGACGACGCGACCCGCTACCGGGTGGACGAGGAGGTCGCCGCCTGGCGCGAGCACGATCCGATCCTGCTGATGGAGCGTGAGCTGCGCGCGCTCGGCCTGCTGGACGACGAGGGGGTGGCCCGGGCCGGCGCCGAGGCCGAGGAGCTGGCGGCCCGGATGCGGGCCGAGTTCCACGCCGAGCCCGAGCTCGACCCGTTCTCCCTGTTCCGGCACGTCTACGCCGAGCCGACCCCGCAACTGCTGGAGCAGGCAGAGCAGTTGGCCGCTGAGCTGGCGGCGGAGGGCGAGCGATGAGCACGATGACACCGGCGGTCCCGAGCAGCGCGACCCGGACCAGCACGATGGCGCAGGCGCTCAATGCGGCGCTGCGCGATTCGATGCGCGCCGACCCCGCGGTGCACCTGCTGGGCGAGGACATCGGCGCGCTCGGCGGGGTCTTCCGGGTCACCGACGGCCTGGGCGCCGAGTTCGGCGCCGACCGCTGCCTGGACACCCCGCTGGCCGAGGCGGGCATCCTGGGCACCGCCGTCGGCATGGCGATGTACGGGCTGCGGCCGGTGGTCGAGATGCAGTTCGACGCCTTCGGCTACCCGGCGATGGAGCAACTGGTCTCGCACGTGGCCAAGATGCGCAACCGGACGGCCGGGCGGCTGCCGCTGCCGATCACCGTGCGGGTGCCGTACGGCGGTGGGATCGGCGGGGTCGAGCACCACAGCGACTCCTCCGAGGCCTACTACGCGGCCACCCCCGGCCTGCACGTGGTCACCCCGGCCACGGTCGCGGACGCCTACGGGCTGCTGCGCGCCTCGATCGCCTCCGACGACCCGGTGGTCTTCCTGGAGCCGAAGCGGCTCTACTGGTCGAAGGCCGAGTGGGACGCCTCGGCGCCGGTCGAGCCGGTGGGCCGGGCCGTGCTGCGCCGGCCGGGGCGCTCGGCGGTGCTGATCACCTACGGGCCCTCGCTGCCGGTCTGCCTGGAGGCGGCCGAGGCGGCGGTGGCGGAGGGCTGGGACCTGGCGGTGCTGGACCTGCGCACGCTGGTGCCGTTCGACGACGCGACCGTCTGCGAGGTGGTCCGCTCGGTCGGCCGGGCGGTGGTGGTGCACGAGTCCAGCGGCTTCGGCGGGGTCGGCGCGGAGATCAGCGCGCGGGTCACCGAGCGCTGCTTCCACCACCTGGCGGCGCCCGTGCAGCGGGTGGCCGGCTTCGACATCCCGTACCCGCCGCCGATGGTGGAGCACCACCACCTGCCCGGGGTGGACCGGATCCTGGACGCCGTCGCGCGCCTGCAGTGGGAGCAGTGACCATGATGCCGATCGTGCGCGAGTTCACCCTGCCCGACCTGGGGGAGGGACTGACCGGGGCGGAAGTGGTGCGCTGGCTGGTGGAGGTCGGCGAGGTGATCGCCGTGGACCAGCCGGTGGTGGAGGTGGAGACGGCCAAGGCCATCGTCGAGGTGCCCTGCCCGTACGGCGGGGTGGTCACGGCGCGCTACGGCGAGCCGGGCGAGGAGCGGGAGGTCGGGCAGCCGCTGGTGACGGTGGCGGTCGGGCCCTCGGCGGACCGCACCGAGGACGGGGAATCGGGCAACGTCCTGGTGGGGTACGGGGTTTCGGCGGCGCCGAAGGGCGCCCGCCGCCGTCGCCTCGGCGGCCCGGCTGCCGCGCCGGCTCCCGTGCCGGTCGTGGCCCCGGCCCCGGTCGTGGCGCCCGCGCC
>FTKT01000671.1_pt3 | contig 13513 bp, 15 predicted proteins | sample 1658271 | NCBI WGS metagenome assembly FTKT01 (sample SAMEA3914811, study PRJEB12502) | metagenome | biome: forest; material: soil | place: Canada | collected 2011-08-04 | depth 0.3 m | reverse complement strand
GCTTGCATGGGAGGAGAGGCAATATTTTTTACCCGTTAAAGCTCAACACCGCCGCGACGATCTCGTCCTGCGTCTCGGCCGTCAGATACGGGCTGAACGGCAGGGCGATCACGGTCTTGGCCTTGGCTTCCGAAACGGCCAGGTCCCAGCCGCCGGATTTATAGGTCGAATACCCCGGCTGCTGATGCAGGGGGATCGGATAATAGACTGCCGTCGGCACGCCGGCGGTGCGCAGATGCGCCTGCAGGCCGTCGCGATTTTCATGCTCGATCGTGTACTGCGCCCAGGTCGAGACCACGCCCGGCTTGACGTGCGGCACGCTCAGCACCTTGCCCGACAGCTTCTCGGCGTAGCGCGCGGCCACGGCCTGGCGCAGCTCGATTTCCTCGGCGAAGATGGCCAGCTTTTCGATCAGCACCGCGGCCTGGAGCGTATCCAGCCGCGAATTCATGCCGATGCGGACATTGAGATACTTGGTCTCGTGCTCGAACTTCATGGTCGCCGCGTCGGTCGGCGTGGCGCCGCCGTGGACGCGGAACGAGATCAGGCGCTCCATCAGGGCGTCGTCATTGGTCACCACCGCGCCGCCGTCGCCATAACAGCCGAGCGGCTTGGCCGGATAGAAGCTGGTCGCCGTCGCCACGCAATATTCCAGCGGCTGCTTGTTATCGATGGTCGTGCCGAAGCCCTGGGCCGAGTCGCAGATCAGGTGCAGGCCGTGCTTTTTCGCAATCACCGACAGGGCCGGATAGTCGGCCGCCTGGCCGAACAGGTCGACGGCGATGATGGCGGCGGGCTTCAGGCGCCCCTCGGCCTTGACCGCTTCGATCGCCGCCTCGAGCTTGACCGGGTCGATATTGTAGGTGTCGGCCTGGACGTCGACGAAGACCGGCTCGGCATTGGTCATCGGCACGACTTCGGCGGTGGCGACGAAGGTGAAGGCCGGCACGAAGACGGCGTCACCGGCCGTGATGCCCAGGCCGCGCAGGATCAGTTCGATGGCGTCGGTGCCGTTGGCGCACGACAGACAGTGCTTGGCGCCGGCAAAGGCGGCCATATTGGCTTCGAAGGTGCGGACTTCCGGCCCCATGATATAGGCGCCGTGATCGAGCACGCGCTTGACCGCGGTTTCGATAGCGCCGCCGATACGCGCCTTTTGCGCCGCCAGGTCGATAAACGGAATAGCCATGGTCGGATGCCCTTACAAAGCGCAATCCGAAAAGTGGTCGCCACTTTTCGGCTAAATTGCGCGACAAACAAAAAACGGGAGCGCCGATCCGATGTATCGGATCACGCCGCGCTCCAAAAAATACCGTGCATTGGGCTTTATCAGGATAAGGATGCAATGCATCTCAAAAGGCATTTCCCAAAGTTTCATGCACTTGCCGCAAAATTCCGCTATCCGGGATCAATTGCGACTGCGCGCTTGAGTCGGGGCAATTGTCTGACTATACAGAGTGCGCAGCCAAACCGCTTGATAGCGCTACCATAAGCGCCTATATGGCTTCAAAATTTTCACTCTGAGAGGACTTCATGGCCGACACGCAAAGCCCCATCCACGGCAACCTGATCAACGGCGAATGGGTCACGATCGATAAGACCTTCAACGACATCAACCCGTCGGACACCAATGACATCATCGGCGTCTATTCGACCGCCGGCGAGCCTGAAGTGAAGGCCGCCATTGCCGCCGCTCGCGCGGCGTTCGAGACCTGGCAGTATTCGACGCCGCAACAGCGCTTCGACGTGCTCGACAATGCCGGCACCGAGATCCTGGCCCGCAAGGCCGAACTGGGCGCCCTGCTGTCGCGCGAAGAAGGCAAGACCCTGCCGGAAGGCATCGGCGAAGTCACCCGCGCCGGCCACATCTTCAAGTACTTCGCCGGCGAAGCCCTGCGCGCCCACGGCGAAGTGCTCGATTCCGTCCGCCCGGGCGTCAAGGTCGAGATCACCCGCGAACCGGTCGGCGTCATCGGCCTGATCTGCCCGTGGAACTTCCCGATCGCCATCCCGGCCTGGAAGATGGCCCCCGCCATCGCGTTTGGTAATACGGTCGTCTGCAAGCCAGCCGAGCTGACCCCGGGCTGCGCCTGGGCCCTGGCCGACATCCTGACCCGCGCCGGCCTGCCCAAGGGCGTGCTGAACGTCGTCTTCGCCCGCGGCTCGGTCGCCGGCCCGCTGCTGATCGACGGCTGCGACGCCATCTCGTTCACCGGCTCGGTGCCGACCGGCACGCGCGTGCGTGACGCCGCCGTCGCCAAGGGCAAGCGCGTCCAGTGCGAAATGGGCGGCAAGAACCCGGTCGTCGTGCTCGACGACGCCGATCTCGACAACGCGGTCAGCTCGGTGCTGAACTCGTCCTTCTTCTCGTCGGGCCACCGTTGCACGGCCTCGTCGCGCATCATCGTCACCGAAGGCATCGCCGATAAGTTCGTCTCGGCCCTGGCCGCGGCGACCAAGGCGATCAAGGTCGGCGACAGCCGCGCCGACGGCGTCCAGATGGGTCCGATCGCTTCGCAGGAACAGCTCGACATCGCCCGTGACGCGGTCGCCAAGGCCAAGGCCGAAGGCGGCGCGGTCGTCGCCGGCGGCGAAGACCTGACGTTCGGCACGCCGGGCTATTATTACGCCCCGACCCTGATCGACAACACGACGCCGGACATGGCGATCAACAAGGAAGAGGTCTTCGGGCCGGTCGCCTCGGTCATCCGCGTCAAGGACCTGGACGAAGCCATCAAGGTCGCCAACGACACCGAAATGGGCCTGTCGGCCGGCATCTGCACCAAGTCGCTGAAGGCCGCCGAGACCTTTAAGCGCAAGATCCAGGCCGGCATGGTCATGGTCAACCTGCCGACCGCCGGCGTCGACTATCACGTGCCGTTCGGCGGCCGCAAGGCGTCGTCCTTCGGCCCGCGCGAACAAGGCGCCTATGCGGTCGAGTTCTACACGATCGTCAAGACGGCCTATCAGTTCCCGTTGTAAGTAGCGGACTGATCCAAACATCAAGCGGCGGTTCCGATGGAGCCGCCGCTTTTTTATGCCCGATTGCCACGGTCTCGCCGCAGAGGCTGACTAGTGACATCTTACCTCTGGTCACGGGCGGCGCGCATGACATCCTCTCAATTCGAACCCTTGCTCGTCAGATGGTGGAGCCTGGTCGCGCTTGTCGTGTCGCTCGGCATGCTGGCGACGGCGTGGTCGTTCCAGCTGTTCGGCCACCTGATGCCCTGCCATCTCTGCCTGAAAGAGCGTGAGGTCTATTGGCTGGCAGCGGCGGTCTCGGCCATAGCGACACTGTGGATGCTGATCCGCCGGACCGCATGCCCGCCGCGCGCCTTCCTGTTCATCCTGGCCGCGGTCTTCGCCGGCAGCTGCGTCCTGGCGGCCTACCACGCCGGCGTCGAATGGCATTGGTGGCGCGGCCCCGAAGGCTGCACGGCCGCCGCCGGCGGCGTCAGCGCCGCGCAGATGGCCGCCTTCCTCGGCGGCGCCAAGACGCAAAGCGGTCCGATGTGCGACCAGGCCGCCTGGACGATGTTCGGCCTGAGCATGGCGGGCTACAATGCGCTGATTTCGCTGGGCCTCACCGCCGTGAGCCTGTGGGTCGCGGTGCGGGCGAAATAAAGCGAGCGCTTTCACCCGATCGCAACTTGGGGTAGGATGCTGCATCTGCGAAGGAGATGCGCATGGCTTTTTCCTGGTATGATCCCAGTACATGGCCGAGTACCTGGCCGGCTAGTACGCTGAGCCAATCCATTCTCCCGGGATGGTCGTTGTTCACGGTCAATGAAACCAACTCCACCGACCCGGCGACCGAGCAACGTGTGCTGGCCGGGAATTCCTATGGCCGCCAGATCGGCCGGATGATGGATGTGGTCGAAGAGCTGGTCAAAGCCACCCCCGGCGTCGCCGGCACAAAGGCCGGCCTTAAATTCGAAGACCTGCGCGTGGAAGTCCAGGCGGCTAAGGACGACGCCAAGGCCGATCGCCTGAAGAAGCTGATGGATGATTTGCGGGCGTTGAAGGAAGACGATCCGAAGGCGTTCAAGGACCTGATCGACGGGGTATAAAAAAGCCTCTCCTCCCATGCAAGCGTAGCGCAGCGGGGGAGGAGAGGCATTAAAGCTGCTTACGCCTTCAACGGCGCCGCCTTGATCGGTTCACCTTCCGGTGCCCCCCGATGCAGGCGATCCGGCAGGGCCTGGCCTTCCGGCACGAAGTCCATTGCCACCGAATTCATGCAGTAACGCAAACCCGTCGGACGCGGGCCGTCTTCGAAGACGTGACCCAGGTGGCTGTCGCAGCGGCCACAGCGGATCTCGGTGCGAACCATGCCGTGCGAGCTGTCGCGGATGTAGCGGATGTGGTCCTTGTCGATGCCCTGGTAAAAGCTGGGCCAGCCCGAGCCGGAATGGAACTTGGCGCGGCTGTCGAACAGAGGCAGGGCGCACAGGTTGCAGACATAGGTGCCTTCGTCCTCGTACTCGTCGAACTTGCCGCAGAACGGCGCTTCGGTGCCGTGGTCGAGCAGGATGCGGCGCGCTTCCGGATCGAGGTGCGACGCCAGGCTCTTGACCTCTTCGGCGGTCGGCGGCGTCAGGTCGAAACCCAGTTCGGATTTTTTCATCGAAATTCCTCTTTCCCGCCTGGACAGATTTTAGGCTGCTTGCCCTCTCCCCGTACAAACGGGGAGAGGACGGACAGCAAGCCTGCAAGGCGCAGATGTCCGGGTGAGGGGCCAATGCGGCAACGGAAGGCCCCTCACCCGATCGCCTTCGCTCCGCTCGGCTCTCGTCCTCTCCCCGTTCCACGGGGAGAGGGCTTTTTCAGAGCCTAATGTCGTAAATCATCACGCGCCTTCATATACGGTCTTTTCGCCGTCCCAGTTACGGTCTTCACCGAATTTTGTGCGAAAGGCCGCCCATTCGGCCGCGGACTGCTCGAAGATATGCAGGTCGTGGCGCACGCCATCCTTCAGCGTATGGTCCTTCAGCACCCCGACGTGGCGGTAGCCGTTGAAGGCCTGGGCGCGCACGGTGCGGTCGTTCCAGGCGATCACATGGTTGACCAGCTTGTGCAGCCGCATCGTGAAGAAGGCGTGGTTCAGTGTGCCGATGAAATTATAGACGGTCAAAGCCTTGGGCGCGTCCGGATCGCCGACATAGACGCCGATCTCGCCGATCCGCGAGGATTTGTCGGTAACGGTGATCGAGGCATAGCCGATATCCCGGCCCTCGATCCGGATGATGGCGTGCTGGTAGTCGTCGCGCGCATTGGTCCGTTCGATCCACGCCCTCTGCCGCTCGATGTCGTAGGGCACGTCGGTCAGCATATATTGCGTGATGTGCGGCGCCGTCCGCCAATCCAGCAGCAGCTTGGCGTCATCCGGGGTCGGCCGGCGATAGGACAGGAATTCAAGCACCGAACATAGCCTCCACAATACGCCCAGCGCCCTTGCCGTCGACCACCTTGTGCGCCCGCTCGGCAATCGCCTTGAGCCCCGCCGGATCGTCGAGCAAGGCCTTGGCCCGTGCGCCGAGATCGGCCGGCAGGTCGGCGCGCGCGTCGATCACCGGGAACGGGCACTGTTCCAGCGCGGCCTTTTGATTGTCGTAAAGCACCAGGACGAGCGCCGCCACACCCATCGCCGCCATTTCGCCGACACTGCCACCGGCGGCCGTCAGCACCAGGTCGCAACCGGCCAGGACCTGAGCGACCGAGGGCGGGTCGATGTGCAATTCCATCAAGGGATCGGCCGCTGCCAGGGCGCGCAATGCATCGGTATGGATATGGGCCGGGCCGGCGACGATTTTCAGCTTCATTCCCGGCAAAGCCTCACGCAGCATCCGGGCACAGCCGCCGGTCAGTTGGCGCGGGTCGCTGCCACCAAACATGATCCCGACCGCCGGTCCGGAGCCGGCAGGCACGTTACGAAACTCCCGGCGGATCAGGGCATAAGGGGCGCCGAGCAAAAGCCTGGCCTGGGTCCGGGCGCGATAGGTCGATTGCGAGGCCGATTGGGCGGCGTTGATAATCAGGTCGCAGTCGTACCGCGGCAGGGTGGCCAGATCGTCGATCACCGCGACACGGGTGACCTTGTGCAGGTCGGACACGTAGCCGGCGGTCGCCGCATAGGAGTCGATCAACAGCCAGTCGCCCGGCTCAAGCATCGCCGCGACCATGGCTACGTCCTCGCCCGGCTGGGTGCCCGTCGCCCGCACCGCGGCTCCGATGCACCGGCAACGATCGGCGACCGGATGGCTGATCGTGCTGACAACGAAACGGACTTCGACCCCGCGTGCCCTGGCCTCTTCGGCAATGGCGAAACAGCGCATGAAATGGCCCATGCCGACCGCATTGGACGCTTCGGTGCGGATGAACAGGCGGCTCATTAGGCGACCCGGATGATGTCGTGCACGACGGGCGCCGGCGTCGTCCACACCAGGGTCGACCACGACCAGCCGACGCCGAAGCCGCACAGCAGGAAGCGCCGGATACCTGTCACCGGCGTCGTCGTCAGCTGATCGCACAGGGCCAGCGGGATCGAGGTCGACGAGGTATTGCCGTAATCCTTGACGGCAAAGACCATCTGGTCGTCTCGCGCCTTGATCTTGTGGCCCAGGGTCTTGATCATCATGGCATTGGCCTGGTGCAGGACGACGTGGTCCATGGCCTCGATGCCAAGTCCCGACGCCGCCAAAGCCCGCGCCACCGACGGCGCCACCTGCTTCAGCGAAAAGGCCATGACCTGGGTGCCGTCCATGAACAGCTCCGGCGCGCCGGGTTCGGCCAGTCCCCCGGTCTTCGAGATCAGGTAGGGCGCGCCCGTGCCGTCCGAACCCAGGTCGAAGGCCAGGGCCGTGTCTTCATCCAGCTCCAGCGCGGTCGCCGCCACGGCGTCGCCGAACAGGGGCGCCAGGCTGCGATTGCTGTCGGAAATCATGCGTGTGGTTATGTCGCCGGCGACCAGCAGGGCGCGCGCTATGCCCGCGGCGCGCATCATCGCCGTGACCATGGACAGGCCGTAGACATAACCCGAACAGCCCAGGTTGATATCGAGCGCCGCGGTCGCCGTCGACAGGCCGAGCTTTTGCTGCAGCACGCAGGCGGTCGAAGGCAGCGGATAGTCCGGCGTCTGGGTGACGACGACGATCAGGCCGATCGTGTCGGGCGCCCAGTCCAGGCGCGCCATCACCGCCTGGGCGGCGATCCGGCCGAGGTCGGAGACCGTATGGGTCGTCGTCACCGGCCGCCGCTCGATGCCGGTGGCGTTGATGATCTTGGCCATGGTTTCGGCGCCGAAGGCTTCGGCCAGGGCGCTGTTCTCGCTGACGGCCTGCGGCATCGCGGTGACGATACCGCGCAGCGCCACGCCCGATGTTGCGTAAGCGGTCATGGTGCGAACTTCCTTCCGCTCATTTTTCTCCTCCCCATCGTGTTACGATGGGGAGGTGGCGCGGCCGCCCGTAAGGGCGAGTCCGTGACGGAGGGGTCACTTACGGACGTTGGAGTGGCTCTTGCGTCGGCAAGTGACCCCTCCGTCATCGACGCGCCCTGCGGGCTTGCGATGCCACCTCCCCATTTTAACAAAATGGGGAGGAGAAGTATGCGGCGAACCTTCACGACGTCAGGCCCCCGTCGACCGTCAGGACCTGGCCGGTGATGAAGGCGGCGTCGTCCGACAACAGGAAGCGCACCAGGTGGACGATATCGGACAGTTCGCATAGCCGGCCAAGCGGTGTGCGGCGGACGATCTGGTCCAGCTGCCTGTCGTCCAGCCCTTCCGACAGGGCGGTTTTCATATAGCCCGGCGAGACCGAATTGACCGTGATGCCGACCCGGCCGACTTCGCGCGACAGGGCGCGGGTAAAGCCGTCGAGCCCGGCCTTGGACGCGGCATAGGCGGTCAGGCCGGTATAGCCGCGCGACCCGGTGATCGACGAGATGTTGATCACGCGCCCGGCCTTGCGCGACTTCATCATCTGGCGCAGCGCGGCGCGGGCCAGGCAGATGGCGCCGGTCAGGTTGACCTGCAGCACGCGTTCGATATCGCGCACCGGCAGGGTCGACAGGATGCCTTCGACCGACATGCCGGCATTGTTGATCACGCCCCACAACCGGCTGTCCGGAAAGGCCGACATGGCTTCGCCGACAAAGGCCTCGATCGCCAGGGTGTCGGCCATGTCGACGCTTTTCCACCAGAAGGATCCGGGGTGATTATTGGAAAGGTCTTTCAGGTCGTCGCCGAAGGTCGTGGAACACCCGGCGACGCCATAGCCGCGCGCCAGCAGGTCGCGCACGATCGCCAGGCCCAACCCGCGGCTGACCCCGGTCACCACCACCCACTTCGCAACGACGTCGGTCATGTCCGTACCTTTTTGCCGGTGGCGCCGGTTTCGATCGCCGCGACGTAGCGCAGGGACGCGGGACGCTGGGCGCGCGGCAGCTGCGCCACATGGGCGCGAATCTCGGCCTGCGCCTTTATGGCATCTTCGTCCGTCACAGGTTTCAACACAATGTCGGCAACCAGGATGGCGCCGGTGATCGGATTGGCCTTGGCCGAGACCCGCGTGTCCTGCACCCAGGGCGAGGCCAGGATATGCGCCTCGACCGTTTCCGGAAAGACCTTGACCCCGCCGACATTGACCATGCTGTCGGTCCGGCCGCGAAACAGCACGCGATCGCCGACCAGTTCGACGACGTCGCCGGTATCCCAGATGCCGCCCTTGGCCTGGCGGCTGGCGCGCGGATTTTCGACGCGCAGGGTATCGTGTTCCGACAGGGTCAGCTTCAGGCCGTTCAGCGGTTCGTAGAGCCAGTTGCGCGGAAAGCCGGCACGGCCGTCGGCCACGGAAAACACCGTGCCGGCCTCGGTCGTCGCATAGATGTGGCGCAACGCGGCCTTCGGGAAGCGCGCTTTCAGGGCGTCGAGAAGCCCCTGGTCCGCCGCCTCCCCGCCCAGGGTCACGCCGCGCAGGTCCAGCGCGGCATCGCCCAGCGCCATCAGAAAGGCGCGCCAGAAGGTCGGCGTGCCCGACACGTGCGTCACTTCGTTGGTCACCGCGATGCGCGCCATATCGGCGATCGTGGCCTCGGGCCGCGCCGCGACCAGGGCATGGCCGCCCATCATGGCCGACAGGATGACCTGTACGCCGGCAAAGGCCGCCGGATGGAAGGTCAGCAGCCAGCGGGCGCGTTCCCCCTTGCCCGGCTTGATCTTCGCCTTGAGGTCGGACAGCGCATAGCCGGACCATTTCGGCGTTCCGGTCGTGCCCGAGGTTTGCAGCCAGATCGATCCGGGCCCCGCCTCTGCCGGTGGCTCGGCGGCCGGATCGCGCAGCAGCACGGCGCTGTCACCGCCCGCGGCCGCCAGCAGGCCGCGAACGACGCCGCGCGTGCCCTCGGTCGGGATGTCGATCACGCCCGGCCACGCCGTAAAGGCGCCGGCGCCCAGGGTGGTGCGGCCGATCAGCTCAAAGCGCGGATCCATCAGGGGCGGTGTTGAGGATTTAGGCATGGCGGAATCCGGCATCAGCCACCGAACAACGTGGCCAGTTCGCCGGCCGTGTGGAACAGCACGAAGCCCTGGGCGAAGGGCGTCAGGCCCGTCTTTTCCTCGAGCAGGACGACCAGGGTCGCCAGGTCGAGGCTGTCGATATCCAGCGGCCCGTTGAGCAGGACCGTATCATGGCCGATGACCGGGGCCACGGCGCCCTTTTCGACCAGGATTTGGGTCAGTTCCTGCTGGATAAGCTCGAACGCGGTCATGGCAGGAATTCCTTGAGGTGGGAAACGACGGCGCCGGACGCTTCCATATGCGGCAAATGGCCGGCGCCTTCGATCAGATGGACGGGAGCCCGTGGCGGCAAACGCCGCGCCTCGGGCAGGGGGATGAGGCGATCACTGTCACCCCACAGGATGGTCAGGGGCACGCGGATTTGCGACCAGTCGAAGCCTTCGGGCGTCACGATGTCGTTAGAGTGGGCCAGCCCGTAAGCCTTGGCCTGACCCAGCAATTGCGCCAGGGACTGCCGGCGCACCGGATCGGCGGCCTGGCGCAGGGATTGGGACAGGGCCGGGATCAGGGCCTGGCCGCGCGGCCCGACCAATTGCGCCGCCAAGGCGTCCGACCGCTCCGTATCCTGCAGAAAGGCGTCGAGTTGGTCCTGGTGCCAGTCGGCGCCAATGCCGGCCGGTGAAATCAGGGCCAGCGAGGCGACGCGTTGCGGATGCGCCCGCGCGAACCCCAGGGCGATCTTGGCGCCCATCGAGTGGCCGACGATATGGGCATCGCCTATACCCAGCACATCGAAAGCCTCGTCCAGCCAGGTCGTCATGAAGCCCAGCGACGCATCGCCCACGTCGGCCGAGGTGCGGCCATGGCCCGGCAGGTCGATGGCCACGACGCGGTACTGCGCCGCCAGGGGCACCAGGCACAGCTGCCAGGTCAAAAGATCGGCGCCGAAACCGTGCAGGAAGACGACGCATGGCGCATCCGGCCGGCCGAGCTCGAGATAGCCCAGCGCCCCGTGGCTATGCGCTGCGTGCGTCTTGATCGCGATCTTGCGAGGAACGGCGGTCACGCCAGGAACCCTCCGTCGACGCAGAGGATGGACCCGGTGATCCATTTGGCGGTGTCGGCCAGCAGGAAGGCGATGGAGGCGGCGACGTCGTCGGGCTGGCCCAGGCCCAGCGGATGCATGTCGATGACGCGCTTGAAATTCTCTTCCGACAGGATGGTGCGGAACTGGTCGGTCATCGGCGTGTCGATCATCGCCGGCGCCACCGCGTTCACCCGCACGCCGTCGCGCACCAGTTCGACGCCCAGGCCCTTGACGGCCGAGATGATGCCGCCCTTGCTGGCCGCATAGACGACATTGCCGGGCGCCGTCTTCAGCGCGGCCGAGGACGAGACATAGACCAGCGAAGCCGGGATGCCGTGACAGGCTTTCAGGCGGAACCCCTGGGCCAGCATCAGGGCGGCGCCCAGGTTCTGCAGCAGGACGTCGGAGACAAAACCCGGATTGATCGCCTGGATCGGCCGCGTCGCCTGGACGGCGGCGCAATGGGCGATGCCGTTCAAGGGCCCCACCTCGGCGCACAGGGCCTTCAGCCACGGCACGATACCGTCGAGTGCGGCCAGGTCGAAAAGCTTGCCGACATGGCCTTCGCCTTCCAATAGTGCCAGGGTTTCGTTGAGGCGCGCTTCATTGCGGCCCGAGGCGACGACACGCGCACCCAGTTTCGAGACATAGACGGCGGTTGCCCGGCCGATGCCCGAGGTGGCGCCGGTGACCAATATGGTCCGGCCTTCCAGCGACATGGGATTAAAGAAAGGCTGGCTCATGACAGGTCCCTCATGCGCCGGGCATAGGCCTTCTGGAAATGGGCGATGCGCTGTTCCGGATGGCCCAGCAGCGGCGCGCGGCGATTGGCGACGTCACGCACGCCATCCTGGACCAGAAGGCACACGCCGTGGTCTTCGCTCATCACCGTGTCGCTGAAACCGGACAGGCTGTCGGCAAAGGCCTTCTGCGCCGGGCCCGGGCGGGCGTCGGCGATCCAGTAGGTCGATTTGAAACGGAACCGCGTCGGGGTCACCGGCTCGAAGGTCTGGAAGACGAACGAGGCGCCGTAGGTCGCCAGGATGACGATGTTGGGAAAGATGACCCAGTTGGTGCTGTGCGGAAACTGTTCCGACGCCTTCAGCCCGATGACCTTGGCGATCTTGTCCCACCATTGCTGGGTCTTGGCCGACAACGAGCGGTAAAACACCGTGTGGTCTTCGATGAACTCGACCAGCAAGTCGTCGGCCAGGGTGGCGTCCAGCGAGTCGCCGTGGATCATGCGGGTGTGGTAGCCCTCGGCGGCGTTTTCCAGGCCGACCTTCCAGTTGACCTCCCATTCGAACGTCGAGGCACTGATGCGATTGGGGCAGGCGGCCGTGAAGTGTTCCAGGTCGTCATAGGTCCGGCCGAGGAAATCGCGCAGCGGCGGCGTATCCGCGTCCATGCAGACGAAGACGAAGCGGCCGCAGACCTCCAGCCGATAGGCTGTCAGCGCCAGGGAGGCTTTTTCCGCGTCGTCCAGCCCGAAGGCCTTGGCGTTCTGCGGCACGCCGTGCGGCACGCCGTCGGCATTGTAGCTCCAGCCATGATAGGGGCAGGTCAGCGGGCGATTGCCGCACGGCTCGGTCTGGATACGCGAAAAGCGGTGCGAACAGACATTGCGAAACGCCTTGAGCTCGCCCTTGAAGTTCTGCACGACGATACTGAGCGGGCCGATCTGGGCGGTGACGAAATCGCGATCGTTCTGCAAGTCGTCCATGAAGCCGACGCAGACCCACGACGGCTTGAACACCTGGTCCAGCTCGCGCGGCAGCACGTCGTCGCGGTAATAATAGTCGGCGGGGATACGCCCGAACAGGTCGTCAAGCATGGCCGCCCGCCTCCATCCGTTCGGCATAGGCCGCCTGGAAATGACGGACGCGATTGTCGACCGCGCCCAGCAGGGCGGCGCGGCCGATGCCACGCTCGGCGACACCCGCCTGGGCGGTGGCGCAAATCGCCTGGTCCTCGGCGCGGACCTTTTCGCTGAAGGCCGCCAGGGACGCGGCGACCGGCGCATAGGCCGCCCCCGCCCCTTCGGCCAGCCAGCCGCTGGAAGCGATACGCAGGGTCGAGGGCGAGGTCGGCGTCAACACCTGGAAGGTGAAAAAGGCGCCGGCGGTGAAGGTGGTGACGATGTTCGGGAAGATCAGGAAGCTGATATAGTCGTGATACCGGTCGCTGGTCTTCAACCGCGCCTTGTCGGCGACCACCGACCACCAATGACGCGACTTGTCGGTCAAGGCGCCCTCGTGGGTGCAGTGGGGTCCGTAGGCGTTCATGACGACGTCCTGTTGCAGGACGCTGGAAAAGGTGTCGGTGTGCACCATGGCGTGGTGATAGGCCTCGATGCCGTTCTCGACACCCAGCTTCCAGTTGGCCGCGACCTCGACGTCCAGGCTTTCGACGCGGTGGCTGCAGACGTCCGAGACATGGGCCAAATGATCGAAAACCGCGCCCAGAAATTCGCGCAGCGACGGCCCGGTCTCACCCAGGCGCACGAAGACGAAATGACCGACCGTTTCCAGCGCATAGGGCTGCAGCGCCAATCTCGCCTTTTCGGCGTCGTCCAGCCCGAAGGCCTTGGCGTTCTGCGGCACGCCATGGGGCACGCCGTCGGCATTGTAGCTCCAGCCGTGATAGGGACAGGTCAGCGGGCGATTGCCGCACGGTTCGGTCTGGATACGCGAGAAGCGGTGCGAGCAGACATTGCGGAAAGCCTTGAGCACGCCCTTGAAGTTCTGCACGACGATCGAATGCGGACCGAGGCGCGCGGTGATGAAGTCGCGGTCGTTTTGCAGGTCCTGGGTAAAGCCGACACACAGCCAGGACGGCTTGAAGACGCAAGCGATCTCGGCCGCCAACACGTCCTCGCGCCAATAGGCATCGGCGGGGATCTGCCCCAA
>FTKT01457671.1_pt1 | contig 13546 bp, 7 predicted proteins | sample 1658271 | NCBI WGS metagenome assembly FTKT01 (sample SAMEA3914811, study PRJEB12502) | metagenome | biome: forest; material: soil | place: Canada | collected 2011-08-04 | depth 0.3 m | reverse complement strand
GCGTTGGTGGTGCCGTCGCACACCGTGCAGCCCGAGGCCTGCGGCAGCGCGACGCTGCGCTGGTGGTTGGCCAGGCGCGCGCCGAATTTCACGGACTCGAATACACCGTTGTCGATCGCGAGGTCGGCGTCGAGCTGGCCGTAGCGCTCCGTGTCCTCCGTCTGCACCTTCGAGCCCCAGGCCGCGCCGGTGGTGACGTTGGCCGGCGTGAAGTGCGCCGTGTCGCCGCCCGGGAAGGTGACGCTCGCGACGCCGCCGCTGTTGAGCTGGTAGCTCATGCCGGAGTTGAGGAAGTTGGCTTCGTAGCCGATGTCGCGCGGCGTCCGGCCCTCGCCCTTGGTCGCGCCCAGCAGGCCGTTCAGCTTGAGCATGTCGGTGACGCGCCACTCGCCGCTCAGGTCCAGGTAGCTGCTGCTGGCGCTCGCGCCGGGGCGATAGATCTGGTCGACGGTGGCGGGCGCCTTCGCGTACAGGTTCGGGTCCACCGTGGCGCTCGGCACGGGATAGCTGGACTTGTCGAACGTGGCCTGCACCAGCGTGCCGTTGACCACCTTGTAGCTGCTGGGCACGATGCCCACGCTGAGGTTGTTCAGCGGCTGGTTGTAGAAGCTGCGGTTGTAGTTCGACGCGCTGAGGTTGGAATAGAAGCCGTTGAGGTCCAGCGTCAGCGCACTGGTGGGCTTGAGCTGCAGGTCCACCAGGCCGCCCGTGCGCTTGCGCGTCTGCTCGAACAGGGCCGAGTTGATGCCGGAGGGTGCCATGACGTTGGCCAGGTCCGGGTGCTGCACCGCCGCGGCCCAGGTCGGGTCGATGGGGGCGTAGCCGAAGATTTCCTGGCCGTCGCGGCGCTCATGCCGGATCTCGCTGAACGCCTGCAACAGCACGCCGAAGGTGGACGAGTCGTTCTTCCACGCCACCAGCGCGTTGCCCTGCGGATCGGTCTTCGCGGCAAGGTCGCTGTAGATGGCCTGCGCGGTGGCTTCCACCGTGAGCTGCTTGCGGAAGTCCAGCGGGCGGCGCGTGATCATGTCCACGGCGCCGGCCACGCCGCCTTCGACCAGGTCGGCGGTGGCGCTCTTGTGCACCACGGCGCTGGCCAGGATCTCCGACGGCATCAGCGCATAGCTGACGCTGCGGCCCAGCGAGCCGCCTTCCTGGTCGAGGACGAACCAGTCGCCCGACGAGATCATGTGGCCGTTGACCAGCGTCTGCGTGAGGCTGGGGCTGGTGCCGCGGATCGACACGCGGTCGTTCTCCGAGAAGCCGCCTTCGCCGCCGGCCGACGACGCGATGTTGACGCCCGGCACGCGTTGCAGCGCGTCGGCCACGTTCTTGTCCGGCAGCTTGCCGATGTCGTCGGCGGTGATCACCTCCACCACCGAGTCGGCGCTGCGCTTCTTGGCGAGCGAGGCCTCGAGCGACGCGCGCAGGCCGGTCACTTCGACCTGCTGCACCGGGGGCGCGGGCTGCGGGGCGGACGCGGGCGTGGCCGGCGCGGCGGCGGCTTGCGCGAGAACCTGGGTGGGCGCGAAGGCGCCGAACAGGGCCAGTGCCGCGGCGGCGGCGATCGGATGTCGTTGTGGCTTCATTCGGCTGCTTCCCTCAAATCAAATGAGTTGATTTAATTGATCATACGGAAGAGGACTTGAAGTGGTTCCATGGTTTTCACTGAGTTTCGCCGCGAACGCGACGGAAGCTCAGGCGTTCAGCGCGAAAGGCGCTCGCTGAGGAGCTTGCGCGGCGTCGCCACGCAAGGCTCGTCATCCCGCGCGCAGCCTCAGGATGACAGCTGGTCGCTCAACTCACCACTGATAGACCTGCAACGACTTCTCCATCACCTGAGGCGGAATGTCGTCCAGGAAATCGCGGTGGTCGGGGAAGTTGAGCGCGCTGCGTTCGAGCAGCTGGTCAAGGCCGTCCAGGTCATGCTGCGCCTCCTGCGCCGTCGGCGCGCGCAGGTTGGCGTCCTCGGGGAACAGCCCCATGCCGGCCAGCAGGCAGTACCACGACATCGTCGGATAACCCCTGCCGATCTGGCCCTGCCGGATGCCGCCCACGATGGGCTTGCTGGCGAGCCACGCGCCCAGCAGCAGGCGCAACGGGTCGGACAGCGCCGTGTTGGTGGCGTTGTCGCGCCAGTACGGCGTGTCGGTGCGCGTGTTCGTCTTGTAGTGGGTGACGATGTAGTCGCGCGTGCCCTCGAACTGCGCGTTGATCTTGTCGTTGAAGCTCGCGCGCGCCGGCTCGTCGAGCTCGCCCTTCTCGAGCGCCTCGACCAGCCACTGCGCCGTGCGCTGCACGAACAGCAGCGCCGTGGCCTCCAACGGCTCGATGAAGCCCTGCGACAGGCCCACGGCCACGCAGTTGCGGTTCCAGTGCTGGGTGTAGCGGCCGATGCGCATCTTCAGGTGGCGCGCGGGGACGTCGGCGTCGAGCAGCCCCAGGCGCGTGCGCAGCTCGGTCTCGGCAACGTCGGCCGATACGTGCGCGCTGCTGTAGACGTAGCCGTTGCCGTTGCGCGAGGTCAGCGGGATCTTCCACGCCCAGCCGTGGCGCATCGCGGTGGAGACGGTCTGCGACAGCAGCGGGCCATCGCCCGACGGCGTGGGCATCGCGATGGCCGCGTCGTTGAACAGGTTCTTCGAGAACGGGACGTAGGGCGTGTTCAGCGCCTTGCCGATCAGCAGCGATGCGAAGCCGGTGCAGTCGACGAAGAAGTCGGCGGCCAGCGTGTCGCCGCCTTCGAGCTCGAGGGCACGGATGTCGCCGCGCTCGTCGAGCGACACCGACGTCATGTGGCGCGCCACGTGCGTGACACCGCGCTCGGCCGCCTTCCTGGCGAGGAACGCGCCGAGCAGCGCGGAGTCGAAGTGGTAGCCGTACCAGATGTCGAACGGGAAGCTGCGCTGCGGCCGGGGCGCGCGGCCGGACTGCGCCACCTTGTTCGAGATGAAGAAGCGGTCGGGATGCGCGTGCACGTCGGCGTCGTTCAGGCGCGCGTGCACGTTGCCCACGAACTGCGGCATCGTGAGGTTGTCCAGGATCGACGCGAACGGGTGGAAGTAGCTCTCGTAGCCGGGGCGCGTGGACCAGCCGTCGAACGTGATGCCGCTCTTGTACGTGGCGTTGCACGCGGGCATCCACTCGCGTTCCTCGATGTCCAGCGCTTCGAAGAATTTGCGCAGCCACGGTGTGGAACCTTCGCCGACGCCGATGATGCCCACCTGCGGCGACTCCAGCACCGTCACCTTCAGGCGCTCGCCGAACTTCGAGCTGGTCAGCAGCAGCGCCGTCATCCAGCCGGCGGTGCCGCCGCCCACCACCGCGATGTGGCGGATCGGCGGCTCGGGCAGGTCGCCGGCGGGGCGGGTGCGTGCCCGGAGATCCTGGTTGGGGATGAGCGTGGAGAAGTCCGTCATGCCTCGGTCGATGTCAGGGAAGTGAACGGTCAGAGCGCGCCGAGCGTCGCGCGGCGTCCGGCGTCGGCGGGCCGGCGCCAGAGGTCGATGCGCTCGGCGTGCGGCGGGATGTCGCGCAGCCACGCCCGGTGGTCGGAGAAGTTGGGCGTGCCGCGCCGGATGAGGTCGTCGATGCCCGCGAGGTCGGCGCCCGCCCCGCTCGCGTCCCGCGGCCGCACGTCCGGGAACAGCCCGACTCCCGCGAGCAGGCAGTACCACGACAACGTGGAGCAGCCCGCGCCGAAGCTGCCGTTCTCGATGCCCGGCGCGAGGGGCTGGCCCGCGAGCCACGTGCGCAGCAGCCGTTGCAGCGGCTCCGCCAGCGCGTTGTTGGCCGCGTTCGCGCGCCAGTAGTCGGTGTCGGTGCGCGTGCTCGTCTTGTAGTGGGCGACGAGCTGGTCGCGCACGCCGTCCATGCGCACGTTGAGCCCTTGGTTGAACGCGGCCTGCGCGTGCTCGCCAAGGTCGCCGCGCTCGAGCACGTCCACCAGCGACGCGGCGGCCCGCTGCACGAACAGCAGCCCGGTGCCCTCCAGCGGCTCGAGGCAGCCCTGCGACGGGCCGATGGCCACGCAGTTGCGGTTCCAGTGCATCGCGTGTCGGCCCATGCGCATCTTCACGTGGCGCGCGGGCACGTCGGCGTCGAGCAGCCCCAGGTGCGTGCGCAGCTCGGTCTCGGCCGCGTCGGCGGACACGTGCGCGCCGCTGTAGAAGTAGCCGTTGCCGTGGCGCGAGGCGAGCGGGATCTTCGACGCCCAGCCGTGGCGCAGCGCAGTAGCGGTGGTCTGCGACTGCAGCGGGCCATCGCCGTGGGGCGTGGAAATCGCGATGGCCGCATCGTTGAACAGCATGTCGGAGAACGACACGTACGGCGTCCCCAGCGCCTGGCCGATCAGCAGCGAGTCGCCGCCGGAGCAGTCGGCGAAGAAGTCGGCCGCGAGGCTGTCGCCGCCGTCGAGCTCGAGCGCGCGGATGTCGCCGCGTTCGTCGAGCGTGACCGAGCGCAGGGTCCGCGCCACGTGCGTCACGCCGCGCTCGAGCGCCTTGGCGCGCAGGAACGCGGCCAGCAGCGCGGCGTCGACGTGGTAGCCGTAGCCGAGATCGAACGGAAACTCGTGCGCGGGCCGCGGCACGCGCCCTTCCACGGCCACCCGCTGCGACATGAAGAAGCGGTCGGGATGCGCGGGGACGTCCGCGCCGGTCAGCCGCGCGTGCACGTTGCGCAGGAACTGCGGCGCGACGAGGTCGTCCAGCATCGACGGGAACGGGTGGAAGTAGTGCTCGTGGCCCGGTCGCGTGCTCCAGCCGGCGAACGTGACGCCCGCCTTGTAGGTGGCGTCGCAGGCGGGCATCCACTCCGCCTCGTCGATGCCCAGGGTGTCGAAGAAGCCGCGCAGCGACGGCGTGGAGCCCTCGCCGTCGCCGGGGGTGTCCGCCTTCGACGCGTCGAGCACGGTCACCTTCAGGCGCGCGCCGAACCTCGACGTGGACAGCAGCAACGCGGTCATCCAGCCCGCCGTGCCGCCGCCCACGATGGCGACGTGCTGGACGGGCGGGTCTGTGGGGCGAGTCTGCATGCGGGACGCTTGTAGGTTGATGGTCATGTTCGGTGCCCCGCGCGTTCACCCGCGCGCGAGCCGATCGCTCAGGAACTTGCGCAGCCGCACATGGTCCTCGGCGCTCATCTCGCCAAGCACGGTTCGCCGTTCTGGCGGAATGTGGTCGGCGAAACCCGGCGGGGTATCGAACACGTAGTGCTCGAACAGATGCCGCCAGGCCTCGCGCTGCGCGGGCGGCAAGGAGCGCAGCGCGGCGCCGGCGTAGATCAGGGTGACCAGGCCGGGCGACGGCGGCGGCCCCCACCAGTAGTTCACGAGCATGTTGAGCTGCGCCGTCGACTCGACGTGGTGCCACCACAGCGGCGGCATGTAGATGGCGTCGCCGGGCTCCAGGTCGGCGACCTGCGCGTGCGCCAGCGCGTCGCGGAAGCGCGGGAAACGGTCGAAGTCCGGCTTGAGGAAATCCACCATGGAAATCGGCCTGCCGGCGGGGGCGTGGTCGAGCGGGCCGACGTAGAGGTTGGCGACTTGCTCGGGCGGAAACAGCGTGAAGCGCCTGCGCCCGGCGACACAGACGGCGATGTTGTGCGACTCGTCGAAATGCGCGGGCGTGACCGTGGCGGTGCCGATCCAGGCGCGCGGCTCGACGTCCTCGGGCAGCACGGACAGCACGTGGTCGGCCTTGAACTCGGGCATGCAACCGACGATCGGCGCGCTCTGGACCACCACCGCCGGCGCCTTCTCGAACTGGGCGTAGCGCAGGATCTGCTCGAGCACGTGCGACATCGGCAGCTTGGTGTGCACGTAGTTGAAGCCGGTCATCGCGTCGTCGAAGAAGAGACGGCCGCCTTCCTCGGGGCGCATCATGAGCGCGTTCACGGGGTAGCCGTTGTCCTGGGCCGCGAGGAATTGTGCGAGCGCCAGCGGCGACTCGCGGCCCTTGGCGACCGCGGGCCAGGCGCTCGCCACCCCCCGCAGGACGACGGGGGCGTCGCCCGGCAGTACCTCGGCCTCGAACCTCGCACGGTCGACGCCGTGCACTTCGCGCATGGCGGCGAGGGAACTGGTCGTCGTGGAAACGCTCGGCGCGGCGCGATCTTCCGGCATGGCCCGGGCTCCGGTGGTCAAGGGGCCGGCGAGGCGTCGTAGCGCGCGAGTTGGTCGCTCATGAGCTTGCGGTATTGCGCATGCTCCTCGGGGCTCATCGCGCGGAGCGGCCCCCGCCGATTTTCAGGAACGTGGTCGACGACATCCAGCTCGTCATCGAACACGTAGTGCTCAAACAGGTGATGCCAGGCCCGGCGCTGCGCGACCGGCAAGGCGCGCAGGCTGGCGGCGGCGTGGAGCAGGGCGGCGAGCCCGGGTGACGGCGGATGCCCCCACCAGTAGTTCACGAGCATGTTCACCCGCTCCAGCGATTCCACGTGGTGCCACCACAGCGGCGGCATGTAGATGGCGTCGCCAGGCTCCAGGTCGGCGATCCGCGCGTGCGCCAGCGCCTCGCGGAATCGTGGGAAACGTTCGAAGTCCGGTTTGGCGAAGTCCACCACCGAGATCGGCCGGCCCGCGGGCGCGTGGTCGAGCGGGCCGATGTAGAGATTGGCGACCTGCTCGGGCGGAAACACCGTGAAGCGCCTGCGCCCGGCCACGCAGACGGCGATGTTGTGCGACTCGTCGAAGTGCGCGGGCGTGACCAGGTTGGAGCCGATCCAGGCGCGCGGCTCGACGCTGTCGTCCACCAGCGGAAGCGACTGGTCGCGCTTGAACCCGGGAAGGCACTGCGCGATCACCGCACTCTGGATCGCCACCGATGGCGCCCGCTCGAACTCCGCGTAACGCAATATCTGTTCGAGCAGTTCCGTCACCGGCGCCTTGGTCATCAGGTAGTTGAAGCCCGTCATCGTGGCGTCGAAGAACAACCGGCCGCCTTCCTCGGGACGCGTCATGAGTGCGCCCACGGGAGAGCCGTTGTCCTTGTCCGCGAGATATTGCGCCAGCGCCAGCGGCGATTCGCGGCCCTTGGCGACCGCGGGCCAGTCGGCCGCCACCCCCCGCAGGATGAGGGCCGTGTCGCCGGGCAGGACCTCGGCCTCGAACCTGGCGCGGTCGACGCCGTGCATTTCGGGCAGGGATAGAAGAGACGCGGTCATGGCGGAAACCTGAAAACGAGGCATGAACTTCGAGCATAGCCCAGCCCCGATGTGGAGCGGCATGAAAAAAGGACGGCCCGAGGACCGTCCTTTGTCGTGTCGCGAAAGCCCGCCGAGGCGGGCAGCCGACGATCAGTACTTGAAGTGGGCAGCCACGTAGAACTGGCGGCCGTTGCGGTAGATCGCGCGCGGCTCGTCCTTGGTGTCGCCGTAGTACTTCAGGATCGGGTCGTTCAGGTTCTGCGCATCCAGGCTGAAGGACAGCTGCTTGCCGACCTTGAGACCCAGCGAAGCGGACACCACGCCGACACCACGTTGGTAGTAATCGGTGCCACGGTCGCGACCGAGGTAGTTGTCGCCGCTGTAGTTGTAGTTCAGGCGTGCCGAGAAGATGTCGTTCTCGTAGTAGCCGCTCAACGTGCCCGAGTTCTTGACCGCGCCCTTGAGCACGTGGCCCGTCTCGTCGTGCGCATCGGCCAGCGTGTAGTTCGCGCTGACGCCGAAGTTGTCGAACACCGGCATTTCGATCGCCCACTCCAGGCCCGTGACGGTGGCCTTCATGTTGACCTGCGTGCTCAGGTCGAACGGCGCCGTGACGCGCTGGTTGCCCGGCTTGCCCTGCTGGCCGCCGGACGGCACGACGTCGGTGGACTCCACCACGCGCAGTGTGCCGTCCGTGATGTAGCTGCTCATCTCCATGTGGAACGCACCCATCGACACGAAGGCGCGCGGCGCGAAGTACCACTCGATGTTGGCGTCGACGTTGGTCGAGCGAACCGGCTTCAGGTCCGGGTTGCCGCTGGTGCCGGTGCCGACGGCCTGGCCGGTCGGGTCGGAGTAGTTGGCGAGGACCTGGGCGGACGACAGGGCGGTGTAGTCGGGGCGGGTCATCGTCTTCGCCAGCGAGAAGCGGGCCACGACCTTCGGCGTCACGTCGATGCGCACGCTGGCGCTCGGCAGGAAGTCGGTGTAGGTGTGGTCACGCCAAGTCTGGTAGTAGCCCGTCGGATCGGTCCAGGTCGGTCCCACGGCGGCGAACGCGGACGGGGCATAGCCCGGCAGCGAGGTGTCGCTGGTGGGGATCCAGACCAGGGAGCTCGACTTGGTCTGCACGCCGCGGATGCCCACGTTGCCGCTCCAGCCTTCGCCTTCCAGGTTGCCCTGCACGTAGCCGGCCTGCGTCTTTTCCTTCACGTAGTACTCGTGCAGCACTTGGCGACGCGAGAGGGGACGGGCGGCGTACTTCGCATCGTAGGCGGCCAGGTCGCCTTGCGACGGGTAGCTGACGCCCGAGGGGACGCTACCGCCCAGGCCGCTGCCGAAGTTGCTCGGATAGGGCGTGCTGAAGTCGGCGGCGGGCAGCGGATTGGCGAACGGATCGGTACCCCAGTTCGGGCCCTGGCCGATGATCGGGCCATCGGTGTAGCGCTTGTGGTCGGCGCCGCGCAGGCCGAACTTCAGGCTGCGGAGCATGCCGCTGTCGAGGGAGTACTCGGCGTCGATCTGGCCCCAGGTGTCCTTGTCCTTCACGTCGACGTCCTGGTCACCGAAGATCCAGTCCGTCGCGTAGGCGCCTTGGGGGCCGGTGCCGACCTTGCCGGCGGGGACGGCCGCCAGGGTCTCGTGGAACGAGGGCGCCGAGCCGCTGCCGTTGAGCGAGTAGCCAGCCGCCGTGCCGTAGACGTCGGCTTCGTAGACGTCCTGCGTCGTGGTCTTGCCTTCGCCGTTGGACACGCCGCCGTTGCCGGAGATCTTCAGGTTGTTGCTGACGGCCCACGAACCGTCGAGGTTCAGGTAGTTGGTCGACGCAGACGCCTTGCGCGAGATCAGGTCATACACGCCGACGACCGTGGGCTTGGCGAAGCTGTAGTCGACCGAGGTCAGGATGCCGTTCTGGACCTTGACGTTGCTGATCGTCGGCAGGTTGCCCGCAGCCTGACGCGTGTCGTTGAGCGCCCAGAAGGGCGTCATCATGAAGTTGCGGTTGTAGTTGTTCGCGTCCATCCTGGACGAGAAGCCCGACAGGCTGAAGTCGAGGGTGCTGGTGGGCTTCAGCTCGATGTTGAGGGCGCCGCCCTTGCGGTCGCGCTCCTGCGTGAACAGAGCCTCGCCCATCAGGTTGACGTACTTCGTGCCCACGGGGATGCCGGCGGCCACGGCCGTCGCGTTCGAGGTGGCATCGATGCCGGGGTACGCCTTCGTGCCGTCATGGGCGAACGTTTCGACGCCATCGCGACGCAGATGGCGCTTCTCGTCGAAGCCCTGCACCATGATGCCGAAGGTCTTGGACTCGTTGCGCCAGGCCGCCATCACGCTGGCCTGCGGGTCGGTCTTCTTCGGCAGGTCGGCGTAGACGGCGCCGAGGCTGCCCTCCAGGGTGAACTGCTTGGAGAATTCCAGCGGCTTGCGGGTGATGATGTTGACGGAACCGGCCGTGCCGCCTTCGGTGTCGGAGGCGACCGAGTTCTTGTGCACTTCGACGCGGCTCACCAGCTCGGACGGCAGCAGCGAGAAGCTGACGCTGCGGCCCACGCCCGCGCCGGTCTGATCCAGCACGAACCAGTCGCCGTTGGACACCGGGTGGCCGTCCAGCAGGGTCTGCGTCAGGCTGGGGTTGGTGCCGCGCAGGCCCACGCGGTCGCGCTCGTCGAAGCCGCCGGAGCCGCCCGAGGGGCTGTTCAGGATGGTCACGCCCGGAATACGCGCCAGCGAGTCGGCCACGTTCTTGTCGGGCATCTTGCCGATGTCTTCGGCCGAGATGACGTCGACGTGCGTCTCGGCGTTGCGCTTGACGTTGATGGCAGATTGCAGCGAGGCCCGGATGCCCGTGACTTCCACTGTCTGGACGGCGTCGGCGGCGGACGCGGACGCGGCGGGTGCGGCGGCGGTCTGGGCGAACGCCGGGGTGGCAACCGCTCCGGCAATCGCAACCGCGGCGGCGGCGGCAATGGGCGTAAGTTTCGTCTTCATGGGGCTCCTCTTTTCGGGTGGCAGCATTGTTCGGGAACGCGGCCGGTTGGGGTTTGGGTCGTGCCGTCTCTCCATGAGCTCAGACGGTGCACCCTCGGGCTAGAAACCTGGTATGCGATAAGGTAGTACCACTGTACAACCAGTCTAGACCAGTGCCCTATGCGTTTACCCTCGTATTGCGTGAAGGCAACACCGCGTTTACGTGCGGGGAAGCCATGATTTCGCGGTCCGCACGGCCGCGGTGCCGTGGTTCGCTCGGCTGGTGCACTTGTCCGGAATTTGGTGCCTGAGTGGTATGCTGTGCATGCTGCGACCCGCGGCCGGCCGGACTTACCGTGTGCGGTACCGGCGCGAGGTGTCCCGCAGCTCCCGACAACGCGAATAAGGGCACGCAATGAGCGCGCTGGCACAACTCCTCAACACGCTGGATCCCGACGGAAGTCAACCGCTTTATCAACAGCTGCAGCGCGCCCTGCGCGAGGCCATCGAGAAGCGGGTCCTCGGACCGGATGACGCCCTGCCTTCCGAACGCCAGCTGGCCGCCGACCTCGGCGTGTCGCGCATCACGGTGCGCAAGGCCATCCAGGGCCTGGCCGACGAGGGCTTCCTCGATCAGCGCCAGGGCTCGGGCAACTTCGTGTCAACCCGCATCGACAAGAATTTCGCCAAGCTCACGTCGTTCTCGGAGGACATGCGCGCCCGCGGCCGCACGCCGCGCAGCGAATGGATCAAGCGCTCCAGCGGCACGGTCACGCCGGAAGAGGCGATGAAGCTGGCGCTGAGCCCCGGCTCGCTGGTGTACCGCTTCCACCGCCTGCGCTATGCCGACGACGCGCCGATGGCGCTCGAATACGCCACCCTGTCGGCTGCGGCGCTGCCGTCGCTGGACGCCGTGGACAACTCGCTGTACGACGCGCTGGAGCGCGCCGGCAATCGTCCCGTGCGCGCGCTGCAACGCCTGCGGGCACTGCTGCTCAACGAGGAACAGGCCCGCCTGCTCGACGCCGACGTGGGCGACGCCGGCCTGCTGGTGGAGCGCCTGGGCTACCTGCGCGACGGGCGCGCGATCGAGCTGTCGCAGTCCATCTACCGAGGCGACACGTACGACTTCGTCGCCGAACTCAACGCGTCCTGAGCGCTACCCGGGCATGTGATCTGCCCGGCTTGGCACCCGCGACCCGGCCCGGCCGCCGGCGGCTTTTCGAAAGCCCCGGTGTCGGCGCCCCCGGCGCGGTCCGCGTTTTGAGGACAATAGCCGTCTTTTTCCTTCGCGCTCGGGGCGCCGCCCGCGCGCGTTCGTGAAACCTTTTTCTCGTTCGGCGCAGCGTTTCCCTGGGACTGACATGAGAGCCATCACCTCGCGCGCCTTGCTGGCGCTGACCTTCGCCGCCGGCCTGAACGCCGCCGCACCCGCGTTCGCCGCCGACGCGCCGGCCCCCGCCGCCTCGGCCGCCTCGGCCGCCAATTCGGTGAGCCCCGCGTTCGCGAAGCCGTTCAACGAGGCACAGGACCTGCTCAAGGCCGGCAACGGCCCGGCCTCGCTGGCCAAGCTGAAGGAAGTCGAGGCGCTGCCGAACCTGAGCCCCTACGAGAAGTACCTGATCCTGCGCGTGCGCGCCCCGGCCGAATACACCGCCAGCGACAACGTCGCCGCCGTCGCCGACTTCGAGGCGCTGCTGGCCAACGACCAGCTGCCCGCCTCCGACCGGCTGCAGATCATGAAGGCGCTGGCCACCATCCTGTACACCACCGAGCAGTACCCGAAGGCCACGGTCGCCATCCAGCGCTACCTGGACGCCGGCGGCGACGACGCCCAGCTGCGCGAGCTGCTGCCGCAGACGCAGTACGTCAACAAGGACTACGCCACCGCCGCCAAGGGCTTCCGCGCCCAGATCGACGCCACGTACGCCGCCGGCAAGGTGCCCACGGAGAAGACGCTGCGCCTGTTGGCCACCTCGTCCTCGCAGTCCGACAACGACGCCGGCTACCTGTGGGCGCTGGAGCACCTGGCCGTGGACTACCCCAAGCCCGACTACTGGAAGGAACTGGTCGCGCGCGCGGCGCACACCGACAAGTTCTCGGAGCGCATGTACGTGGACAACTACCGCCTGAAGACGCAGGCGCTGGGTGGCGTCAGCGACAGCGAGCGCCTCACCTACGCCGCGCTGGCCGCGCACGCGGGCTATCCGGAGGAGGCCAAGCGCATCCTCGATGACGCCTACGCGTCCAGGCCCTTCACGGGCGCCGACCTCGCCGAGGCCAACAAGCTGCGCGCCGACGTCAACAAGGCCGTCGCCAGCGACCGCGCCCAGCAGGCGGCCGCCGAATCGTCCGCGCGCACCGCCAAGGACGGCAACGCGCTGGTGTCGCTGGGCCTGCTCGAGACCGTCGACGGCAACCCGCAGCAAGGCGCGCAGCTGATCGAGCAGGGCATCGCCAAGGGCGGCATCAGGAACCCGGAAGAAGCACGCCTGCACCTGGGCTTCGCGCTCGTGAAGGCCGGCCGCGACGCCGACGCCGTCAAGACCCTCGACAGCGTCACCAGCGGCCCGAACGGCATCGTGCCGATCGCCCACGTCTGGTCGCTGTACGCGCAATCGCGCCTGCACGCGGCGGCCGCGCCGGCGCAGGCCGCCGCCGCGTCGAAGTAAGACCTTCCACGACGACGAAGGCCCCGATCGCGACGGCGATCGGGGCCTTTTTCATCCGGCCGGACCGCCTCAGGCGCTGCGCTGCAGCGCCTCGCCCGCGCTGTCGAACAGCCGGCTGCGCGAAAGATCGGGGCGCAGCGCCACCCGGCTGCCGGCGGCCAGCGGATCGGCGTGGCCGGGCAGGCGCACGATCACGGGCGCCGCCTGGCCCGCGCACTGCACGTGCACCAGCGTCGCGTCGCCCAGGCGCTCCACGAGGTCGACGCGCCCGTGCAGTCCGCCGGCCTCCGCACCGGCCACCAGTTCCACCTGGTCGGGCCGGAAGCCCAGCGTGGCCGCGGTGCCGATCGCGGGCGCGAGTGCGCGCGGGCCGAGCGCGAACTCGCCCGCGCCGTCGTGCGCGCGCACGCGCAGGCCACCGGCGTCGTTGGCGCTCACCGTCACGGGCACCAGGTTCATCTTGGGCGAGCCGAGGAAGCCGGCCACGAACAGGTTGGCCGGGTTGTCGTACAGCGCCATCGGCTCGCCCACCTGCGCCACGTGGCCGGCGTTGAAGACCGCGATGCGCTGGCCCAGCGTCATCGCCTCCACCTGGTCGTGCGTGACGTAGATCATCGTGGTGCCCAGCTCGCGATGCAGGCGCGACAGCTCGGTGCGCATCTGCACGCGCAGCGCGGCGTCGAGGTTGGACAGCGGCTCGTCGAACAGGAACACCTTGGGCTGGCGCACGATCGCGCGGCCGATGGCCACGCGCTGGC